>Ga0302325_10002578_pt1 | contig 43805 bp, 33 predicted proteins | sample Palsa_T0_2_FD_201948 | JGI IMG/M metagenome (GOLD analysis project Ga0302325, IMG submission 201948) | Peat permafrost microbial communities from Stordalen Mire near Abisko, Sweden - Palsa_T0_2 | ecosystem: Environmental > Terrestrial > Soil > Palsa > Peat permafrost | place: Sweden: Abisko... | reverse complement strand
GAGGAAACACCGGCATCGAGGAGGTCCGCAATGTGCGGATGCGTGAGCCGGCCCAGGATGCTGCCTTCGCGTTTGAATCGTTCTTCCGTCGCGCGCCCGGCCAGCGCAATGTTCACGAACTTCACCGCAGCTTGCCGTTCGAACCGGCCGTCACTGCGGCGCGCGAGCCAGACGCTGCCCATTCCGCCTTGGCCAATCTGCGAGATCAGCGTGTACGGACCAAGTGTCTGGCCCGCAAGTCCGGTGGCATTGGGCCACGCGAATTGCCTGTGCTCCAGAAAACCTTCCTGCGCCAGCACACGGTGTTCGCTTAAAAGTTCTGCCAATTGCGCGGCCAGTGCGGCATCTCGCTCCCCTAGCGAGGACAACCACGCGCCACGCTCCTCGTCCGTCATAGCGAGCGCCCGATCCAGATAGGGACTTAAAACCTGCCACTGATCGGGGTTGAGTGTGGACATCGCCATTCCTCAGAGCGACAAATCCGTGCGAAGCTTTCTGTGCAAATAAATCCGCGCTTTCTCCCAGTTTCGCTGCACTGTGCGTTCTGACACGTCCCGCATGGCGGCGATTTCCACGAACGAGAAGCCGCAGAAGAATTTCAAGTCCACGACCTCAGCGAGAGCAGGCTCAACCTTTGCAAGCTCGTCCAATGCTTCGCTGATTTGAACGAGTTCCCGGTGATTCACCGCGTTGTTCATCGCGTCGGTGTTCAGGGAAGTGATCTCGAACAGGCCGCCGCGCTTCTGGGCGTGGCGTTCTCGGGCATGGTCGATGATGAGTCCGCGCATCACGCGCGCGGCATAGCCCATGAATCGAGCGCGGTCGGGGAAGGAGGTGCCCTCGCGTTCGGCCATGTCGAGATAGGCTTGGTGCAGCAGAGTGGTGGCGCTCAGGGTTACCGGGAGATTTTGCCTTGCGAGTTCGCGTTTGGCCAGCCGGTGCAGCTCGGAGTATAGCGTGGCGAAAAGAGCGTCCGCCGCCTGACCATCGCCTCGGTCGGCAGCGCCAATAAGGAACGTGACCGTGGAGAAATTCGCGCCTGACATATTCACACACTCGTGGCAGATGCGGGGTTCGTTGCGCCACAGCCTGTCGTAATTCGTTTGAATAGTCAAGGTGAAAGCTGGTTCCCTATCGAGCAAACAATAGTTGACAACCAAAATTATAATCTCTATCCTCCGACCATTCGCAGTGAATCGATTTAGTGAAGGGATTTCTGGGTGTGTGCGTCTTGATCGAAATAATCCTGTCGAGGTCCTCCATGAAGCCAATCGTTCGATGCCTCTTAATCTTGATCTGTGCAGCGGCCTGTAGTCCCGGTGCCTTCGCGCAGTATCGCGCCGGCCTGCAAGGTGTGGTGGGCGACCAGCAGGGCGCCGTGGTCGTGGGTGCGATGGTTACATTGACGAATCTGGATACAAACCATGGGCAGCAAACTACTACCGGTACAAGCGGCGTGTACACATTTTCGAGTCTTGCTCCCGGCCACTATTCCATCACCGTGGAAAAACAAGGCTTCGCAAAGAAAATTCTTGCGGACGTCCAGGTGGCGGCCGAACAGATCCAGTCGATTAACATTTCGATTGAAGTCGGCCAGGTCTCGCAGACCGTCACCGTCGCCGGTTCCTCCACGCCGCTCATCGACACGGAGACCGGACAGATCAGCGGGACTCTTACGAACAGAGAAGTTCAGGATCTTCCTTCGTTTGGCCGCGATCCTTTCCAGCTCTTGCGGCTAGCCCCCGGCGTCTTCGGTGACGGCTCTCATGATAACGGCGGTAGTTCCTTCGGCCTTCCGGGCGGCGAGCTAAGCGGGAGCAGCGCTACCAGCAGTATCTTTCAAACTGAGAACCAGCCGCAAATTTCTGCGAACGGACAACGCTTGGACGCGAACAGCTATCAGATTGACGGCGTTTCGGTGAACAGCCTCGATTGGGGTGGCGCCGCGACGATCACCCCCAATGAAGAGTCGGTAAAGGAAGTCAGGATAACCGCCAACTCGTATGATGCCGAGTATGGCCGGAACAGCGCCGCGCAGATTGAAGTTGTCTCGCAGAGCGGCACGAACAGCTACCACGGCAGCGCGTTCATCAAGATCGATCGCCCGGGTCTCGATGCCGTTCAGCCATGGAACGGTCCCTCAAGTCCCGCGGCCGATGAGAGGGTGAGCAATCGATTTAATCAGTTCGGCGGAAGCGTCGGCGGACCGATCATTAAGAATCGCCTGTTCGCGTTTTTTTCTTATGAAACGCTGCGGAATAATTCCGTCACGCCTGGCACCGGTTGGGTGGAGACTCCGCAATATCTTGCCGCGGTGTCGGCTTTAACGGGCAACATCTCAGCCAACCTGCTCAGCTTCCCCGGCGAGGGCGCGTCCTATACGAAAGTTCTCCCCACAAGTTGTTCCCAGGCAAATTTGTCGCCGACAAACTGCCAGGCGGCCGGCACCGGCCTGGACGTTGGTTCACTTCTCACCAGCCCCCGCGGTACACCCGATCCGACCTTTGGCCAAACGGCTACGCCTTTCGGAGTTGGAAATGGCTTGGACGGCATTCCAGACATCCAGTACGTGCAAACGGCAAATCCGACGAACAACACCGCCGCGCAATACAACGGCCGCATGGATTTTCAAGCCACGCACAATGACCTCATCACTTTCAGTGTCTATTGGGTTCCGAACAATTCCACTTTTTATAACGGCCAAGCCCGCGCGGCAAACCTTTGGAACACGGATCGCCTCAATTATTCCGGAGCTTTGGTTTGGAATCATACGTTCAGTTCGTCGCTGATCAACGAGGCGCGCTTTAATGTTTCTCGCTGGTGGTTCAATGAATTACAAAGCAATCCTCAGGAGCCCTGGGGTCTTCCTACCGATAACATCAATTGTCTTAGCGCCGCGTGTGGCATTACCTATGGCTCCAACGGGCCCGGGATTTTCTACAAGACCGCTTATAACTTCCGAGACACGGTCACCAAGGTCCTGAACCGCCATTCTTTGAAATTCGGTGTGGATATTTACAAAGAACAGAACACGCAGACGCAGGGCGGAGGCGCGCGTCCGAACTACTATTTCAACAACCTCTGGGACTTCGCCAACGACGCTCCGGTTCAGGAAAGTGGCAACTTCAATCCGGTGACCGGAATACCCACCCTGCTGACTAGCTACGTCCGCGACAACGACTTTGCGCTTTTTGTTCAGGATGATTACAAACTGAAGCCCAACTTCACTATCAACCTAGGCCTGCGCTGGGAATACTTTGGCCCGTTCCACGAGAAGTACGGAAACCTTGGCACCGCTGTTCTGGGTCCGCCTCCGGACCAATTGACTGACATTAGCGTCCGGCTGGGTGGCAACCTCTACAACGCCAGTAAGCACGATTTTGGCCCTCAAATTGGTTTTGCCTGGAGTCCAACTTCACTGCCGCTCTTTCACCACGACTTCCAAAATCGGCTGGTGGTTCGCGGAGGTTTTGGTATTGGTTACAATCGAACCGAGGACGCCATTACGCTAGGCGCTCTTACCAATCCGTCTCCTTTGTTCGCAAGCTTTAACCTGTTTGGATCGGATATCTCCTACTCCACGCCAACGGACACGCATCAGTTTGCTCCTTATCCGGCTAATCCAAACGCTGTTCTTACCTTCAATCCGGCCACCAATATCCCCACCAGCGGAGCGGCGATCAGCCTCGAAGGTTTTCCGAAAAATCTGATCACGCCCTACACCTACCGCTACTCTCTCGAGACGCAATATGATCTCGGGCACAATCTGGTTGCCACCGTCGGTTACCAGGGCAGTTCCTCGCACCGCCTCCTGCGATGGAACTATGACGGCCAAATCCTTTTTCCCCTGCAGAATCCCTTCGTTCAAGCGTTGAATTTATTTGAGGACGATGTAAACGCGAATTACAACGCGCTTCTCACTGAAATTCAGAAGCGCTTTTCTCACGGATTCGAGGTGGATGCGCAGTACACCTTCAGCAAAGCGCTGGACGAAGCATCCAACAACTATTATTTCGACCAATATCCTTTCAATGCGAAATCGGCATACGGCCCCTCAGACAATGATGTGACGCATAATTTCAAACTCTGGGGCTTGTGGTCGCCGAAGTTCTTCCACAATGACTGGAAAGGCAAAGTCGTCGATGGCTGGACCTTCAGCGGTATTTGGGACGCGCATTCCGGCTTTCCGTGGACCCCTTACTATAATGTCCAGGTCGCTGCTGACCCCAATACCTGCAGTCTGGTGTTTTCCAACAGTGGATACTGTGACATCAGGCCGGCCGCATACTTGGGCGGTGCAGGAACCAATTACTCCAACTCGACATTCAAACTGCCCCTGGGCAACTTCCCCAATAGCCCAGACACCTATTTCGCGCCTCCAGTACTTTCAGCCTCTGGCGTTCCACCCGTGCCTGGAGTCGGGCGCAACTCCTTTCGCGGTCCGCGCTACTCTTCCGTGGACTTCACGCTTTCCAAGGCGTTCGGCTTGCCCAACATGAAAGTAATCGGAGAGAACGCCAAGTTGGAAATTCGCGCCAATTTCTACAATATCTTCAATCAGCTCAATCCCACGCCGTTCAACAGCCAGCAGATCGGCACGATTATCCTTAACCCGGACGGTACACAAACAAACCCGACCGCCGCCAACGGCAACGCGAGCACTACTTTCGATCAGGCGCAAAACGGACTCGCCGGTCGCGTGATCGAAGCTCAAGCGCGGTTCAGTTTCTGAGCGAAACTCGCCCGTCTTCGGAATTCGAGGGATTAGGACTCATTGTGAGTGAGTCTATTACTAGCCTTCTCAGTTAGTTAGCAAGTTTTCGTGCGGTCCAAAACTGTTCACTATTGCTCAGACTGCCTTCCGCCCTACTTCTATACTGTTCCACTCACAGTCGCCGGTGTCGATCTGTGACCATATATGGCGACCGCGTCTGCAGATTCAAATTGGAAACCGAGGGTTAATCCGTGGCTGATTGCGGGGACGGTGGCGCTTGCCGCTTTTATGGAGGTTCTGGATACCTCGGTCGCAAACGTCGCGCTGCCTCACATCGCTGGTAATTTAGGGGCCAGCACGGATGAAGGGACGTGGGTTCTTACCAGCTATCTGGTATCGAACGCTATCGTCCTTCCCCTGGGCGCCTGGGCCTCGACCGTTATCGGTCGCAAGCGCTTTTTCCTCTCCTGCATTGTCCTGTTCACCGTGTCCAGTTTCCTTTGCGGCATTTCACCCTCGCTTTCCATCCTGCTGATGAGCCGCATCATTCAAGGCGCCGGGGGCGGCGGTCTTCAGCCGATGGCGCAAGCCATCATGGCCGATTCGTTCGAGGAGAAAAAGCGCGGACAGGCCTTTGCGCTTTACGGTCTGGTGGCGGTGCTGGCGCCATCGATCGGCCCTACGCTGGGTGGCTGGATTACCGACAATTACTCCTGGAGGTGGATCTTTTACATCAATATCCCGGTCGGGATTCTTGCCTTCTTTCTGGTTATGCGCCTGGTCGAAGATCCACCCTGGATCAAAGCCGATCGTTCCAATCTCAGAAAGCTTGATTACATCGGCCTGGGCCTGCTCACCATCGCCATGGGGGGCATGCAAATCATGCTGGACAAGGGAGAAGAAAACAATTGGCTGGCCTCGAACTTCATTCGAGTGTTCGCCGGCTTGTTTGCCTTCGGCATGATCGGACTTATCTGGCGGGAGTGGAAGGCCAAGAATCCAATCATGAATATCCGCTTGTTCAAGTTCAAGAATTTCGCCATTTGCACGCTGCTCATGCTTATAGTCGGCGGAATTCTCAATGCCGCCACCGTGCTGCAGCCGCAGTTCTGCCAGGCGCTTCTCGGCTACACCGCTACGGTTGCCGGAGAGGCGCTTACGGGCGGCGGACTTGCGCTCTTGATCCTCATGCCTCTGGCTGGAGTGGCCACCGGCAAGATCGCTGCGCGTAATCTTGTTGCAGCCGGCTTTGCGGGTTTCGCCCTCGCTTTTTATTACAGTTCTACCCATATCACCCTGGGGATAAGTTTCGAATTTTCCACCTGGCTGCGCGTCCTGCAAGTGGCGCCGATTCCATTCTGCTTTATTGCCATCACCAACGCGGCCTATGTGGGTCTGCCCAAGGAAGCTACCGACCAGGTCTCGGGGATCATCAACTTCGCCCGCAATGTGGGCGGAAGTGTCTTTATTGCCGTTACCGGAGCCCTGGTCACCAATCGTTCGCTGTTTCATCAGGCCCGTTTGGCGGACCACATGAATCCCGGGAATCCGGTTTTTGCGAACCGGCTCAACGCCCTCACAAATGCATACGCCGGCGCGAGCGGCGGCCAGGGGCCGGCGTCCCTGGCGCAAGGAGATATTTACAGGCAGCTGATTCAGCAAGCTTCGGCGATGGGGTATCAGGACATCTACAGAATGCTTTGCTGGGTGTCGGCAGGAATGCTCGGTTTTGCTTTCCTGTTGAGCAAGAACAAACCCGGCGAGGGAGCCCCTGCCGGAGAATAAGCGTCTGGAAACACACTCTTGAGGGAGACCATGCTTGAAATTGCCATTATCAAATACGCCCGGAAGGGAAGATTCCTTTCCGGGGATCGCATTCCGAAAGAACGGACTTCTGCAGCGAGGAACAAGGGAATGAACACGCAGCGCTTTATCATCCAACTTATTCCGTTTGGCATTTTAGCGCTTGCTGTCGCCATGCTTTCCGGCACGACCTTCGCCCAACAAGGGTCGGCATCCGACGCGTCTTCGCTTCCCAAGGCCCAGCAGGTGACCCCTTCGGGCAGGGCAACGAGCGGCGGCGGCGGCGTTCAGGCGCAGCAGTCTTCCAATGGCAACGGAGGGACTTCGAGCGTCAACACGGTCAACAGCACCATCCAAGTCTCCGGCGCTTACCTAGGCAGCATTCCCGACCCGAATGCACCGCACGTTCCGCTTACTCTGAACATCGCGGAAGCGATCGGGCGCGGCCTGCGCTTCAACCTGGGCGCCATCAGCGCGAACTCCTCGGTGAGGCAGTTGCGCGGGCAACGGCTCGCAGCGCTGAGCCTGATGCTGCCGAATATTTACGCCACCCTGTCTGAGACCGGCGCGAAACTCGATCTGCAGGCGCAGGGACTCACCACCCTCGGAACCACCACACTGCCGACTACAGTTGGTCCCTTCCACTATTACAGTGCGCTTGCGAACGTCGCCGAAAACTTCAGCATCACTTCGCTGCACAACCTTCGGCAAGCGCAAGCCTCAGCGGATGCGGCGCAGATGAGCGCCCAGGACGCGCGCGAACTCATCACTCTGGCGGTGAGTGGCACCTACCTTCAAATTCTCACCAGCAAGGCAAACGTCGCGTCGCAGGAAGCGCAGGTGAAGCAGGCGGAAGCGACCTTCAAGCAATCCGAGGACCGCTACGCAGCGGGGACCAAACCGGTGATCGACCGGAATAGGACCTTCGTGGAATTTCATACTCAGCAACAACGGCTCACGTCCTTGCGCGGTGACCTGGTGAAACAGACGATGCAACTGGACAGGCTTATCGGTCTGCCGGTGGGCCAGTTACTTACGCTGAGCGAGGACCTGCCCGCCCAGGTGCCTGAGGCTATCTCTCTAGATGAAGCGATCAAACTCGCGCTCGATAAGCGTTCCGATCTCAAGGCCGCACGGCTGCAATTTAAGGCTGCCAGCGAAGCCCACAGAGCCTCGAAGGCGGAGTACCTTCCCGCTTTCGCCGTCGATGGAGATTACGGGCTCCAGGGAATAAATCCGAATAAGGGAGCCTCTGTCTTTGAGGCTTCCGGTACGGTCACCATCCCCATTTTTCAGAGTGGCCGCGTCAAAGCAGATATCGAACAGGCCGACGCCGCCCTCAGCCAGCGACAAGCGGAATACGAGGACGAAGAAGGCGTCGTCGAACTCGATGTGCGACAAGCCTACGTGGACTTGCAGGTGGCTACCGAGCAAATCGCTGTCGCGCGCGAGAATCGCCGAGTGGCCGCCGAAACTCTCCGCGAGTCGCTCGACCGCTTCTCCGCTGGCGTTGCGGATTCGGTCGAAGTTGTGCAGTCGCAGGAGACCGTAGCCTCGGCAGAGCGTGATTACATCAGCAGCCTCTTCTCTCTGAATCTTTCCCGCATCAACCTCGCCAGAGCGACCGGACAAGCCGAACAGTTCATTCCAAACATGCTAAAAGGAAATTGACCATGCCCACCGAAGAATTGAAAGACCAAGTAACGCCTGCTCCCGCCCACCAGAATGGTGACAAGGCGGTTCAGCAGAAGCCGGCCGTCGAGGAAAAAAAACCGGAAGACGCCAAGCCTGCCGATGGGAAAGCAGAAGCCGACGACCCGAACAAGACGGCCGCCGACGCGGGCAAGAAGGACGACGACGCCGAAAAGAAGAAGCCCTTGGATCCCGCTACCAAACGGCGCCGGATCATCATCGGGGTCGTCGCGGGGATCGTGGTGCTAGCGGCCTGCATCGCATGGTGGCTCTATTCCCGCACCTACGAATCGACCGATGACGCGCAAATCAATGGGCACCTCAACGCGATTGCCTCGCGCGTGGCCGGCACGGTCAAGGGGGTCTACGTCGAAAATGATCAGCCGGTGAAGGCGGGTCAATCTCTGGTTGATCTGGATCCGAGAGATTACGAGGTACTCGTGGCGCAAGCCCGCGCGAACTACGAACAAGCCGTGGCTCAGACCGCTGCCGAAAGTCCCAATGTGCCCATCACCGTGACATCAAACCGGGCCATCGTCGATACCGACGTGCAGCAGGTGGCCAATGCAGACGCAGCAGTGACCAGCGCTCAACGCGACTACGATAGCACGCTCGCGAAACAGCGTCAGGCGGAGGCCAACGACCGGAAAGCCCAGTCCGATCTGGTGCGCTACAAAAAACTGGTCGACCAGGGAGAGATTGCCCTATCTGACTACGACCAATATGTGGCCAGTGCCGTCGCGGACCATGAGGCCGTCGAGGCCAGCCGCTTCGCCGCCGCGTCTTCGGCGCAAATCGTCGAGGAGCGAAAAGCCCAGCTCCTGCAGCAGCAGACCAAACATTCCGAGGACCTGGCCAATTCGCCGCGTCAAGTCGCGATTCACAAGGCCACCGTCGATTCCCGAGAAGCCAATGTGGACTCGGCGAAAGCGCAACTGGATACCGCCCTGCTCAACCTTAGCTACTGCCACATCGTGGCCCCGGTCGATGGCATCGCCAGCCAGCGCAGTGCGGAAGTCGGCGCCAGAATTTCGCAAGGGCAGCAACTCATCGTGGTGGTACAGATTGACAATGTTTGGACCACCGCGAATTTTAAGGAAACACAACTCAAGAAGATGCACATCGGCCAGCGAGTGAAAATTGACGTAGATTCTCTCGATGAGTCGTTTGATGGCCAGGTAGAGTACATGCCGGCGGCTACCGGAGATCGATCCAGCCTGTTTCCTCCCGAGAATGCAACCGGCAACTACGTGAAGATCGTGCAGCGGCTGCCTGTGCGCATTCGCTTCAACCCGAATCAGCGCGACCTGGATCGGTTGCGCCCCGGCATGTCCGTCGAGCCCAAGGTCCATCTGGATTGACGACATCGATTGCGAATCGGACTAGCCGCGAACGCTCGAATAACTCAGGCCCTTAAGCGCTGTTAGTTCGGGATCTAACTCTCGCCCGATCCGCATTGCCTCTGCCGAGCGAAGTGTGCCATAAATCCGAGCCGGCATGACCTTCACCCTGCTCGATTGGTCCGCGATTGCCGCTTACCTCGCGATCACTCTCCTCCTGGGACTTTATTTCCGCCGCAGCTCGGGAAAAAGCGCCGAGGATTATTTCGTGTCGGGGCGCAACGTCTCCTGGTGGCTGGCCGGGACCTCCATGGTCGCAACCACCTTTGCCGCCGACACGCCGCTCTTGGTCGCCGGCCTCGTCTATACCCAGGGCATCGCGGGCAACTGGATTTGGTGGGCCTTTCTGCCTTCGGGAATGATGACGGTGTTTCTTTTCGCGCGCTTGTGGCGCCGCTCGGGATTGATGACCGACGTCCAGTTTGCCGAGATGCGCTATTCCGGCAAGCCTGCCGCATTCCTGCGCGGATTCCGCGCCATCTATCTCGGCGTGCTGATGAATTGCTTCATCCTCGGCTGGGTCACCAAAGCCATGATGAACATCGTGGGTACCACGCTCGGTCCCACCCTGCAGGAATGGCATCTTCTCAGCGTTTTTTCGCAAGCGCTCAGCGGCTTTTTCGGCCCCGTGTTCTCCGGAACCGACGGCCGCGCCCTCATCATCTGCATTTTCTTCCTGATTCCTTTCACCGGAATCTACGTTTCGCTCGGCGGCCTCTCCGGCGTGCTGTGGACCGACCTCTTTCAGTTTGTCCTGAAAATGGGAATCGTCATTGCCATCGCGTACTACTCCGTCCGCGCTGCCGGCGGCATGAATTCGATGATGGCCCAGATTGGCGCGTTGCGCGCTTCGAACGGTGCATCCGATCCGCTGGCGTTTCTTCCCGATTTCTCGAAAGGTTTTGCCAGCGACGCGCTGTGGACCTTGCCGGTCATCACTTTCACCGTTTACCTGGGAGTTCAATGGTGGGCCTTTTGGTATCCCGGAGCCGAGCCTGGCGGCGGAGGTTACATCGCCCAGCGTATTTTCAGCGCACGCGACGAACGCCAGGGCTTGTTTTCGGTCTTATGGTTCAATATTGCGCATTACGCTCTGCGGCCCTGGCCCTGGATACTCACCGCGCTCGCGGCTATCGTTCTCTATCCCGGACTCGCGCACCCGGAAACAAGCTACATGATGATGGTCAACGACCACGTGCCGCACGCCCTGCGCGGCATTATCGTTGCTGGGTTCCTGGCCGCGTTCATGTCTACTATCGCCACGCAACTCAATTGGGGCACGTCGTATATCGTCGAAGATTTCTACCGGCGGTTTCTGGTGCGGCGAGCTTCGGAGCGCCACTACGTTCACGTTTCGCAGATCGTTACGATTCTATTGGTGATCCTGACGGGCTACATTTCGGCGCAGTTGGCTTCCATTCGCGCGGGCTGGCAGGTCGTGCTTCAGGTGGGCGCCGGAACCGGCAGCGTGTACATGCTGCGATGGTATTGGTGGCGCATCAATGCCTGGAGCGAAATTTCGGCCATGACTGCGGCGCTCGTTGCAACTCTGTCGCTCGAGTGGCATGGGTTAGCGAACGCGCTGGTCGGGCGTCCCGAGTTTTTCACCGGATCCGCCACAGTTCTCTTCGCGAAGAACGTGTTGGCCACCACGCTCGCGACCACGCTCGTATGGATTATCATCACGCTGCTTACGCAACGTGAACCCGACGGCATTTTGCTTTCTTTTTATCGTCAAGTGCGTCCGGACGTAACCGGGTGGAAGCCGATCGCATCGCTCGCGCCGGAGGTGCGTCCCACGCATGACCTGGGCCGCAATCTGTGGTGCTGGGTACTCGGCTGCGTCATGGTTTACACCGCGCTATTCGGTGTGGGCAAATTGCTATTTCATCGTTGGGGCATGGGAACATTCCTGGTTGCGCTGGCCACGTTGTGCGCCTGGCGCATGGCACGCGAGCTCAGCCGAGGGCCGGGCGCGCCGGCAGCGGCAACAACTGGCAACATCATCTGAATGGAAAGCACACGCGCATGAGTAAATCGAAAAACCTCATTCTCGGCGTGGACATCGGTGGAACGAAAATCGCCGCCGGGCTGGTGGACGAAAAAGGCGAGGTCCTGTTCGCCGAGCGGACGCGCATGATCGCGCGCAAAAGTTCGGACCAGGGATTTCAGGCCATCCGTGACGCAATCGCTTTGATCCTGCGTCACCCCCGGGCAAAGGAGGCGCGCGCCATCGGAGTAAGCGTCCCCGGCTGGATAGATGCGAAACGTGGTGTGCTGCTGAGCGCGACCAACCTGCCATGCTTCCGCGATTTTCCGTTGGTGCAAGAGATTGAAAAACTTTACGGTTTGCCCGCACGCCTTGGAAACGATGCCAACGTTGCCGCTCTTGCCGAAGCTGTGTGGGGCTCTGGAGCGAGATATGGAAATGTTTTTTACCTAACCCTGGGTACAGGAATCGGCACGGGGATGGTAGTGCATCACCGCATCTATCAGGGTCGCACCGGAGCGGCAGGTGAGGGCGGCCACATGACCATCAATTATCAAGGGCCCTTGTGCGGCTGCGGCAAGAGAGGCTGCATAGAAATGTACGCGTCAGGCACCGCGATTGCGCGGCGAGCCCGCGAGCGCTTGAGCGAACCTGGCGCAAATGAATCGCGCATGTTAACCATCGCGCATGGAAATATCGAGGCGGTCACTGCGGAGACCGTAAGCAAGGCCGCGACCGCGGGAGATCCACTCGCCGCGCAAATTCTGGAGGAAGCAGCGGACCACCTGGGCATTTGGCTGGGGAATATCATTGACCTCCTGGAACCGGAGATCATCGTCGTCGGGGGAGGGCTGGCGCGTTTGCTGATGTCTTCGCTAGGCCGCATCCGAAGCCGGCTGGAAACTTGGGCGATAAATCCGCGTCAACAAGAGGTGCCCATCGTGGAAGCACGCTACGGATCGCAATCGGCTCTCGTGGGTGCAGCCGCGCTCTGGCTGCCCGTCGCGAAGCTCACTGCTCGCAATGCCCACCGCGCTGTTCGGCGCGCGAAATCTTCTTCCGCTCGGCGATGAAGCGCGAGCCGGATTCCCTCGTCATATGCAAGCCACCGGAAAAGAAGAATCAAGGGAAGGGAACATCGAAGGGCTTGACAACCGCGTCCAATTCGTCGAAAATTTCCGTAGGCGAAGAAAAAGCGAAGATTAAGAACGGCTCTTCCTCCTCGCCAACGGGTCCTCATGGCTGTGAGTCTCGCTACTCTGCGCTCCAATGTCGAACTCGCTCTCGCCGGGCGTGTCGCCGCTCCCTTTACCTATCGCGACCGCAATATCCTGGAAATTGTTTCCACTGGCATTCCTGCGGTTGATTCACTCGCCGCCGGGCTGCCTCGCGGAGCGCTCACGGAAATTTTTGGCCCGGCCTGTTCCGGGCGGACGAGTTTGCTCTTCGCCGCGCTGGCTTCCAGGACTGCGCACGCCGAAGCATGCGCTCTCATCGATGGGTGCGATACTTTCGATCCGCACTCCGCGGAAGCGGCCGGCGTGGAACTGAAGCAACTGCTGTGGGTGCGCTGCCAGAACATAGATCAGACCCTGCGCGCCACGGATTTGCTTTTGCAAAGCGGAGGGTTCGGTTTCATCGCGCTGGATCTGAGCGATATTCCCCTCAAAGTGTTGCGCCACGTTCCGCTCGATGCCTGGTTTCGTTTTCGGCGGGCGGTGGAAGATACGCCGACCGTTTTGGTTGTTCTGGGCGAAGAATCCAACGCCAAGACCTGCGCTTCGCTGGTGCTGCGGCTCGAAGCCGGGGCCGCGCATTGGTCCACAACGCTGGAAAATCAAGCTGCGGATTCTCCGCGCTATCCATTTTCCTGGCTGTTCGATGGCTTCGATGTTCGCGCGGAAGTTCTTCGCTCGCGCGTGCAACCCGTGGCTGGCGGCGCCGGGTTTCAGAAGAAGCTCGTTTCGGCCGGCGCCTGCGGCCGATCGGAAATCTTCGAGACAAATGCAATGTGGGGTTATCACACCGGCGCATCTGTTGAACCAAAACCGAAATGATGAAAAACACTCTCGCGGTTTTATTGCTGCGGCTAACGAAATCCAATTCCTATGGCATTCGCTTCCATCCACGTTCCTCATCTCATGACGCAAGCCATCGCGCGCGCCGAGCCCGTTTTGCGGGACCGTGCCGTCGCGCTTACAGATGGAATTCCTCCGCTATGTAATGTGGTGGCCGCGAACGATTCTGCACTGCAGGCCGGAATCCGATGGGGGATGTCGAAATCGCAGGCTGCGCAGTTCGGTGCCGTGGAAATTCGTCATCGTTCCCGCGAACAGGAAAAAGCCGCTCATGCAGCTTTGCTCGATCTCGGATGGTCGGTCTCCCCGTGGATAGAAGACACGGCGCCGGACACAATCGTTCTCGACCTCACCGGCCTCGCCTCCCTGTTCGGTTCTGAGGAGGAAATTGCAATGGAGTTGCTGCGCCGCGCTTCCGGTCTGGGCTTGGCCGTGCACGTGGCCATAGCCTCGAAGGTGGATGTGGCTCTGCACGCCGCGCGTGGTTTTCCCGGCATCACTTTAATTCCTCCCGGCGAGGAATCGAAGCGGCTGAGTCGCTTGCCCCTGAGCGCGCTCGCGCCCGCTGCCGAAATTCTCGAAACATTGGAACGCTGGGGCGTGCGCACTTGCGGCGCTCTGGCGGCGTTGCCCGTTCTGCAGCTGTCCGAACGCCTGGGGCAGGAAGGCGTTCGTTTGCACAAATTGGCGCGCGGCGCGATTTCGCGTTCCCTGGTGCTGGCCGGGCCGGAAATGTGTTTCGAAGAGGAGATGGCGCTCGATTACGCCCTCGCGGACCTTGAACCGCTGGCCTTCCTGCTGGGCCGCTTGCTCGATCAATTGTGCGCGCGGTTGGCGGCGCGGTCGCTCGCCGCCTCCGCCATTCGTTTGCGATTCGATTTAAGGGATTCTTTCGAAAAAGATTTCCAGGATCTGAGCGCGCCTCCTCTTCCTAACCCCCCCTCCCCCATTTACGAAAAGGTTCTGGGGCTGCCCGTCCCCATGCAGGATTCCAAAATGCTTCTGAAATTGCTGCGTTTGCAATTGCAATCCGACCCTCCGCAGGCATCCATTGTAAAAATCTTCCTTGCGGCGGACCCGGCTCGCCCTCGCGCCACGCAAGGCGGCCTGTTTTTTCCAAGCTCTCCGGATCCAGAAAAACTCGAGCTGACGGTCGCCCGGCTGGCCAACCTTGTTGGGAATTCGAACATCGGCTCGCCTGAATTGGTGGACACGCATCGTCCGGGAGAATTTCGCATGGGCCGGTTTGCCCCGGCGGGCGACGAACCTCACATTCACCGGAAAGCCGCCGCCGCGAGTGCAGCCTCGCTTGGAAAGGAAGCTCGCAACTCCCCGCCTCGCCGGCCCGCTGCTGCCTTCCGCATTTTCAGGCCCGAATTTCCGGCCACAGTGAAATTGTGCCGAGACTTTCCCGCGCGCATTTATTTTCACGGCCTCAGCGGCAATGTTGTCGCCGCTTCCGGCCCGTGGAAGACTTCCGGGGATTGGTGGCGCGAAGATCCCTGGCAGCAGGACGAATGGGAAGTTGATATTCGCTTCGATTCTTCTTCCGGCCGTGGCGAGCGGGCCGCCGCAAACTCGCGCGCGCAAGATGGGCTGTATCGCATTTATTACGATTCCGTCCGCGCCGGCTGGTTTGTGCGGGGCAGGTACGATTGATGTACACCGAACTTCACGCGCGCTCCGCTTTCAGTTTTCTCGAAGGCGCTTCTTCGCCGGAAGAATTGGCCACCGTATGCGCCGAACATGGAATGAAGTCCATGGCCCTGCTGGATCGCGACGGAGTGTATGGCGCTCCGCGTTTTTACATGACGGCGAAGAAAATCTCCCTGCAGGCCCACATCGGCGCGGAAGTCACCTCCGCCGCGGGCTGGCGTTATCCCCTGCTGGTGGAATCGCACGCCGGCTACCAGAATCTTTGCCGCTTGATCACGAAAATGAAATTGCGCGCGCCCAAGGGCCAGGGCCATGTTGCGGCCGCGGATGTCGCCGAATTTTCCCGAGGCCTTGTCTGCCTCACGGGCGGCGAGGAAGGGCCTCTGGCGCATGCCTTGGCACAGGGAGGAATCGATGCCGCGGCGGAATGCGTTCGCGGGCTCTGCGAGCTTTTCGGCCGCCAGAATGTTTATGTCGAATTACAGCGGCATTTTTTGCGCCCGGAAGAAGCGCGAAATCAGGCTGCCGTGGAGATTGCACGAAAATTGGGCTTGCCGCTGCTGGCGACAAACGGCGTCCGCCACGCGCTCGCCTCGCGCCGGGAAGTGCTCGACGTTTTCACCTGCATTCGCCATCATCGCACCCTGGCCGACGCCGGACGCCTGCTGGCCTGCAATTCCGAGCTGCACATAAAGACTCCCACCGAAATGGAAAAATTATTTTCCGATCTCCCCGAAGCCATCGCCAACACGCAAATCCTTTCATCCCGCCTGCAATTCAGTTTGAAGGAATTGGGCTACCAATTTCCGCGCTATCCCGTGCCGGACGGCAAGCCGCAAATCCATTTTCTGCGGCAACGCGTTTGCGAGGGCATGCTTTCGCGCTACGGCCCCGAAGATCGCCGCGCGCAGCAGCAGATCGAACGCGAATTGAGCGTCATCGAAAGCCTCGATCTGGCTGGGTACTTCCTGATCGTTTGGGACATCGTTCGCTTCTGCCGCGAGAAAAATATCCTGGTTCAAGGACGCGGCTCGGCTGCCAACAGCGCGGTTTGCTACGCGCTCGGAATTACCGCCGTCGATCCTGTCAAAATGGATCTCCTCTTCGAGCGCTTTCTATCGCACGAGCGCGGCGAGTGGCCCGACATCGATCTGGACCTTCCCAGCGGCGACCAGCGCGAGCGCGCGATTCAATATGTGTACGAACGTTACGGAAAATTAGGCGCGGCCATGACCGCCAACGTGATCACCTATCGCGGGCGCTCGGCCGCTCGAGAAATCGGCAAGGCGCTGTCCTTCGATCTCGAGACGCTGAACCGCCTGGCCAATCTTGTGGGCGCCTGGGAATACGCGGATGCCAACGACACGCTTGCCCGTCAATTTCGCGATGCCGGTTTTGACATGCGCCACCCGTGCATCCGCAAATTCTTCGAGCTTTGCCTCGAGTTTCAGGATTTGCCGCGCCACCTCGGCCAGCATTCCGGCGGCCTGGTGATGTGCCAGGGGCAACTCGATTCGATTGTGCCGCTGGAGCCCGCCACCATGCCCGGCCGCGTGGTGGTGCAATGGGACAAAGATGATTGCGCCGACCTCGGCATTGTGAAAGTGGACCTGCTGGGCCTCGGCATGATGGCCGTGCTCGAAGAGTCCCTGCAAATAATCAAAAAGGAGTACGCCGAAGAAATTGATTTGGGGCGATTGCCCGCCGGTGACCCCGTGGTTTACGACACGCTGCAAAGAGCGGACACCATCGGCATGTTCCAGGTGGAAAGCCACGCGCAAATGGCCTGCTTGCCGCGCCTGCGGCCGGTATGTTTCTACGACATTGTCGTGCAGGTCGCCATCATCCGCCCCGGGCCCATTGTCGGGAAAATGGTCAATCCGTATTTAAAGCGCCGCCAAAAACGCGAACCCGTCGATTATCTCCATCCCTCGCTCGAACCCGTTCTCGCGCGCACTCTGGGTGTGCCGCTCTTTCAGGAACAATTGCTGCGCATGGCCATGATTGCCGCCGGATTCACCGGAGGCGAAGCCGAAGAATTGCGCCGCGCGTTTGGCTTCAAGCGCTCCGAAAAGCGAATGAAGGACATCGAACGAAAACTCCGCTGCGGCATGGACAAGAAAGGAATCGCATCCGCCACACAGGACAAAATCGTTCACGCCATTACTTCGTTCGCGCTCTATGGATTTCCCGAATCGCACGCCGCAAGTTTCGCGCTGCTGGCTTACGCCAGCGCCTACCTGAAATGCCGCTATCTCGCCGCTTTCACCGCCGCCCTTCTGAACAATCAGCCCATGGGTTTCTATCAGCCGGACACCATCGTGAGAGATGCGCAGCGCCACGGCCTGAAAGTGAGCCCCATCGATGTGACCTGCTCCGATTGGCTCTGCGGGCTCGAAAAAGACGGCCGGGATTTTAGCGTGCGCCTCGGAATGCGCTATGCCCGGGGTTTGCGTGAGTCCGTGGCCGTAGAGATTGTCCGTGAACGCGCCATCCGTCCGTTTCTCTCCATCGATGATTTAAAACTTCGTGTCCCGCAGATGCAAAAGGCCGAACTCACCACGCTCGCGGAAATCGGCGCTTTGAATTTTGTGCAAGGAAATCGAAGCATCCATCGCCGGGATGCTCTGTGGCAAATCGAGCGCGCCTCCCGGCGTCCCGGCCCTTTGCTCGAGGCCGCAGCAGAATCAGAAGAACGAGAAGAATCAGAAAACGCGAACGAGGAATCGGAAGCAGTAGAAGCCCCGGCTTCTTCTGTAGCACGCTCGCCTTTGCCGCCCATGACCTCCGAGGAGCGCCTGGTCGCCGATTTTCGCGGCACGGGCCTGACCGTGGGCTCTCACCCCATGGGTTACCATCGCGCGGAGATGAAAAGGCGAGGCGTTCGCTCTGCCATCGAACTTGCCCATCTGCCCGATGGCATGCGCGTCCGTATTGCGGGAGGAGTGATCACGCGCCAGCGCCCCGGAACGGCCAAGGGTTTTGTTTTTCTCAGCCTAGAAGACGAAACCGGAATTTCCAATGCGATTATCACGCCGCAGCTATTCGAGAAATATCACGTCGTGATCGTTCACCAGCAGTTTCTGCTGGTCGAGGGGCGCCTGCAAAATCTGGACGGCGTAATTTCCGTGAAAGCCGAACGCATCCGCCCCTTGTCCGTCACACGCGCGGAGCCCGCCTCGCACGATTTTCACTAAATAAAAAAGGGCGGCCCCGCAGAGAATACTTTCGGGCGCAATCTAACTTCGGGCAGGCTGCTGTTGCGTCAGGCAATGAAGCGTGCCGAATCCCCACACTAAATCGACCGAATGAATCCCCATCACCGGCCGTCCGGGAAATAGGTCGCCGAGGATTCCCAGGGCCACGCGGTCGTTGGGATCGTTAAACGTGGGGACGAGCACGGCGGAATTCGCGATGTAAAAATTCGCATAGCTGGCCGGAAGGCGCTCGCCATTGCAATAAAGAGGAGAAGGCATCGGCAGCGCGACCGCTTCGATTTTGCTTCCGTCTTCCAGTCTCGCACCACGCAGCCTCTCCCAGTTCTCTTCGAGCGGCCGGTAATTCTTGTCGTGCGAATTCTTCTCGCGGCACATCGCCACCGTGCGCCGGTTCACGAAGCGGCACAAATCATCCACGTGCCCGTGCGTGTCGTCGCCCGCGATTCCTTTGCCCAGCCACAGAATATTTGTCACCCCGAGATACTCGCGCAGGGCCGTCTCTATTTCTGCGCGGTGGAATCCCGGATTTCGCACCTGCTGTTTCTGATCGAGCAGGCACTCTTCGGTGGTGAGCAGCGTGCCGCGGCCGTTGACGTCGATGCTTCCGCCCTCCAGAACCACGTCACGCCCACCTACTCGCGCGCGAAACACTCTGAATTTCAAGCGCCGTGCGACCTGCTCCGGAATCGCATCATCCTTCTTCCAGTCCGGATAGCGCGCCCAGGCGTTAAACCGAAATCTCGCGATAACTACTCCCGGCCGCGGTCTCGCGCGCTTCACGAAAATCGGGCCAAAGTCCCGCGTCCATCCGCGATTCGTGGCAAAGCGGAAAAATTCCACACGCTTCATGTCCACGCCGCAGCTCTTTAGAATGCTGCGCGCCTTCGCTTCATGCGCGCTCGAATTCACCAGGATGCGAACGAGTTCGCCCGGCGCGATTTTGCGCGCAATTTCCCCGTACACCCAATGAATCGGCTCAAGCTTTCCAGGCCAGTCGGTCGGATTGTGCGGCCACCCTATCCAGGCGGCTTCGTGCTTCTCCCACTCCGCAGGCATGCGAAAGCCGAGCGCTGCCGGGGTGTCTTCTTCGGTGGCTTGCATAGTGCGGCGGGTCTGTTTCAAGGTTTGTCGTCGAGGAAGCGCTGTTCGATTCCGGCGTAAGCATCGATGCGGCGGTCGCGAAGGAACGGCCAGTTTCGCCGGACATCTTCTAGGTGCGCGAGGTCCACTTCGCCGTACAAAATTTCCTCGCCGTCCGTGGAAGCCTCGGCCACGATCACTCCCTGCGGATCGCAGAGGAACGAGCTCCCCCAGAACTCCAGGCCATCTCCTCCCGCTGCGGGAATTTCGTGCCCCACGCGGTTCACCGCCGCCACGTAAACGCCGTTGGCGATGGCGTGTCCCCGCTGCACCGTTATCCACGAATCTCGTTGTGCCGCGCCGTTCGCTTGCTTCTCGCTCGGATGCCACCCGATGGCCGTCGGATAAAAAAGTATGCACGCCCCGTTCAGAGCCGCCAGCCGCGCGCCCTCCGGATACCATTGGTCCCAGCAAATTAGAGTCGCAATCTTCCCCGCCTGCGTCGAAAACGCGCGAAAGCCCAGGTCTCCGGGCGTGAAATAAAATTTCTCGTAATAAGCGGGGTCGTCGGGGATATGCATCTTGCGGTAGATGCCCGCGATCTGCCCGTCGGCATCTATGATCGCGGCGCTGTTGTGATAAACGCCCGCCGCGCGCCGTTCGAAAAGCGGGGCGATCACAACCGTTTTAGCTTTTTTCGCCGCGCGCCCCAGCTCTTCAGTGGTCGGCCCCGGCACGGCCTCCGCAAGCTCGAAGTTCGCGGTGTCCTCGCGCTGGCAGAAATATTGCAAGCGGAAAAGCTCGGGCAGGCAGACTACCTGCGCGCCCCTCCGTCCGGCTTCTTCGATCTTCGAAATGGCGCGCGCCAGGTTCTCTTCGGGTCTTGCGCTCACCGCCATTTGCACGAGAGCGACGTTGAATTTGGGCAAGGTTGGCACGACAAGAAAATCTACACGAAATCCCAGCGCAAGACCATACGCGGCGAGTCCCGGGATCCGCTCAGCGCCGCGTATCTAATGCTTTTCTTTCTCCGCCCGCAGCAATTTCTGCCTCTGAAATTCCTTCCACGTCAGAAAGATCAGGATGGCGTCGAAGAACGTCAGCAGAAGCAGCGCAATGGAATGTGTGTGCGTGTAGCGCAGTATTTGATAAGCCATGAAACCCCCGAATACGGCCATGGTCATCGGATAAGCCCAAAGCCTGTTGAGCCACAAGCAAATCACCAGGATCAGTTTCACCAGCCCGTGCGTTGCCAGATAAATCGAGGCGAACATCGTGCTCCCGCTGGCCAGTTTCTGCGAGGCGTTGCTCAGATGGGTGAAGATGAATGCGTGCTCGCCGCGCGAGAGTTCATGCTGCGCCGCCGTTTGCACCAGCTCGTTAATCGACGAAGACTTGAACCACAAAAGAGCGCCGCCGATTATTTCCAGCAGTCCATCGACTGCTTTCACCGTAATGCCGAATTCGAACGTGCTGTGCAGCAGCGATTCGCGCAAATGTTTCATCGCCGCTTTCTTCATTCGTGCTCTCCCGAAACTCCGCCCGCCTAAATACCCGATACGGCGCGCACTCGCCATCATCGCATCGCCCCGCGACAATCCAAAAATAAAAGAGGCCGCCGGTTCGGTGAAACGAGTCGAATTGTCCGTTCACTCACGGATATAATCCCCTCGTTATTTCCTGCTCGTGTGTGAGGCAAATATGTCCAAGAAGCGTTTCAAGGATCTCACCGAACGCGAAATCCTCGCGCTCGCCATCCAGCTGGAGGAAGAAGACGCCCGCGTGTACGCCGAATTCGCCGAAGGCCTGCGCGACACCTATCCCGCCACGGCAAAATTGTTCGAGGAGATGCAAGCCGAGGAGTCCGGGCACCGTCAAAGCCTGATCGACATGTACCGCCGGCGCTTCGGCGATCACATCTCCCTCATCCGCCGCCAGGACGTGAAAGGATTCGCCGAGCGCCGCCCGGTCTGGCTCTCGCGTCCCCTGGGAATCAAAGCCGTCCGCAAGCAGGCGGAGATCATGGAACTCGAAACGCAGCGCTTCTACCAGCGCGCGCTCGAAAAAGTTTCGGACGCCTCTACCCGCAAGCTTCTCGGCGATTTGGAAGAAGTCGAGCGCCGCCACTACACCACCGCCGGATCGCTCGAAGAAAAATACGTCCCCGCCGATGAGCGCACCGAAGAGGAAAAATCCCAGCGCCGCCTCTTCATGCTGCAGATAATTCAGCCCGGCCTGGCGGGTTTGATGGACGGTTCGGTTTCCACCCTTGCCCCCATCTTTGCCGCCGCTTTTGCCACCCACAAAACGCACGACGCATTCCTCGTCGGCCTCGCCGCATCTTTCGGCGCCGGCATTTCCATGGCCTTTGCCGAGGCGCTCTCCGATGACGGCTCGCTCACCGGGCGCGGCCGCCCCGTTGCTCGCGGCCTGGTTACCGGGGTGATGACCGCCGCCGGCGGCCTCGGCCACACTTTGCCGTTCCTCATCTCCGATTTCCGCGTGGCCCTTATCGCCGCCATGATCGTGGTCGCTGTCGAACTCGGCATCATCAGCTACGTCCGCCACCGCTACATGGACACTCCCCTCGCAGCATCCGCTCTTCAGGTCATCTTGGGCGGCGTGCTCGTTTTTGCCATCGGCATTTTAATCGGTAGCTCCTGATCCTGGGCGTCGCCGCACCGAATCGCGGTCCCGCCGTGCGCTGCTCGTATCGCTCGAGGGGACTTTGTTCTAAAATCGCGCGATGATGCCTGGAATTCGCGTAGGCACCTCCGCCTTCACCGCCGCCGGATGGGTCGGCTCCTTCTATCCCGAAGGGCTGAAGCCTGCCGCTTACTTGAATCACTACGCCCAGCAGTTCGACACGGTCGAAGTGGACAGCACCTACTACCGCACGCCTTCCGCCTCCACCGTAAAGCGCTGGTACGAGCAAACTCCGAAAAACTTCCTCTTCTCATTGAAAATCGTGCAGACCATCACGCACGAAAAGGTGCTGGTAGATTGCGAAGTAGATTTCCGCGAATTCCTGGCCGCCGCGGATTTGCTCGCTGAAAAGCTCGGCCCCTTGCTCTTTCAGTTTCCGTATTTCAACGCCGGCGCTTTCCCCGACCGCGACTCATTTCTCGACCGCCTCTCGGCCTTCGTCAAACAACTTCCGCAGGGGTACCGCTTCGCGGTCGAATTGCGCAACCGGCATTGGCTGGTGCCCCGGCTCCTCGACATTCTGCGCGAAAAAAACGTCGCGCTCGCCCTCATCGACCATCCCTGGATGCCGCGCCCGCGCGAGATTCTAGCCGAGTCCGATCCCATCACTTCCAATTTCACTTATATCCGGCTGCTAGGTGACCGCAAAGCCATCGAGGAAAAAACCAAATCGTGGGACAAAACCATCGAGAACCGCCAGCGCGAGCTGTTTGAATGGGTCGAGATCGTGCGCCAGATTCAGGCCCGTCAAGTCGACATCTTCGCCTACGCCAACAATCATTATGCGGGTCACGCCCCCGCCACCGTCCGCCAGTTTCTGGAAATGTTGGAAAAGCCCTAGCCTTTCTGCGGAGGGTCCACGAACATCGCGTGGTAAATCAGATGCGTCGCTGAATCGATCCACCGCTCGAGCTCGGCTTTGGGTAATCGCCCGGCCTGCGCCAGCAGGCTCCAGAAAAATGTGTCCATCGCGCGCGCCAGCCCCGGAATATCCACGTTCTCTCGCGCCCCCGGCAATCTCTGCAGGAATTGAAACACGCCGGTGACGCGCCCGGTGGTCCACGTGTGAATTTCCTCCTGTTTTTTCACTAACCCCGGATCGGAGAGCGCCGCCTCCTGCCAGGCTCGGTATGCGCCCAGGTATTTCAAATCCTGCGCAAACGCTCGCGCCAATAATTCGCGAAGGCCCGCGCGCACATCCATGGCGCCCTGAGGCTGAAAATTAAGCCCGCTCAGTTTTTCCAGTAGCTCATCCATCAGCGCAAGCAGCAACTGTCGCTTGGAGCGAAAGTGCTGGTAAAAAGTCCCCACCGCGAGCTTGGCTCGTCGCGCGATCAGACTAATGGAAGTATTCTCGTAGCCCTTTTCGCCGAAGAGCGCGAGTCCGGCATTTTTCAGTCGCTCGCGTTTGTGTAAACTGCGCTCTTGAATCGGCGGGGCCGGAAGGTCTTCGCCCGCAAGCAGATTGGGACGTGCGTTCAAGCCTTGCCCGGCTTCGTGATGCTCACTCCCACCAGCGCGCCGGCGCAGCACCACAGCATCCAACCTCCGAACACTCCTGCCACCGAGGGAGCCATGTTCGGAAAGACTACGGGGAAAAATGCGCTGGAGAAGGGATCGAACAGGAGCGTCGGCAGCGCAATTAAGAACGCAGCCTCCAGCCACTGCTCTCGCGGAAGTTGAAGCCCGCTGCATATTCGGCGCACGATCAAACCCATCAGCGGAAAGCTCACCGCGAAGAGCACGAGCGTTCCACCCGAAGCGCCCGGACGCAGTAGGTTCTGCCCGGCGACCCGCAATCCGATCGTGCCAACCAGCCATATTCCCAAGCCGTACAGCAGCAGCAACCTTCTCTTTATAACATGAACCATAGTTCATGTTCTCATCAGGCCTGTCCGAAGTCAAGCTCAGGATCGTTCTTCTTCTTATCCCGCGCTACACCCATCGCCCCGCCGGGGCTCCCCGGCATTTCCGCCTTCACTACGACTTCGTTGACATCCTAGGGGCCTCGCACCTAGAATCGCCGCTTCTCGGGGGACGCTTCCTCATATTGCGCAGCCGCCCTTGTGTCCCCCGGCGGGAGACCTCCCATCGCCCAAGGAGTTGTTAGGCCCAAAGTCGCAGTTGTGGATGACGACGATAGCCTGCGCTCGAAAATCGCCTCGGCGCTGCGCTCCCAATTTGAAGTCTTCGAGGGCGAGAATTTCGAAGATGCCTACAAGCTCCTGCAGGGTTCCGATCTGGACGTCCTTCTGCTGGCTACGCCGCTCGGTTCCGGCGGAATCCGTGAGTGCACCGAGCTCCTCGGGCGTCTCGTGGGCAGCGAGATTGACACTCTCGTAATCGTTCTCAGTTCGGACCAGACCAAAGCCGCCGCACTCAAGATTATCGACGCCGGCTCCTATGATTATTTCATCAAGCCCATTGACACCGATGTTCTGCGCCACCTGCTCGAGCGCGCTGTTGAAAAATTACACATCCAGCGCGAAAACCGCATCCTGCGCCAGGAAATCAGTCGCAAGAACGCGCTCGGCGATCTCATCGGCGCTACCGACGCCATGCGCCACGTCTTCGATTCCATCCAGCGCATGGCCCGCGCCACCACCAACGTCATCATTCGCGGGGAAAGCGGAGTCGGCAAGGAGCTCGTGGCGCGCGCGCTTCACGAGCAGAGCCCGCGCCGCAATCGTGCATTCGTCAGCGTGAATTGTGCCGCGCTCCCGGAAGGTTTGATGGAAGCGGAGCTCTTCGGCTATGAGAAGGGCGCCTTCACCGGCGCCGTAGCCGCCAAGGAAGGTCGCGTGGAGACCGCGCATCAGGGCACGCTCTTCCTGGACGAAATCGCCACGCTCACGCCCCCGCTGCAAAGCAAGCTTCTGCGCGTGCTCGAAGACCGCTCCCTCACCCGCTTGGGCGGCAAGAAATCCATTCGCGTCGATTTCCGTCTGGTCAGCGCCACGAATGAGGATCTGGAGGAAATGGTCCGCGAGGGCCGCTTCCGCGAGGACCTCTACTACCGCATCCATGTCGTGCCCATTTTCGTTCCTGCACTCCGCGAGCGCGTCGAGGACATCCCCGTCCTGGCGGACTATTTCGCCAGCGTCTATTGCGCGGCCAACCGCTTCCCGCTCAAGCACTTTGCCGACGATGCCATGCTCGCCCTGAAGCACTATTCCTGGCCCGGCAACGTCCGCGAGCTCGAGAATGCCATCCAGCGGCTCGTAATCATGACCGACACGGACGTAATTTCCGTGAAAGATCTTCCCGGTGAAATCGTGCAAGCCTCCGGCCGCAACTCCCGAAGCCGCTTTCGCATGCCCTCCGGTGGCGTCAATCTGGACAAGGAAATGGAAGCCTTTGAGCGCCGCTGGCTACAGGAGGCGCTGGAGCAGGCCAAGCAGGTCAAATCGGAAGCCGCCCGCCTGCTGGGAGTTGACCGCAACCGCCTCAACTACCTGTGTCGAAAGCATAATTTGTAGCTTCCGGTTTTTTCAAAACTTCGCGAAAAATCGATGAAAAACTCAACCTTTGTTTATAAATTCAACGTGCCAAGCGCGCCCTGCGCCCGCGGCTCGTTCTGCATAGCCCAGATTCTAAAGGCTATAGCACTACTGCTCCTCGCATTATAAGTGGCTAGCAGATTGCACTGGTCAGGGCGGCAGGTCGATTTGTATCAGGAGACTCGTATGGCCAAGAAGACTTTGAAGAAGGCAACGAAGATCGAACCAACTAAACCGCTTACCCGCTATCCCGCCGGGTAGCAGCGTCTCTTTTTTTCAGAGTGTTGATCGCAACAGGCTGCAGCTACGAACTGCAGCCTTTTTGTCTTCCGTACCCAGTTCACGACCATTCAACCACAGCCATCTCCTGATTCTCTTCACTACTCCCCGGCATCGCTGTGCCCGCTTGAACCGTCCGCGCTCCATCTGTTGAATAATTCAGCGCAGGCGAAAAAAAATCAACGGTATGACGAGCAAACCGGAGCACTCTTCCGCTGCCCCGACGGACTAAGTGCTTTCCTATCACCTTAAGATTGGCCGCTCTCCGGAAGATTCAGTTTGGCGAGACGATTGCACTAATTGTCGTCGCAAGCTGATACGACAACAAAAAGAAAAAGGGAGACTCAAATACATGAGCGCGAAGCCGGTAAAGAAGTCGGGAAAACTCAACGCCGTGAAGCCGTTGGTCAAGCTCAGTTCTCCCGTCGTACTCCTCCCCACCAAGAATAGGTAAGAGTTCGAACGAGATCCTCCGGCTGGGCTCCGCCCGCCCGGGGATGGAAGTAGCAGCACCGAGGGCCACCGTCCCAGGAACGGTGGCCCTCATTTTTTGTTACCAGACTTGGCCGCGCATCCAGCGCCACGTAGCGCGCGCCACCTGCCACGCAATCGAGTGCCTCCGCCCGGTTATTTTCGCCGTTCCGGTCATCCCTTCCCGCAGCGACCCGTCCGGGTTGGCGAACTCCACCTCCACCGCGAAATAATTCGTCAGGTTCTGCCCCAGCCGCTGCAGCGTTTCCGTTTGCGTCACGGGGTGGTCGAGCGCGGCGGCGGGAAGGATGGCGTCAACTTTTCCGCTGTAGGTTCGGTAGGGAAACGGAAGCACTTTTACCTTGGCGGAGGCGCCCGCGTGGATCTCCTGCAGCTCCCAATCGCGCACCAGAATGCGCGCCTTCATGGTGCGGCGGTCAACCACGCGCGCAAATTCATCGCCGGCGGCGAGAAACTCCCCCACGGTTTGGTCCACTTCCGGAGTGGAGACAACGCCGTCGAACGGCGCTCGAATTTCGAGATCCTGGAGTTTCTTGCGCGCTACGCCCAGCTCTTCCTGGATGCGCCCGCGTTCGCGGACGGATTTCGCCGCCATGCCGAAGTCCGAGCGGTCCTGATCGTAGCGAAGGTCGCTGCTGGCCAGAGCCAATTCCTGCGCCAGAACCTTGGCCTGGGCTTCGATTTCAGGATTCTGCAGGATAGCCAGAACCTGGCCAGCCTGGACTTCCTGGCCCTGCCGCACAAACACCTGTTGCACTTCTCCATCAACCTCCGCGCGAACGTGGGCGTCCTTGCCGGGTTCGAGCAGCAGTTGGGTAGTGACCTTCGAAGAAAAGGGCGGCAGCAGGAGCAGCAGCGCTACGCCCAGCGCGCCGAACTGCTGCGCGCGTGTAATTTTCCAAGCCATATAATTCTCCCTCTGTTGCCGCACCCAGGCGCGAACAACGGGTACGGCTTTGCGCAAGCTCTGCCTCGAAAAAAAGTAGATGACGCCGGCGGTGGCCAGATATCCCCATTCGTCGCCCAACTTGGTTACCAGCACATTGCGCACGAATACCAGGACGAAAAACAGAAGAGTGCCGCTGTAAACGATGGCGGAAACGCCGAAAAGAAAAAAGACACGGCGCTGGCGTTTGCTGGTGGGGGGCAAATCCACCTCGCGGCGAAGCAAATATTTCTGCGCCCACGCGCGCAGGAATTCGAAAGAGTCTTCGCGGAGGTTGTCGATATCCAGAAATTGAGAAAGCGCATAGTATCCATCGGCCTTGATCAGCGGGTTCAGGTTCAGCAGGGCGCCCTGAATGCCGCTGAGCAGCATCATTTTGTAAAAGAAGTCGTTGGTAAGCGACCCCGGCGGCGTGAAATGCCACACCAGCGCGGCCAGGCCGCAAATCACGAGTTCGATCCAGATGCCCGCGAAAATCACCCACTGCCGCGGGGCCCCGCGCCGAAAAAGCAGAATGTCGGTGGTATCCGTGAAGAACGCCGGAGTGAAATAAATCAAAAGAAAGCCCATCTGATGCACATCGCCGCCGTAGTGCTTGCAGGTAAGCCCATGGCCGAACTCATGGATGCAGCCCAGTCCCAGCAGGAGAATCCAGAATATCCAAATGTCGTAAGCGCTCTTGTCCGCAAAATTGTATAAGGCGGAAGTATCCTGCTGCACTCGATTCCAGTCTCCCGCCAGCAGGTAAATCGCGACCACAAATATAAAAAGTGAAAAAATCACAAAGCCTTTGGTGAACAGCCAGCCCAGATAACGATCCAATTTCGCCAGAGTTTTGTCCGGGTCCCAGGCTTTGAAGCTGATATACAGCACGCTGGACTGGTCGATGCGGCTCTTTCTCTCATCCCGGATACGTTCGAGCACCGCCAGATTTTTCTCGCCCACGGAACGCTCCCAGAGCGTGGCCTCAATGGAATCAAGGAAATCGAGCACTTCGGTTTCGGTGAGGGGAGAATCCGGGTGGCGCTCGGTCATGGTCTCCGCGATCTCCGCGGCCGTGCGCGTGCCATCGCAGCAGGTCAAAAGCTCATATTCGGTGCTTCCATATCGGTTGTAAGTATTCGTTTCGTGGTTCTTCACCACGAAGCTGGTTTCGCCCGCAACCGTCTGCTCGCTAATGCGCAGGTCGGTGCGCAGTTTCGGGCGCTTGAGCCCCTTCGCAAGGACGCTTGAGACCTGCAGGCTGGTGGGGCCGAAACGCATCGACGGGGGTCCTCTAAGGCTTTGACTTTCCGGTTGCAGGCCACCCGACTCGTACGGCCATCCCCGGGCGCAAATCAGAAATCCCGGCGCTGGTGACCTGCGCCACCACGTCATAGCTGTCGCTGGCGGGATCGATAGTGGGGCTGACTTTCACCACCTTGGCGCTGAGTTCCCGCGTCGCGCCGCCCACTAGCGACAAATCGACGGGCGCCCCGACTACCGGCTTGCGGGCTGAGGATTCCGGAACCTGGAACTGAACCTGAAGAGGGTAGAGTTGGCTTACGCGGAAGCACTTATCTCCCTTATTGATGGTTTGTCCTTCCCGAATGTAGCGCCGTACGACCACCCCGGAAAAAGGAGCGCGCAAGAGCTTGCGGTCGATTTCGATTTCGAGCCGATGGATTTCGGCGTTTCCGCTTTCGACCAGCGCCTCATAACCGTGCATGTCGTACTCCGCGCCTTTGGCCTCGAATTCCGCGGCCTCCAGGTCCGCCTGACTGGAAAGTCCATTGTCACGGAGCAGCTGCTGGCGCCGGTAAGCCGCAGCCTTGGCCTTAAGTTCGGCGGCCTTGTATTGCAAATTGTTTTCGGTGACCTTCAGATCATCGCGCGCCTTGATGAGCTCCATCTGTAGCGTGGTGTCGTCCAGCCGGCCGAGGATGTCACCCGCCTTCACGATGCTGCCTTCATCCTTTACAACCGAGGTCACTGCGCCATCGCTTTGCGAGGAAAGATCTACTTGGTGCTCGACCGTGAGGACGCTCAAGGTGTCGCTTGTTTCTGCGGGCTTTGCGGCTGGCGCGGGGGCTGCCACGGCCGAAGTGCTTGCAGACGGCTGCTTGGCATCCGGGCCCGAGGCCACCGAAGAATTGCCGCAGCCATTTCCGGCGATTACCGCTGCGGCGATGAAAATAAATGTGGCGCGTTTCATTTTGCCCCTTCCTTCTTTCCTCATGGCATAAAGGCCCACGCCTTCTGCCAAATCCACCGGAACGGCGAGCGGAACAATACGTAGCCCACCGGATACCAGCCACTCCCGAACCATCCGCCACCAGAGCGAATGCGCGCGCGTCCGACCATGCCATCGCGCGCGCTTCCGCCGATATTTTCAAACACCGCCCGCACCAGAAAATACTGATCGCCCGAATCGGTTCGCGTCTGCGCGCCAATGCGCTCCACACTTCCTTCAAAGGTCATGGTCGGGAAGGCATTCAGCTTGAGCGCGACATTTTTCCCCAGCCGCACGAGCGAGAGATCCGTTTCCGCCACGCTTATCTCCGCGGCCATGGGGTCCTGCGCCACCACTTCGCAGAAAGCGTCCCCGGGTTTCACCATGGTACCGGCCTTCTCTTCCACTTTCGGCGTGATCACAATGCCGGCGATCGGCGAGCGGAGTTGCCCTTCGGCAATGCGCTGCTGCTCGAGCTGTACTTCGGCGCTATGCAGATCAGACCGAATCTGTGCCTGGCCCGCGGCCGAGGGATCGTTGCGGAACTCAGCTTCGGCCAGATCGCGCCGCGCTTGTGACAATGCGGCGGACGCGTCGGCCAGTTTTACGCGGTCGTCGCTGTCATCGAGCTGCGCCAGCATCTGGCCCGGCTGCACCAGGTCCCCTTCGTGCACGAAAATCCGTTTCACCACTCCCCCGTCGATGGCGCTAACTACCCGGCGCTCGGCCGGCACCACGGTCGCGTCCGTACCCAAACGCATGGGCCAGGGCACCAAAATAAGTGCGCCGACGATCAGCGCGGCTCTTTGCGCCCACTCGATCAAACGGCTCTGCGGCATGGCCGCCAGAAGCTTTTTCTTGCGCTCGGCGAAGGGCTGCAAGAGCCCGGCCAGCGGGACCTGCTGATAAAGTTGCGCGTTCCGAATCGCCACGGTCGTCTGGCTGGCCAGGATTCCCAGAGTCTCGCGGTTGCTGTCGCTGAGGAAGTCCGCATCGCTGCTAAGCAGCGCCATGGCGCCGAGTGTGCCCTGATCGTCCTTCAAAGGCAGTCCGTAAAATCCATTATTTTCGTGGGCCTCCAGAAAAGAGACCACCTGCGCGCGCGCCTCTTCGGGATTGACGTGCCACCCGTCGTCGTATAAATCGGCCGAGACCGCCCCTTCCTGGTCCGCCACCCACTCCAGCCTCTCGCGCAGATCGCTCATCTCGCTGGACTTGGGAACCTCGGTCTCGCCTGAGACGGCGCCCAGCACGAAGCGCCCGCGGTCAAAAAATCCGATCACGCAGCTGTCAAAGGGAACCACCGATGCCGCCTGCGCCACCACGGTGGTTAGAACGTGATCGAGGTCCAGAGTCGAAGTAATTTCCTGGGAAATTTTCAGCAGGGCGTCGAGTGCGTGGACTTTACGCTCGGATTCGAGCAGGTTCGCGTTGTGCAATGCCACCGCCGCCTGCTCGCTGACGCTGGAGAGGAAAAACAGATCGTCTTCATTGAACGGCGTGCCGTCCGCTTTATTGATCAGCTCGACGACCCCCAGCACCTCGTCTTCCTTGCGCAGCGGAGCGCCCATCCACGACTGGATTTCGAAATCCCCGCCCGCTTCCCGGCGTTCTTCGAGCCCCGGCTCTTTTTCCGGCTCTTCGACGAGTTTCGGATTGGCCTGCTGCGCGATTCCCGCGAGCAAACCCTCCGTCAGCGAAACAATAGCGCCCTCTTCGACCGTGGGATCCTCGCCCACTTGCTTCACCAGTGACAGTTCCTGCGTCTCGGCGGAGGCCAGCCAAAGATTGCAAGCTCCCGCGCCCAAAATGTCCCGGATTTTTCCAGCCACGATGGGCAGAAGCTCGCCCAGCTCCAAAGTGGAAGTGAAAGTACGCCCCAGGTCGTATAGCGCGGTGAGGCGTTCGAGCGTGGCGAGCTGAAGCTGGCGTTCGTTTTCGATGGCGCCGAGGTTGGTCAGGGCGTAGCCCGCCAGACGGCTGGCTTCTTCCAGGAAGTGGGCATCTTCGGCGGTAAATTCGCCCGAGCGCTTATTGAGTACTTCCACCACGCCCTCGGGCGTTTGCGCTCCCGGCAAAGAAGTGTACAGCGCGGATTTCACCCGCGGGCGGCTGGCTTCATCGAGATGTTCGAGATCTTCCGGCGTGATTTCCCGCGCGGGCAGGCGGCGCGTGGCCGCTATTTGATACAACTCGAGCAAGGTTCCGCTTTCCACCGGTATTTCTGTCGGGTGCAATCTTTCGCCTGGTTCCGTCCAGCGCATCTTGCAAACGAGTCCGCGTGACGCGCCATCGGGAGTCCACACGAGCACCGCCCGTGCGCCAAGCGTGGTGCCCACGCGCGCGGCGAACGTTTTTAGAAGAGTGTCGATGTCGCGGCAGGCCAAAGACACGCTTGCCAATTCAAACAGCGCAGACGTTGTTTCCATGGCTCTCCCAGCGGAAGGGATGCTGCTGCTCTCCCATCCCAAGATGGAAACCGGGAAATGGTTGACGGGAGATGCGGCAGCCTAACAAATGCAGCACGCAGGCGTCAAGGAAGTGTGCCGAGAGAGAAGAGTTGACGAAGGCTCCGCACAGAACGTGTGCCAGCTGTGTGGGATCAGTTTCGAGTACCTAGGGTAGCGGGAAGCTTAGGGGCTGCCCTTTGGGGCGGGTCAGCGGAGGGGTTGCGTCGATTGCGCGTGGCTGTTTGGAAGCTCCTCGGCGCAAAAAAAAAGGGCTGTCCTGGTGAGCACAGCCCTTTCGGGTGCCGCAAAGTTACTTGATGGGGTTCTTGAAACCAGTCAGCGGCTTTGTTGCTTCCATCTTCTTGGACTTCTTGAGTTTCTTCGATGCCATGTTTGTTTTCCCCTTTTTTGAATCGCCCGTCTGGGCGGACGCTTCTCTATATGCAAGTTGCTCGCCAATGTCCACGACACGCCCGGATGCCCACAAGTGCTTTTGATTGTTAGGGTCACTTCCAGCCCGGCCTTCCGGGTGGCCCTCCCGTGTGCTGAATAAATAAACGAATGTTGAATTATTCAGTGCGGGTGAGCCAGGCAGCCCGAAAGCGGCCGCGACGCAGGCGAGAAATGCGGGAAAAACCGGAAAAATCCCGCGGGGCATGCCGGGATGTGCCAGAGCAGCGGCCGGAAGCAGAGGTTATGCCCGCCGCGCCACCCCAGGTCTCTGCGCCGTAACGAACAGCTCGTAAGCCCGCAGGTCGGGGTCGGTGATCCCGTACACGCTCCTCCCCTCTTTCAGGAAATAGGCAGTGTCCAGGAAATAGATTTCGAGCTTCCGGCGTACAAAGCCGGTTTCCCGGAGGATGTGATCGAGCAGGAGCGGGCTGTAGAAAATCTGCGTGTCCCATTTTCCCTTGATGCCTTCGGAGAAGGTGTCCAGGTCCACTCGCTTCTTCACATACCTTCGCCATTGGGCAGATTTGCTGGTAATGGCGAAGTCCACGGAGCAAAAGATGGTGGGGAAAAAGCCCATCAGGTAGCCGCCGGGCTTCAGCGCCTGAAAGCAGGCGGCCAGAATTTTCCTGTTTTCCAGGTCGCTTTCGGAGATCACGGAGTTGACGACCACGACGGCGTCAAACTCCTTGCGAATGCCGAGTTTTCCGGAGTCCAGCCCCTTATACTCGATCGTTCGGTTGCGGTTTTTCCGGGCCGGGATGGCGGCCACGCTGGGGAAATCAGTGCAGAGAACATGTTTGCAGCCGGGAACTTTTTTGGCGATGTCCTTCTGCAAGCGGTCTTTGGACCCGCATCCGGGGACCAGAATTTTTTGATGGCGCGGAAGCGCGGCCAGTTCGCGCACGATGCGCCCGCGGAGCGCGGCATCGTCCGTCATGCTGTAAACCTTGTTATAGCCGGCGTTGTGGCGATGTTCCCAGATGTACTCGCGATCGGAAGGCTCCAGAGTGGGTTTGGCAATTAGCCATTTGGGCTTGCGCATGTTTAGGCTCATCTCAACGGCGGCGAACGAGAGAGTCTATATCATATCGGCCCGAATGCTCAGGGTCGGCCTTTGCCGGTAAAGCTGCCGTCGCGCGAAGGGGGCGTGCGTGCCCTCGCGGCGCAACGAGTTTCGCGCATCCCCTTGATTGCCGGACGTAATTCAGATAGCTTTGCAAAGCGCAGCGAGGGCAATGTGAAGATCAGCATCCGCAAAGCCGGGCGGGCCACCATACTCGATATCGAAGGGCCTCTAAAACTGGGCGAGGCCGAGGAATCCTTCCGCAATCAGGTGCAGCAGTTGGTGGACACGGGCTCGACGCACGTGGCCGTGAACCTCGCCGGCGTGACCGAACTCGACAGCTCGGGCATTGGCGCCCTCGTCCGCGCGTTCACTACGCTCAAGCGGGCCGGCGGGAAATGCACCTATTTCGCTCCCAGCAAGCGCGTGATGATGCTGCTGAAGATGGTCCGGCTCGATACCATCCTGGATCTCGCCGACGACGAAGCCACCGCGCTCACCCGCGTCTAGCGCAAGAGGTGGTCTTACCGAGCAGGCAAGCCCCTATTTAAATCGACACAAAATTGGTCTGCCCGCTTCGTTAGCGGCGGTCGAGGGCCGGATGGCGGACGTCGCGCCCGGCGACGAGGTAGATGACGTCTTCGGCGATGTTGGTGGCGTGGTCCCCGATGCGTTCGATGTTCTTGGCCACCAGAATCAGTTCGAAGGCGGTGAAGACCACCGCGGAGTTTTCCATCATGTAGGTGAGCAGCTCGCGGAAGAGCTGGTCGCGCAGTCGGTCCACCTGGTCGTCGCGCTGCATCACGCTGCGCGCGAGTTCGATATCGGCGCGCACCAGCGCGTTCAAGCTGTCGCGCACCATGCCTTCAGCGAGTTCGCTCATTCTCGGCAAATCCACGTACGGCTTCACCTGCGGATGGCGTAGCACGCGCATAGCTGATTGCGCGATGTTGACCGCTTGATCCCCGATACGCTCCAGGTCGCCGTTGATGCGCGAGACCGCCAGCAGGAAGCGCAGGTCGGCGGCCATGGGCTGCTGCAAAGCGAGCAAGCGCTGCACGCGCTCGTCGATCTCGATCTGCATCTCGTTGATGGCGTCTTCTTCCGTCAGCACCACTTCCGCCAGGTGCTCTTCGGCGTCTAGCACGGCGTGAATGGCCTGATGCACGGCGCGCTCCGCGAGGCTTCCCATCCATAGCAGGCGCTGCTTCAGTTCCTCGAAATCGTGTTCAAAATGTCGTTCCATGTTTCCTCAGAACTTTCACCCAAGCACGAACATTCCCCGTCACGTCCTAACCGAAGCGTCCGGTGATATACGCCTCCGTGCGCGGATCCGTGGGCGTAGTGAATAGCTTGGACGTTTCGCTGTGTTCGATCAGTTTGCCATCCAGCATAAAGGCCGTAAAGTCGCTGGCGCGCGCGGCCTGCTGCATGTTGTGCGTGACGATAGCCATGGTGCAGCTGTCCTTCAGTTGGAACATGAGTTCCTCGATCTTCGCGGTGGTCACCGGATCGAGCGCCGAGCAAGGTTCATCGAGGAGCAAAACCTCGGGATCCACCGCGAGCGCGCGCGCAATGCACAGGCGCTGCTGCTGTCCCCCGGAAAGCGCGAAAGCCGATTTGTGCAGATAATCCTTCACCTCTTCCCACAGGGCCGCGCGCCGCAGGCTGTGCTCCACCAGGTCGTCCAGGCGGCCCTTGTAACCATTGATGCGCAGTCCGTAAGCCACGTTGTCATAAATGGATTTCGGAAACGGATTGGGCCGCTGGAAAACCATGCCCACGCGGCGGCGCAGGCCGACCACGTCCATGGACAGAATCTCCTGGCCATCGAGTAGAATCTCGCCCTCCACGCGCGTATTGCGAATAGTCTCGTTCATGCGGTTCAAAGTACGCAGGAAGGTTGACTTGCCGCAGCCGGAGGGCCCGATCAGCGCGGTCACGCGGTTGGCCGGAATCTTGAGACTCAAGCCGAAGATGGCCTGCTTCGGACCGTAAAAGAAATTCAGGTCGGAGATCTGAAAGCGCACCTGCGCCTCCTTTTCCGATGACGTAGCACGGGCCGCGTGCACCCGCACTTCCGGCGCGCGTCTTGCCGCAGTGGCGTTGCCGCCATGTGAAGCCGATAGCATCTCAGACACTCCGCACCGTATTCCCGCGATTCAGCAGAAAACGTGCGCCCAGATTCGCGACCAGCACCAGCGCCAGAAGCACGAGCCCGGCGGCCCAGGCCTGGCGGTGCCAGTCGTCATACGGGGCGATCGCGTAAGTGTATATCATCACCGGCAAAGACGCGGTGGGCTGGCTCCAGCCCGGGCTCCAGAAGCGGTTGCTGAAGGCCGTGAATAGCAGCGGCGCGGTTTCTCCCGCCACGCGTGCCAGCGCCAGCAACATGCCCGTAAGGATACCCCCCTTTGCCGCCGGGAGTACCACCGTGGCGATCGTCTTCCACTTGCTGGCTCCCAGCGCCATGGCGCCTTCGCGCAGGCTTCCCGGCACCGCGCGCAGAAATTCCTCGGTGGCGCGAACGGTCACCGGAATCACCATGATGCCCAGAGCCACTCCGCCAGCCAGCGTGGAAAAATGCTTCACCGGCAAAACCACCAGCGAATAGGCGAAAATGCCGATCACGATGGAGGGTACGCCATTCAGCAAGTCAGTGGTGTAGCGAATCACGAACGAAAAGGTCTTGCCGCCAAATTCCGCCAGGTAAACTCCGGCGAACAACCCTATTGGCAAACCCATCAGCGCCGCCAGCATCAGGAGCTTCAAGCTTCCTACGATGGCATTGGCCATGCCACCTCCGGTTTCACCCACCGGTTTGGGAAGCTTGGTGAAGAAATCCAGGCTAAGCGAAGTGCCGCCGTTCCAGAGCAGGTATCCAAGGATTAAAAACAGCACGGACACCACGCCGAGCGCAGCCACGCCGGTCAAGCTGAGCATCACGTAGTTCAGGGACTTGCGCCAAATAATTCGAGCGCCGCTCATGAGGCGTGCCCTCCGCCGCGCTCGGTGGCCACGATCAGCAGGCGCGCCACTCCGTTCAGGATGAACGTCATCAAGAACAGCACCAGTCCGAGTTCAATCAGCGCGCTTAAGTACAGGTCGCCCGTGGCTTCGGTGAATTCGTTGGCGATGACGGCTGCGATGGTATAGCCCGGCGCGAAGAGGGAAGCGCTGATTTTCGGGTCGTTTCCGATCACCATGGTCACCGCCATGGTTTCACCCAGAGCGCGCGCCAGCGCTAGGAATACCGAGCCCATGATGCCGGTGCGGGCCCAGGGGACCACCACCTTCCAGGTGGATTCCCAGCGCGTCGCTCCCAGCGCCAGAGCCGCCTCCCGCTGTTCGCGCGGCACGGTGAGCAAAACTTCCCGCGAGACCGAGATAATAAACGGGACCACCATGATGGCCAGCACGATTCCGGCGGTGAAGAACCCCACTCCGTAGTTCGGGCCGCGGAAGAGGCTACCGAGAATGGGAGCATGGCCCAGTGTGTTGATCAAGGCCGGCCCTATCGTGGTGCGCATCAGCGGCACAACGATAAAAATGCCCAGCAAGCCATAGATAACGCTGGGAACAGCGGCCAGCAGGTCGATCAGAAAGGAAATGGTATCGCTGATTTTGCGCGGGGCCAGCTCCGAAAGAAAGATGGCGCTCGCCAGGCCCAGCGGCAAGGCAATCACCAGCGCTACGATCGAAGTGATGATGGTCCCGTAGATGAAGGGCGCGGCGCCGAAATTGTCGAAGATCGGATCCCACACGCTGGTCCAGAAAAACTTCCCTCCGAACTTCGCTCGCGAAAGATGCGAATTCACCCACAGCTCGTACACCAGCATGGAAGTAATCAGCAGAATCGCGGCGGCAAAAATCAACGTAATGAGATGCGCCACTTCGTCGCCATGACGCAAACGCCGGAGAAGCGCGCGCGGCCCCCAGGAAGGAGGAGCCGCGCGATCGAAGGTAGTGGCGGAAGTGGACATGCTACTGGATCAGGGAAATGGCCTTGGTCTCTTTGCTTATGACTTCCTTGGGCAATTGCGCGTACGTCAGGCCCTCATTATATTTCTGGCCCTCCGTCAGCATCCACTTCAGAAAGCCTTTCACTGCCTCGCGCTTGCCGGCATCGGGAATCTGCGCGGGAATAAGCAGCCAGGTAAAACTCGAAATGGGATATGAGTTCGCTCCCGGAGCATTGGTGATCGAAACGCGGAAATCTTCCGGCATGTCTTTCGCCGTGCCGGCCGCCGCCGCAGTCACGCTCGCCAGATCCGCCTTCACGAATTTCCCCGCGGCATTCTGCACTCGGCCATAAGCGATGTTGTTCTGGACCGCATAGACTAGCTCAATATAGCCGATGGCGTTGGGCGTTTGTTTCAGCAGCCCGGACACGCCTTCGTTTCCTTTGTTGCCCAGGCCCACCGGCCAATTTATGGAAGCTCCCTTGCCGACTTTATTCTTCCATTCCTCACTCACCTTGGAGAGGAAGTCCGTCCAGATAAAAGTTGTCCCGCTGCCTTCCGACCGATGGACCACGACAATCTCCGCGTTCGGGAAATTCACTCCCGGATTCGCTCTGGAGATTTCCGGGTCATTCCATTTCGTAATGGTCCCAAGAAAAATTCCCGCCAGCGCTTTCTGAGTAAAATTTATATCCCCGGTCACGCCCACCACATTGTAGCTGGGCACCGCAGCGCCGAGGACGGTGGGAAAATGCAGGATTTTTACCTTCGATTGCGCCAGTTGTTCATCCGTCATCGGCGCGTCGGAGCCCCCGAAATCGACCGTTCCGGCCTGAAGCTGGCGGATACCGCCTCCCGAGCCGATTGGCTGATAGTTAATCTGAATGTTGGAGTGCTGTGTGTGGTACACGTCAAACCACTTGGAATAGATCGGGTAGGGGAAGGTGGCGCCCGCTGCGTTCAGGAGCACGGTCCCGGATTGCGCCGCGACAATGGTCCCCAAACCCAGCAAGCTCAACACTACCAGCAGGCTCTTTCGCATGGATTCTCCTCCCGCCCATTTTCCTTCAGGATTGTTACAACCGTGTTACATCGGCGAAAATTCGAAGTGAACGGGATCAGGTCCTGAAAGAAGGTTTGAGGCGCGACTCCGGGGGTGCGGATAAGCCGCGCCTCAAGGGGAGGGTGCTGAAGTACGTTGCTTCCAGCGCAAACTCCTGCAGCGCAGGAACTTATGTAATCTCGCCTCCCAAAATCAGCGGGTGGCCAGGTCGCGCTCATCTTCCGTCGCGCACCGACCCGCGAAACAACCTCAAACTAATGCAAACAATTGAACTGCGAATGAGCAGCGTGTGAAAAAAAGATTACAACGCACCCGCAGCCGCCGCGTTCTCCTGCACCCTCTCCAGTTGTTTGGCCCGGCCGTGTCGCACTTCCAGCCCGCGGACCCAGAACAGAATATCTTCCGCGATATTGGTGGCGTGGTCAGCGATGCGCTCCAGGTGGCGCGAGGCCAGCACGTAGTGAAGATTGGGCGCGGCCATGGCCGGATTCTGGGTCATGCCGGCCAGCAGACCTTCAAACACCTGATCCCGGTAGCGATCAACCAGGTCGTCGCTTTCGAGCACCTGCGTCGCTAGATCCACATTCTGATAAATCAGCGCGCCCAGGCATTTCGAAACCATCGCTCGCACGGCTGTGGTCATGGGCTCGAGCTCGGCAGGGAAATGAACTTCACCCATAGCGGACAACGAAATCGCCCGCTCGCTGAGGTTCACTGCCAGATCACCCATGCGTTCAAGGTCGTTATTGATCTTGAGGATGGCCACGATCAAGCGCACGTCCGTATCGGCCAGGTTCCCGCTGCGGAGCAGGCGGATGGCGTGCTCGTCGATCAGAATTTCCATTTCATTGATGCGCGGCTCGGTGAGGAAAACTTCGCTGGCCACCCGGTCGTTGCGTTCCAGCAGCGCCCACAGCGCGCGATTGATGGAAGCCTCCACCGTGCGCGCCTGCGCCACCAGGTAATTCACCAGTACGCTTTGCAGCATTTCTTCCGTGTTGGTTTTTGTAGCGGTCACTTTTGCGCACTCCCCGCGCGATTGCTTCGCATTGCCTAAATTTTCACCACTACATGCTGCGGCACGGAAGTTGCAATGGAATCAATCGCACATCAATCTTTGATGACAACCCGGCAGGGAGCTAGCTCGCCAGCGGAATCGAGAAGAAAAACTTCGAGCCCCGGCCCACCGTGCTTTCCACCCACAGCCGGCCGCCGTGCGCTTCCACGATGTGCTTCGCAATCGAAAGTCCCAGGCCCGTGCCGCCGGCTTCGCGCGAGCGCGCGGCATCCACGCGATAGAAGCGCTCGAAGATGCGTTCCTGGTCGGCCAGTGGTATGCCGATTCCGGTGTCCGCAACCGTGATCACCGCTTCCCGCTCGCAGAGTTCCGCACCCACGCTAATTCGCCCGCCCGGCGGAGTGTACTGGATGGCGTTGTCCAGCAGGTTCTGCAGCACTTCGCGCAGCAAGCTGGAATCGCCGCGCACGGGAGGCAGTCCCGCCGGTATTTCGATCTCGAACGCGATTTGCCTGCGGCTGGCTTTCAGCAGGGCTGTCTCCGTGCAGCCCTCAATCAAATCCGCCAGCGCCACGGGGAAAAACTCGAGTTCGAGCTTGCCCGCCTCGATGCGCGCGAGTTTCAGCAAATCATCCGTCAGACGCGCCAGCCGCACGGCATGTTCGCGGATGATCTCGAGAAACCGGCGATTGTTCTTGGGGTCATCCAGCGCGCCTCCCAGCAGAGTCTCGGCGAAGCCCTGAATGGCGGTGAGCGGCGTCTTGAACTCATGCGAGACGTTGGCCACGAAATCCTGCCGCACGCGCTCGAGCCGCCGCAACTCAGTCACGTCATGCAAGACCACCACCGCGCCCGACGGTTTCTCTCCCGCCTCAGAATTTTCCGCCGCCCCGCTCTCCAGCGCTTTCACCGGCGCCGCCGTCACCGAAAAATTTTGCGGCTGCACGAACCCCATGGCGATCTGGCTGCGCAAGCCTTCTTCGCCTTGCAGCGCCCGGCGAATAAGGCTCAGCAACTCCGAGTTGCGGATCACCTCGATCAAAGGGCTTCCCTCGTTGGGTTCTCCTTCTATGTTCAATATTTCGCAAAACGCCCGGTTGCAAAATACCAGGCGTTCCTGCGCGTCAATCACCGCCACGCCCTCGACCATGCTCCGCAAAATGGCGCTCGAGCGATTGCGCTCGCTGCTCAGCAGGCGGATCTCGTGATCCAGGTGTTTCGCGGTTTCGTTGAGCGACTCGGCCAGATCGGAGATCTCGTCGCGCGGCCCCTCGCCCGGCAGCGTGTGAAATTCTCCTTGGGCGATGCGCTGCGAGAAGTCTTTCAGCCGCCCGACGCGCACGGCGAAGCTGCGCGCGAACAAAAGTGACACCACGCTTCCAACCAGCAGGATGATGAGCGACGAAGTCACCAGCCTCTCGCGCATCTCTCTCACCGAGAAGTCGATTTGCGCCGCCGGCAAAGCCAGGCGAATCACGATGGGCGGCCCTGCGGGCGGCTGATAACGCGCGGCGCGGTACACGAACTCGCGCCCTTGCGTGTCACTGTGCCGGGTCGCGCGCCCTTCTCCGTGGGCTAGGGCCTGCTGCACTTCGGGCAGCTCCGCGTAATTTTCCGTTCCTTCGGGGCTGCCTTCCGAATCGGCCAGCAGGCGCCCGGACTTGTCGATCACCGTGACGCGCGCGCCGCTCTTCTCCATCCATTCGGTCCAGGCGCGCAGTTCCGGTGTGTCGAGCGAAGGCGGACGCGATTGAGCCAGGTTTAGAAGCGAACCCAGTTGATCGCCGGCAGAGCGGAGGGCCTGGCTGCGGATCACTCGAGAAGAATACAAATCAACGGCCAGCAGGACGCCCAGCAGCAAGCCCACGTAGGCCAGTCCCAGCGTCCAGAAAAGTCTAGGTCGCACGGTTTGTTTCGAAGAGATATCCAGCGCCGCGAATTGTTTTCATGAACAACGGGTGCTGCGGATCCGTTTCGATTTTCTCGCGCAGGCGCCGGACGTACACATCCACGCTGCGCGGCGTGACGAACCGTTCCGTGCCCCAAACCGCGTCCAGCAGCTGATCCCGCGTGAACACACGATTGGGCCGCGCCGCCAGAAAATAGAGCAGCCGGAATTCGAGCGTGCTCATGGGCACCGGCCGGCCCGCGCGCGTCACTCGATAAGCGGCCGGGTCGATTCGCAGCGCATTCACTTCGATGGGCTTTTCGGAGGGCGTACCCGGTTCCGCGCGTCTCAAAAGCGCCTTCACGCGTGCGGCCAGCTCGCGGGGACTGAATGGCTTGGTGACGTAATCGTCGGCTCCCAGTTCCAGCCCCACGACGCGATCGGCTTCTTCGCCTTTCGCGGTGAGAATCAGAATCGGCAGGCGGTTCAGATTCACGTCCTTGCGGACCTCTTTGCAGATCTCCAGTCCCGAGACTTTGGGCAGCATTAGGTCCAGGATCAAGAGGTCAGGCGTAGCTTTTCGTATCTGCGCCAGGCCGGTCGAGCCATCGCCGCTCGCCGCCACCTGGTACCCATCTTTCTCCAGGTTATAGCGCACCAGTTCGACGATGTCTTTGTCGTCTTCGATGACCAGAACGCGTTTCATTTCTCTCTTCCCGTTTCGCGTCCTCACCATAAGGGAAATCCCACCTTGGAAGCAAGCCGCCGCAGCATTTCCGTGAATTTTTAACACGGCGTTAATATCGTGCCATCGCGGTACGGCGTGCGCATCTGAAACATGTTCGCGCCTCAGCGGCGACGATGTAACCCTCTGCGCTTCTTCCAGTGTACTGATTCCATTCGCTTTGCGCCATCAGGGCGAGCTTGGGTTTGGTCTCCCGTCTGCTCCTTTGTAGCCGACCTGTCGGCGGGGCGGCCTGCGGAGATTCTCGCTTCGTAATGGGGTGCTAAGCGCGTGGGATCGGGTCTCGGGGGAAGGGTGAAACGAAACAGAGGGCAATTTGGGAGATTGCACCGTTTTGATGATCGCAACCCGCATGTGCTGGGATGGATTGCCGCGCTTATTTTTTTGGCGCCGCCGGCGGCCTGGCCCCAGCAGAAACAGCCCGACCTCGCCGACCAAAGCCTCGAAGACCTGATGGCCATTCAAGTGACTTCTGTGTCCAGAACCGAAGAGAGACTTTCGCGCACGGCCTCCGCCATCTTTGTTATTACGCAGGAGGACATTCGCCGGTCGAACGCATTGAACATCCCGGATCTGCTGCGCATGGTGCCAGGCGTAGACGTAGCGCAAATAAATGCGAATACGTGGGCTATCAGCGCGCGCGGCTTCAACGGAGAGTTCAGCAACGAATTGTTGGTGATGGTGGACGGGCGAACGGTGTACATCCCGACTTTCGGCGGTGTGGACTGGGATGTGCTGGATATTCCGCTTGAGGATATTTCCAGAATTGAGGTCATCCGTGGGCCCGGCGGAGCCGTTTGGGGAGCGAACGCGGTCAACGGCGTGATTAATATCATTACGAAGAACGCCACGGAAACCCACGGCGCGATGATCGTAACCGGCGGCGGAAATCTTGACCAAGGATTTGGAACCATCCAGTATGGCGGTGAAGCAGGCAAGTCAACGAGCTATCGTGTTTACGCGAAATACCAGAATATTTATCACCTGCCGGACGCGAACGCCCACGACGGCGATGACGGCTGGAACATGCTGCGAGGGGGTTTTCGCACCGACAGCGTTCTGACCCCCAAAGACAAGCTGACAGTTCAGGGGGATATATACACCGGTAGCCAAGGCAGCCCCACCTCTTACCTCCCGTCGATTACCTCTCCGGGATGGATAAACATCAACACAGAAGTGCCGTTATCCGGCGGTTTTGCGCAATCGATCTGGCAGCACACTTTCTCAAGCCGCTCCGATACCACCTTTCAGATCTCTTACGACCGATATACGCGAGAAGACGTTCTCCACGAAAAGCGCGGAACCCTTAATTTAGACTTCCAGCACCACCTGGCCTGGGGCACACGGCAGAATTTTGTCTGGGGATTTGATTACCGCTATTCGAGCTCCAAGACTCA
>Ga0302325_10002577_pt1 | contig 43806 bp, 32 predicted proteins | sample Palsa_T0_2_FD_201948 | JGI IMG/M metagenome (GOLD analysis project Ga0302325, IMG submission 201948) | Peat permafrost microbial communities from Stordalen Mire near Abisko, Sweden - Palsa_T0_2 | ecosystem: Environmental > Terrestrial > Soil > Palsa > Peat permafrost | place: Sweden: Abisko... | reverse complement strand
CAAGCCGGAACATCCGGCAGCGCACTCTAGCAGCTCGAGATTTGGGACCGCGAGCCCTGGCATACGCGGCAGCGGGGAGCGAGCGGTGGATAATGACCCGCATGCCATTGCCCGGCCGCGAGTGGATAAGGCTCCAGCCTGTCAACCGCGCCCCGGCACGCTGCCGCGGAGCCGCCCTGCGGCGCCGTGTATTGCAAGCTGGCAGTTATGTCGTACCCTGCAGGCATGATGCTGATCGAACGAATCTGGGCCGCCAATGACCTGCGTAACTATCATTATCTGATTGCCTGCGAAGAGAGCGGGGAAGCGCTGGTCATCGACCCGCTGGACTGGGAGGCCTGTCTGGCTCGGGCCAAGGCGCGCGGCTGGAGCATCCGCCAGATTCTCAACACGCATGAGCACCCGGATCACACCGCGGGCAATGTGCCGCTGGTGCGTGCCACGGGTGCCACCGTCATCGCCCATGCCGGGGCGGCCAAGCGCATTGGTGGCGTCGATCGTGGGGTCGGTGCTGGTGATCTGATCCGCGTCGGCCGGCACCTGGAGCTCGAGTGCCTGGACACGCCCGGCCACACGATGTCCCACATCTGCCTGCTGGCCCATGGCGATGATCCGGCGCTGTTTTCCGGCGACACCTTATTTAATGCCGGCGTGGGCAACTGCCGTGGCGGCGGGGATCCGGGCACGCTGTTCGAGACCTGCTCGCAGACGCTGGCCAGGCTCGCGCCAACGACCCGGGTGTTTCCCGGACATGAGTACCTGGCCAGAAACCTCGCATTCACGGCCCACGTCGAGCCTGGCAATCGGGCGGTCGCCCGTTACCAGAGCGAGTGCGCCGGCCTGCAGCCCACCGCACTGCCGGTGCTGCGCCTGGCCGATGAGCAGGCGATCAACAGTTTCTTTCGCCTGAGCGAGCCGACCCTGATCGATGGGCTGCGGCGGATTTCCCCGCAATTGCCCGCCAAGCCTTCGAGCCGTGAGCTGTTCATCCGCCTGCGCGAACTTCGTAATGACTGGTAGGCGCCTGCGGTAGAATCCGCGGCCCTCATGGACGTCTCGCCGATCCTCAACCCGCTGAACGATGCCCAGCGCGCCGCTGTCACCGCGCCGCTCGGGCCCATCCTGGTGCTGGCCGGCGCCGGGAGCGGCAAGACGCGCGTGCTGATCCACCGCATCGCGTGGCTGATCAGCACCGAAGGCGCCTCGCCACACAACATCCTGGCGGTGACCTTCACCAACAAGGCCGCTGCCGAGATGCGCGGGCGCGTGGAGACGCTGCTGGGGATCCCGGGATCCGCCCTGTGGCTCGGCACCTTCCACGGTCTGGCCCACCGCTTGTTGCGCCTGCACTGGCGCGAAGCCGGACTGCCGCAAAGTTTCCAGATCATGGATGGGGAGGATCAGCTGCGCCTGATCCGCAAGATCCTCAAGGCGATGGAGCTGGATGAGGCCCGCTGGGTGCCGCGCGATATCCAGTACTACATCAATAAGCACAAGGACGAAGGTCGCCGCCCCGCGATGCTCAAGGCAGCTGCCGACCCGACCGAGCAGCAATTGCTCAAGGTCTACGCCGAGTATGAGCTTGCCTGCGCGCGCGCCGGTGCGGTTGATTTTGCCGAACTGCTGCTGCGCGCCTATGAGCTATGGCGCGACCAGGCGGATGTGCTGCGCCATTACCGCGCCCGCTTCAGCCACGTGCTGGTCGATGAATTCCAGGACACCAACTCGATCCAGTACGCGTGGGTGCGGCTGCTGGTGGGCACCGAGGGCTATCCGTTCGTGGTCGGCGATGATGACCAGTCGATCTACCGCTGGCGCGGCGCCAAAGTCGAGAACCTGCACAAGTTCCGCGAGGACTTCCCGCAGGCGAAGATGTTCCGGCTCGAGCAGAACTACCGCTCAACGGCATCGATTCTGGATGCCGCAAACGCACTGATCACACACAACAGCTCGCGCCTTGGCAAGCAGCTGTGGACCAGCGGCGCGCGCGGCACGCCGGTGCAGCTGTACGCCGCCTACAACGAGCGCGATGAAGCCGAGTTCGTGCTCAATCGCATCCGCCAGTGGGTGGCGCAGGGTGGCGCGCGCAAGGAAGTGGCGATCCTGTATCGCTCCAATGCCCAGTCGCGAGTCTTTGAGGAAGGCCTGGTACAGGGGCGCATCCCCTACCGGGTCTATGGCGGGTTGCGATTTTTCGAGCGCGCGGAGATCAAGGACACGCTGGCCTATCTGCGCCTGATCGTGAACCGTGATGACGATGCCTCCTTCGAACGCATCGTGAATCTGCCAACGCGCGGCATCGGCGCACGCACGATCGAAATCCTGCGCGAGCACGCGCGTGGTGCCGGTAGCTCAATGTGGCGCGCCGCCGGCGCCGCGCTCGGCGATAGCAGCGCCGGACGCAATGCCGCGCCGCTGCAGGGGTTCCTCGGGCTGATCGAGCGGCTGGGCCGCGACATCGAGGGCCTGCCGCTGTTCGAGGCGGTCGATCATGTGATCAACAACAGTGGCCTGATCGAGCATTACCGCAAGGACAAGGCAGATCGTGGCGAGGCGCGCATCGAAAACCTCGCGGAGCTCGTGAGCGCGGCGCGCGGCTATGAGCCGGAGGCCACGGACCTGCCGCCGGTGCAGAGCTTCCTCGCACACGCGGTGCTCGAGTCCGGCGAGATGCAGGGCGATGCCTGGGAAGATTGCGTGCAGATGATGACGCTGCACACCGCCAAGGGCCTGGAATTTCCGGTCGTGTTCCTGTGCGGCATGGAAGACGGGCTGTTCCCGCACCAGCGTTCGCTGCAGGATCTTGAGGGTCTGGAAGAAGAGCGGCGGCTGTGTTACGTCGGCATCACGCGCGCAATGCGCGAGCTGTATCTGACCTATGCCGAGCAGCGTCGGCTGCACGGCGTCGATAGCTACAATGCGCCCTCGCGCTTCATCCGCGAGATTCCCGAGGCGCTGCTCGAGGAGCTGCGCCCGCGCGTGCGCAATACGCAGATGGCCATCTCCAGCAGTGAGCGGCGCGAGCGACCCTCGGCGGCGCTCAGCGAGACGCCGCCGACGCCTGGCATGCGCCTTGGCGCGCGCGTGCGCCATGGCAAGTTTGGCGAAGGTGTCATATTGAACGTCGAGGGCCAGGGCCCGCATGCGCGTGTGCATGTGAATTTCGAGCGCCAGGGCGCCAAGTGGCTGATGCTCAGCTACGCCCACTTAGAAGTGGTGTAGCCTTGGCAATCCGGCAACGGGCGCTGGCACCGGTCGGCAGCAGGCAGGTAAGTGCATGAAGATTCTGATCCTCGGTGCTGGCCAGGTCGGCCGCACAGCGGCCTACCATCTGGCGCGCGAACCGGCCAATGAAGTGACCGTGGTCGATACCAACGAGCAGGTGCTGCGCGACCTGCAGGATCGGCTCGACATCCGCACCGTGGCCGGACAGGGCGCGCACCCGCCGGTGCTCGAAGCCGCTGGCATTGCTGATACCGACATCCTGATCGCACTCACCAACAGCGACGAAGTGAACATGATCGCCTGCGAGATCGCGCACGCGCTCTACCGCACCCCGACCAAGATCGCCCGCATCCGTGCCGCCGAATACACCAGCCGCGAGAAGCTGTTTTCCGAGGGCGCGCTGGCGGTAGATTTCTGGATCAGCCCCGAACAGCTGGTGACCGAGCATATTGCGCGGCTGCTGGTGTATCCGGGCGCGCTGCAGGTGGTGGAATTCGCCAATGGCCGGGCACAGCTGGTTGGCGTGCGTGCGCGCCGCGAAGGCCTGCTGGTGGGCAAGCAGCTGCGGACGCTGCGCGAGCACCTGCCCGACACCGACGCGCGGGTCGCGGCGATCTACCGTAACGATCGGCTGATTCCGGCCGATGGCGATACCGTGATCGAGGAGCAGGATGAGATCTTCTTCGTCGCTGCGGCCGATGACCTGCGCAAGGTCCTCGGGGAGCTGCGCAAGAACGAGGATCCGGTTCGACGTGTAATGATCGCGGGCGGCGGCAATATCGGCCTGCGACTGGCGCGCACGCTCGAGGGCAGCAACCAGGTGAAGCTGATCGAGCGCGATGAGCGGCGCGCGCGGCGCGTCTCGGAGCTCCTGCACAGCACGATCGTGCTCAACGGCGATGCCGCCGACGAAGAGCTGCTGATCGAGGAGAACATCGACAGCGTCGATATCTTTGCGGCGCTGACCAACTCCGAGGAGGCCAACGTGCTCTCGGCGCTGCTGGCCAAGCGGCTGGGTGCGCGCCGTGTCATGGCCCTGGTCAACCGCCCGGCCTACGGCGAGCTGATGGAAAACCGCGGCATCGACATCGTGATCTCGCCACAGACGATCACGATCGGCTCGCTGCTCGCGCACGTCCGGCGCGGCGATGTGGTGCGCGTGCACTCGTTGCGCCGGGGTGCCGCCGAAGCCATCGAAGCGGTGGTGCACGGGACGCGCGAGCGCTCGCGCGTCATTGGCCGGCAGGTGGGTGAGGTCTCGCTGCCCGAGGGAGCCAGCATCGTCGCCATCGTGCGCGGTGAGCAGGTGATCATGGCGCACCATGACACCTCAATCGAGGCCGAGGATCACGTGATCGTGTTCCTGACCGATCGCCGCCACGTCGAGGCGGTGCAGCGGCTGTTCCAGTTCGATTACTGACGCCCGGCCGATTCAGGAAATCCCATGCGCTCGCTCTTCGGAGTCCTGCACGCCCTCGGTACCCTGCTGGCACTGTTCGCGCTGTATTTCCTGCTGCCGATTGCGACCGCGCTGATCTACCGGGAAAGTGCGGTGAGTGCGTTCGTCGCGGCGGGGGCGATCACTGCTGCCCTTGGTATCGGCCTGCGCCTGGTGACCAGAAGCTACCGCAGCGAGCTCAAGCCGCGCGATGGTTATCTGCTGATCACCTTGAGCTGGCTGGCACTGGCCGCGGTGGCGACGATACCGCTGCTGTGGACGCTGCCGAACCTGAGTTTCACGAATGCCTTTTTCGAGACGATGTCGGGCCTCTCGACCAACGGCGCCACGGTACTGACCGGCCTGGATCTGCTGCCCCACGCCGTCAACCTGTGGCGCCACGCCTTGAGCTGGCTGGGTGGCATGGGCCTGATCATCATGGGTGTGGCGATCCTGCCGCTGCTGGGCATCGGCGGCATGCAGCAGTACCGCGCCGATGCGCCCGGACCCACCAAGGATGCACGCCTCGGGGCGCGGATCGCGCACACGGCGCGCCTGCTGGGCCTCGTCTACCTCGGGCTGACTGCGGTGTGCACCGCGGCGCTGTTCGCTGCCGGCATGAGTCCCTTCGATGCGATCTGCCATGCCTTTTCGGTGCTCTCGCTCGGCGGCTTCTCAACCCACGATGCCAGCATCGCCTATTTCCACTCACCGCTGATCGAGACGATCCTGATTGTCTTCATGCTGCTGGCGGCGATGAACTTCGCCACCCACTTCGTGGCGCTGCGTAAAGGTGAGCCAGGCACCTATGGCCGCGATCCGGAAGCCAAGTGGATGTTGCTGTGGATCGCAGTCAGCTGCGTGGGCGTCTCGATCCATGTCTACCTCAAGGGCGTCTACCCCGATTTCATTACGACCTTCCGCTACGTGAGCTTCAACCTGGTCTCGATGGCCACCGACTGTGGGTTCGTCAATGCCAACTACGGGGTCTGGCCAGTGTTCGCGCCGATGTGGATGCTGTTCTTGAGCTGCGTGTGCGCCAACACCGGATCGACCGGCGGCGGCATCAAGATGTTCCGCTCGCTGGTACTGATCAAGCAATCCTGGCGCGAGATGTTCACGCTGGTGCACCCGCAGGCGGTGGCGCCACTGAAGATTGCCGGGCAGGTGCTGCCCAACCGCGTGGTGTACTCGGTGCTGGCCTTCATCTTCATGTACTTCATGACGATCGTGCTGCTCACCTTCGTGCTGCTGATCTCGGGGCTCGATCTGGTCTCGGCCTTCTCGGCGATCGTGGCCTGCATCAACTCCGCGGGGCCCGGGCTCAACGTGGTCGGACCCGGCAACACCTACGCCAGCCTCAGCGACTTCCAGACCTGGATCTGCACCCTGGCCATGCTGCTTGGCCGGGTCGAGATCTTCGCCTTCGTAGTGCTGTTCACCCCGACCTTCTGGCGCAAGTAGCGCACACCCGAAACGGGCGCTAATTAACCTAATTTTGGAACTGGCTCACAGTTCCCGCTGCCTGCGACATTAAGTCGCTGCCTTGTCAGGCCGATAAGCCCTCAGCAACCGACTGCCCGGTTTAGGTAAAAAACCCCGGGTTGGCGGCTTGCAGTTCGCATCGGATTCACCAGACAGGACGCCTCATCCCATGGCAAGTCAGCCCGTACCGGCGAGTGCCAGTACCACGATTCGCGAGATCGGGCCCAGCAGGGGCTTCAGGTCCCTGCGCGTGCGGATGTACCTGCAGATTTTTGCCGCGGTACTGCCGCTGGCAGCGCTGCTCGTCTACGAGTCGGTGCTGGTCAGCGTCATGGTGCGCGATGTAAATTTTGGTCTGACAATCAGTCAGCTGGCCACCGGTGCGCAGGAGAGTTACCGCGAATTCGTCAACGGCGTCACCGATGCCGTGGACACCGGCTCGGTCGGTCCCAAGGCGATCGAGGCGCTGCATGAGTCCTTAAGCCAGCTGCGCGATCTCGAGGCAGCGCAACCCTCCGAGGAGCTGCGCGGCGCGATCGATGAAGTCAATCGCGTGGATTCTGCGCTGAATTCCAGCAATTCCCTCAAGACGCTGCTGCCGCTCAGGAGCGATGTCAACGGCGCCGAGACAGCGATCAAGGCGACCGCGGCCAAGATCGAGAAGGAGCTGGGCAAGCGCGTGGCCGAAGAACAGGCCTCGGGCCGCAAGCGCGAGATCATCCTGATCGGCCTGACGCTGGCGACGCTGGCCGCCCTTGCCTGGACGCTCGGCCACATGATCACCTCGATTACCTACCCGATCAGCATGGCGGTGAACGTTACCAACCGCGTGACCGACGGCGATCTGACGGGCGAGGTCGAGATCAAGACCCGCGATGAGCTCGGCGAGCTGCAGGCCGCGCTGCTGAACATGCATATCGCGCTGACAGAGATCGTCGCCGACGTACGCCGTGCCGCCCAGGATATCGCCGAGGCGACCACCAACATCGCCGATGGCAATGCGGATCTCGCACGCCGCACCGAACTGCAGGGCGAGAGCCTGGCCAAGATCCGAGACAGCGCGGTGCAGCTGCGCGACACGGTGGCCGAGAACGCCCGCGAGTCCGAGAAGGCCAGCGAAGTGGCCAGGCGCACCGCGGATGTCGCAGCCCGGGGCGGCGAGACCGTCGATCAGGTCGTCGACACGATGCGCTCGATCTACGCCAGCTCCAAGCAGGTCGTGGATTTCATCGGCTCGATCCAGAACATCGCCTTCCAGACCAACATCCTGGCGATCAATGCGGCCGTGGAAGCGGCGCGCGCTGGTGACAGTGGCCGCGGCTTCGCGGTCGTTGCCGCCGAGGTCCAGGCGCTGGCCAACCGCTCCGAAAGCATCGCCAAGGATGCCCAGGAACTGATCGGCAAGACCTTTGTGCGCGTCAAGGACGGTACGCAGCTGGTCGAGCAGGCCGGCCGGCAGATGCAGGAGATCATCGCCTCGGTGCAGTCGCTGGCCGAGACGACCCGCACGGTGATGCAGATCTCACAGCGCCAGCAGCGCGATACCGATGAGGTGGCATCGACCGTGACGCAGATCGATGAGATGACACGAGAGAACTCCGCCTTCGTGCAGGATGCTGAACGTGCCTCGGCCGCGGTGCGCGAGCGGGCCAGTGATCTTGATCAGATCGTCGGGCGCTTCAAGCTGATGCGCCACTCGCGTCACATCGTCAACTGGGAAGCCAACGGCAGCTTTGGCGGCAAGCGCTTTGTCGGCATCGTGCGCGACATCTCGGTCACGGGCATGTGCATGGAGACCGATGTGGTTTTCAAGGTCGGCCACGCGATGCGCGTCCTGGTGCAGTCGGCGCGCGATGGCTTTGCAGCGCCGGTGTATTTCGAATGCCAGGTCGTCAAGACGCGCGGAGCCGGCGAGCGTCTGCCCCATGCCTATGGCGTGACCTTCAGGCGCATCCGGGAGGCGGACCGCCGCGCGACCCGCGAGTGGTTCATCCGCGCGACCCAGGATGCAGGCGGCAAGCAGCAGCTGCAGGCGCAGCGCTCGGGCCTGACCGAGATCGAGCGACTGCCGGCCACTGTGGAGACCGAACACGAGCCGCAGCCAACGCCAGCCGCTGATCTGCGGTTGGCGAGCTAGAGCGCGACGGCTGCAGAGTCCGGAGCCGATGTTTTCACTTACCGCCCATCGGGTGCACCTCATTGCGCAGCGCTGGGCACCGCTCCTGCCGTTGCTGGCGCTGCTGGTCGGCGGCCTGTTTGGCGCCGCCGGCGCTGCCGAAGCGGCCAATCCCTACGCGCTGCCGTTGCAGTGGCAGGACGATCAGGGCGGTGCCGTGCGGCTCGAGCAGTTCCGCGGCCAGCCGGTGCTGCTGACGATGGCCTATGCCACCTGCCGCGAAACCTGCAGCTATGCACTGCGCCGCCTGGATCAGTTGCAGCAAGAGGCCGCGCGTGCCGGGCAGGCGCTACAGATCATCGTCGTCAGCTACGACCCGGCCAACGATGGCGCCAAGAGCTGGATGAGCTATCGGCAACATCACAGCTACGTGCATCCCAACTGGCATTTCCTGACCGGAACTGACGCGGCCACGCGTGAGCTGGCCGGTGCCCTGGACTTCAGGTACTGGGCCTACGACGAGCACGTCGTACACGATTTCAAGATTTTGCTGCTCGATGCCGATGGCAGGGTAGCGCGCGAGCTCACCTGGCCCAACCGCGATGAGTCCCTGTTCGTAACCACCCGGCCCTAGTGCGGGCCCGATATACCAAAGGAAGCAAGTCATGAGCTCTTTGAACTGGAAGGATTGGCGGCGCCTCAGTCGCCACGCTGCCCTCGGGGCATTCCTGGGTCTGAACCTCTCTGCCGGCGTCGCACAGGCCGACATCAGCTCGGGCCTGCCCATCCATGGCTTTTTGGATACCTACTACGGCTACACCAATGAGGTGAATGATCCGCGCGGTGATTCGGGCTTCCACCTGGGTACGCTCGATCTGTACCTGAACCCGCAGCTCACGGATCGCATCCGCTCGCTGGCCGAGATGGTGGTTGAGTTCGATGACTGGTACGGCAACGGACAACCCTCGATCGATGTCGAGCGCCTGCAGATCGGCTACCAGTTCACCGACGGGCTGACGCTCTGGATGGGCCGCTTCCACACGCCCTACGGCTGGTGGAATACCGCCTATCACCACGGCGCCGAGATCCAGCCGACCGTGCTGCGGCCACAGTTCATCGCTTTCGAAGACCACGGCGGCATCCTGCCCTCGCACACCGATGGGCTGTGGGCCAACGGCCATCAGGACGCCGGCGGCCTCGGGCGCATCACCTATGACCTGTTCATCGGCAACGGCAGTCGCAATCTGATTAACGATGCGATCGCCGGCACTCCGCAGTATTCGGGTCAGCTGGACATGAACAACGGCGGCGATGACAACTGGCAGACCGCGGTAGGCTTCCGGGCCGGCTACGAGTTCCGCGGCGGCACCCTCGATACGCTCTGGGTGGGCATTCACGGCCTGCGCGAAGAGGTCGTGACCTACGATCCGGCGGTGGCCACCAGCCCGATTTCTGATTCCTACAACGGCGGCATTGCCGAGAGCATGCTGCAGATGGTGGGCGGCTTCGCGCACTGGACCCCGGGTGACTGGGAGTGGATGGCCGAGTACTACGGCTTCAACAACCACGCCTACCTGCATCCGGGAGTAGAGTCCTCCGTCGGCCACACGAGCTCAGCCTGGTATGCGCAGGGCGGCTACACCTTGGTCGGTCGCTTCACGCCGTACGCCCGCTACGAGAAGACCTCGTTCAATCAGCAGGATGACTACTTCCGCTATCTGCAGGGTGGCCAATCATATTCGCGCAGCCTGATCGGCCTGCGCTACGATCTGAACCCGCAGACCGCCCTGAAGCTCGATGGCGGACACACCAACGCGACGACCAACGGGGGGCAGAGCTACAATGAAGCTCACTTCCAGTTGGCCGTGCGCTTCTAGGGGGGTCGTGTCATGAGAATCCACATCACACCCCTGATCGGCGTGATCCTGCTGTGCGCAGGAATCGCGACGGCGCTGCCGGCTACCAGCATCGCCGATGTCTATGTCATCGCCAATCCGACGGCGACGGTCAGCGCTGGCGATATCAAGGACATCTTCCTGGGCGAGAAGCAGCTGAGCGGCTCGACCAAACTGGCGCCGATCGATAACAGCGCCGCGCAGAGCGAATTCCTCGCCAAGGTCATGCAGCTGGATTCGATCAAGTATGACTCGCTGTGGACCAAGAAGAGTTTCCGCGACGGCGTGAACCCGCCGGCCCTAAAGGCTTCGGACGCCGATGTGATCAACGCGGTGAAGGCAAGCCCCGGCGGCGTCGGCTACATCACGAGCGCGCCACCGCCCAGCGTGACGCTTATCAAGAAGTTCTAGTCGGCAGCGCTACATCCGCGGCAGCGCTTAGCTGCGGATGTAGTGTTCCAGCTGCTCGATGGTGTGCTGCTGCTCTTCGAGCACGTCGCGTACCAGATCCCCGATCGAGAGCATCCCGATCACGCGCTCGCCCTCGAGCACCGGCAGGTGGCGGAAGTGCCCGTTGGTCATCAGGCTCATGCACTCCTGCGCGCTCTGAGCCGGCCGCACCGTGGTCACCGAGGCGGTCATGATCTGCGATACCGGGGTGTCGCTCGAGGAGCGCCCCTTGAGGATGACCTTGCGGGCGTAATCGCGCTCCGAGACGATCCCGGCAAGCTTGCTACCCTGCATCACCAGCAGCGCACCGATCCCATGCTCGGCCATCAGCCGGATGGCATCGAGGACCGGCGATTCTGGATCAATCGACAGCACCTGCAGGCCCTTGGGCTTGCGGGCTAACAATTGTGCAACGGTGCTCATGCTGGCCTCCTGTTCTCGATCAGGTTATGGCGGCGCTTACTCGCACATTTTTCCCCGAGCGGCAACATATCACGGGCGCGCCACGGTGGCGTAGCCGGCCCCGGCTCAGGCCCGTTGGGCGTGGCGACGCAGGTGCACCAGCAGGATCGAGACCGCGGCGGGGGTCACGCCGGGCACGCGCGCGGCCTGCCCCAGCGTGGCCGGGCGGATCTCGATCAGCTTCTGGCGGACTTCATTCGACAGTCCCGCAAGCTCCCGATAGTCAAAGTCCTGCGGCAATGCGGTGAGCGCGTGGCGCTCGCTGCGCTCGATCTCGGCGCGTTGGCGCTCGATGTAGCCGTTGTAGCAGGCGTGCACCTCCAGATCGCGGCGGATCTGTGCCGGCAGCCGCTCATCGAGCGCGCTCCAGTTGGCCGGGCCGATCAGCTCGCAGACATCCTCGTAGCTGACCTCGGGCCGGCGCAACAACTCCATGGCGGTGGCATCGCGCACCGCCGCTTCCGCACCGGTCACGCGCGCCAGCCACGCGGATGGGATTTGCGCGCCGCGCACGCGTGTACTGTCCAGGCGCGCCACTTCACTCTCGATCGCAGCCTGCTTGTGCCCGAAGAGCGCCCAGCGCTCCTCCTCGATCAGCCCCAGCTCGCGCCCGAGCGGCGTCAGACGCTGGTCGGCATTATCCTCGCGCAGCAGCAGTCGATGCTCGGCACGGCTGGTGAACATGCGGTAGGGCTCGAGCGTGCCCTGGGTCACCAGATCATCGATCATCACGCCGAGGTAGGCCTGCGAGCGCTCGAGCTGCCAAGGTCCACGGCCGCGCACCTGCAGCGCTGCGTTGATGCCGGCCGCCAGGCCCTGCGCCGCCGCTTCCTCGTAGCCGGTCGTGCCGTTGATCTGGCCGGCGAAGAACAATCCGGCTACTGCCTTGGTTTCGAGCGAGCCCTTCAGATCACGCGGATCAAAGTAGTCGTACTCGATCGCGTAGCCCGGGCGCGTCAGATGCGCGTGCTCGAATCCGGCAATGCTGCGCACGAATTCGTACTGCACATCGAAGGGCAGACTGGTCGAAATACCGTTGGGATAGATCTCATGCGTGTTCAGGCCTTCTGGCTCGATGAAGATCTGATGCGCAGTGCGCTCGGCAAAGCGGTGCACCTTGTCTTCGACCGACGGGCAGTAGCGCGGTCCAACCCCTTCTATGCGTCCGGTGAACATCGGCGAGCGGTCGAAGGCGGCGCGGATGATCGCGTGCGTGCGCTCGTTGGTGTGGGTGATATGGCAGGGGAGCTGGCGCGGGTGCTCCTCGGCGCGGCCCAGAAATGAGAATACCGGCAGCGGCTGATCCGAATGCTGTATGTCCAGGCGTGAATAATCGATGCTCCGCCCGTCGATCCGCGGCGGCGTGCCGGTCTTGAGCCTGCCGGTGCGTGGCATGCGCTCGCGCAAGCGCTCGGCCAGACGGTTCGAGGGGGGCTCCCCGGCGCGCCCACCCGGGTAGTTCTCCAGGCCGACGTGAATGCGCCCCGCCAGGAACGTGCCCACCGTCAGCACCACGGCCGGCGCCTCAAATACGATGCCGCTGGCCGTGACCACACCCGTGACCCGATCACCGGCCCAGCACAGGTCGGCCGCTTCCTGCTGAAACAGAGCCAGATTCGGCTGGTTTTCCAGCTCGCAGCGGATCGCCTGGCGATACAACTGGCGATCCGCCTGCGCGCGCGTGGCGCGAACCGCAGGTCCTTTGCTCGCATTGAGCGTGCGCCATTGGATGCCGGCGCAATCGGCTGCGCGCGCCATCGCGCCGCCCAGCGCGTCGATCTCGCGCACGAGGTGGCCCTTGCCGATGCCGCCGATCGCCGGATTGCAGCTCATGGCACCGAGCTGCTCGAGGCTATGCGTCAGCAACAGCGTCGCGGCACCCATGCGCGCCGCCGCGAGGGCCGCTTCGGTCCCCGCGTGGCCACCACCGATGACGATGACGTCGTACGTTTGGGCAAATCGCATCGCTGTATCGACCGAGCTGCTACCCATGGGCCGCAGGTTTACAAGGGGCGCCGATTGTAGAGGGTCCAGCCACCAAACGGAAAAAAGGCGCGCGCGTTGCGGGGCGTGAGGGTCGGTCTGTCGCCGGCGAGGCACACACGCTGAGACCGACCACACAGATTTCACAGACGCCCGCAGCGCTGAGAAATCACGCCCGATCAGCGCCTTCTGTCTCGCCGGCAAGCGCTCTGGACTCGCAGCATGGCGTGGGCACTAACGCATTGATTATTAACTAACAAATCACCACTTTCAATTCATTCCTGGGATGCGAACCCCGAGCCAGTCGGTGACTCGAGAGCGCTCGCGAATCGCACCCAAAAGCGCCGTCGCGGCTCAAGTTAAGTCAAGACGGGCCGTTAGAGCCACATACGGCAAGGCGCGCTTCCGGAGCGGGTTCCTGAAGCCACCGCGGTTCACTGGCGCACAGCGCGAGGACGTGGCAGATGTTTTCATTCAACGCATTGAGTGGCTTCGGCTGGAATCAGCACTCACCGCTGGCCAGCGGCTACACCGCCGCCAGCACCGGCACGAGCTCAAGCTCAAACGCTTCCAGCGGCTCGAGCAGCAGCAACCAGACGGCTGATGGCAGCGGCGCGAGCAGCAGCGCGGGCATCGGCGGCGGTCTGGCCGCACTATTCGCAAGCCTGCTGCAGACTCTGGTTGGCTTGCTCAGTAACGGCCAGAGCAGCTCTGGCACTGGCAACACCAGCGCCAGCACGACAGCCCCCGCAAGTTCCGCCAGCACCACCGCCGCCAGCAATACCCTGGCCCCGGTCAGCACGGTCAGCGTGCCCTCAGCGGCTTCCGGCACCAGCACCAGCACCACATCGACCCCGGCCTCGGCCTCCACGGCAGCTAGTACCAGCACCGCGGCCTCGAGTGCTTCGACGACGACGTCAGCCAGCACCGCGAGCGGAGATCTTCCGCAGGACGCGGGTCGTTTTCTTCTGGCCTTGTTCGAGGCCCTGCAGCAGCTGAGCCGCTATGACCAACATCAGCCGCTGAGCGCCAACTCCGGGACCGGCGCCGCCACCGGCAGCACCTCCTCCAGCAGCACCGCCTTCAGCGGTGGTCTGGCAGGTTTGCTCCAGCAGCTGGTCCAGGAGCTCAATTCAGTGGGTCCGAGCAGCAGTATGGAGACCGGTCCCCAGGCCACGGCCACGAGTGCCACCAGCACTGCGGCAACTCCGACCGCCGCCACGAGCGCCGTGGCTGCTGCGAGCTCTGGCACCAGCCCGAGCACCGATGCCCAGGGCGGCCAGCAATCGCGGCATCTGGATCGGGCGCTGCATCGGCTCGAGGGTGCCTTCTCGCAACTGGTCAGCGATCTGGGCAGCGGCTCCACAGCGAGCAGCTCGAGCAGCACCGCGGGCACGGCTGCGGGCTCCGCGAGCAGCAGCGCACCGAGCCTGGTGAGCTTCCTGCAAAGCTGGCTGACGAATCTGCAAAGCGACCTGGGCACTGTCAACAGCACCAGCGGGACGCTCGTTAATACCTCGGCCTGAACGCAGCAGACGGCACAGCGCACGCGGCCCGCGGAGTTCGCGCACTCCGCGCGGCGACCGCAGCCGCCCCGCTGGCAGCAAACCGCTGGAACCCTCGATTTGAAAACGGCCCACAGCACCGGCCCTTGCACGCTTCGTAGCAACGCTCTGTTTGGAGCGCTGTGGTCGCTCCTACTGTTGGCCGGCGCGCCGCTGCGCGCTGCGGAGCTCGACTTCGCGCAGCTACAGAGTCAGATCAACCAGCAGCAGGTTCACAACGTCGAAGGCCTGCTAGCCCTGTTGCCCGCCGCGCTGCGCTCGCACTATGTGCTGCTGTTCGCGAGCCGGAGCCTACAGTCGGCCAGCTTCGAGAATCCGCGCGCGATCCTCTATGGCAACGATGCCCAGTTCATCGTGACCTTCAATGGTCATCCGCGCCAGCGTGGCTTCGAAGCCGTTGAGATCGCTGAATTCAAGGCCGCGACACAGTCCTTTGAGCTACGCGAGATTCGCTTCGCCGCTGAGGCCGGCGCACCGATCGTGTTTTCGCCGCCGAACCCACCCCCGTGCTTAAGCTGCCACGGCTCACCAGCCCGCACGCTCTGGGACAGTGCGCCGCTGTGGCCAGGGGCCTACGGAGAGCGCTATCTGCAGCCGCTCAGCGCCCCGGAGAAACTCGGGATTGCCAAATTTCTCCAGCAGCAGCCCAACAATCCGCGCTATCGCGCGCTGCTCGGCGCCGAGCGCTTCGGGCTGCGCGATCTCTACGTCCCGGGAGCGCACAGCCGCTACGATGGCAACGCCCAGGAGCCGCCCAATGCGGACTTTTCCAGGCTCCTCGCCGATCTGAATGCGCGCCGTATCATAGCGAAGCTGGCGGCTCAGCCGGCATTCCCGGCCTTCCAGTACGCGCTGCTCGGCGCTGCCGAAGCCGACTGCGGGCCGTTGACCAATTTCTTGCCGGTGGATGCCCGCGCAGGCGCACGTGCCGGGCTCGAGCAGTTCAGTGCGCTGACCGAGAGCGCCAATGCGCGCGCGGCATTGATCCGGCGTCAGCGCCTCAGCACCTTCGCTGATCTGCCGGCCACGGCCGGGGGTAGTCACGGCGCATCGCTCAGCGAGCTGCGTTATCTGGCCGAAGCGGGGCTCGGCCTCGCAACCGGCGCGTGGACGCTGGCGATTGAACAGGGCAGCTACGACTTCTCGAGCCCGGGGCCTGGCGTGAATTCGCTCGCCGAGTTGCTGCGCGAGCGCGTGCTGGCCGCCGACCCCGAGCTCGGCGTGCTCGTGGCCTACCGCACGCACAGTCCGGAGGACGCCTACTGCAGCCACCTGCAGCGCATGAGCCTGCGCGCGCTCGGGGCATCGGCAATGAGCAGTAGCCAATGGAGCGCACTTGCCACGCCGGTGCCGCCCGCAAGCGCACTGCTGCAAACCTGCGCCACATGCCACGAGGGTCACACCGCGCCGGCGTTGCCGTTCGGCGATAGCCAGGCGCTGGCGCTACGCCTGCACGAGCGCGGCTACCCGCGCGGTGAGCTGCTCGATGAGATTGAATTTCGCCTCGCGCCACAGTCAGGCGCAGCGCACATGCCGCTCAATCAGAATCTGGATGAGGCGAGCCGCCAGGCACTGGCCCAGTATCTGGAATCGCTCGCCGCGCCCGCGCGCACGCTGTGAGCCTCAAGCCGCCATCAGCTGAGCGCTATTTGCCGATACAGAAGGAGGCAAAGATGCGTCCGAGCAGCTCCTCGCTGCTGACCTGCCCGGTGATCTCGCCCAGCGCCTGCTGCGCGAGTCGCAGTTCCTCGGCAACCAGTTCGCCGGCGCGCCGCGCGCGCAGCTGTCGCTCGGCTTCATCAAGATGAGTGTGGGCGAGCCGCAGCGCGCGCACGTGGCGCGCGCGCGCGGACAGTGCCCCACCCTCTGCAGCCTGAAATCCCATGCTGCGCGCCAGCGCCTCGCGCAGCGGCTCAAGGCCCGCGCCCGTCAGCGCGGACAGGTGCAGGCAGGGGACGCCGATCTCGGGCAGCTCTGGGCGCGCCAGATCCGATTTATTCAGGATGACGGTCACCGGGACCTGCGCCGGAAGGCTCGCACGCGCGGCCTGAAAGGACTGGGCGGCCGGATCGGTGGCGCCATCGACCAGAAACAGGATGTGATCGGCGCGCTGCATCTCGGCGTGCGCGCGCCGCACGCCCTCGGCCTCGATGACATCCGCCGTCGCGCGCAGCCCCGCCGTGTCGAGCAGGTGCAACGGCATGCCGGCGATGTGGATGCGCTCGCGCAGCACATCGCGCGTCGTGCCCGGCACCTCGGTCACAATCGCCGCCTCGTAACCGGCCAGCGCGTTGAGCAGCGTGGACTTGCCGGCATTGGGCGCGCCCGCAATCACTACCGTCATGCCTTCGGTCAGGAGCCTGCCCTGCTGCGCCCTCGCCTCCAGAGCCACGAAGCCCTGCTGCGCGCGCGTGAGCCGCGCAGCGAGCGCCGCATCGGCAAGAAAATCAATTTCCTCTTCCGCAAAATCGATCGCCGCCTCGACGTAGGCCCTCAAGTCCGCCAGCTGTTCGGCCAGTTCAAGAACGTGCCGGGAGAATTCGCCCTGCAGCGAGCGCAGCGCTGCACGCGCTGCGGCCTGCGAGCCGGCATCGATCAGATCAGCAACCGCTTCGGCCTGCGCCAGATCGAGCTTGCCGTTGAGATAGGCACGCTGCGTGAATTCCCCGGGCAGTGCCGCGCGGGCCCCGAGCTCCAGCGCACGCGCCTGCAGTGCCTGCAGTACCAGTGGGCCACCATGGGCGTGCAGCTCGAGCACGCTCTCGCCGGTGAACGAATGGGGCGTGGGAAAATAAAGGGCGAGGCCCTCATCCAGTACGCTGCCGTCTGCGGCGCGAAAGCTCGCGCGCTGCGCGTGACGTGGCGAGGGCAGTTCACCCAGCAGCAAGCGCGCGATCGCTGGCACCTGCGGGCCCGAGAGCCGCACGATGCCGATGCCACCCCGCCCTGCCGGTGTTGCGGCCGCGACGATCGTGTCGGCGGCCACGACGCTCAGTTGCGCGCCAGGGCCTGTGCCTGGATGCGGCGGTTGATATTCCACTGCTGCAGGATCGAGAGCAACGTGTTGGTCACCCAGTAGAGCACCAGACCCGCCGGGAAGAAGGCAAACATCACCGACATCGCCAGCGGCATGATCATGAACAGGCGCTGCTGCATCGGGTCGGTGCCCATCTGCGGGTTGATCTTGTACTGCACGAACATCGCACCGGCCATCAGCGCGGGCAGGATGTAATAGGGATCGCGCGATGACAGATCGGTGATCCAGCCAAAGAATGGCGCCTGGCGCATCTCGGGACTTTCAAGGAGTGCCCAGTAAAAGGCCAGGAACACCGGCATCTGGATCAGCATCGGCAGGCAGCCGGCGACCGGGTTGACCTTCTCGGTCTGGTACAGCTTCATCATCGCTGTGCCGAGCTTCTCGCGCTCATCCTTGTAGGTTTCCTGCAGCTGCTTGATGCGCGGCTGCAGCGCCTTCATCTTTGCCATCGAGCGACCGCTGGCTTCCGAGAGCGGATAGAACAGGAGCTTGAGCAGGAAGGTGACGACAATGATCGCCACACCCCAGTTGCCGGTGAACTGATAGACCGCATTGAGCAGCTTGAACAGCGGCATGGCCAGGATGTAGAGCCGGTTGTAGTCGACCACGCGGGTCAGATCCGGGCTGGTCGCCGCCAGCTGCGCCTGGAGCTTGGGTCCGACAAACAGCTGCACCGAGCTGGCCGCGCTGGTGCCCGGCGCAACGGTCTGGCTCGGGCCCTGCGCGGAGAGCAGGAACCGATTGCCATCGACTTTGAGCTGGTAGCGGTAGGCCACCCCGACCGGCGGCACGATCGCGGCGACGAAGTGGTGTTGAAGTGCGGCCAGCCAGCCATTGCTGATCTGCCGATCCATCACACGATCATCTTTGTTCGTCAGGACCAGCTTCTGGTACTTGCTGCCATCCCAGATCGCCGGTCCCTTGAACGAGTAGCTGTCGACATTGAAGTAACTGCGCTGCACTGGCGGGTTGTTGCGCAACAGCTGCGCGTACGGCTCGAAAGACCACGGCGCTGCCGAGGCGTTGGTGATGTGGTAATCGAGGCCAATCGTGTACTTGCTGCGCCGGAATGTCAGGGTCTTCGTGACCGTCACGCCGTGACCGTCGCTCCAGCTCAGCGGCAGTTCGAGCTGATCTTCGCCCGGCTTTAACTCCAGCGCTGTGACCGGCGAACTGAATAAGGCCAGATGGCCCGGCGCGCTGGAGCCATCGACGCCTACCAGGCCGGTCTGCATCAGGTAGAGCGTCTCGGGGCTATCGCGGTTGAGCAGCTCGACCTTCTGATCAGGCTGTTTCTTGTTGATCGGATACAGCGGCAGCACCGCATGCACAAGCTCGCCACCGGCCAGACTCACATCCACATCGAGCACGTCGGTGTGGACGTGAACGATTGGCGCCGCAGGCGCAGCGGTGCTGTCACTGCTCGGTGCCGTTACCGCAGCGGCGGGCCCGGCGCCGGCCGCGGCCGGTGCTGCCGTGGCTTGCGGCGATGGCACCGTGGTACCCAGTGTCGTGCTGCTCGGAGCGCTGCCCGAGGCGGCAACTGTCGTCGCCGCAGGCTCTGGCGGATAGTCGTGCTGCCACACCTGGTAGCCCAGGTAGAGCGTGACGGCGAGCACCGCCCACAGCGCGATGCGAAGATTAAAGGTCGTGGGCATGAGGAGCCTTCAGGCAATGGGTATGTGGCACCGGATCGAATCCGCCCGGATGCCAGGGGTGACAGCGCAGCAGCCGACGTACGCCCAGATACAGGCCGCGCACTACACCGTGGCTCTGCACCGCCTCGAGCGTGTACTGCGAGCAGGAGGGGTAGAAGCGGCAACGCGGACCCAGCAGCGGACTTACCGTCAGCTGGTAGGCGCGTATCAGATAGCGGATCAGCGTGCGCATTCGGCGAGGATCTTCTTCCAGAGTCGTTCGAGGCCCACCCGAAGTTCCGGCGCGCCCGCAGTGCGCGCCGGTGGGCGCGCGCCGATCAGGATATCGGCATTCGGCAGGCGATGCTGGCTGAGTCGGAAGCTCTCGCGTACCAGGCGCTTGAGCCGGTTGCGCGCGACCGCATTGCCAATCGTGCGTGCCGCAACGGACAGGCCCAGTCGGGCCATGCCGTGCTCATTCATGCGGATCGTGGCGGCAAACAATTCGTTGCCGCAACGGCGCCCGGTGCGATAAGCCTGCTGGAAATCGCCGGGTCGCAGGACGCGTTGCTGGGGACGGAAGCGGCAGCGAGGATCGGCTGGCGGCCGCTTAAGCTCGTCAGCCACCCAGGTTCCCTTAAGGAATCAGGCGCTTGCGACCCTTGGCGCGGCGACGCGCGAGGACCTTACGGCCGTTCTTGGTCGCCATGCGGGCCCGAAACCCGTGCGTGCGTGCGCGCCGCACTTTGCTTGGCTGGTAGGTGCGTTTCATGATTCAAGGCCCTGAAAATGGAACGAAAAATGGGCGGGCAGGGTACGAGGGGGCCGGGTGGGTGTCAATACCAGTCCGCTTTCAGCTGGCGGAGCGTTAGGGTTAGACTCTCTGCCCTTTTTTCCGGGCGCGGCCGCGGGCCCCCGGGAAAGGCCCTTTAGGGGGAATTGGGCAGTCTGTCCGGCAGGATCTGGGTTGGGGGAGCGCACGTTGGAGGTTTCGCTGTGGTCACGTTGCTTAGGCACGCTGGAAAGCGAGCTTCCGGAGCAGCAATTTAACACCTGGGTCCGGCCGCTTCAGGCCGTCGAGCAGAACGGGGGCCTGCGCCTGCTGGCGCCCAATCGCTTTGTGGTCGACTGGGTGCGCACCAACCTGCTGGGCCGCATCGAGCATCTGGTGCGCGCCGATAGCCAACTGGGGAGCGCCTCAGTCACGCTGGAGGTGGGTTCGCGCCCTGCTCCGCCCCCTGCGGCTGAGACCCGTCGTCCGGAGGCTTCCGCCAAAGGGCCCGGGGCCGTGGTCGGCGTACCGCTGAACCGCGACTTTAGCTTTGGCAGCTTCGTTGAGGGCAAGAGCAACCATTTTGCCAAGGCCGCCGCCGTCCAGGTGGCTGAGAACCCCGGGGCCGCCTACAACCCGCTGTTCATCTACGGCGGCGTGGGCCTGGGCAAGACCCACCTGATGCACGCCGTCGGGCACCTGATCCGCGAGCGCAACCCCGGAGCACGCATCGGCTATCTGCACTCGGAGCGTTTTGTCAGCGAGATGGTGCGCGCGCTCCAGCACAACACGATTAATGAGTTCAAGAACACCTACCGATCGCTCCACGCGCTGCTGATCGATGACATCCAGTTCTTTGCCGGCAAGGACCGCTCGCAGGAGGAGTTCTTCCATACCTTCAATGCGCTGATCGAGGGGCAGCACCAGGTGGTACTGACCTGCGATCGCTATCCGAAGGAAGTCGAGGGTCTGGAAGAGCGGCTCAAGTCACGCTTCGGCTGGGGCCTGACGGTGGCGATCGAACCGCCGGATCTTGAGACCTGCGTCGCGATCCTGATCGGCAAGGCGCAGGCCGCGAATGTCGAATTACCAGAGGAAGTGGCGTTCTTCATCGCCAAGCTCAACCGCTCCAACGTGCGCGAACTCGAAGGCGCCCTGCACCGCGTGATCGCCAACGCCGGCTTCACGGGTCGTCCGATTTCGCTGGAATTTACGAGAGAAACGCTCAAGGACCTGCTCACGATGCAGGCCCGCCTGGTCACAATGGAGAACATCCAGAAGACCGTCGCGGACTACTACAAGCTCAGGATCGCGGATCTTCTGTCCAAGCGCCGCTCGCGCTCGGTGGCACGACCGCGCCAGGTCGCGATGGCGCTCGCCAAGGAACTGACCACGCACAGCCTGCCGGAAATCGGCGATGGCTTCGGTGGGCGCGATCACACCACGGTCATGCACGCCTGCAAGCGCGTGCGCGAATTGCGCGACAGCGAGCAGCGCTTGCAGGAAGATTATTCAAACCTGTTGAGAATACTGGCTGGATGATGTGTATCGCCTGTAGACAACTTTAGGCGCGAAGTTACACACATTTCGCGCACAGCTTTGCGGCCCACATACCCGGAAAACCGGAGCGAGCGAATGTTGCTTTGGCGCCGCGATAAGTACCCTGCCCCGAACGGTTGTCCCCATGACTCACAGGACTAATAATTACATCTGTCTTATCTAAGCTAAGAAAGAATTAAGATAGATCTGTCCTGCCCTCTTCTTCCCTGCAAGGATCCAAAGCGTCATGAAAGTCTCGGCGATTCGCGAAAACCTGCTGGCTCCACTGCAAAGCGTGATGGGCGTTGTTGAACGGCGCCAGACCATGCCGATCCTGGCCAACGTCTTGCTCAGTGCCCGCAACGACAAGCTGAGCGTCACGGGCACGGATCTGGAGGTCGAGCTGGTCGCAGCGCACGCGGTTTCGGTGCAGCAGGCCGGTGATGTGACGGTCCCTGGGCGCAAGCTGCTCGAGATCATCCGCACGCTGCCTGAAAAGGTGAACGTCACGCTGACGCGCGATGGCGAGAAGGTCGTTATCAAGGCCGGTCGCAGCCGCTTTACCCTCTCGAGCCTGCCAGCGACCGAGTTTCCGGTGATCGAGGACATCAATGCGCGCCAGGCGCTACGGATCACGCGAGCCGCGGCTCGCCGCCTGATCGACAAGACGCATTTCGCGATGGCGCAGCAGGATGTGCGCTACTACCTCAACGGCACCCTGTTCGAAACCGACGGCAAGAAGCTGCGCGCAGTGGCCACTGACGGTCATCGGCTCTCGCTGGCAGAGGCCGAGCTGCTGGAACCAGTTAGTGCATCGCAACAAGTCATCGTACCCCGCAAGGGCGTCCTGGAGCTGCAACGGATCGTGGCCGGCGACGGGGATCTGGAGCTGACGATCGGCACTAATCACATTCGCGCCCAGATCGGCGACATTCGCTTCACTTCGAAGCTAATTGACGGCAAGTTCCCTGAATATGGCCGCGTTATCCCGGCCAACCCTCCCCGCATCATGTCAGGCGCCCGCGATCTGATCCGCCAGGCGCTCCAGCGGACCTCGATTCTCTCGAACGAAAAGTACCGCGGCGTACGGCTGACGTTCGGCGCGAATCTGCTGACGGTGCAGGCCCATAACCCCGAGCAGGAGGAGGCCGAGGATCAGGTTGAGACCAGCTTCGAGGGCGATGATGTCGAGATCGGCTTCAATGTCACCTACCTGCTCGATGCGCTCGCGGCCGTCGATGCCGACACGGTTGAGATCGGTGTGACGGATGCCAACAGCAGTTGCCTGATTCGGGCTCCGGGAGACGGCGCCACAAAGTTTGTGGTCATGCCGATGCGGCTCTGAAGCGGCCCCTGCTATGAGCCTCGTCGAGCTGGAGGTGCAGGATCTACGCTGCCTCCAGACGGCCGGGTTATCCCTCCATCCTGACGTCAATCTCATCCTGGGTCCGAACGGTTCCGGCAAGACGTCGCTATTGGAGGCTATCTACCTGCTGGGCCGCGGACGTTCGTTCCGGACCCGGCATACAGAGCGCCTGATCCGCCACGGCGCCCAGTCGGTGCACGTGGTCGGCCACACGGACGGCCCGAGCCCACGAACGCTGGGATTAGGCTTCGATCGGCTCACCGGCACTTCGGCACGTCTGGATCGACGCCCGGTCCAGTCCCTGGCCGATCTCTCGGAGGCATTCCCGGTGCAGGTCGTCGATCCCGGGATTCATCGGCTGGTGGAGGAGGGACCAACTTACCGTCGCCGGTGGCTCGACTGGGGTGTGTTCCACGTGGAACCGGGCTTCGTGGGCCACTGGGTCGCTTTCAGCCGCGCGCTGCGCCAGCGCAACGCGGCCCTGAAGCTCGGCCAGGATCCCAGCCCCTGGGACGCTGAGGTGATCCGCCTGGGCGAATTGATCACCGCCGCGCGCGACCGCACGCTGCAAGCCGCAGCGCCTTACTGGCGCCATAGCATCGAAGCACTACTACAGCGACCTATTTCGCTGAGTTTTTTCAGGGGCTGGAGCCAGGAGCAGTCGCTGGCCGAGGCCTTGGCTGCAGCCGCCGGTCGCGATCGACTCCGCGGCAGCACCACCACTGGTCCGCAGCGGTTTGATGTCCACCTGCGCGCCGACGGCGTCGCTGCCCGCGAAGTGCTCTCGCGCGGGCAGCAGAAGCTCCTGGGTGCGGCGCTGGCCCTCGCTATGGCGCGGCTGGTCGCCGAGGGCGGACGGCAGGTGCCGACGCTGCTGCTAGACGATCCCGCCGCCGAACTTGACCAGGCGCACACCGAGTCTTTGGTTCAGGAATTACGCTCGGTAAAGGGTCAGATGATCGTCACCGCGCTGAGGGAACAGGACTTTCACTTCGGGGTACCGGACAGACGGTTTCACGTGGAACAAGGGCAGGTCAAACAGCTATAATGTGCGGATGAAAAATCGAGTCCGCGCATGACGCAGTCTGACGTCTACGATTCCAGTAAAATCAAGGTGTTAAAGGGTCTTGATGCGGTGCGCAAAAGACCCGGGATGTACATCGGCGATACCGACGACGGCACCGGTCTGCACCACATGGTTTTCGAGGTCGTCGATAACGCCATCGACGAGGCTCTGGCGGGTCATTGCGACCGCATCCAGGTGATCATCCACGCCGATGAATCCGTCACGGTCACGGACAACGGCCGCGGCATCCCGGTGGATATCCACCCGGAGGAGGGCCGCTCGGCTGCCGAAGTGATTATGACCGTGCTGCACTCGGGCGGTAAGTTCGATGACAGCTCCTACAAGGTCTCAGGTGGCCTGCATGGCGTGGGCGTGTCGGTGGTCAACGCGCTCTCCGACGTGTTGCAGCTGACGGTCAGCCGCGATGGCTTTGTCTATCGCCAGGAATATCACCTGGGCGAACCGGTAGCACCGCTCGCACCCACGGGGCCGACTAAGGAGCGCGGTACGACAGTGCGCTTCAAGCCCTCGGCGCAAATTTTCTCCCACATCCAGTTCGTCTACGACACGCTCGCCAAGCGGCTGCGCGAACTCTCGTTCCTAAATTCCGGCGTGCGCATCGAACTGGTCGATGAACGCGAGGATCGGCAGGAAGTCTTCCAGCACGAGGGTGGACTCAAAGCCTTCGTGCAGCACCTAAATCGAACCCGCACGCCGATCCATGAATCCGTGTTCTGGTTTCGCGAGCAGGAAGGCACGACGAATGTGGAGGTGGCCCTGCAGTGGAATGACTCCTATCAGGAGAGCATGTACTGCTACACCAACAATATTCCGCAGAAGGACGGCGGCACTCACCTATCCGGATTCCGTGCGGCGCTGACGCGCACGCTCAATGACTACATTGAGAAGGAAGGCGTGGCCAAGAAGGAGAAGATCGGCACCACCGGTGACGATGCGCGCGAGGGACTGACCGCGATCCTTTCGGTCAAGCTGCCCGATCCGAAATTCTCATCGCAGACCAAGGACAAGCTTGTGTCCTCCGAAGTCAAAGGTCTCGTGGAAACCGCGGTCACGGCGAAGTTGAGCGAGTTTCTGCTCGAGCACCCGGCCGAGGCGCGCGCCATCGTCGCCAAGACAATCGAAGCGGCCCGCGCACGCGAAGCCGCACGCAAGGCGCGCGAGATGACGCGACGTAAGGGTGCGCTTGATATCGCCGGGCTTCCTGGAAAACTCGCCGACTGTCAGGAAAAGGATCCGGCGCTGTCCGAGATCTTCATCGTCGAGGGTGACTCGGCCGGCGGTTCAGCCAAGCAGGGCAGGGATCGGCGCACACAGGCAATCCTGCCACTCAAGGGCAAGATCCTGAACGTCGAGAAAGCTCGCTTCGACAAGATGCTCTCTTCAGCCGAAGTCGGCACGCTGATCACGGCGTTGGGCTGCGGCATCGGACGCGATGACTTCGACATCGACAAGCTGCGCTACCACCGCATCATCATCATGAGCGTCGACGGCGACGAGCACGTGTTCGTCCGAGATCCGGGGACCGGCGTCCGCATGGTACGCATCGGCCAGTTCATCGACAGCGCGCTTGAGTCCCATGCAGAGGCTTGCCGATCCGAGAACGGCGCCGACAAGTTGAGTGGTGCTCCGCTTGGCGAGGTGCTGTGCTTCGGGCTGAACGATAGGGAAGTGCGGTTCCGCCGGATCAAGAGCGTGATTCGCCACCCCCTGGACGAAAAGCTCTTCAACGTCCGCACGGCCTATGGGCGTTCAGTGCGCGTGACCTCGAGCCACAGCGTGTTCGTCTGCGAGCAGGGGGAGTTGAAGCTCAAGCGCGGTGATGAGCTGCGTCTCGGCGATCGTGTCGCGGCGCCGCGGCAGATTCGCTTCCCGTCCGAAGCGCCAGCGCGGATCGATCTGATGCAGGCGATGCATGCTCTACCCAAGGCTGCGAGCCAGATCTGGGTTCGCGGGAGCGGCGTCGAGGCCTGGTTCAAGGAGCGGGTACTCAAAAAGCACGAGGGCAACGCACAACTGATAGAGCCCCGCGTGGAAATCCCAGATGAGCTTGGCAGGGAGCTGGCTGAGCGGCGTCGCGCCAGCGGCGTCAGCAACGCTGCGCTCTGCGCGCAAGTCGGGATCCGGCAACCGGTGACCTTCTATGCCTGGGAGAGCGGACGCACGCGTCCGACCCAGGGACACTTTACGGCCTATCTGCGCGCGATCGGGGCTGATGCCGCGGCCATCGCGGCGCGCACCGCCATCGCGCCCAGTCGCCTCGATCGCGTCTGGAACGAGCAATATCGCAACTCCGGCGCGAATCAAGTGCGGAACTACGTGCGACTCAGCGATCTCGCTCCGGAAGACCTCGAGTGGTTCGCCGAGCGCGAAGACGTGGAGCTGACGCCGGAACATTATCGACGCAACGGCATTCCCCGATTCATTGCCGTTGATGTGGATTTGATGGGTCTGCTCGGCTTCTATCTGGCCGAGGGTTCCTGCTCGGATCGCAACGGCATACGGGTGGCGATCGGCGAAGGCAACCGGCGCTTCGCCGAGGAAATGGCCGGCTACTTTGCCGGAGTCTTTGGCATACCCGCATTGGCCTACAGCGACACAGACCGCAATTGCAGCGACTTGAAGCTCGTCAATCGCGTTGCCGCGCTGGTTTGGCAACAGGTCTTCGGCTTCTCCGCAGCCGACTCGACGACCAAGCGCATCCCAGACCTGGTGTTCAATGTCTCCGAGGAGCTGCGTAGCGCGTTTCTTCGCGGCTACCTGCTTGGGGACGGCACGGTCAGTTCCAATCGCGTCGCGTTCAGCACCTCATCCTACGATCTCGCGAGCGGCATTCTCTACTGTCTGAGTTCCCTGGGGGTCGTCGCGGGTATTTCCCGGATCGAGCCAGACGGCGTCGTGCGCATGATCCGCGGACAGCCATGCCTGACCAAACATCCGCACTGGATGGTGGTGGTCGGGGCCCGTGAGGACCTGCGCCGCCTGCAACCGATCTGGGAGGACCACGCCGGGGCGGCAGCTTTGGCGGCCTGGCTGGGCTCTTCGGACCGTGCCGTTGCGCGCGACTTCCAAATCCTCGATGGGGACCTGATGTCGCTCCCGATCGTCGCGATCGAGGAAACGACAGCAAGCAACGGCAACGTCTATGACTTCTCCGTCGAAGGGGATGAGAATTTCATCGCCGGCATGGGCGGTCTTTGCTGCCACAACACGGACGCAGACGTCGACGGTTCACATATCCGCACACTGCTGCTCACCTTCTTCTATCGGCAGATTCCGCTCCTGATCGAACGCGGCCACATCTACATCGCGCAGCCGCCGCTCTACAAGGTCAAGCGGGGCAAGCAGGAAGTCTATGTCAAGGACGAGAGTGAGCTCGATGCACTGCTGCTGAGCAGCGCACTCGATAACTCGCTGCTGCAGGTCGGCGCCGACTCACCGCCGCTGACCGGCTCGTCGCTTGAGTTGCTGGCGCGGCGCTACATGGAGGTCCAGGCGATCATCCACCGCTGGGCGCGGCGCTACGATGAGCAGCTGCTCGATCAACTGATCTACCAGCCGGAAGTGACCCTGGAGAACTTCGATCGCCCCGCATTCATGGACAGTTGGTGCGCTGGACTGCAGGCGAGCCTGCGTGCGTTGCGCGATGGAGAGCGGACCTACGCTATCGAGATGCGACCGGCGACCGACGGGCACTCGGCCCGAGTCATGGTCCATCGCAGCGAACACGGCAGCGTGACCGACAAGCAGCTGCCACGCGAGTTCTTCGATTCGGCCGAATATCGGCGCATCGTGGATCTGGGCAAGACACTCAACGGACTGATCGGCACCGGGGCCTGGATTGGGCGTGGCGATGAGAAGCAGGAAGTGAGCACCTTCAAGGGCGCGATCCGCTGGCTGTTCGATCAGGCCCGCAAGGGGCAGTCGATCCAGCGTTACAAGGGTCTGGGCGAGATGAACCCCGAACAGCTCTGGGACACGACCATCAACCCGGCAACGCGTCGGCTGACGCAGGTGCGCATCGATGATGCGGTCACGGCCGATGAAATCTTCACGACGCTGATGGGCGATCAGGTCGAGCCGCGGCGCGAGTTCATCGAAAAGCACGCGCTCGACGTTGCCAACCTAGATATCTGAGCGGACAAAGCGATGCGCGCTAGGTGCGGGTCAGGGGCGCCAGCTGCGCAGAGAATGTCTCCCTCCACGCGCGCGCCAGTAATCTGAGATGAGCACCTTTGTTGCCCTGCTGCGCTCGGTCAATGTCGGGGGCACCGGGAAACTGCTGATGAGCGATCTGAAAGCCCAGTGCGAAGCCGCGGGTTTCCAGAACGTGCGTACCTTCAGTGCCAGCGGTAACGTACTACTGGAATCCAAGGCCGCCGAGCCGCACGTGAAACGCACACTGGAACGGCAGCTCAGTGCCTTCGTTGGCAAACCGGTCATCGTTCTGGTGCGCAGCGCGGCCGAGATGCAGGCCATACACAAGGCCAATCCGTTTCCAAAATCCAACCAATCGGGGGCCGTCGCCATCTTCCTCGATGGGCCACCGCCTCGTGACCTGCTCAAGTCGATTGCCGGGCGCACAGTGGAGCAAATCAAACTGGGAAAGCGCGAGATCTATGTCGACTACTGCGGCACGCTCGCAGACTCAAAACTCAAGATCCGCTTGGCCCGCGCGGGCACCGCCCGCAACCTCAACACGGTAGCTCGCCTGGCGGCGCTCATGGCGCCCGGCAAAGACGAGTAACGCCGGCGGCTGGATCAGTGGCAGCAAATGCCGCTTCGGTCACGCGTGTTCCGCGGGAAATTGGATTTTCGACACATTCGCCGAGCCGGCAGTGGCGCAGGCTCGCCCGATGAATGTTCGGCAAGGCCTGTTGCTGGTGTTACTCATTGCCGCGCTCTGGCAAGGCTGGAGCGTGTGGCACCTGCGCGCCGTGTACCCGCCGGATGGCACGCTGGCGCCCGAGGACCCGGTGCAGATCAATCTCGATGCCCAGCAACCGGTGGCGCATGGTCGCTGGCTCCTTACGCCGCGAGCGCACTATGACATCACAGCCCGGATCCTGAGCCGCGAGGATTATCGCTTTGATTCCGCGGCCGATCTCATCCCGGAGGATCTCGCCCTCGGCTGGGGGCCCATGTCGGACAACCGTATCCTCAAAGACTTCCAGATCACGCAGGGCTACCGCTTTTATAACTGGCGTGCTCCGCACGGACTGCCCATCCCGCGTCAGGTGGTCATCGAACACAGCGCCAACACCCACGTGATACCCGCGGATCGCTTCATACGCTCCCAACTGGGCCAACTGAGGGTGGGGCAGGTAGTGCATCTGAGCGGGCTGCTGGTCGATGGCGTGCGCAACGATGGGCATTGGCTTCACACCTCGATGACCCGCAGTGACAGCGGTCCCGGGGCCTGCGAGATCATGCTGGTCGAGGACGTCGAGACCCTCTGAATTCCGGTGCCCCTCGCCGCATGCCCGCGCCGTGCCGGGCCCGACAGTATCCCGCACCTCTTCAAGCCCGCGCGCCGACCTGCCGCGTCGCAACAAGAGCGCAGCCGCGCGCGGAGGTTTTGGGGCTCTTGAATTTGGGCGTAAACTTGCGCGCACAGCCAGTCCGAGATTTATAGCTATAGGCGGACTGGCCTGCCGAAAAAATCTAAATTAAGTCAGGAGAAGTCACATGAAGAGGCTACTCGCGCTGGCCCTGTTCACTCCGGTGATTGCATTGGCCAGTACAGCGTTCGACGGTAATTGGCTGCTCAAACTCGACTCGATCAAGGTGTCGGGCAAGCCCGATGTCTTCGCCGTTAGTGACGGCACATACACCTGCTCAAGCTGCGACCCAGCCGTGACGGTCAAGGCCGATGGCACCGACCAGCCAGTGTCCGGTCGGAGCTACTCGGACCACATGGCGGTCAAGGTCATTGACAAGTCCAGCATTGAAGTCACGAGTAAGTTGGCTGGCAAGACAATGAACGACTTCGTAGACACTGTGTCGGCCGATGGCTCCAAGCTCACCGGGAAATTTACCGACAATACAGGCGAGAAAACCGTAACCGGCACCTTCACCGAAAAGCGGGTGGCCGCGGGGCCAGCCGGCTCGCATGCAGTTTCGGGTTCTTGGATCCAGGACACGGTATCTGACATGTCCGACGCCGATAGATTGAATGTCATCAAGGGCACCGACAACGGCATCCAGATCACCTGGAATGGGCAGATGATCGATGCCAAGTTCGACGGCAAACGCTATGCCTGGTCCAACGATCCGGGCAAAACGATGTCCTCGTTTAAGAAAATCAGCGATACGCAGATCAAGGAAATTGATCACCGCCTGGGCAAGATTACCGATGAGATCACTTGGACTGTGTCCGCTGACGGCAAGTCCATTACCGAGACCGATAGAGACTTGGGACGGGGTACCAAGACGACAATGACGCTGGAGAAACAGTCCTGAGAGGCTGAGCCGACAGCGACGCGGGCGGCGGGCCTGTTCAGCCCGCCTGCCGGCGGTTCGAATACACGGCTTCGACGGGCCGGGATAACATGCCGGCCCGTACTGGAGGCGCTCGTCGCCCCCCGAGGCCGCTTTGCCTGAGCAGATTTTCACCGCGACCAGTGACGCTGACTATCTGGCCTTTGCCGACCTGGTCACCGAATACGTTCAATGGTGTCGCGTACGTTACGAGTCAGATCCTTGGTTTGTCGAGCAGGTCTTCGGCTACCAGTCGCTCGACGCGGAACTCAAGACACTGGCCCAGGCCTACGGGCCGCCCAACGGTACAACGTTGTTAGCGCGCCGCGACGATGTGATCAGCGGCGGGGGCGCCTTTCGGCGATTTGCGACTGGCGTTTGCGAAATGAAGCGTCTGTTCGTGCCGCAGCGATTTGCAGGCCAGGGCACCGGCCGTCTGCTGTGCCGCGAACTGATGCGTACCGCAGCCGTCGAAGGCTATCAGCGCATGTATCTTGATACCGCCAATCTCCTGAAGGAGGCCATTGGCCTGTATCACTCGATGGGGTTCCGCGAGTGCGCGCCGTACCGCGAATATCCGGCGGAGTTGATGCCTTTCCTCGTGTTCATGGAGGCACCCCTTCCCGGCCCTTAGGGCCCAAGCCCACGCGCGACTACTGGCTGCCCGGAGCAGCGGGTAACGTCTGCAGGTAGGCGGCAGCGGCCGCCGCCAGTGCCAGCTTCTCGCTGCGCCGAAACTGCACGGTTTCCAGCGCGCGTGTGACGCTGTCAGCCAGCCCCGCGGCGACATGAGCACTCAGCCAGGTCTGCATTTCCTCCGGTGGGACGGCTTCCCACATCGCGGCGGGGATATAGCGTGTCAGGAACAGCGGCGCATATCGGCCCTGTGGATCCATGATCTGGTCAAAGTGCGCCTTCAGTACCCTCCAAGCCAGCGCCGGGTGCGCACCGGCAAGGCCGAGCAGCAATTGCAGGCGCAGCGCGCCAGCCTGCGGCGGAATCTCGCTCGACATCGCAATCGAGGCGGCCTGCTCGGCCAGTGCCGGATCCTTGACCGCTGTCAGGGCCAGATAGAGGCGGCGCAATTCAGTTTCGTTCTTTGACGCTTTCGCCAGCGCATGCAGCTGCTCGAACGTTGCCGCATCGGCGTGCCCGGCAACGATGTTGAGGATCATCGACTGGTCATCAGGGCGCATCGCGCTGTGATCGATCAGATAAGCCGCATAGCGCTGCCGGGCGCCGGCAAGAATCTCCTCGTCATCAAGATTGCCAAGTGCGGCGATGATCGCGTGTCGCAACTCCTGCCGATCCGGAAGTTCCTGCGCGCCGCCCTCCCAGCCGAGCTCATCTGCAATCGGTCGCAACAACTTGCGCCCATAGGCTTCAAAGGCTGGCTCATCGAGCGTCCCGCGCAGCGATTTCTCGACCTGGCCCAGTGCCCCAATGATCTGTATCCAGGCCCGCGCATTCAGATCCGAGCCCATGCGCTCCGCCAGCCGCAGGTAAGCCGCGAGCTGCTGCTGATCGGCTTCAACCAGCGCCCACTGGTCATCCAGCAGTGCGATCCGATCGGCATCGGCCAGTGCGCCAAAATCATGCACATTGACCTTAAGCGTCTGATCATCGTAAGCAATGCGGAAGAAGCCGACATGCCCGGCATCGAGCGTCAGCGGCTCATCGCAGTGCCCGGCGGGCACGCTCTGGGCTGCATCTGTCATCAGCAGCGACTGCACCGATTCCAGGACGCCCGAGCGAATCCGCAACGGAACATTCCAGAGGGCGCCGCTGCTATCGGCGCCGCGCAGCAGAAAGCGCTTCTGCGTCAGGTTCAGCGTCCGATTGCCCTCCGCATCACAGCTGGCCGCTACTGACACCAGTGGGAAACCGGCCTGAGTGACCCAGGTACCCGCAATGCTGGCCACATCCCGGCCACTGGCCGCGCTGAGCGCACTCCACAGATCGGTGGTTGTGGCATTTGAGAAGGCATGCGCCTTCATAAAACGGCGGACGCCGTCGCGAAACACATCCGGCCCCAGGTATGCCTCGAGCATGCGCACGAGTGCCTGTCCCTTGTCATACGCGATTTCACCATCAAACCCGTTGATGACCTGCAGTTCATCAGCGATATGCATTGCGATCGGATGCGAGCTGGCGCGCGCATCGGCGGTCATCGCGCCTTCCTTCTTCTCATCCTGCTTGTCCCACCAGCGCCACTGCGGATGACGCTCGTCCGTCTCCTTGGCTGAACGCCAGGAGGCAAAGCTCTCATTCAGCCAGATATCGTCCCACCAGCCCATCGTGACCAGATCGCCATTCCACTGGTGCGCCATTTCGTGTGCTTGCTTGCTGAAAACGTCCTGGTAATTGCCCATCGTGCTCGAGGCATTCAGCAGCAAGTCGCTATCGGTATAGGTGATCGCGCCCCAATTCTCCATGGCGCCGTTGAAACCTCCGGGGATGGCGATCGAGTCGAGTTTCGGCAGCGGAAAGCCGTAGTCAAAGTAAGTGTCATAGTCGCCCAGGATCTGCTGAGCGTTGGCAAGCGCCGTGGCACCGTCCTGCTCCTGCCCACGTACCGCCCAGACATTGAGCGTCACGCCGTTGCGTTCGGCGCTGATCTTGGCCAGATCGCCGAGCGTGAGCTCCAGCAGATAGGTAGGCATCTTTGGCGTGCGATCAAAGCTCGTGTTGGTCAAGTCGCGGTGCGTGGTATGCCCGGTGATCGGCATGTTCGAAACCGCCGCCCAGCGCGCTGGCGCCGTGACGGAAAGCCGGAAGCGGGCGCGAAACGCCGGTTCGTCCCAGCACGGAAACACTCGTCGGGCATCGGTGGATTCCAGCTTGGTCGAGAGCAGCAGTCCCTTAATGCCATCTGGGCGGATATAGGGCTGGGCGAACATGCCGCGCCCAAGGGTCTCGATCTTGGCGGTGTAGCTGAAGGTCAGGGTGTGCTGGCCACGCAGGGCCGCCTCCTTGAGCACGATGGTCGTCAGCTGCTGCTCGTCGCTGCTCTTGACGCTCTCGACCGAGCGGCCATCGAAACGCACCTCGCTCAAGCTCTCATTTAAAGAGTTGAAGACGATCGTGTCGGTGATCGCGCGAAAGTGCAGCACGATGGATTCGTGGCCGCTCAAGGTGCGGGAATCCGCATCAGGGGTCAGCGCGATGTCGTAGTCGAGCGGCACGACATTCTTGGGCAGCCGGCCGAAGGTCGTATCAAAGCTGAATGGTGCGGGCACAGTGCTCGGAGCCTGCTCAGCCGCGCCCAATAATGGCAGCGGCAGGCACAGCATCAGCAACGCCGCTTGGCGGAGCACAGTGAGTCGCATGTCGTGTTCCTCTGGGCGCGCAGTACCGCGAGCGCCAGCAGCGATTATTAACCAAAATCAGGCTGCAGGCGTGAGCCGAAGCGCTTGCAGTGCTTGCCATGAGCCCCGATTACTGTGGATCATCGGGCATGAGCATCGCAGCGACTGAAACGCAGCCGGGCGCCCCCGACCGCAGTTTTCTCGGCCATCCGCGCGGCCTCGCTTACCTGGCCTTCACTGAAGGGTGGGAGCGCTTTTCGTACTACGGCATGCAGACACTGCTGGTGCTGTACATGGTCCGCCAGCTGCTGCTGCCGGGACACATCGAGCACATCGCCGGCTTCAACGCATTCCGCGCTGCAATTGAGCATGTTTACGGCCGCACGCTGACGACGGTCGCGCTGGCTTCAGCGATCTTTGGGCTTTATACAAGCCTGGTGTATCTCACGCCGATTGCCGGCGGCCTGATTGCGGATCGCTGGCTCGGGCGCACGCGCACCATCACCCTGGGTGCGCTGCTGATGGCGGCCGGGCATTTCCTGATGGCTTTCGACATCTCCTTCCTGCTGGCGCTGGCGTGTCTGTTGGCCGGCACCGGCTGCTTCAAGGGCAATCTCGCCAGCCAGATCGGCGCGCTCTACGCGCCTGAGGATCTGCGGCGCGCCGATGCCTATCAGATCTATTACCTGTTCATCAGCGGTGCAGTGATCATCGCGCCCCTTGTCACCGGGACGCTGGGCGAGGATCTGGGCTGGCACTATGGCTTCGGCGCTGCCGGCGTCGGCATGATCATTGGTCTGATCGTCTACCGGGCCGGTCGCAAGTGGCTGCCGCCCGATGCGCTGCCCGTGCAAGCGGAGCACGTTGCCCGAGCGCCGCTCACGGCCCACGAGCGCGTCACGGTCCTGATCCTGGTACTGCTGCTACCGGTACAGGCGATCGGCATTGTCGGCAACCAGCAAATCTTCAACGCCTACATGCTGTGGGTGCCAGCCCATGTGAATCTGATGTTCTTCGGGCATCCCTTGCTCACCACCTGGCTGATCAGTATCGATGCCACCGCCAGCATCATCTTTCTGGTGGGCTCCTTGGCGTTCTGGCGCCTCTGGTCCCGGCGCTTCAAGGAACCCAGCGAGATCACGAAGATGGGCTTGGGGCTGATTCTGTGCACGTTGGCCGTGCTGTGTCTGATTGGCGCCGCCTTGAACTCGGGGGGCGGAAGCAAGGCCAGCTTCGGTTGGGTGCTCGGCTTCGAGGTCTGCAATTGCATCGGCTTTTCCAACGTGTTGCCGGTCGGGCTGGCCTTGTACGCGCGTGCGGCACCCCGCGGGCTTGCGGGCACGATGATCGGGATCTATTTCCTGCACCTGTTCGCGGCCAATAATCTGGTCGGATGGCTCGGCGGGCTGCTCGAGCGACTCTCAGGCGTCCAGTTCTGGTCGCTCCACGCGCTGCTGGTGGGGATTGCCGCGCTGCTGACGCTGCTCGCGGCGCTGACCTGTCGCCGCTGGCTGGTACCCAAGGCGCTGGACCCGGCCGCGGCAACGCCGGCCTGAGCGTTGAACTAGCCCGGATTGGCCCCCAAGCGGCGCGGCAGGGATTGCCGGCCATCGGCGTCACGCCAGCAGCGCCGGTTCGGATTCGCGCCTGGCGATATTGCCAATCGAACATCCGTGCGAGATATTGAGCGGCTGGCGCTGAACCCATGCCTTAGCCTGGGGATCGGACCCAAAAGCACGCGATCACCTTCGCGACACATAGATTTAAGGAGACACCACGATGCAGCCGGAAGAGGTGCGCACGCCCGCGCAGGCCCGTGCCATTGTCGAGGAGCGCAACCTCCAGCACGTGAAGGTCGGGGTCTTCGACAACGACGGGATCCTGCGCGGCAAGTACATCGATCGGGACAAGTTCTTCTCCGCGCTCGACAAAGGCATGGGCTTTTGCGATGTGGTGCTGGGCTGGGATTCGAACGACAAGCAGTACGACAACATCACCTTCACAGGCTGGCATACGGCGTTTCCGGATGCGCCGGTGCGCCTGCTACCCGGCACCTGCCGGGCGCTGCCGATGGAAGGCAACATGCTGCTGTTCCTCGGCGAGTTCGCCGGCCACGCCGAGCAAGTGTGTCCGCGTGCGACGCTGCGCCGGGTGCTCGAGCGCGGCGAGAAGATGGGCCTCAGTGCCTCGGCCGCCGCGGAATTCGAATTCTTTGTTTTCAGCGAAACACCCGACAGCGTGCGCGAGAAGGGCTATCAGAACCTCAAGAACCTGACGCCCGGGTATTTCGGCTATTCCATCCTGCGCAGCGCCGTGCACACCGAGATCTACCAGGAGCTGCTCAAACTCGCGATCGACATGCGCATGCCCATCGAGGGCCTGCATACCGAGACCGGACCCGGCGTGATGGAAGCAGCGCTGCATTATTGCGAAGCGCTCGAAGCGGCCGACCGCGCCGCGCTCTTCAAGACCTTCACCAAGGTACTGATGCAGCGTCGCGGCCTGATGGCAACCTTCATGGCCAAGTGGTCAGCGTCGCTGCCTGGCCAGAGCGGTCACCTGCACGTCTCGATGGCGCGGCCCGATGGCAGCTCGGCGTTCTACGATAAGAGCAAGCCCGGTGACATGTCGGATCAGATGCGCTGGTTCGTCGGTGGCCAGCAGGCACTGATGCCAGAGCTTTTGGCGATGGTGGCCTCGACCGTCAACAGTTACTCGCGCCTGGTGCCCGGATTCTGGGCGCCGACCGCCGCGACCTGGGGCATCGAGAATCGCACCTGTGCACTGCGCGTCATTCAGGGCGGCCCGAAGGCGCAGCGCGTTGAATATCGTATTGCCGCGGCCGACATCAATCCGTATCTGGCGATCGCGGTCGCAATCGGCTCGGGCCTGTGGGGCATCGAGAATCAGATCGAACCAGACAAGTCGATCAGCGGTAACGCCTACGATCTGAAGCTTCCGGCCAAACGTCAGCTGCCGCGCACCTTGACCGAGGCGGCTGAGCGACTGGCCAATTCCAAAGCCGCCAAGGAACTGTTTGGCGAACCCTTTGTCGCGCACTACGCGGCGAGTCGCGAATGGGAAGAGCGCGAGTTCCGTCGCGCGGTCACTGATTGGGAATTATCCCGCTACTTCGAGATCATATGATGATGAAGACCATCAGCCCCGTGGATGGACGCGTCTATGTCGAGCGCACCGCGGCGACACCGGCCCACATCGAGTTTACGATCGAGCGCGCCCATGCAGCGCAACCGCTGTGGCGCACGCTACCATTGGCGGAGCGGGCCGCGATCCTGGAGCGCTTCTGCGCCGCTTTCGAGGCACGCGGCGCCGAATTTGCGCACGAGCTGTGCTGGCAGATGGGCCGGCCGATCCGCTACGCACCGAGTGAAATCCGCGGCACACTTGAGCGCGCGCGCTACATGATCAGCGTTGCGGCGAGCGCGCTGGCCGACGTGGATCCGGGCGCGAAAGCAGGCTTCAACCGCTTCATACGCCGCGAACCCCTGGGCGTCGTGTTCACGGTCGCTGCCTGGAATTATCCCTACCTGATCGCGATCAACAGTGTGGTGCCGGCGCTGATGGCTGGCAACGCCGTTATCCTCAAGCACTCGGCGCAGACACCGCTGTGCGCCGATCGCTTAGCCGAGTGCTTCAAGAGCGCCGGGCTTCCGGATGGTCTGTTCCAGGTGCTACACCTGGAACACGCTGACACCGAGCGCGTGATCCGCGATCGGCGGATCGACTTCGTGGCCTTCACCGGCTCGGTGGCCGGTGGCCATGCGGTACAGCGCGTGGCGGCGGAGCGTTTCATCGGCGTGGGCCTGGAGCTCGGCGGCTGCGATCCGGTCTATGTGCGCCATGATGCCAATGTCGAACATGCCATCGAGAACATTGTCGATGGGGCGTACTTCAATTCCGGCCAGTCATGCTGCGGACTGCAGCGGATCTACGTGCACGAGAGCGTTTACGATCGTTTCTCCAAAGGCTGCGTGGAGCTGATCCGCAAGTACAGCTTAGGCGATCCGCTCGATCCCGAGACCTCGCTCGGGCCCCTGGTGCGCACTGCAGCGGCCGAAGGTGTCCGTGCGCAGGTGCACTCGGCGGTGGCCGCTGGTGCACGGCGGATGATCGATGAACGTGAATTTCCAAAAAGCGCTGCCGGTACACCCTACCTCGCCCCACAGCTGCTGCTCGATGCACCGCCGGACTCTGCGGTGATGCGCGAGGAAATCTTCGGACCGGTCGCGGGCATCGCCAAGGTGTATTCGGATGCGGAAGCCGTGGAGCGCATGAATGACAGTGCCTTTGGGCTCACGGCGGCGATCTGGACCGCGGATGAGGCCGCGGCACTGGCGCTGGGTGATCAGGTGCACACCGGCACCTGGTTCATGAACCGCTGCGACTATCTGGATCCGGCCCTCGCCTGGGTCGGCGTCAAGGACTCCGGGCGTGGCTGCACGCTCTCGGTCGTTGGCTATGAACACCTGACCCGACCCAAATCCTTTCACTTGCGGGTGACGACGTGAGCGCGATCCTCAAAGCCAACTGGAACTACCCGACCCGCGTCTGGCACGGCCCCGGCCGCATTGCTGAACTGCCGGCGGCCTGCGAAACCCTTGGCATCAAGCGACCGCTCCTGGTCACTGATGAAGGACTGCGCGAGACGCCGATGATCCGCCAGGCGCTCGCACTGGTGCCAGGCACCGGGCTGTTCGCCGGCGTGCGCGGCAATCCGGTGGCTGCGAACATCGATGCCGGACTCGCCGTGTACCGCAGCGGCAACCACGATGGCGTGATCGCCTTCGGTGGCGGCTCAGCGCTCGATGCCGGCAAAGTCATCGCCTTCATGTCGGGCCAGACGCGGCCGCTGTGGGATTTCGAAGATATCGGCGACTGGTGGACACGTGCCGATCCCAAAGGGATCGCGCCGATCATCGCCGTACCGACCACCGCGGGTACCGGCTCGGAGGTCGGACGTGCCGGCGTCGTGATCAACGAAGCCACGCACCAGAAGAAGATCATCTTCCATCCGCTGATGATGCCAGGTGTGGTCATCAGCGATCCGGAGCTGACGGTTGGCCTGCCACCGTCAATTACCGCAGCGACGGGTATCGATGCCTTCGTGCATTGCTTTGAAGCTTACTGCGCACCGGGTTTCCATCCGCTGGCCGATGGCATCGCGCTCGAGGGTATGCGCCTGATCCAGACCTACCTGCCGCGCGCCTGCGAGAACGGCCAGGACATCGAGGCGCGCTCGCGCATGCTGGCAGCCGCCAGCATGGGCGCGACCGCATTCCAGAAGGGCTTAGGGGGCGTGCATGCGATCGCGCACCCGGTCGGCGCATTCTTCAATACACACCATGGGCTCACGAATGCGATCCTGATGCCGTACGTGATCGCACACAACCGGCCGGCGATCGGGCCGCAGCTGGCGGTAATTGCACGCACATTGAATCTTCACGGCGAGCCCTACCAGGCCTTCCTCGATTGGATACTCGCCTTCCGCAAGCAGCTCAAGATCCAGCACACACTGGCTGACATCGGTGTGCCGCTGACAAACTCCGAGACGATCGGTCATGAGGCCTCGCTCGATCCGTCAGCTGGCGGCAATCCGTTGCCCACGGATGCGAGCACCTACGCGCGGCTGTTCCGCTCGGCCGTCAAGGGAGATCTGACACTGGCCGGCTAGGGTTTGACCGGAGCTGCGCCACGCCCCAACATGTCGGCCGCTCCGCTGTGGGAGCGCGTGGCCCGGTTGGGCCCAGCAGGCGAGTTGTGAAGATCGGCCGAAACGATCCCTGTCCTTGCGGCAGCCAGAAGAAATACAAGAACTGTCACGGTGCAGCAGCGGCCGCGGCGACGCCAGCGCGTGCACGAGCGAAACCTCAAGCCCGCAAGCCCTCCCGCGCCGAAGCCATTGCGGCGGCGGCGCGGCTCAATCAGCTGGCGCGGATGATGAACACGGGCCAGTTCGCGCAGGCCGAGGCAGCCGCCCGCACGCTGCTCGGCCTGTACCCGAACCAGGGCCAGTTGTGGAAGACGCTCGGGACTTCACTCGCCCTGCAAGGCAAGGATGCGTTGCGCGAGCTGCAGCAGGCCTGCCAGCTGTTGCCCCGGGATGCCGAAGCGTTCTACTACTTTGGCAATGCGCTGTATGACCGGGGACAGCTCGCTGCGGCGGCCGAGTGCCAGAAGCGCGCCATCGCGCTCAGACCCAATTTCGCCGAAGCCCACGACAACCTGGGCGTGGCGCTGCGCGAACTGGGACAGCTCGAGCAGGCCATCGAGCAGCATCGAATGGCGATTGCGATCCGGCCTGGCTTGCCCGAAGCGTATAACCACCTCGGGATGGCGCTGCGTACTGCCGGACAGATCGAGGAGGCGCTGGCGAGCTACCGTCGGGCACTTGAGCTGCGACCAGCGTTCGTCGCCGCCCTGGGGAATCTGGCCAACACACAGCGCGATTCGGGCCAGCTGAGCGAGTCCATTGAAACCTACCAGCGTGTGCTGGCGCTGATGCCGCAACTGGCCGCAGCGCATTACAACCTCGGCAAGGCGCAGCAGCTCATCGGATCCTCCGATCAGGCGCTGGCCAGCTTCCGCCGCGCATTGGAGTCCAAGGCGGATTTCCCCGAGGCCCAGGCAGAACTGGCCGATGGCTTGTTGTCCACGGGCCAAGTGGAGGAGCCGATCGCGATCTACCGCCAGGTGCTCGCTTTGCATCCGAAGCTCAGCGAGGCACACCTTAGGCTGGGCAAAGCGCTCCTCACCCACGGCAGTCCGGACGAAGCGATCGACTGCTTTCGCAAGGCGCTCGAACTTCAGCCCGACTCCGCAGACGCGCAGCGCACCCTCGCCACTGCGCTCGGCGATTCCGCCGTAGCGCCGCCTCAGTCCTGAGATTTCCTCAGCGCGGCTTCGGCCGCCGCGATCTCGGCCTGGCGTGCGGCGATCATGCCGCCGAGCGGCGGACCCTTGAAGCGACGCCGCTCGAAGGCGAACCAGATGATCGCCGTCACCACCAGGAACCCGATCGTCACGTTCAGCGCCTGTTGATTCGGTGGCTGGATCCCGAGCACGAAGATCAGCACCATCGAAGCGATCGCCAGCAGCGCGAACAGCGAAAAGCCCGCCCGCCCCAGACTCCACGGTCCCATGGTCGGCCACTTGGGGCCGCCGTAGGCGAACAGACCGAGCGCAATGGGCAGGGCACAGGAGAGGAACAGGAAGATCACCGTGCACGAGACCACGATCGTATACACCGGCGTGCCACCGGCCTCGAGCGCCTTGGCGCCAAAGACAAATGCCACTGACAGCAGCGCTGTGGCCCAGATGGCCGCACCGGGCGTGCGGTAGCGTGCCGAGACATGGGCCAGCCGCTTCGAGGCGGGCAGGCCGCCGTCGCGCGCAAAGGCAAAGATCATCCGCGAGCCCGAAGTGACGGTGGCCAGCCCACACAGCAGCTGCGCGATGAAAATCAGGCCGTAGACCAGATCGCGCAGGCCCAGCGGCACGCGCTCTTCCATCGCCCAGAAGAACACGTTCCAGCCCTGCTTCGCAGCTTCGTCCAGATCCGGGACCATCAGCAGGAAGGCGACCAAAAAGAAATAACCGAAGGCCCCTGACCAGAGGATCGAGGAGAGCAGGGCGCGCGGCACGGCAACGCGCGCATTCTTGGTCTCCTCCGAGGTGTGTACCGAGGCGTCGTAGCCGGTAATCGTATAGAGCGGCAGCAGCAGGCCGAGCATGAAGACCCAGCCCCCGGAAACCGCCGGCCACACCTCGCCACCGCTGGCGCCTGAATAATTGGCAAAGCGCCACAGGCGCGAGAAATCAAATTGGCGCGTGTGCGTGAGGCACACCAGCGCGATCAGCAGCGAAGTGCCGAAGATCAGATAGCCCGAGAAATCCGTCAGGCGCGCGGTGGCCGAGATGCCGTAGGCATTGATCAGTGCCTGCAGGCCCGTGACGACGAGCACGAAGATTACGAGCGCCGCGACCGAGTCGCTCAGGTTGAGCGCCGGCCCGAAGGCGCCGATGAAAAAATTGTAGGCGCCGACGTTGATGGCGCCCAGCACCGTGACCAGTCCCAGCAGGTTGAACCAGGCGGTCAGCCAGCCGGTGAAGCGATTGCCGAGGATCGAACCCCAGTGGTACAGGCCGCCGGCTGTCGGGTAGGCCGAGGCGATCTGCGCCATCGCAATGCCGAAGAATCCCGAGATGATGACGCCCAGCGGCCAGCCGATGCCGATGGCCGCGCCGCCCGCTCCGGAGGTGGCCTGCGCGAGCGAGTTCACGCCCCCTGAGAGGATGCAGATGATCGAGAACGAAATCGCGAAGTTGGAGAAACGGCTCAGGCGCCGCGACAGCTCCTGGGCGTAGCCCAGGCTGTGCAGCACTTTGACATCATCGTCGCTGGGCGAGCCTGGCGAAGGATGGTCGGTCACTGGCATGCAAGAGACTCCGTGAGGTCCTCAGTCTGCCAGAAATCTCAAGGTGCTTGCCGCGCTCTCGCGGGAGCGTCCAAGAGCGCTTTAGGTGCCGGGCGCGGGCGCGCTCTCTGCCGCCTCGGTCTCGGCCACGCTGAGCGCCGTCCGGCGCAGCACCGGATAGGCAAAGCTTGCCAGGTGCGAATGCACGCGGCGCAGGTCGCGCACGATTCGCAGCAGCAGGCCGCTCTCCTCGGCCGCGAGCCCGAGTGAATCCCCGTTGCCGTTGCGGCCGGAGACTGCCGCATCGCGCAGCACCTGGATGCTCACCCGCGTGGCATCCCCTTCCAGTTCGAGCATGCGGCGCTTGCGCTCGACCAGGCGCTGGGCATCGGCGCGATCGCCGCGCAGGAACACGCTCAAGGCCAGCTTGTGGCTGTCCACGAGCTCGACCTGCATGCTGGCGACAATGGCGATCTCCTCAGGCGCCAGCATCTGCCCGCGCTTGAGCTGCTTGACGGTAAAGTCGGTCAGGCTGTTGGCCAGGATATCGGCGATGTGCTCGAAATTGATCACGGCCGAGAGGATCTCCTGGACCTTGGCGGCTTCACCGCGATCATCCAGTGTTTGTTCGCCGCTGATGGCCGCCAGATAAGTGCGGATCGCGCCACCGAGCTGCCGCGTGGCCCGATCCTGTGCGGCGATGCGCGCCGCAAAGGCAACATCGCCCGATCGCAGCAGCGTCAGCGTGTGCTCGAGCATGGCCGCGGCCAGATCCGACATGCGCAGCGTCTCGCGCGCCGCGTTCGCGAGCGCCACCGAGGCCGAATCGACCGCCGCGCGTTCCAGGTACAGCGGCCGGCCCGGATCCTGGGGCCGCGGCGGATCGGGCACCCAGCGCAGCAGCCAGCTGGCCGAGCGCTTGACGTTGCCCAGAAACACCGCTGCCAGGATCAGATTGAAGAACAGATGGAAGTTCACCGCCAGGCGCGCCGTGCCTGGAATGTAATGCTGGATCAGCTCAGTGAGCTGGCTCACCCAGGGCAGCAGCAGCAACGCGCCCACGAGCCGCACCAGCAGATTGCCCAGCGGCACCCGCCGCGCGGTCGGCGTCGAGGCGTGAAACAGCGGTGGCAGCGCGCCACCGACATTCGCGCCCAGCACCAGCGCCAGGGTCTCGGGCGCGCCGATGACCTGGTTCGCGGACAGCGAGCCCACCAGCAGCACCATGACGACGCTCGAGTGGCAGCCCCAGGTCAGGATCGCACCCACCAGCGCAGCCAGCAGCGGCTCGGAGCCGAGTGATTCGAGGAATGAGCGCAGCAGCGGGGTGTTTTCCACCGGGCCGAGCGTCTGCTGCAGGCCCGAGAGCGCCATCAGCATCAGGCCGAGGCCAATGGTGGCACGGCCGATATTGCGCAGGCGGCTGCCGCTCGACCAGCGAAAGGCGAGCACGCCCAGCAGCACCAGTGGCGGTGCGACGATGGCGATGTTGAAGGACAGCGCCTGCGCGACTACGGCGGTGCCGACGT
>Ga0302325_10002576_pt1 | contig 43828 bp, 44 predicted proteins | sample Palsa_T0_2_FD_201948 | JGI IMG/M metagenome (GOLD analysis project Ga0302325, IMG submission 201948) | Peat permafrost microbial communities from Stordalen Mire near Abisko, Sweden - Palsa_T0_2 | ecosystem: Environmental > Terrestrial > Soil > Palsa > Peat permafrost | place: Sweden: Abisko... | reverse complement strand
CCGCCTCAGCAAGGACTACGAGTTCCGCACCGACTCTTCCGAAGCCTTCATCTTCATCGCCGCCAGCAAAATCCTCCTCGCTCGTCTCGCGAAACCTTCCCTCTGACTTTCGGTACACACTCTAAGGGGCGCGTTCGAGGCCGGCGCCATGGCCGCGAGGAGGGTGCCGGATTCTCAGATTTTCATTTTTCAAACTTCAATCCGGAGCTAACAAGAAACTCATGGCCACCTACCTTTACGAAACGATTCCTCAAAAGAAGGGCCAGAAGCCCAGGCAATTCGAGTACGTGCAGAAAATGAGCGATCCCGCGCTCACCCACGACCCCAAGAGCGGCCTGCCGGTGCGGCGGATCATCACCGGCGGTTGCGGCAATATCATGCGCGGGACGAGCATTCTCTCGATGAACAATCCGCGCAAAGGGCGGTGAACGCACGAAGCGCGGGTTTCTGGTTTCAAGTTTCGGGGTTGCTCCTCCCGCGAACGCGGGAACACGGGCGTCTCGGGGATTCGGCTCGGCGCCTCTCGGGGTAGTGAACGAAGTTGGACGAGGGACGGGAGATTCAGTCGCGGAGATCGTTGATGGCGCGTCGTTCGCGTTTCGTCGGGCGGCCGGCGCCTTTGGGCCGAAAACCGGGCGGAAGCAGATTGGGCTCCGGCCGTTTCGCGCGCTCTTCGGGTGGGGTGAGGTCCTGGGCGAATACGGCAACGAGCTTTGCGGCGACGCGTGATTTTGGCGCGGCGAGATAGCGCAGCGTGCGTGTCATGACGCCGACGCGGGCGGTGATGATGTCGCCGGGCTTGGGTTCGCGGGCGGGCTTGGTCGACGCACCGTTAACTTTCACCAAGCCGCCTTTGATCGCATCCGCGGCAAGGGTGCGCGATGGATGGACGCGCACGGCCCAAAGCCACTGATCGAGCCGCATCGGCCGTCAGAATTTTGCACCGAAACAGTAGAGGTGCGTTGAACCGCGCAGGAAGAGGTGGTTGTTGCTGATGGCTGGCGAGGAGGAAGTCGGTTCACCGAGTGCATTGTGCGCGACGGTTTGAAACGTCGGCCCGGGCTTGAGCACGGTGGTGGCGCCGTCGTCGGTGGTGATATAGACGAGCCCATTGGCCGAGACGATCGAGGAGTGGGCGTGCGGCCCCACCCGCTCCTGCCAGTACATCTCGCCGGTGGCCGCATGGAAGCAACTCGCGATGCCACCATCGTTCACCACGACGAAGTAATCGCCTTCCGAGATTGGCGAGGGTACGTAGGACACGCCTTTGGTGGTGCGCCAGACGATCTTTGTCTCGGTCACGTTCCCCTGCCCGTCGGGTTTGATGCCAAGGATGTGATGGGCCGGAAATCCGCCGGTCATAAAGAGCATGTCATGCTTGGGATTGTAGACGATCGAGGCCACGAATTGCTCCGTGGGTCCGTCGATGATCCAGAGTCGCCGACCGGTCCGCGGGTCGTAGCTGGCCACGCACTTGCTGCCGGAGAGGATCATCTGCGTACGGCCGCCGAGGTCGCGGATGAGCGGCGTGCAGTAGCTGCGGGTATTGTTTTCGCGGGGAATCTTCCAGACGGTGTGGCCGTCCTCGCGGGAGAGGGCGGCGATCCAGGCGTCGCCGTTGGGGTCGCTGGGGACGGCATCGTGGTCGCCATTGATGATCAGCTTGTCTTCGAAAACCACGGGCGAACTGGAATAGCCGTGCTGGCTGGTAAACTTTCCCGGGCGGGCGACCCAGAGCTGTTTACCGTCGAGGTCATAGGCCGCGATGACCGCGTCCAGGCCGTCGAGGAAGCTCACGAAAACCCTCTGGCCGTCGGTGGCGGGTGTGCTGGAGGCGTAGCTGTTTTCGCGATGTTTTTTTTCGAGGAACGAGGTCAGGACGCTGCGCCGCCAAAGCTCCCGGCCCGAATCGCGGTCGAGGCACAGGAGCAACCGCTCCTCGGTGTCGGTCGCCGCCGCAGTGACGAAGATGCGCTTTCCGAGGACGATGGGCGAGGAGTGCCCTTCCCCCGGAATTTCCGCACACCACGCCACGCCATCGCCGGTGGTCGCGTCCCATTTGATGGGGACGTTCTTTTCAATGCTGCTCCCGTCGCCGCGGGGCCCGCGCCAGCCGGGCCAGTCTTCAGCTTGCGCCGGTCGGGACGCGGCGAGCGAAAAAGCGGCGAGCACGAAAGATCCGAATCGGCAAAAACGCATGGGCGACAGTTTAGCGGTCACGTGATAAAAACCAGCCAGCGCGCCCTCCATTAGGCCGCTCCGGATGATTTAGGCCCGGACTCCGTGGTACTCCGCGTAAAGATCGACTGCCAACTGCTCGCCTAGTTCGCCGGCATTTCGGCGATGTAGAGGAAAAACGAGGCTAAATCCGGCCTCGGACCGGGTCCTAGATTACAGTTCGCTCCGTCCGCCGTGACCGTCCGGAAAGTCGTCCCACCAGAGGGCGATTGTCCGAGCACATAATAGTACCGCCGACCGGCGACCCGGTCGTGGAGGGCCGCTGCGAAATAAGGTGCGAGAACAGGTGGCCTCCGGCCCGCGGCGATCACGGACTGCAATTCCGATTCGCTGAGAAGAGAGAACGGCGGCGGTGTCGGAAATTCCACCAGGTAACAGTCGCAAGTGGGGGACAATTGGCCTTCCTGCGTCCTGAATGCCGCCTTTTGTTCGATGGTCGTCCGGACCTTCTCCTTGGAGCAGCCAAAGTCGCACAGCATGAAGCCGAATGGGACCCGATCCCGCCAAGAGCGGAGAAAATCGTCAAACGATCGATGAACCATGTCGGGAAGAACGAGGTAGGCGAGGCCGTAACTGACGCGCGCCAAATCTTCGGCAGTTGCCAGGGGAAGGTCCGAATTGGCCCCCTCAAGGGTGTTCTTGACGACGTTGAGGAGTTCCTTGGGCAACATTGACGTGAGCAAGAATACAGTGGGAATACGGCCAGAATGGTTCGCAGGCGCTGCCATTGGCCCCTCAACTGAGGCGAAATCCCTCAGCCCGCGCAAGCCGCAAAAATGAACTTGTCGTCTCAGAGCGGCGCGCTACATCGGGATTCATGGCCTGGCGCATTCACGAACATGTCCTCCGCGGGGAGATCGACAACCGCACTCGCAACCGGGTGACGGGTCGCATCTGGCTCGCCGGGGCAACCGAACCGATGGTGCTCGATCTCACGGGCGACTGCCATCCGGACCTCGCCGGCTGTTCGCTCGAATTTGAGAATCCGGCGCCGGTGCCGATGACGACGCGTCCTCCGGCCTCGCAGCAGCACGGGACGGCCGGCGACATTACGGCCGCCCGCAAGGTGCGGGTCTTCGACATCCCGGTCGCGGAAGCGTATCCGATGCTCAAGCGCGGGGAGAAGGTCCCCGAGCACATGGCGAATTGCCTGTATCTCGAATGGTTCAGCGAGCGAAGCGGTCGCGTGGTCATCGAGAGCGCCGACTACCGCCTGAGAATCTCCGATCCGGCGTGGCGATTCACGGCTGAGGAAATCGCAGAGCGTGAGCGGCAGGCCGCGGAAGGCGACACGTCCTTTGCCACTGCGGTCGATGCGGACGGCAACGCCGAGTCGTGGGACGAATTCCGTTGCGAACAACTGCTGCGCGAAAGCGACATGATCGGCGAGAAGTACCGGCGGCTGCTCGAGAAATACGCCGATCATCCCGACAGCGAACGGATCATTGCCCATGAGATGGGGTGGGAATGGATCGAGGAAGCGCTCGATGAGCAGGAGGCCGCGGCCGGCGGTGGGGCGACGGAGGAGGAGGGAGACGACGAGGGAGCCGTCGACGAATCTCCCGGTGCGCCGGAAGACGACCTGGCCGAAATCGACATGGAAGAAGAGCCGCCCGATCCCGCGCGGGAAGGCATCGACTGGGTGCGCGACGGAGATGGACGCATTGCGCATCCCGTCGCGAACCGTTTCCGCGATGTGATGCACACCTTGCTCACCGAACTCAAAGCGGGCGGCAACGATTTTAGCGAATGCGACGAAGCCCTCAATGAATTCAGAGGCCATTTCATGACGCTGAGCGTAAAACTCTCGTCCGCGCTCCATTTCGTCGCCCGCGCCGACCGCTTTACCGATCCGGGGATGACGGTGGCCCGGTTGAAGCGCGCGCTCGAAATCCACAATCAAACCCTGACCGCCGCCGAGGCGCTGGTCAATCATCCGAAGTTCCCGGCGGACCGCCTCGCGTATTATCGCTCCGAACTTTTCAAAGTCCGCGAAGACGTCCTCGCGATTATTGCGCGGTTGCGCGAGGGGGAGTGAGCACTACCTTGTGTGGCGTGACGTGAGATTCCGGTCGGACTAGCGTGAGCCCTCTGCTCGCTGGCGTTTTGTCTTTTTGATCGGCTGCTTCCTTGCTGTCGACCGATGAGCCCGCTTTCGAGTCCGACTTCCCGGCAGGAAGTGATAGCCGATCATGATCTTCTGGTCGTCGACGTCAAATGGATCGTCCATTTCGGACGGTTTTCGCACTGCGGTTTTCACAGCGCCAAATAGAACGTCAAATCAGGAGGGGAGCAAGCCACTTTCCCGCCATTTCTTCAGGTAATTCGATTTGAACTCTCGATAACCTGCCGAATCGATTCGGAACAGGTCGTCCACGGTCGTCGTGTTGAACCACCAATTGTAATATGGCGCTGAGTCCTCTGTAGCTTCGCCCCAGATAAATGGAGCGCGAATGATGTCGCCGACGCTCGCAACGAAATAGACCAGACTGGCGCCCACTCGCCCAACGTGGCCAGCCTCGGATGGATTGGTCGCAAGCAGGTCTATGAGTAGGTGATTGCACCACGTACGGCGGAAAAGGCAGAACCCCAGCACGCTTGCAGTCCGTCTCCGATGAAATCTGATCGTCGCGAGCATCACAACTTCGACGGCTGGGTCGGCGGCTATTCTCTTCTTCAAAGAGGAGACAGTTCGGCATGTCCGACCCAATTCAACATACGATTGCCAACGCTTTCGGGTGAGGGATGCGAACTCCAATGCATCCTTAGCCGCCCGGCTGCGTACGCTACCCATTTGATTCGGCCAAAAGGCCAAGGCTTCCACTTCGGCAGGGCTAGCGAGATCGCAGTCGGCGATTTGAAAGCCATCAGATAGTTTGAGCAGAACCTTCACTGAAGGCGACCCCAAGTGCCGCTATCTCAAAAACGCCTCGTGCAACCCGCCGTCGACGGTGATGACCTGGCCGGTGGTTTTGCTGAGGCGCTGGCTGATGAGGAGGAAGTAGGCTTCGGCCTGATCGGAGGGGGTGATGGGGTTCTTGGTGAGGGTGCGGTCGGCGTAGAATTGGGCGAGCTTGGCGACGAGCGATTCGGTCGATTCCTCCTCGCTGTAGTAGATGCTGTACTTCGCCAGGCTGCTGATGACACGATCGCGCGGGAACATGGCCGAGCCCTGCACGACGGTGGCTGGCGCGACGGCGTTGACCCGGATGAGCGGCGCCAGCTCCATGGCCAGTTCGCGGACGAGATGGTTCGCCGCAGCCTTGCTGGTGTCGTAGGCAAGACTGCCCTTTTTGGCGACGACGGCATTGGCGCTGGTGGTGAGGACGAGCGAGCCCTTGAGGCCCTGGTCGCGCCAGGTCTTGGCGGCTTCATCGGCGACGATGTAGCTGCCGGTGACGTTGACGGCAAACGTGAAGGCCCATTTTTCGTCAGGGATGTGGCCGGTGACGTCGCTTGGCCAGAAGACCCCGGCGGTGACGACGAGGTGATCGATGCCACCGTAGGCGAGCGTGACCTGGTCGAGCATCGCGCGGACACTGTTGCGGTCGGTGATATTGCAGGCGAGGCCGATGGCCGGGCCGCACCCGGAAATGCCGGTGCCGGCCACGCCGATGCCCTGGCCGAGTTGGCCAATGAGTTCGTCGGCGGTGGCTTTGGCGGTTTCGGTCTTGAGATCGACGCAGACGATGTGCGCGCCTTCCTTGCTCAGGCGATGGGCGGTTTCCTTGCCGATGCCGCTGCCGGCGCCGATGACCACGGCCACCTGGCGGGCGAGTTCCTTTTCGGCGGGCATGCGCTTGAGCTTTGCTTCCTCGAGGAGCCAATACTCGATGTCGAAGGCTTCCTGCTGCGGGAGGGCAATGTATTCGTCGACGGCTTCGGCGCCGCGCATGACTTCCACGGCGCAATTGTAGAACTCGGCGGTGACGCGCGATTCGCTCTTGTCCTTGCCCCAGGCAATCAGGCCGAGCCCGGGAATGAGGACGACCGTCGGGTTCGGGTCGCGCATCGCGGGCGAATTGTCGTGCTTGTACTTCTCGTAATAGGCGGCGTAGTCCTGGCGGTATTGGACGAGGCCGTCGGCGAGGAGCTTTTTCAAGGTGCCGAGATCGCCGCTGGCCGGGTCCCACGGCACATAGAGCGGCTTGATCTTGGTCCGCAGGAAATGGTCGGGGCAGCTCGTGCCCAGTTCAGCCAGCCGCGAGGCGTCGTGCGAGTTGATGAAGCGAAGGATATTCTCGTCGTCCTGAACCGTGCCGATGAAACGGCGCTGCTGCGAGACCTGTCCGCGAAGCCACGGCAGAATGGCGGCGAAGATCTGGTTGCGCTTCTCCTGCGGCAGCGACTCGTGTTTCTGGCCGCCGAAAGCGAGGGCGTGCCCACCCTTGGCTTCGTACTTGGCCTCGATAAAGGCGCCGGCTTTCTCGATGAAATCCAGTGTCTGCGTGTAGCACTCCTTGTCGTCATCGGCCCAGGCGATGAAACCGTGCTGGCCCATCATGATTGCGTGCTTGCCCGGGCTCTTTTGCGCGATCTCCTGCATGGCCAGGCCGAGCTCAAAGCCGGGACGCATCCAGGGCACGTACTCCATGGTGTCGCCGAAGATCTCCCTGGTCAGTTCCACGCAGCGCCTGCTGGCGGCGATGGAAATGATCGCGTTTGGATGCATGTGGTCCACATGCCTGCCCGGCACGAAGGAATGCAGCGGCGTGTCGATGGACGAAGCGCGGGGGTTGAGATTGAACGTGGTGTGGGTGTAGGCGGCGACCATGTCGTCCTCGGCCTGGGACTTGAGCCCTTTGTCCCTGCGCCAGGCGTAGGATTTCTGAAGGCCGAGGAGTTTGGATTGGTAGAGCGAGGAGAAAAACTCGCGGCCGGCGGTGCGCAGGTCGCCGCCCGAGCCCTTGACCCACAGCACTTCGACGTCCTCTCCGGTGAGCGGATCCTTATCCATGAGTTTCGAGGAGGTGTTGCCGCCGCCGGTATTGGTGATGCGCTGGTCGGACCCGAGGATATTCGAGCGATAGACGAGCCGGCCGACGGGATCGAGCGACGCGGCCCTGGCGTCATCCCAGAGGTAGTTCACAAAGCGGTAGGGAGTCATAGGGTGATTCAAGTATGCTTTTGCTACGGGCTGCAACAAGACAATGACCGAAAATTCCGACTACGAACCGGCTTGCGTGGGGATTGTTCCAAGGCGCACCTTCCGTTTATGAACCTCCCCCGCTCTTCCCGCCGTTCGTTCCTCAAATCCACCCTGGCCGCCGGCGTCGCCCCGCTGCTGCTTCCGGCGCGCATCTGGTCGGCGGAGACCAAGCCGAACGATCGGCTCGCGTTGGGGTTCATCGGCTGCGGCAAGCAGTCGCAGGGCTTGATGGGCGGCTTTCTTGGCAAGGGCGAGACGCAGACGATCGCGGTTTGCGACGTGGATACAAACCGGCGCGAAAATCACCAGAAGACTGCCGAAGAGCACTACGCAAAGACCGCGGGCACGGATGGTTACAAGGGTTGCACGGCCTACAGCGATTTTCGGGAACTCCTCGGGCGAAAGGACATCGATGCGGTGGTCATCGCCACCCCGGACCACTGGCACGCCCTGGTCGCCATCGCCGCCGCAGAAGCCGGCAAGGACATCTACTGCGAGAAGCCGTTGACCGAGACGATTCACGAGGCCTGGACGCTGGTCGAGGCGGTGCGCAAGCATGACCGCGTATTTCAGACCGGCTCGATGCAGCGGTCGTCGCGGGAATTTCACACGGCCTGTGAACTCGTGCGCAACGGCGTGATCGGAAAAATCTCGCGGGTCGAGGCGGGCTTTGGCGGGCCAGCCAAGCCTTGCGACCTGCCGGGAGAGGATGCGGAGCCGGGGCTGGATTGGGAGATGTGGCTCGGACCGGCGCCGGAGCGGCCGTACAACCAAGTTCTAAGCCCGCGCGGGGTCCACAAGCATTTCCCAGCCTGGCGGGCATATCGCGAATACGGCGGTGGCGGCGTCACGGACTGGGGCGCGCATCACCTGGACATCACGCAGTGGGGCTTGGGCGCGGATGACAGTGGACCACTCGAAATCACGCCCCCGCCGGACTGGGAGCATGCCGAATCCGGCGTAAAGCTGCGATACGCGAATGATGTGGAAGTGACGCACATCAAGGACAACGGCATCACCTTCTTTGGCAGCGATGGCGAGGTCTATGTGAACCGCGGCAAATTCCGGCTCACGCTCAAGGGCACGGATAAAGCGAAGTTCATCGCCAAGGAGGATCAGCCGCCGCTCGCAGCGCAGTTGGAGGTGGTGGAGAAAGAGTTCCTCGCCGACCCGAAGGTGAAGCTCTATGCCAGCACCGACCACAAGCAGGATTTTCTCGACGCCATCAAGAGCCGCAAACGGCCGATCGCCGACGTGGAAATCGGCGCCCGCAGCGTCACCGGCTGCCATTTGATCAATCTCGCATACTACCACGGGCAGCGCCTGCAATGGGACCCGGCGAACCACAATTTCGCCGGGGGCACGGGCGATCCGAAATGGCTCACGCGCGAATATCGCGGGGCCTGGAAGGTGGCGTAAAACTCGGAGATCGAAGTTCGAAGTTCGAAGTCCGGTTAATCTCCCATGAGCAGGAAGTGGCAGATCGTCGGGATCAATTTCGACCATATGCACATGGGCGATTTGTTGCGGCGCGTGCATGAGCATCCGCATGCCGAGATCGCCGGCATTTGCGACGAGAACCCGGAGCGGATGCAGAATGCGGTGAGTGCCTTTGCGCTGCCGGAGGAGCGCGTCTTTACCGATTACCGCGCCTGTCTCGAAAAGGCGCGCCCGGATCTCGCGATTCTATGTCCGGCGACGGCGGAACACGGATTGTGGACCCGGCGAGTGGCGGAATTTGGCGTGAACATCCTGGTGGAAAAGCCGTTCGCGGCCTCGCTTGAGGAAGCCGACGCCATGATCACGGCCCAGCGCGCCACCGGAAAACTGCTGGCCATCAATTGGCCTACCCGCTGGTCCCCCTGCTACATCACCATGAAACGCCTGATTGTGGAAGGGGCCATCGGCGATGTGCTGAACGTGCATCACTACGGCGGCAATCGCGGCCCGCTTTTTCATCGGGCCGACAAAGTCGTGTGCGAGCCGACGCCTGAGGAAAAGCAAGCGAGCTGGTTCTACAAGAAGGACAAGGGTGGCGGGTCGCTGCTGGATTACGCGGGGTACGGGGCGACGCTCGGCACGTGGTTCCAGGGAGGACGCAAGCCGGTCGAGGTCACCTGCACGATCGATGCCCCCGAGGGCCTGGAGGTCGACGAGCACAGCGTCACGGTCTGCCGTTATGCGCACGGCCTGTCGACGATCCAGACTCGATGGGGAACCTTCAGCGACCCGTGGATCCATCAGCCGCAACCGAAGTGCGGATTTGTGGTCTGTGGCACGCGCGGGACGATTTCGGGCTACGATTATGCCGCGCGCCTGCGGCTGCAATCCCCGGAATGCCCGGAGGGCTTTGACGTGCCCGTGGACGAAGTGGGGGCGCCTTTTCGCGATCCCATCGAGTACCTGCTCGGCGTGTTGGAAGGGGCGGAGTTCGAGCGTGGACCGCTGCACCCGGAAATCGCCCGCGTCGGCCAGCAGATCGTGGACAGCGCGGCGCGCAGCGCGCGGGAAAGGCGCTCGGTGCCGCTCGCCGGGTGATCCCAGTATTAAATGCCCTCTTAAATGCCTATTGCTTTGGCGACGAGGTGGGCGGATGTTTTGCGGTTTCAATCCGGTTCCCACCATGAGCCCGTACCAGACGTTTCACGGCCTGCCGGCGCTGGCTGGCCTCGCCTCCTTTGAGGCCGCACAGCACCCTGGCCTTTCGGTGGAAGAATGCGTGCGACGCTTGAAACGGTTTCACTACGCCTTCAAACGCCTGCACGAAATCCTGCTCGCCCGGCTCACCGCGGAACCGGTCTATGAGCTGAAGATGGCTTTCTCACGGCACGCGCACTATTGCGCCGAGCACGCGACCGCGCTCCGGCAGCGCGTGGGCGAAATGCGCGAGCCGCCACTCGGGCTCGACATCGTGCCCGATCCCGCGCTGGAAATCTTCTTCGACGAAATCCTCGCGGCGCCGACCACCGGGGAACTCCTCCTCGGTGTGTATGCTCATGCCCTCCCGGTGCTTGGCGCGGCGCTGGAGAAGCATCGCACCGTGACCAATCCGCTGGCCGATGCGCCGAGCGTGCGGCTGATCAAATTCGCGCTTCTCGAGATTGAGGAAATGGACGATTACGGCTCGCAAGCCGTGGCCGCGTTTGGAGACGAGATTGGCGCGCGCAAGGAGCGGGTGGAAGCCTGGCTCGAAACACTCGACCGTGCGCTGGCCGCGGCCGGTGGACTCGATGGCAGCGGCCCGAAATCCGCCGCGCCCGCCGCCCGCAAGTATTCCGCGACGCCATTTGTCTACGACAGGATCCCCCAGCGGGATGCGCGCTTTTCGGATCCCTACAATATGGGCGTGAACGCCGAGGCGTTTCTTTACGATCCGTCGCAACCGCCGGAGCCGAAGGTGTTGATGATGTTTTACAAGCGGCTGCGCGAGATCGATGTGCCGGAGATGATGGCCTCCATCATCACCGAGACGAAAGGCAAGCCGTGGGGCTACTATCGCGACATGACCCGGCAGCTTTGGGACGAAGCGCGCCACGCGATGATGGGCGAGGTCGGATTCATATCCCAGGGAGTGGATTGGACGAAGGTGATGGTCAATTTCACCTGGTCGCTCGGCCTGAATACGCAACTCACGGCCAAAGAACGCCATGGCGTGCTCTATTTCATCGAGCAAGGGTTGATGCCAAAGACGGGCAAGCGTTTCGAGTGGGAAACCGCGCAAGCCGCGCACAACGCGCTTTCCGCGCTGTTCCAGGATTACGACTGGGCGGACGAAGTGCTCCACGCCCGCGTCGGCCGCGACTGGTACGTCTCGCAATTTGAGAATCCCAAGGAAGCCGTCGATTGGGGCGACCACGCGTGGTCGAAGGTCTTGATCGGCTGGCGCCAATGGAAAGACGAGGGCCTCACGGAGCATCGCAACTGGTGGCCGGAGGTGTACCTCGAATGGTGCCGCGTGCAGGGACTTGCTCCCGATGAACGGGTGCTCGCGTTTAACGAGAGCTACGAGGCGAAGCGGGCGGACCTTAAGGTTCTGAGTGCCTCAGGGTAGAGTCACGGTGCCGATCATTCATTGGTCTGCGCGTCTCGCGTTGACGACCATGACCGCCTTCACCGGGGCATCGACCCAATAGGTGATGGCATAATCGCCAATAATTTTCACTTGTCGTACTCGCAACGAAGCGTCCTTGTCCGTGTAATCGCCGGGAGTGTCTGGCCGCTCCCGCAGGCTGCGGATAAAATTCATGATTCTTTGTCGCTGCAGGCCGCTCTTGGGTATGCTCTCCAGTAGAGAGAAGTGCATGAAAACTTCATACTCACCCATCGCCACTACTTTCCATCCAGCCGCTTCTCAAACTCTTCGGGCGTAAGCCAGTGCTCCGGGTCTTTGTCTGAAATTACCGCATTGATCCGCGCTTGATACTCCGTATCGGAGGCACGCCGTAGCTGAAAAAGAAATGCCGTCACCTCGCTTCGCTCATCGGCGGAGAGCGCAACAAGGCTATTCTTAATTTCTTCGACACTCATTATTCTGCATTGTCACTCCGTCATCCCCGCTGCGCAAGATGCGCTTTTGATCACCCCGTCTCCTCGGTTGGCTGCACGTTCTTCGTCACCGCTTCGTCTTCATACTTTCGGCTGTAGCGCACAAATGCGAAGAATCCGGTGGCCACGGCGATCCAGAGACCCGGAAAGCCATCGAGGAAGCCGCGCCGCAGGACATAGGCGCGAAAGAACCGCCACCACGGACGAAACAGGGTGGCCCCGAGCGACCACCGCGCGCCTTCGCTCTTCTGCTTTTCCAGAAATGCGTCGGCAAACGTGTTGATCTTGCTGACGTAATGGCGCATGTCGCGAAACGAATAGTGATGCAAGTCCCCGCTGACCGTCGTGACCGGACCATCGACCTCGACTTTGTCATGGGCGGCATTGCCGCCACTGCGACCCGCGTCGCGGCGAAAGAGGCGCAGTTTACGGTCCGGATACCAGTCGCCGTGGGTGATCCAGCGGCCCATGAACCAAACCTTTCGCGCCATCTTCGCCCCCGCAAATCGCTCCGCATCGCCATTTTCAAAAAATGCGACGATCGCCGCCTTGAGTTCGCCGGAAAGTTCTTCGTCGCAGTCAAGGATCAGCACCCACGGCATGGTGCAGAGCGACACCGCGACGTTCTTCTGGTCGCGCTGGCCGAGATAGTCCTGGCGCTGCACGCGGGCGCCAAACTCCCGCGCTACATCGCAGGTGCGGTCCGTCGAACCCGAATCCACGACAACAATCTCCCGCGCCAGGTCCGCCGCACTTCGTAGGCAGCGGCGCAGGTTCTCTTCCTCATTCAAGGAAATAACGGCGATGGAAAGGTTCAACGGCAGGCCGGCCATGGAAGGTGCAAGCGTGGCAACGTGCGTGGGCGCCGCCAAGCGTGTTTTACTCTGCATCGCTGGCAACCCATGCCTCGCCTTCCACGATTACCGCCTTTGCAACCGCGCGGGCCTACTTCCGTTTTTCCTTGCTGCCGAGCTTTTCCCGCCCCTGTTCGAGGATTTTCCGCTCGCCGCGGGTCAGGCTCTTCACGCCCTGCTGCGCGATCTTCTCGAGGATCGGGTCGATCTCCGCGGCCACGAATTGGTCGGGGTTCATGCGGGCCAGCCGCGCCGCGCGTTGCCGCCGGTCGAAAATATAGCGCTGGATGGCCAGCGGATTGCCGTAGCCGAGTTGCTTGACGTAGGCCCAGCCGAAGATCGCGCCGGCAATCATTCCCGCCGGCCCGATTTGCGTCACGGCGTGGGTGTACCAGCAGATGCCGCAGACGGCGAGCAGCGCCCAGGCGAGGTGCTTGGCTCGAATGCGCACCGGCAGAACGAAAAGAAAATTATACGTGACCTCCAACTCGGGCAGAATCGTCGTGTAGGCCACGATCACGGCCGCCACCCCCGCGGAGACTCCCATGAGCGGTTGCCAGCGCATAAAGCTCCAGTGGGCCACGCCGCCCAGGAGGTTGCCGATGACGTAGATCGCCGTGAAATGGCGCCACCCGATAATCGGCTCCAGTTCCCGCCCCGCTAGAAAGAGCAGCAGGAGGTTCGCGACCAGTTGCACGGGATCGCCGTGCAGCAGGCCGAAGGTGAGAAATTTCCACCATTGGCCGTTTTGAGCCACCGATTCGTCGAGGGCCAGCCAGGCGCGCAGGATCTGCGTGGGTTGCCCGGCAAAGAGCGATTCGACGATGAACTGCGCGCCGAAGGCCCCGACGCTCAGGGCCACGGCGAGCGCCGTGGCGGAAGTGCGCCCCGTCTGCCACCGTCGAACGAACGGCTGCGTTTGGCGGCGGGAAGGGCGCATACTTTGTCGGAAATTAGGCGACTCACAGTCGCTTGTAAAATTGGAAAGCGCACGTGAGCATTTTTTAATTTTGCCGCCCGACCGGCACGACGACCCGGAGTTTCCGCGAGGAAATACGGAAGGTCACGGGCAGGATGGCCGTGACCTCACCGTCGACCTCGACGGGCACTTCCTCCTCGCTGCGGACGACGACTTTTTTGGTCTGAAAGTATTCGACATCGGGGAGGTCGGTGTGCTTGCCGATGAAGACATTGGTCACGTAGCGGGCAATATCCAGGTAGGCGAGGTTCTTGAAAATGAGGACATCGAGGCGGCCATCATCGATCCGCGCCTCCTTGAAGAAGGCAATCTGACCGCCGTAGTACCGGCCGTTGCCGATGAGTACGAATGAGCCTTCCTGGACTTCATCATCGGCTTCGACATAGATGCGCGGCGGCTTCCTGGCGGCAATCTGGGCGGCGGAGATGAGATAGCTCAAAGGGCCGAAATTCTTTTTGAAATTCCAACTGGTGGCTTGCACCACCTGGGCGTCCAGACCGACTCCGGCGAGTTGCACGAAGTATTGCTGGTTGGCCCGGAGAAGATCGACCCGGCGCGTCCGTCCCGCCCGAATGACGGCCCAGGCCTCATCGAGATCCCCAGGCAGACCCAGTTCGGCGGCGAAAACGTTCATCGTCCCCACCGGCAGAATGCCCAGCGAGACGTCCGCGCCAGCGATGCCGTTGACGACTTCATTGATCGTGCCATCCCCGCCGGCCGCGACGATGGTGCTAAAGCCTTCCTCGACACCGGCTTCCGCCACGGCCCGCGCATCACCCGGCGCGGAGGTCACCCGCATGGTGCAATGCGGCAGGCGCTCGATGCGCCGCCACGCCGTCTTGGCTCGCTCGCTGCGAGCCGCGGGATTGAGAATGACGAGGATTTCCTGCATGCTGCTCGGGCGATTCCGCCTTTTCTTTCAAAGTGCGAGGGCTACGTTGTGCGGCGTGAAAAAAGTTTCCAAGGCTATTCTCATCGGTCTCGCCGTGCTGGTAGCCGTGGGAATTGCGCTGGCCGTTGTCGTGAATCTCTATATTCAGTCCCCCGGTTCTCAAGCGCGCATCCAGGAGGAATTGAGCAAATCGCTGCGGCTGCCGCTCAAGGTGACCAATGTGAGCGTTTCGCCCTTTGGCGGCCTGCGGATCAGCGGTATCACGATTCCCAACGAGGGCGGAAACTTTCTCGAGGCCGCCTCGTTCAATGCGAGCTATCGGTTGCTCCCTTTGCTGCATGGCCGGTTCGTGATCCGCGAAATGGATGTGCAGAACCCAAAGATCGTCTGGGCGCAAAACGCCGAACACAAATGGAAACTGCCCGAGCCGGAAACCGCGGCGAAAACCGCGGCCGACGAAGAAAAAGTGGCGGCAGAGGGAAAAAGCGGGCCAAAGTCGTCCGAGGGCCAGCCGTCGAACGGTGAAGCCGAAAAGCCGGCCCGGCAAAAGAAGAGCAATTTTGCCGTGGTCGTGGAGCGCTTCGATGTGAAGGGTGGCACGGTGGAATTGCTCGACCACGAGAACAAGCATCTCGCCGTCTTCAGCGACGTGAATATGATCTACACGACGTTGACGGCCGAGCGGGTGGAAGGCACCGCCACCATTGGAAAACTGGTTTGGGCGGACACTTTAGCGCTCGAAAACGTGAGCACACCTTTCAAGTATGCCGATGGCGTTTTTGATCTGCCGGAGATCACGGCGGCTTTCGCCGGCGGCAAATTGCAGGCAAAATACCAAAGCCGCCAGGAGCACGACCGTTCACCCTACAAGATAGCGGTCACCCTCACCGGGATCGGGCTCGATCGAATCGGCGGGCCGACAGGCAGCCTGCCTGGGCAGGCAGTCGGCTCGCTTACGGGACAGCTCGAGGTCCATGGCGACACCGCGCAAAGCGACCGGCTGGATGGCGAAGCCCACCTCGACCTGCGCGACGGCCAGTTCCACCAACTCGATTTCTTTCAAAACATCGGCCAGCTCCTCGGCCTGCGGGAACTTTCCGACTTGCGGATTCGCGACGGGCACTCCGATCTGCGTCTCGCCGGCAACAAAGTTCTCGTCGACAAGCTGGTTCTCAATACGACGGATCTCCAACTTCTGGCGCACGGGACCGCGCACCTCGACAAGCACTTGAACCTGAACGCGCAACTCTCCGCGGAGGACGCGGTCGTGCAGCGTTTGCCGGAGTTGATTCGCGACGGTTTTGGCCCCAGCGAAGACGGACGGCGCGCCATCGCTTTTGTCATCAATGGTGACGTCGACAAGCCGAAGACCGACCTGCTCGACAAGTTCAACAATCGAAAGATCGAAAGCCAGTTTGACGACATGCTGAGCAGAATTTTCAGCCAGATCAAAAAGCCCGACGACGACAAGGCCAGGAAAGACGAAAAAAAAACCGACAAAGAACGCAAGAAAAAGGACAAGGACAAAGACAAGGCGACGGCGCAAAATCCCGCCACACCGCCTCCGGCAACTCCGGCGCCTGCGCCGGCTCCGCCGCCCGAACCCGCGGCGGCCAACCAGTGAGGGTCATTGCCGGGAGCGCGGGCGGGCTGCCGCTGCATCTGCCCAAAAGCGACTTGCGCCCGACCATGGACGTCGTCAAGGGCGCGATTTTTTCCAGCCTCGGCGAGGCCATTGTCGGTGCGCGGGTTCTCGATCTTTTCGCGGGCAGCGGTGCGCTGGGGATCGAAGCGCTCAGCCGCGGCGCGGCCTCGGTCATCTTCGTCGAGAATGATCGCCGTGCTGTGTCGGCCATCGAGCGCAACCTGGAAAAAACCCACCTCCGCGGCGACGTCCGGCCGATCGATGTCTTCCGCTTTCTCGATCGTTTTGCGGCCCGTGGGAGCTTCGATGTGATCCTCGCCGATCCGCCCTATGCAAAAGCGCCCGGAGAGCGGGATTTTGCCCCGGAACTGCTCGGCTCGGAACCTTTGCGCCAGGCCCTCGCACCCGGCGGCGTTTTTATTCTGGAACATTTGCCCGGGGCGAGATTGCCGCTGCGCGGTAATTCTTGGGAATGCCTCCGCCAAAAGCGGTACGGAGCGACGGAAGTGGCCGTTCTTCGCCCTGTGAACTGAGCTCATGGCCGCGTCCCTGCCCGCCGACGCGCATCGCTCGCTGCGCATCTACAATTGCTTTTTTCCCTTCGTTTTTCTGGTGATGTTGCCGGGTTTTCTGCTGCGCATGATTCGCCGCGGGGGTTTCCGCGAAAAGTTCGCGCAACGCTTCGGGAGATACACCGCGGCCGAGCAGCAGCGCTTTCGCCAGGGTTGCTGGCTTTGGGTGCACTCAATTAGCGTGGGCGAAACACTGCTCGCCTTGAAGCTGGCCCGGCAAATCCGCGCCACGTCTCCGGAAACAAACATTGCGCTCTCCGTGACGACTTCGACAGGGTTCGCCGTCGCGCGTGAGGCTGGCTGCGACTGGATGGAGGTCGTCTACAATCCCCTGGATCTGCCCGGCTTCGTGCGCGCCGCGCTCGGCGTCATTCGGCCCCAACGCCTGATTTTCATCGAGGCTGTTTGGCCCAATCTTCTTGCGGAGGCCAAACGACGCGGCCTGCCGGTGGCGTTCGTGCCGCGGCTTTCGCCCCGGTCGGAAGCACGCTTTCGTCGCGCGAGCACTCTCTCGGGTCCAGTTTTCCGGCTGCTCGATGTGCTCGCGGTGCAGGAACCGGAGGATGTAGCGCGCTGGCGATCGCTCGGCGTCGAGGAGGAGCGCATCCGGGTGACCGGCAATTCAAAGTTCGATTACGCGCCCGGCGGCGGCACGCGCGTGGCGGAGTTCCGCGATTTGCTGCGGCAAATCGGGGTGGCGGATGATGCGCTCATCCTTCTTGCCGGCAGCACGTTTGCCGGGGAGGAGATCATCCTTGGAAAGATCTTCCTGGAATTGCGCCGCCGCCTTGCGAACCTGTTCCTGATCGTCGTCCCGCGTCACGTCGAGCGGACGTCGCAGGTGCTGGCCGACCTGCGCCAGCTCCGTTTGCGCATCGCCTTGCGAAGCGAGGTCACCACGGGGCCTGCGGACATGCTGCTCGTCAATAGCACGGGCGAACTACGCGATTGGTACTCTCTCGCAACGGTCGTCTTCATCGGTAAAAGCCTGACCGCGCACGGCGGTCAGAATCCTGTCGAACCGGTACTCGCGGGCAAACCCGTCGTTTATGGCCCGTACATGGAGAACTTCGCGGCCATCGTCGCGCGCTGGCGCGAAGCCGGCGCCGCCGTGCAAGTCCGGGACGAAGCGGAACTCCAAAAAGAACTTGCCGATCTCCTGGCCAGCTCCAAGCGCCGGGAAACCCTCGCGCAACGCGCTCGCGAAATTGTCACGGCACATTCCGGCGCCACCGAGAGAACGGCGGCGACTGTGCTTGGCCTGATGCCCTGAAGACGCGCAGTGAGCGTCCGGATCGGTCCCCATCCGTTGAACGATCGCGCCCCTGCATTGTCATTATTTTAGCTGGAAAATAGCGGCTCGCGATGAACGAGGCGCCGGCATTTCACCGGCACCGCCTGCACCAGCAATTTGACCTATGTATCTCCTCATCTTCCTAGCCACCCTGGCCATCTCGCTCCTGGCCTCGGCCCGGGTGAAAAGCCTCTACCATCATTTCAGCCAGGTGAGCGCCTCTTCGCGCGCCTCGGGTGCGCAGGTCGCCTCGGCCATCCTCCAGCGCGCCGGGATCCACGACGTGGAAATCGTTGCCGCCGATGGCATGCTGGGCGATCACTACGATCCACTGCACAAGCGGCTCGTGCTCTCGCCCCAAAACTACCAGAGCGATTCGCTCGCGGCCATCGGCGTCGCGGCCCATGAATGCGGCCACGCTCTGCAACACCAGCAGGGTTATGCGCCACTGCATCTGCGCATGGCTGCGGTCGGGGCGGCACAGTTCGCCAATCGGATTGTGATGTGGCTGCCCATGCTGTTCGTGTTCACGAATTTTATTTCGCCGTACACGGGGTTGACGCTGATGGCTGTGGGCTGGGGTGTGATCATGCTTTTCAATCTGATCACGCTACCCGTGGAATTTGACGCCTCCAATCGCGCCAAACGCGTGCTGGCGGAAATGGGCTTCATCGGCAGCGAAGAGGAAATGAATGGCGTGCGCAAAGTCCTCGACGCCGCCGGCTGGACCTACGTCGCGGCGTTCGTTTCCTCGCTGGCCTACCTGCTCTATTTCCTGCTCCCGCTGCTCCTCGGTGGACGCGGTCGCAATTAACCCCGCGAGCTAGGGCACGCGGCTGACGACGAGTTCGCCGTCGTTCAACGAGCCAAGCTTGTCCGAATGCTTCAGCTCAAGCGCATATTGCTCGCTGCCGACGCGGAACAAGGTGGGCCCGATGTCGCCCGTGCCGGCAGACCAGGAGATCGTCTGCTCACCCTGCGCGCTCTTAACGCGAAAGTCATAAACGACCATGCCCCGCGGGTACTGCTTCGTTACAACCCGCCGTTCAGCGACCCAGGTGAGCGTGAAGTTGTCGAACTGCACCGGAGTGTTTTGCCGGTAGGCGATCTTGGCGCCAAAATCGGCGCCACGGGCCGGACTATTCGCAAATAGCGCCAGAACGACAGCGCACACGCAACGGATTTGGTACCGGATCGACATGCGGCAACGAAGCATGCTCGCGTTCAGCGTGCATCCCTAAACGGCAAACGGGCGTCTAATTTGTGTGCTCGCCGCTTGCCAACCGCTTTGGAACCCCGCACTCTCCTGCGCCAGCATCCCTGTCGCCGCAGAGAGGCGCCCCAGCGCCTGGACCGTCGCGGCATCCCACCGATCCATGACTCCAACCCAGGAAAGCGAACGCCAGATCGACGCGCAATTACTCGGGCGTATCGCCGCCGGCGATGAGGCGGCCTTCGGCGCGTTTTACGACCGTTTCTCGCCCGGTTTATACTCACTCGTTCTGAAGATGACGCGCGACGAAAAGGAGGCTGAGGATGTCCTCCAGGAGGGTTTTGCGCATATCTGGCGCCGCGCCTCCACCTATGATCCGGCGCGCAGCAGCCCGTTTACCTGGGCGGTCATGATCCTGCGCAACAAAGCCATCGACCGTCTGCGGGTACGGCAGCGGCTCAATCGCACCCTGGAAAAGGCCACGCTGGAATTCAGCCATTTCCCCGAAGTCGACGAGGCCGCGGCCGGAGAGGCTGCACGACGCGACGAGGGCGCACTCGTTCGTTCGGCCCTGACGCACATCCCAGCCGAGCAGAAGCAGGCCGTCGAACTGGCCTTTTTCAGCGGACTGACCCACGAGCAAATCGCGGAAAAGCTGGGGGCGCCGCTCGGCACGGTCAAGGCCCGCATCCGCCGCGGTTTGCTGAAGCTGCGCGAAGTCCTCCAGGAGGTCGCATGATCGACGAAAACCGCCAGGACCTCGCCGCTGAATACGCTCTGGATGCCCTCGACCCGGAGTCCGCCCGCGCCTTCGAGAAGCTGCTCGCGGGCGACGCCGAACTGAAAGCCCTCACCGACCAATTGCGCGAAACGGCCGCAAGCCTGGCCCACGGTGCTCCGCGGCAATTGCCGCCACCGGAACTGCGTGAACGTGTGCTTTCCCGAATCCGAGCCGAGGCCGAGACAGCCACGGAGCCGGCAGTGGGACCAGCGAGTCCGGCACCCCCTCGTTCGGCGGGCGGTGGTCGAAGCATTCTGCCATGGGCCCTGGCGGCGGGCTTCGCCATCACGACGGTGGCCTTGTGGATGGAGCGGGACCAAATGCGAAAGGAAGTGGCGGCACTGGAGCAGGATGCGAGGGAACTGCGCGATCGCGTGGTACTTTCGAACGTGCGGATCGCCACTCTTTCCGCGCAAGTCGACGCTTATGCCAAAGCCAGTGCGGTCGTCGTCTGGGATCCGGAAAAGCAGCGCGGCGTCCTCAAGCTCGCGAACCTTCCGCCGCCGGAATCAGGCAAGGACTATCAGCTCTGGGTCATCGGCCAGAAACATGCGCCCGTGAGTGCCGGCGTCGTGGCAGTGAGCGCGGAAGGCGGCGCCCGAGTGAGCTTCAAGCCCGGGCAACCGATCAAGGCCGACCAATTCGCCATCAGCGTCGAACCCACGGGCGGCGTTCCGGAGCCCACCGGCCCGATTGTTCTCGCCGGCAATTGAACTGCGGTTCCGGTCGCCGCAAGGTTTGACCGAATCGCTCCGGCGCGCATCCTGTTTGGGATGAGGATCGTCTGGAACACCATTCGGCTGCTGGCCGCACTCGCCCTGTGCGCCGCGGCATCGCTCGTCTTTCTCCCGGCGCCGACGATCCCGCTCTTCAAGCTCTCGCTGGTCGTTACGGAATATGGCCAATGGCTCTTTCTCATTCCGCTCACTTTGGCGCTCCTGCCGGCACGGCACAGGCCGGTGAATCTATTCGCCACAGCGCTCGCCGTGATCGCCACGGTGCTGTTTCTTTCACCCGCCATCCGGGCAAACGCTTTCGCACGCCGCCTGCCGCTCGAGCTGGCCCGCGCGTTCCCCGCGGCCAGCGCGGTAAACGGCCCCTCGACATCGAACGTCCCATTCTCGTGGAAGAAACTCTGGTTCGCGCCGCGCGTGCCATGGGTGGCGTACGATCGCTACATTTATGCAACCCACGAGAATCAGGATTTGCAGCTCTTCTACTACCGCAAAGGCGATTCTCCCGCTGCGCCGTGCGTTATCGTCATCCACGGCGGTGGCTGGGAGGACGGCTCCGCACGGCAATTTCCCGAACTCAATCAGTATCTTGCCGGAAACGGTTACGCCGTCGCCGACATCGAGTACCGGCTGGCGCCGCGCTGGATATGGCCGGCCCAGCGCGAAGATGTCCTCGACGCCATGGAGTACCTGGCGCGACACGCGGCGGAGTTACGCCTCGATCCGCAACGTTTCGTTTTGCTCGGCCGTTCGGCTGGCGGACAAATCGCCGAGGCTGTCGCCTACGGCGCCCATCGCCCCGACATCCGCGGCTGCATCGCCTTCTATGCTCCGGCGGATATGCACTATGCCTACGAATTCGGCCGGGCCGACGATATTCTCAATTCCTTGCGGCTCCTTCGCCAGTATCTCGGTGGCACGCCGGTGGAAGCCCGGAGCAACTACGACAGCGCCTCTGGCCTTCTCCTCGCGAACCACGAAAGCCCGCCCACTCTGCTGCTTCACGGCCGTTGCGACGAAATCGCGTGGTTTCAACAGAGCCAGCGCCTGTCCGACCGCCTCGACACGCTCGGCACACCCCACTTTTTTGTGCGATTACCTTGGGCGACCCATGCCTTCGACTACAACTTCAACGGCCCCGGCGGACAAATCAGCACCTACGCCGTGGATGCCTTCCTCGCCGCCGTCACGCGCTAACGCCCTCTTAAAGCTTCTTCAAGGCTTCCCGCCCTCTGTCCTTGGTCCCGGGGTCGTCCTTCTCGCGGTTCGGCAGCGCCAGCCCCTTGGTCAACTCCGCGCGAGCCAGCTCCGTCTGGCCCATGGCCGCATAAGTCCGGCCCAATTCCACGTGATGGACCACGCGTTGCGGCGCCAGTTCGATGGCTTTCTTGAAGTTTTTCACGGCCTCTTCGTAGGACGCTGCAGGCAAGTCGCCGTAGACCAATCTCGCCAGGGCACGCAAAATCGGATTCAGGCTCGCCAGTTCATAATTCCACGCCCCCAGCACGTGGTATGCGTAATCCAGCGACGGATCCAACTTGAGCGCCTTGTCAACGTGCTCCCTGACCAATTTCGAATACGAGATCTTCGTCTTGTTATCGAGCAATGGCGCCAACCGGCCGTAGCAGATCGCGAGCGCCAGCTGAGCGTGTGCATCGTCCGGAGCCACGGAAACGGCGCGTTGGGCGTAAGCGAGACCGCTTTCCGCCAGGGCGCGTTGCTCCTCCTTCGATTTCGTATCGACCATCGACAGCGCATATTCGCGGGCAATTTTTCGCAGCAGAGCTGCGTCCTTGCCGCCAAGCTTTTCAGCTTCGAGGTAGGCGGCGAGCGATTCACCGGTCTTGAGCTGCTCGTCCGCGGCGTCACCCGTGGCAGTCGCAGTGGCGATCGCACCATCGCCCGCCAGGCCCGACGCCGTCAGGAAAAGACCAGAACCGAGAATGGCAGCAAGGCAATAACGGGTGAAAGGAGTGTTCAAGGTTTGCGAAAACGGTAGTGGGAGACGATCCACTCGTCCCCACCCCGATAGCCCCATAATTCCGCGCAAGCCATGAAAAAGACGCGCCAATAAACCCACCAGCGCGTGGTCTGCGCTTCACCATAGGTTTGCGCGAAGAGCGGCAGGATTTCCGGACGATGCGCGTCCATGTTTCGGAGCCACGCTTCGGCGGTCCTTTGGTAATGCGTGCCGCTGACCGCCCACCGCGTTTCAAGACGCAGATCATCCTGAAAGTGCAGCAAGGTGTCGTGCGACGGCATTTGACCCCCGGCAAAGAAGTACCGCGTCATCCAGTCACCGGGTCCCTTGTCTTCATAATGATACGCAACCTCGCGGTGGGTGAAGATGTGCACGAAAAGCCTGCCGCCCGGCGCCAGCCAGCGTGCGACTTTGGCCATCAGCAGTTCGTAGTTTTTCATGTGCTCGAACATCTCCACCGAGACCACCCGGTCGAAGGCTTCGGCGATCTCGAAGACATTCATGTCGGCGTTGACAATCGTCAGGTTCGTCAATCCGTGGCGCGCCGCTTCCGCATCGATATGTTCCTTCTGGGTCCTCGAATTCGAGACCGCCGTAATTCGCGCCTGCGGATACTTCTCCGCCATCCACAAGGACAACGAGCCCCAGCCGCAGCCGAGTTCCAGGATGTGCTGGCCATCGGCCAGCTCCGCGCGCTCGCAAGTCAGCGCGAGCATTCTCTCCTCGGCCTCGTCGAGGCTTGCCACCCCTTTCGGCCAATGCGCGGAGCTATACTTCAACCGCCTGCCGAGCGTGTATTGAAAAAAGCGCGTGGGCACTTCGTAGTGCTGCTCATTGGCGGCGCGCGTCTGGACGGCGATGGGACTTTGCCGTAGCCCGTCGATATGCGCCTGCAGCCGGATCTGCCTTTCCTCAACCGTTCCGCTGCATTTTTCGCGCAGCGTCCCGGCGAGCAGACGGCGAATGCCGATCCGGATGAGCGGATCGGGGACGATGTTGGCTTCGAGAATGGCATCGATCGGAATCATGCTTTGCGAAACCAGGGAACAAACGCGCTCGTCGTGCGTTGATACTCGCGATACGCATCGCCTTTGCTTTTGAGCGCGTATTCTTCAGTGAGCGGAATGCCGGTGACCCTGGTGAGAAAATAATACATCAGCAGCGGGCAGATGAGTGTCAACCAGCCGTGCGGTGTGTCGAGTGAAGCCACCGCGAAACCGACCCAGATGAGGAACTCGCAAAAATAATTGGGATGCCGCGAATAGCGCCACAGGCCGGCGTCGCAAACCTGACCCTGGTTCGCGGGGGCGGCCTTAAAACGTTTCATTTGATAATCCGCAAGGCTCTCTCCCGCCAGTGCGATCACAACGATCCCAAGGCCGACGATGTCGGGCAAGCGCAGCGACTCGTCCCGCCAGGCAGCGAGGAGAAACGGCAGCGAAAAGAGGACGACAATGACCGCCTGGAGTTCGTGAAAAACAAGAAACATTCCAGCGCCGGGCCAGCGCACCCGCAATCCTTCGTAGCGCACATCTTCACGCGGATGCTGCTTCAGCACCCGACTGAAGATGTAAGTGCCGAGGCGGAGACTCCACGCAACACCCAGGGCCACAAAGGCGAATTTCCGCTCAGGGCGCCCTGGACCCACCGCGGCGTAGATCGGTGCCAGAATGGCGACGCCGCAGCTCCAGATGACATCCAGAAAGGAATAGTTCCGAATCTTGACCCCGATCGCCCACACTACGGCGAAGGCTGCGAGCATTAATCCCAGGCCGATGAGCATCCAGGTAAACATCGCGCTTCCGACATTAGCGCGCCTTCGGAGGCAGCCATGAGGCAAGACCACGCAGCCCCGGTAGGACGACTGTGAATATCGCGATACCCGCGAACGACGCAGCCAGCGCCGAGACGAGTATGCCGTCGAATCCGATCATGCCGAAGTCCTTCTTCTCAGGAGTAATGCCTTGCATGGGTTGAGCTACGATGGGCGCAAGCGCCCGCCGCCGCCAAAAAGTGCGCAACGGCGCAAAAGATATCGCCTCGACGGCCACGGTCATTTGCGTCGCCGCAGCGCGTCCTCGATCTGCGCATCGGTCGAAACGCTATTCGTCCTAATGCCGAGCATCTCGTAACCCTTGCAGTTACCCGTAAAGGCTCGATAAAACAGGCACGCCGCCCAGAACAATCTCCACGGCTTCAATGGACGCAGGCCCGCGGCGAGCAGCGCAGCGCCAATAATCCCGGCGGCGTATCGTTCGCTTTCATTCACATTAACGATTGGTTTCCAGTTCATAAAGACTCCTCAAAGTGCCGCATGCAGCGTGCGATTATTTGGTCGCGTATAGACGGCCTGGACGACGCTGATGTTGCGGCTGGCAAAGGCCGCTTCGCAGTATTGCAAATAGTAATTCCATTTGCGGATGAATCTTTCGTCGAAGCCCAGCGCGCCCACGGCGGCGAGTTGGGAATTAAATCTTTGCCACCAAATGTGGAGGGTGCGCGCGTAGCTCGCGCCGAGATCCTCGAGGTCGTGAAGGAACAGGTCGCCGGCGCGGTGCAACGCGTCGTTCACCCGTCCGACGCTCAGCAGCAGCGAGCCGGGAAAAATGTGCTTCTGAATGAAATCGATGCCTCTGCGTAACTCCGCGTGGCGGCTATCCGGCACGGTAATGTATTGCAGCGCCGCGAGACCATTCGGTTTCAGAACTTGCTGTAGTTTCGCGCAGAAAGCCGCGAGATACTGGTCACCGAGCGCTTCCATCATTTCGATGGAAGCGATTTTGTCAAACGAGCCATCGATGTCCCGGTAGTCCTGCAATCGAACCTCGACGCGGTTGCCGAGGCCCTCGCGTTCGACCCGCGCACGGGCAAATTGAAATTGCGCTTCGGAGATCGTCATCGCCGTCACGCGCACGCCGTGGTGTTTCGCCGAATGACAGGCCATGCCTCCCCAGCCGCAGCCGATTTCGAGCAGGTGTTCCCCGGGTCGCAAGCGCAGCTTCTGACAGAGGGCTTCATACTTGGCGATTTGTGCATCCCGCAGATCCTGACCCCGTGCGGTGAAATATGCGCTCGAGTAGGTCATGGTTTCATCCAGCCATAGCCGATAGAATTCGTTCCCGAGATCGTAGTGCTCGGCGATGTTACGTCGGGCGATTCGCAGGTCGTTCGGGCGAAGCAGGTGCCGGGCGCGGTTGCAGAACTGGAGCAGATTAAGCGCGATCGCCCGGGCTTTCGCGCCGGACATGGCAGCCGAATTCTCGACGTTCAGGACGGCCCACGAAATGACGCGCTCAATGGAGTCGGTCTCCCAGTCGCCATCGACATAGCTTTCCCCAAATCCGATGTCGCCAAAAAGCACGCATTTTTGAAAAAACGCCGCGGATCGAACACGAATAAGGGCGTCCACGTCCGTGCCCGGCGTGCCCATCGTTTTCACCGCCCCGCCCGGCAGTTCCAGCCGCAGTGAACCGGCGGTCATCTTTTCCAAAGCCGCGAGGACGAGTCGCTGGTAGAGGCCCGCCCACGGCGGGGCGTGCGGCGCCGTCCGGTGTGAAGTAGAAAGAAACGTGGAATGAGTGGCGGTTTGGTTCATGGCGTTTTAACGGCGATGGACGAATGCGGACGCAAGACATCGCGCTGAAGATCGCCTCGGGCGGCCTTGCGATACCACGGCAGGCGCCTGCTCCACAGCACCAAGGCATGCCAGTGAATGAGGAAAATGACCTTCAGCGTGATCAGGGGATATTTAAGGGTGAAGCGCAAGAGCTGCCCGGTGCCAAGCGGCACGCGGTCGCCTGTCAACGCACTGAGCAAGACGGGTCTCCCGCCGTCCCGGTCATCGATGCGGATGTCGAGGTGGTCGCCCGGCACGCGCAATTTGAAATCGAACGTCAGATCCAAGGGCGAGAATGGCGAAACGTAAAAATGCTTGGGAACGGTAAGGCGGAAGCAACGTTCGCCCGCGAGTTCGCGCACCACATACGGCTTCATCTCGCCAAATGTGTTCCCCACTTCCGCGACAGCGCACAGCGGAACGCCGGCGGAGTCGCGGCAGAAATAAAACGAAACGGGATTGAAGATATGGCCAAACACGCGAGGCAGGGTGACGAGTGTTATCCGGCCGTTATTCGGAAGTTGGATGCCATTCCGGGCGAGAAACTCGACGAGATTCTCGCGAACCGTTCGGTCCTCAAGACCGGCCAGGGTGAGATGGTCGCGATCTCGAAAGGAATAGAGATTCGACCGGTTGTGGCCGAAAAGCGGAATGCGACGCGCGACTTCATCCAGTTCGTCGAGATCGAGGGCGAACATGAAGATGCGATAGCGAAAGCGATGTTCTTTCGGCGCGAGCCGATGGTGCATGACGTGGCATTCGTAAAGGCAGGAGTTCATGACCAAAGAAGTTCACCGGTGACGGCACGGGCACACTCGAGGGCGCTGGTAAAGCCGTCCTCGTGAAATCCGTACTTGAACCACGCGCCAGCGTAGAAGGTGGTCTGCCGTGGCGAAAGTCGATTCAGTTGCGGCAGTTCCTTTTGCGCCGCGATGGCGCCGAGGTCGAAGATGGGGTGCTCGTAGGCGATGCGCTGCAGCACTTTCCCGGGCGCCACGCGATCGTGCGCGTTGAGGGAAACGAAGTAGTTCCGGTGCCGCGAAACGCCCTGGAGGCTGTTCATCCAGTAATGGGTCGTCGGGATCATGCGCCCCTCCCCGCCATCATCGATCCGATAATTCCAGGAAGCCCAGCAGCGCGGCGTGCGGGGCATGAAGGCGTCGTCGGTGTGCAGGGTCACGGTGTTCGGCTGGTATTTGAAATGGCCCAGCAAGCGGGTTTCAAGGCCGTCCGGCTCGGTCAGCAGGTCGAGCGCCTGGTCGGGGTGACAGGCGAGGATCACCTTGTCGAATTCGCGCGTCTGGCCATCGGCAGCCGTGATCCGCACCTTTCCCGCAGTCCGGGTAATTCGCACCGCGCCGTTTTTCAACTGCACACGGTCTCGAAATGGCGCCGTCATTTTTTCGACGTAGCTCTTCGCACCGTGCGCCACGGTGGACCACGGGTGTTGCGTATCCAGGCCCAGAAAGCCATGATTGTGCCAGAAACGCAGGAGCGTCATCGCGGGAAAATCGAGCATTTTCTCCGGAGGTGTGCTCCACACCGCGCTGCTCATCGGCACGAGATAAAGCTCGAGCATGTCCTCGCCATAACCGCGCTCGGCCACATACTCGCGCAGGCTGTAATTGGCGAAACGCGCTTCCGCCAGCGCCGGTACCGCTTCGGCGTTGAAACGGTTGATTTCCGCGAGCATCCGCCAATGGCGCGGACGCAGCAAATTCCGACGCTGCCCGAAGAGCAGATTGATGCTTCCGCCATGGTACTCCAGGCCCGTTGGCGTGTGTTGCACGCTGAAGGACATGCTCGTCGGCTTCGTCTCCACACCAAGTTCGCGAAAAAGCCGCGTCAGATTCGGGTAGGTCACGTGGTTGAAGACCATGAACCCCGTATCTATCGGCAACCCATGCCCGGACTCATCGACCGTGATCGTATTCGTATGGCCGCCCGCATAACCATTCTGCTCGTAGACGGTGAGTGCAAAGCGCGCATGGAGAAAGTGCGCGCAACCCAAGCCGGCAATGCCTGTTCCGATGATCGCGAGGGTTTGCACGGCGTGCGTCGCAGCGGCTGCCCTTCAGGCGGCTTCCGGTACTGGCGGCGGACGCTGCGCCTCGTCGAGGACGCCGCGGGGCACCGGCTTCAGGTCCCAAATCAATCCTGTCCAGGACAGGACCTTGAGCAGGTAATAGGTCGCGTCGATTTCCCACCAATAGAAGCCCTGCCGCGCCGCGCCCATGTAGCGATGGTGATTGTTGTGCCAGCCTTCGCCGAGCGTCACGAGGGCCAGCAGAAAGTTGTTCCGGCTATCGTCTTCGGTCGAAAAGCGACGGCTGCCAAAGGCATGCGCGAGCGAATTAACGCAGAGCGTGCCGTGCAGCAGGGCCACTGTGCTGATGAAAAACCCCCAGACAAAAACTTGCGCGCCCGACGTCCTAAGTCCAGGCGCGAGAATGCCCAACCCTTTCCCGAAAGCGTAGAGCCAGACGCCGAAAATGAGCGGCACGGCCAGATCGAAGCGGTTGAGAAAGACGAGTTCCGGAAACTTCGCGAGGTCGCGAATGGTCTCGTACCGCGTGGGAAAATTCCTGCTGCTGGTCATCCAGCCGATGTGCGCCCACCAGAATCCGCGGAGGCCGGGTGAATGGACGTCGGATTCGTGGTCCGCATGTTTGTGGTGGTGGCGATGGACGGCGGCCCACCACAGTGCGCCGCGCTGAATCGCGGTGTTGCCCAGGGCGGCGAAGAGGAATTGCGCCCAGCGCGAAGTCTGAAAGCTCCGGTGGGAAAAGTAGCGATGGTAAAAGCCGGTGATCGCAAACATCCGCAGCAGGTAGAGAACCGCCGCCACCAGGACCGCCGCCGGACTCCAGCCCACCCGGATCACGCCGAGGCAGCCCAGATGCAAAAAAAGGAACGGCAGACACCGCCGGAACTCAAATCGATCCGGGCGTTCGCGCACGGCAGCGGGGCCTTCCGGGAAGTAATTGGAATCGATCCACTGCCGCAGCGTCACCACAGCGCGGCGGATCAAAGGGTCGAAATATGGGATTGGCGTGGAATAGTCAGCCACTTCTCTTCAGTGCGTAAAATGGCGCCGGTTGGATGCGAGCAACGGCGTTTTTCCAGACCGGTTCAAAAACCATCCGCTTCGCGCCGCATCCGAACGGTGACACCCTGCGAATCAAAGGTACCATGAAGTTTTCTCATCTGATCTGTTGTATGTCGTTTCTCGCATTCTTTGGATTGAAAAAGGCGTCGGCCATTGAAATTGGCGCGGACGCGCCCGCCGTCACCGCCGTGGATGAGGCGGGGCAGGCGGTGCGTTTCGCCGACTTTTATCGCACGGGCATCACCCTCGTATATTTCTATCCCAAGGCCGACACCCCCGGTTGCACCGCAGAGGCTTGTGCCGTGCGCGACTCGATGGAGAGCCTGAAGGCGCGTGGCGTGCAGGTGCTGGGCGTGAGCGAGGATAAACCGGACGCGCAGAAGCGATTCCGCGAAAAATACCATTTGCCGTTTGTCCTGGTCGCCGACAGCGAAGGAACGGTGGCGCGGGCGTTCGGCGTCCCGACGCTCCTCGGTTTCGCCAAACGCCAGTCTTTCCTCGTCAAGGGCGGTAAGATCGTCTGGCGCGACCTGAGCGTTTCGCCGGCCACGCATGTCGCCGAAGTCAACAAAGCGCTCGATTCATTGAAATAGGCTCCGCCTTCCATCCCGCTGCTCCAGACTGCGAGTCAGGTCCCGGCCACCGCCGCCGCTTCATCGGGAAAAATGCTGAAAATCTGGTCGAGCCGGGCGATCGCGAAAATGCTGCGCACGCTGTCGCGCAATCCGAACATGGCAAATTTTCCACCGTAGCCTTGGATGCGCTGCAAGGTTTCGATCATCGTCGCCAGACCGGAGCTGTCGACGTAAGTCACCGCGGAGAAATCCACTAATATCCGCGCGGTCTTTTGGGCGATGAGCGGCTCCAGCGTTTCCTTGACCTGCGGCGAACGGTGCAGATCGATTTCGCCTTCCAGCGCGAGGATTCCAGTCTGCGGTTGGGGTTCAGTGGCCATGCGGTGCGGAGTGGTATCACCAAAATCGATACGCCGCAACGCCCTAGCGCAGATGCCGCCCTCGAGTCAATTCCCGCACAATTCCCAAGACGCCCTCTACGGCCCTGCCGTCGTGGTCGTCGGAAGTTTCTGCAGGTGTTTTCCGGTCCTCACATGTCCGTCGGCGTAGACGATATACTCCATCTTGCCAACCCCGAGGCCCGGGATAACGTCGGTCGGAAAATGCACAGCCGTCCAATCGGAACACAACTGGATGCGCGACGGTGGAACGGCCACCTGGTTCAGCATCATCCGGCCCTGTGCTCCATTGGCACCCGCTCCGGGCGCACCCCGGCGCGTGATCGTGGGAGTGTTCGCACTGTTGTCCTCGGAAAATGGCGACCACATGTAGCTGGACCCGCCCGTCATCGCCTGCAGATACATTTGGGGTCCCTCGAGATCGGCCGGGCAAATGAGAATTTTCGGGGTGATACCGTAGGGCGCCAGGGCCTGACCCATCGGTAGGGCACCAGTCTGTAGAATATTCGCGACCGGCGTGCCGGTCGTATCGATTTCAATGATCGGATAGGTGTTATTGTTATCCGCCGCCGCCGCATTCGCGGCGATGCCAATCTGTTTGAGATTGTTGGCGCAGGTGGTGTCGTGCGCACGCGAGATGATGCTGCTCGACACCGGCAGCAGAAGACTGGCAAGGATCGCGATGATCGCGATCACGCTTAATAGTTCGATGAGCGTAAAACCCCGCCGGGAGAATCGATGCATCCTCTTCCGGTACATTACTTGCCGGCGGCGGCGTTGGCTGAGGCCATGCGACTGAGGTAGCTGGATGCCCGATCGACGCGCTGATCCGGCGAGTTGCGATTTTCGCGGTTGTTGTTCTGATCGTCCATTTTGGCCTGCATGTCCGGATTGTTCATCATGTCCTGAAAGCGCTGCCGCCTTTGCTCCGGCGTGAGATCCTTCATCGAATCCAGCATTCTCTTGCGCTGGTCGCGCTCCGCTTGCGCCGCCGCCCGATCGGCGCCAGATAATTTGTTAATCTCATTCTGGATCCGCTCGTCCATGGCCGACGGGTCGAAACCACGCCGCCCTCCGTCACCAAAGTTTCCCGCAAAACGCGGCTCACCATCTCCGCGTTCCCGGTCGCCCCGGTCGCCCCGGTCGGCCGACCGATTGGAACCTCGCAGGATAATGACCTCCGCGTACTTGCTGTTGGCGGCGCTCGCCAGTTTGGAGAAGCTCTTGGTGATCGTCCCCGTCGAGGGCGGAGATTTGACCGCTGGATTCCAGTTTTCGGGCACCCAAAAACTGGCCGAGACATTGCGAGAAGCCTCCTCCAAATAAGCCTGAAGCGTGGCCTCGCTCGCCGGTTTCACGATCCAGGAGTCCTTGCGCGGGTCGGCCAGGGGCACCGTCTGGCTGCTAAAACCGGGGATCGGCACGTACAGTCGCTTCCAAGCTTCATCGCGCTGCCCGGACTCAAATGACGCCAGTTCGTTGGTCACCGTCCCCTTGTCGGGCCCCACGACGTAAGTCAACTGCCAGCGTCCTCCCATGACCGTCGCCAGGGTTTCCATCGCGTCGGACAGCGTCACATAGTCGACGTTCATGAACACCGGTTTGGCCGGGTCGATGTTCGACTTGATCGTCACGTGGCCCTGCTTTTCAATCGAGCGGATCACCTGTGCCAGCGGCGTGGTTTTGGAATGAACGGTGATCAGGCCCCAGCGAGCCGAGAAATAGCTGACGATCTGGTAGGTCAGGAAGACCAATAGGCCAAGGAAGATCCAGTGTTGGCGTTGTAGTTTCATATGGAGGTACGCGGGGCTGAAGCTGTTAAACCCCCTATACAACCCACAAGTTGCGGGTTTCTTCGTCTCAACCCGCAACAACGATATTCACTAATTTGCCCGGCACAACGACGACTTTTTTGATCTCTTTCCCGGTGGTCCAGTCGGCGATTTTGCCCGAGGCGCGGGCGGCGGCTTCGACCTCTTCGCTGGTCGCCTCCTTTTTCACCACGATTTTGTCACGCACTTTACCGTTCACCTGGACAACGATCTCGATCTCGTCCTCGACGAGGAGCGTTTCGTCGTAGACCGGCCAGGGCTCGCTGGCCAGCGGGTGCGCCCCATGGTCCCCAAAACCCAGCCGCTCCCACAACTCTTCGGTGAGGTGCGGAGCAAAAGGGTTCAGGATTTGGAGCAGGGTCCGCAGCGCGGCGCGGGGCCGCGGGTTGGCATTGGTGAAGGCATTGACGAAGATCATCATCTGGGCGATCGCCGTGTTGAAACTGAGAGTCTCGATGTCCCGGCCCACCTTCTTGATCGTCGCGTGGATGACCTTGAGCTGCCCCTTTTCCGGCGCCACCTCCTGGACGGCGGACGAGACTCGCCATTCGCCGGTTTGGTCTTCTTCCATGGCCAGCCGCCAGACTCGCGCCAGGAACCGCGCCACTCCCTCCACACCCGCCATGCTCCAGGGTTTGGTCTGTTCCAGCGGCCCCATGAACATTTCGTAGCAGCGCAGGGCATCCGCACCGTACTCGGCGATGACATCGTCGGGGTTGACGACGTTGCCCCGGCTTTTCGACATCTTCTGCCCGTCCTCGCCGAGAATGAGGCCCTGGTTGACGAGCCGCTGAAAGGGCTCCGGCGTGCTGACGTAGCCCAAATCGAACAGCACCTTGTGCCAGAAACGGGCATAGAGAAGGTGCAGAACGGCGTGCTCCGTGCCCCCGATATACAGATCGACACCGCCTGGGCGTCCCGCAGCGCCCTTTGCCACCCCCGGCGGTGATCCACCGGCCACGGACGGCTCCGCGCCTGACGTCCCAGCCGCCGGCGAACCGACCTTGCCGGTCATCCAGTAGCGCTCCGCGTCCACACCGACAAATCGGTTCCGGTTCGACGCGTCGCAGTAGCGTAGGTAGTACCAGCACGAGCCCGCCCATTGCGGCATGGTGTTGGTTTCCCGCGTGGCCTTATCCGAATAGCTCACCCATTGAGTCGCCTTGGCGAGCGGCGGCTCCGCGGTGCCGGTCGGTTTGAAATCTTCCAGTGGTGGAGGGGTCAGGGGAAGATGCGTATCGGGCAGGGCGCGGTGCTTGCCGTTTTCCCAAATGATCGGAAACGGTTCGCCCCAATAGCGCTGCCGGGAAAAGAGCCAGTCGCGCAGCTTGTAGTTGATCGTTTTGCGCGCCAATCCACGGCCCGTGAGCTGACGCACGATTTCGGCCTTGGCGTCGGCGGTGGGCAGACCATCGAGCGGCCCGGAATGAATGGCAAACCCCTCGCCGACAAAGCATTCCAACGGTTCCGCCGCACACGGGCTCGATCCACCGCCCAAGCCCAGGGTAGGAGCGGGCGAAACCACCTCGCGGATGGGCAGAGCGTGTTTGCGGGCAAAATCCCAGTCGCGCTCATCGTGCGCCGGCACGGCCATGATGGCCCCCGTTCCGTAGCCGAGCAGCACGTAATCCGCAATCCAGATGGGGATGCGTTCGATGTTCACGGGATTGACGGCGTACGCGCCGATCCACACACCGGTCTTTTCCTTGGAGAGTTCGGTGCGTTCGAGGTCGCTCTTGCGGGCGGTCTTCTCGCGGTACTCCTCGACCAGCCGGCCTTGTTCCTCGGTCGCAATTCGGTCGACCAGCGGGTGCTCGGGTGCGAGCACCATGTAAGTCGCTCCGTAAAGCGTATCGGGACGCGTCGTAAAGACCGTGATCCTTTCGTCCGATCCAGCGACGGCGAATTGCACCTCGGCGCCGTCGCTCCGCCCGATCCAGTTTCGCTGGAGAAGCTTGATCGACTCCGGCCAGTCGAGTCCCTCGAGTTCGTCGATCAGGCGTTGCGCGTAGGCGGTGATGCGGAGCATCCACTGGCGCATGGGCCGGCGCTCCACGGGATGGCCGCCGACCTCGCTCCTGCCATCGATGACTTCCTCATTGGCCAGCACCGTGCCCAAGGCGGGACACCAATTCACGGGCGCTTCACTGACATAGGCAAGGCGATGATGTTCGATGATGGCCTCGCGCACCGTTTGGCGGCGTCCGGGAGGCAGATCGCCACTGTGGGCCCGCAAACCGGTGAGGTAATCGTCGTCCTTCCATTCATCGGTGCGCGTGGGTTGTTCGGCCAGCGCATCTTCCAACAGGGAGATCGGCTGGGCCTTGCGCCGGGAGGGATCAAGGTAGCTATGGTAAAGCCGCAGGAAGATCCACTGGGTCCAGCGATAATAGGCGGGGTCAGTGGTATTGATCTCGCGCTGCCAATCATAGGCAAAGCCGATCTTGCGGAGCTGCTCGCGGAAGCGCGTGATATTCTCGGCCGTCGTGACCGTCGGGTGCTGCCCGGTCTTGATGGCATATTGCTCAGCCGGCAGGCCAAAGGCGTCCCAACCCATGGGGTGCAGGACGTTGCACCCGCGCATTTTCTTGTAGCGCGCGATAATGTCCGTGGCCGTGTACCCCTCCGGATGCCCCACATGCAGCCCCGTGCCGCTCGGGTACGGGAACATATCCAGCACGTAGAACTTGGGTTTGGCTGGATCGAAGCCGGGTTCACCGGGATTGGATGCGTGAAACGTACGCGCCGATTCCCAGCGTTCCTGCCACTTGGGTTCGATCTGGTCGTACGGGTAGGGACGGCGGCGCTCGGTGCTCATGACAAAAAGGGGGGAAACTGTGGCGGCACTCGCCACAAGATGCAAGATGGAGGTTTTCGGACGGATCGCGGCCAGTTGGACCCGCTCCTGGAGGCGGCACGCCTTTCCTAAAAACGCGCGGAAATCGCGTTCTGGCAATATTTCGCCCGCTCAACTTGGATGTGCGCAACGAATCCACCGACGAAATGACATCGTCTACCATCGAACGTTGCGCCATGGGCGTTCCGGGTCTGGATGCCGTTCTGGATGGCGGACTGCCGACCGGGCGCCTTTATCTCGTCCAGGGTGACCCCGGGGTGGGCAAGACGACGCTGGCCATGCAGTTTCTCCTGGAGGGCGCACGGCGCCATGAAGCGGGCCTTTACATCTCCCTTTCGGAAACCAAGGACGAGATCGAGGTCGTGGCCAAATCGCATGACTGGGATCTGGCCGGCATCCATCTTTACGAGCTTTCCACGATCGAGGAACAAATCCGCGGCGACAGCGAGAGCACGTTCTTTCATCCCTCGGAGGTGGAACTGAATCGGACGATCGGAGCGCTGATCGCGGAGGTGGAGCGCGTCCGGCCGACGCGGGTGGTGTTCGATTCGCTCTCCGAGATGCGGATGCTGGCGGAGACGGCGCTGCGCTACCGGCGTCAGATTTTGCAACTTAAACAATTCTTTGCGGGCCGAAGCTGCACCGTGCTCTTGTTGGACGATCGCACTTCCGGAGCGCACGACTTGCAGGTCGAGAGCATTGCTCACGGCGTGCTCTGCCTGACGAAGCAGACGCCGGAGTATGGCATCGCCCGACGGCAATTGAGCGTTTTGAAAATACGCGGCTCGGAATTCCGCGAGGGAAGCCATGACCTTATCCTTCGTCGCGGAGGGCTCGTGGTTTTTCCGCGGCTCGTCGCCGGGGAACATCACCGCCAGTTTGTCCGCGAAGACTTCCCCAGCGGAGTGAAGGAGTTGGACGCTTTACTGGGCGGGGGATTGGGGCGGGGCACGAGCACCATGTTCATGGGGCCGCCTGGGACCGGCAAGTCCACGCTGGCGCTCCGGTTCGCGGTCTCGGCGGCGGAGCACGGCGAAAAATCGCTCTGCTTCATTTTTGATGAAACCACCGGCACTTTGCAGAACCGGGCCCGGCAGCTCGGGCTCGCCGTCGATGAGCATGTGCGCAACGGTCTGATCGAAATCGAGCAGATCGATCCGGCGGAAATCTCGCCGGGGGAACTCGTGCATCGCATTCGGCACGCCGTGGCGGAGAACGATGTCCGCATGGTTGTGATCGACAGCATCAACGGCTATCTCAACGCCATGCCCGCGGAGCGCTATCTCACGCTGCAACTGCACGAGCTTCTCGCCTACCTCAACCAGCTGGGCACCATCACCATCATGGTGCTGGCCCAGCAGGGGCTGGTCGGGACGATGCAATCCACCGTCGATCTGACCTACCTCGCGGACACGGTCGTGCTGCTGCGCTATTACGAGGCACGCGGCGAGGTGAAACAGGCGCTCTCAGTCATCAAAAAGCGCAGCGGCAATCATGAGCGCACCATCCGCGACCTCCGGGTGGACAAGCGTGGGATTTCGCTGGGCGAGCCGCTGCGGGATCTGCAGGGTGTGCTGACCGGCGTGCCGGCCTTTTTGAAAGGAGACGCCGGTAAACCCGATGCTCGCTAATGGCGCCTCTCCGAAGGATTCAAAAGCCATCCTTCCGCACAGCGGAACGCGGGTGACGGCCGATTTGCGCATCCTGATCCTCGCGCCGACCAGTAATGATGCGCGACTGAGCGCGCAGTTTCTGGAAAAGGCCGGATTTGCGACCGCGGTCTGCACAGACCTGGAAGATTTGAGCGATCGGGTGCGCGCGGGATGCGGGGCGCTGGTCCTTGCGGAAGAGGCTCTGGCGAGCGAAACCGTGAGCGAATTGGTGGTGGCGCTCGAGCAGCAACCGTCCTGGTCCGATTTGCCGCTCGTCCTCATCACCCCCGCCGGCGAGGCGGCGCGGGTCCGCCCACACTGTCTGGCCGCTCTAAATCCGGTCGGAAACATCTCGATCATTGAACGGCCGGTGCGACCGGGGACCCTTGTTTCGACCTGCGAAGTCGCCCTGCGGGCGCGTCGCCGCCAGTACCAAGTGCGAGACCTGCTGTCGGAACGCGAGGAACTCGTGGCCAAAGTGCTCGAACAATCGCGAGTGTTCGATACCACGCTCTCGTCGATCGCTGACTTTGCTTACACCTTCGACCGTGGTGGGCGCTTTATTTATGCCAATCAGGCCCTTCTGGATCTGTGGGGGCTTCAACTGGCCGACGCGGTCGGGAAAAACTTTTGGGATCTCTCCTATCCGCCCGAATTGGCCGCCAAACTTCACCGGCAAATCCAGCACGTTTTCGACACGGGCGAGGTCGTGAGGGACGAGACGCCCTATACCAGCCCGACGGGAGCGGTGGGCTATTACGAATACATCTTTTCTCCGGTGTTCGGCAGTGATGGGACGGTCACCGTGGTCGCAGGGTCGACGCGGGATACGTCCGACCGGCGGCGGAACGAAGAAGCCCTGCGCCAGGCGGACCGGCGCAAGGACGAGTTCCTTGCCATGCTCGCGCACGAACTCCGGAATCCCCTGGCCGCGGTGGCCAACGCCGCTTCGCTGCTGACTTCCTCCAGCGCCGAAGATTTCGATTGGGCGGCCGGCGTCATTGCCCGTCAAAGCGGCCATCTCGCTCATTTGATTGACGATCTTTTGGATGTATCTCGAATCACCACCGGAAAGATTCGGCTCCGCAAGGAAATCATCGACGCGGCCACGGTCCTGGACCGGGCGCGGGACTCCGCCTCGTCCATCATCCATACGCGCAAACACGATCTCCTCTGCAGCTACACCTCCGGGTTGATGTGGGTCGAAGCCGATCCCACCCGGCTTGAGCAGATCGTTCTGAATCTCCTCACGAATGCGGCCAAGTACACACCTTCCGGCGGCCGCATTGAACTCTTGGCGCGGCGTTCCGATCTGGAAATCCAAATTACGGTGCGTGACAATGGCATCGGGATTGCGCCCCTGCGCATGCCGGAGATGTTCCAACTTTTCGCGCAAGGCGAGCGCTCGATTGCCCGCAGCGAAGGCGGTCTCGGGATCGGCCTGACGATCGTGCAGAAGCTCGTCGAATTGCATGGCGGCCGGATCGAGGCGCACAGCGATGGCCTCAACCGCGGCAGCACCTTCACCGTCTGTTTCCCGGTCGCCATCCGGCCGCCTTCGACCAACCGGGCAGAGCCCGACGCGGCCCGCGGCACGACCGCGCGGCGGGTGCTGATCGTGGACGACAATGTCGACACCGCTCAAGGCCTCGCGCGACTGCTCGCCCGCGCCGGCCATCAAATCCTGGTCGCTCACGATGGACTGCAAGCGCTTCAGGAAGCGCGAGGACGATCACCCGAAGTGATCGTGCTCGATATCGGTTTGCCCGGAATGGACGGCTTTCAGCTCGTTCAACGCCTGCGCGGCGAGCCGGGTTGCGCCGACGCCTTGATCATTGCCGTGACCGGCTACGGTCAACCGGAGGACCGGTTGCGCGCCATGAACGCCGGATTCGATCACCACCTGGTCAAGCCGATTGATCTGGCGGAACTGAAGACTCTTCTACAGTAGGAGCCTGCTGGGGCCAGGTGATGATGATCGGCCAATCCCGATTTCACGGTTTTGCCCATTGCCGCCACATGACGCGGTAGGCTGCCTCGATGTGGCGAGCGAACCGCGGAGCATCCATGAGCGCCGAGCCCTCCAGGTGACGGCGCAGAGTCTGGCGCAATTCCGCCAACCGCGGCAGATTCCCGGCCAGTTCCGCGGCGATCTTCACGTACTCCCCGTCCGTCCGCGCCACCCACTCGGGAAAACCGGCTGCGTGGAGCACGCTGGACCCGGCGCGCGATACCGCACGCGTTCCGGCCTGCGTCACCACCGGCACTCCCATCCAGAGCGCATGGCAGGTCGTGGTCATCCCGTTGCACGGAAACGAATCCAACGCCACGTCGATCCCCTCGAAGAGGCGGATGTACTCCGGCCAGGGACAGGGCTTGATGAACTCCACGCGTTCCCGGGCCACCTCACCGGCCCCCAGGAGGCCGCGGATTCGCTCCCTGGCTGGCCCCTCCGGGCAGATCATGCGGAGCCGTGACTCGGGAACCAAGGTCAACAGCCTGGCCCAGGAACGCAGCAGATCTTCATGGACCTTGCAGAATTGATTGAGCGAGCCAAAGGTCACGGCCTTCGTCGCGGCCGCGGGCGGCGGGCCGACGGGGGTGAATTCGGCGATCGGCGCATAACAGCACCAGCAATCCGGAAGCCGGATCACCACCCCGCCGAGCCCGGCGTCTTCTTCACCCTCCGGCTCGAGGCGGGCATCCGAAAGCCTGAAATCGATCGCCTCCAGTCCCGTGCTCCCCGGGTAGGCCAGCCAGGACACCTGCACGGGAGCAGGCTGGCGCGCGAAAACCGGAAGGCGATTGCCCCCGGTGTGCATCGCGAGATCGACGAGGATGTCAATGCCATCGTTCCGCACGCAATCGGCGAGTTGGGCGTTCGAAAGGGCACGCACATCCCGCCACACGTCCGCGCCATTCCGGAGCCGTTCCGTCACCTGGTCCGGTTGGGGAACACTGGAGTAGCAATAGACCTCGAATCGCCGGCGATCATGGGCCTCCAGCAGCGGCGCGAAAAAGAAGGAGACTGGGTGGGAGCAGAAATCCGGCGAAACATACCCGACGCGCAACCGGCGATCCGGACTGCGGTCGTTGAGATGGGGCAGGATCGATCGCTTCAGCGGTTCGCTGAATTGCCGATTCCAGCGCTGGTGCTCCGCGGCGATCGTCATCGGGTCACTGCCCGGATGCAGATGAAGCGCGTGGACCAAATTGCTCTGCAAATCCGCATCCTCCGGCTGCAGCCGAATTGCCCGGCGAAGTACGGCAACGGCTTTGTCGAGTTGACCCTGCCGGATGAAGGCCACGGCCAGATTGTTGTGGGCCTGTGGGTGGCCGGGGTCGAGTTCGAGTGCGCCGCGGTAGATGGCCATGGCTTCATCCACGCGGCCGTGCTCGGCGAGCGCGACGCTCAGATTGAAACGGGCTTCCGGGTAATCGCGCTGGAATTGCAGCGCCAGTCGATATGCGGCGGTGGCCTCTTCGAATTCGCCCCCCTGGGCCAGGGCCAGTCCCAGGTTATGATGGGCCGTGGCGTAATCGGGCTTGAGACGCACGGCGTGCCGATATTCGGCGATGGCTTCATCCAGTGCGCCCTGGTCGCGAAGCGCGTTGCCCAGATTGTTGCGCGCTTCCGGGAAGTCGGGCTGGAGGATGAGCGCCCGCTCGTACGCGGCCACCGCTTCCTTCAGCCGGCCCAGCGCTCGATACGCCTCCCCCAGGTGCGAATTTGCCGGGGCGTTGTTTGGATCGAGAGCGATGGCCCGGCGAATCCATTCGACGGCCTGTTCGTTGTGACCCGTCTGGTGTGCGATCAGGCCGAGGGCGTGCATGACATTGGCATGGCCAGGGTGATCGGCGAGGATTTGCCGGTAGAGCGCTTCCGCCTCCGCAAATCGACCAGCGTGATGATGCTGGAAAGCTATTTCGAAGGCCTGTTGAACACTGACCGGAGACATGGTGGGCTGGCAGATTGGGACAAGACATCCGCTGAGATTATGGCGCAAACGACGCCGTAACCCGTGCGGAGCACGACGAAGTCGAACCTTGCAGCTTGGTTCCGGGTCAGCATAATTGATCGATGAGCCTTCAGGAACTCCAGAACGAAGTCGCTCGACTTTCCGCAGCGGAACGCGCCAAACTGCGTGCCCATCTCGACGCCCTCGAGACGCTTTCCGATCCAAAGGTAATGGAAGAGTGGACGCACCAAAACCGCGCCGCCGAAGCGGGAAAAGTCATTTCGCGCGGTGCGGCTATTGCACGACTGAAAGCGGCCGGAAAGCAACTCGAATAGGTTGGGTCGGAGGGGCATGCCAGGCGCGCAGTACTTTCTCACGGATGCTGTGCTCACGGCACTTTTCGCGTTGAGCGATGCGGATTGTCGCCACCTCCTGGCGGCATTCGACCAGATCGCCGGCAGTCCGCGTGAGATGGCGGATTTGGGTGGCCGGGACTGGGACGGATCTCCTGTTTACCTCGTGCGACAAGGGCGTTTTGAGATCGGCTACATCATCGAACCGAATGCAGAGATGATCACGATCACTTTGCTCCGACCCCGCGCTTATTGAAGCCTCCTTCGGGCTCGGCGGGGCCGGAATCAACAGATGCGCCCTTTCTTGAACTGACGCGCGTACGGAGCGGCGTTGGCCACCGCGAAGCGTTCGTCCATCGGTTCGTCAGCCGCTTGATAGCGCAGATCGGCGGATAGACGAATCTTGTTCGTTTGGTTGTCCAGGCTGGCATGCACCGTACGCATCGTAAAAATCAGGATATCTCCAGCGTGATAGTCCGCCGTGAGCCAGCGTCCCCCCAGTTTTTCGCGCAACGAGACGGGATCTTTTGAAAGCGCGCCATCCCATTCCAAGAGCATTTCACCGGATTCGATCTTTTGGGCATTGGGGCCATTCGAACAATATTCATCGACATCTCTTGAAAGATAATTCCGCAGGCGGTCTGCCTGTTGATGAGAGTTTTCCAAGATCATCAATCCACCGACCCGGAGAGGCGCGTCACCGACGGGCAACCATGTGGTCAGTAGATTCTGGGTGCCGCGGCCCATATAAACCATGTCGCAGTGGGGCGGAGTGCCGAACCCCGGGCTGATGACGCGGAACCAAGTGTAATTCAAGTAAAGGACGTCCCTGCCAAAATAGGCTTCGAAAAAGTGCTTCAACTTGCCTTGGTGAGTGAGCTCGTCCAGCGGTTGATTGTCGCCGGTGAAGTCATCCGCTTTAAAAAACTTCAGGGAGGCGGGATCGCCGTCGGGACGAAAGGCGCTCTGGGAATTGGCGATCTTGATATTTTTGACGACGGCTTCGCCGGCCGGAAAATTCTCATCCAAAAATCCATTCGCCATCAGCCGATCCGTGACCACATCGCGGGCCTTCAGCACATCTTCCCGTTTGAAAAACCCCGGCAGGAAAAGGTAGCCGTCTTCCTCCAATCTTTGGCGGCAAAGATGCGGCTCCCCGGCAAGAGCCGAGGAGTCGGTCAAAAACCCAAATTCATTCGGATCGAGATCCAGGCCGCGGGAACGGGGTCGAAATGACGGACTGGTTGCGACAGGAGCATTCGGAAGTGGCGTATTCATAGGGGGGGCGTTCAGAGCGGTGTCCCGAGATTGAGGTCCCGGGAAAACAGCCTCATGAGCGCATCATATTTCTTTTGATGCTCGGGATCTTTGGCGGTGAAAAGGTAGCTCCACGTGTCCTCCCAATTCTGAAGATGGCTCTTCCGGTCGGTGTTCGCGCGAATCGAAATCCCTTTGCCGGCACCCTGCGGATCGAAGGCGGCATTCATGTAAGCCTGATACGCGGCAAAGGTATCAGCGGACCACATCGCCTGATTCCGATGCATGAGGTCGTCCGTCGTCCGCTTGCATTCGAAAATGGAGAGTGGCGTCTCCTCCTGCCAGTGACCCTCGTCGACGATGTAGCAATAAATCGAATCGAGATTCGGCGCCACTTTGTCGTAAACATCAATGCGCCGCGCCAAGAGGATTTCCTGCGAGCGTCGAACATCGTTCTGTCTCGCGAGATTCTGATTGAGAACAAACCCAGCGGTGACGACCGCAACGGGAGTGGCAATGGCAACAATCAGCTTGGCAACCTCCAGGTTGTTCCAGAGGGCTGGCTTTGGGCTGTCTGACATACTGCTCTGGTTCTTCAGTGGCGGGGAAGGGTCAAGCGGAAAATCTGTGAGGGGCGGTCAAAAGCTCCCAAGCGCAACAGCCATTGGCGCCCGCCGTTTCTGTCCCGCACCGCTTGCCCTTGGGCATCCGCCTTCGGCATGCTCACGCCAATCATGCCCCAGCTTCTCATCGCCACAAAAAATGCCCACAAGGCGGCGGAGATTCGCGCCATTCTTGGCGCTTCGTGGGACGTGGCGGATTTAAATGCGCACCCGGAAGTGCCGGCACCCGAAGAAACCAGCGCGACTTTTGCCGGGAATGCGGCCATCAAGGCGGTGGCTGCTTCGCGGTTGTTCGAGGGTTTCGTCCTGAGTGACGATTCCGGGCTGGAAGTCGATGCGCTTGGCGGCGCGCCCGGCGTGATCTCGGCACGTTACGCCGGCCCGAAGGCGTCGGACGCGGACAATCGGGCGCGGCTTCTCCGCGAATTGGCGGCGGAGCGCGTGCGAGGCAAAGCTCGCTCCGCGCGTTTCCGCTGCGTGATGTGCGTGGCGCGCGATGGGGCGGTGATCGGCACGTTTGATGGAGCCGTTGAAGGCGTGATCATCAATCAAGAGTGCGGCGCGGGTGGTTTCGGATACGACTCCCTTTTCGTGCCCACCGGCCATTGTGAGACTTTCGCCCAGCTCCCCGCCGAGGTGAAGAATCGTCTCAGCCACCGGGCCCGGGCGCTTGCCAAGGCGCGGGAGTTTCTGGCTGGGCTGGCGGTGTGACTAAAGTTG
>Ga0302325_10002575_pt1 | contig 43841 bp, 36 predicted proteins | sample Palsa_T0_2_FD_201948 | JGI IMG/M metagenome (GOLD analysis project Ga0302325, IMG submission 201948) | Peat permafrost microbial communities from Stordalen Mire near Abisko, Sweden - Palsa_T0_2 | ecosystem: Environmental > Terrestrial > Soil > Palsa > Peat permafrost | place: Sweden: Abisko... | reverse complement strand
GTACCGCGCGGCGCTGGAGGCACGCCACCGCAGTGCATGAGGCCACCGCGCAGGCAGCGCGAGTCTGGAAGACCAGCGGGCGGCTCGCTGACGGGCGCGAGATCATCTACTTCGACGAGTCGCCGGGCTCAGGTCGCGCGCAGGTGCGCGACCCGCGGGATCTCGGCGACGAGGCGGGAGCGGACGCCGGGCCCGTGTCCGGCCTGCGGTGGGATCCGCTGGTCGGCGAGTGGGTGGTGATCGCCGCCCAGCGGCAGGGCCGTACGTTCCTGCCGCCCGTCGAGCAGTGCCCGCTCTGCCCGTCCGGGCCCGGGCGGCAGACCGAGATACCCGCTGCCGACTACGACGTCGTGGTGTTCGAGAACCGCTTCCCCTCGCTGCGCGGGGTAGCCGGTGACGGCACGGCCGACGGGACAGGTGCCCCGCTGCCTGGCGAGGACCCGCTGTCCGCCCGGCGCCCGGGGACCGGCCGGTGCGAGGTGGTCTGCTTCACCGCCGATCATGATTCGTCGTTCGCCGGCCTGACGCCCGGCCGGGTCCGCACCGTCCTGGAAGCCTGGGCGGACCGCACCGCCACGCTCGGCGCGATGGACGGCATCAGCCAGGTGTACTGCTTCGAGAACAAGGGCGAGGAGATCGGCGTCACGCTGCATCACCCGCACGGCCAGATCTACGGCTTCCCCTTCGTGACCCCGCGGACCTTGCAGCTGATGGGACAGGCGCGTGCGTACGCCGGCGGCGGTCATGGCAACCTGTTCGACGATCTCGTCGCCAGGGAGCTGGCGGAAGGCACCAGGATCGTGGCCGGCAACGAGCACTGGACGGCCTTCGTGCCCGCCGCGGCGCGGTGGCCGTACGAGATACTCCTCTTCCCCGTCAGCCGGGTGCCCGACATCCCGTCACTCGGCGACCCGGCCAGGTACGCCTTCTGCGACCTCTACCTGGACGTGCTCCGCCGCCTCGACGCGCTCTTCGGCAGCCCGCCGCCCTACATCGCCGCGTGGTACCAGGCACCGGCCGCCGATGTCGCCGGCCGGGATGAGTTCGGGCTGCACCTGCGGGTGATGTCGGTCCAGCGGGCGCCCGGCAAGCTGAAATACCTGGCCGGAACGGAGTCCGGCATGGGTGTCTGGATCAACGACGTCGTCCCGGAGGCGGCGGCACTGAGCCTGCGCGAGGCCAGGTACCGTTGACCGGCCATCCCGCGGCCGGCCACGCCGCCGCCTGGTTCCTTGACTGCTACGGCGCGGCGGCGGAGGGCGCGTGGCACGCTCCCGGCCGGGTCAACCTGATCGGCGAGCACACCGATTACAACGACGGGTTCGTGCTGCCCTTCGCGCTCAGCAGGGGCACGCTGACGGTAGCCGGCCGCCGGGATGATGACCTGCTCGAGCTGCGCTCCCGGCAGGTGCCGGGGGACGGAGAGGTGATCCCGCTCGCCTCCCTGCGGCCCGGCGCGATCGCCGGCTGGGCCGCCTACCCGGCCGGAGTCGCCTGGGCGCTGCGCTCGGCCGGTCACCCGGTCGGCGGGTTCAGCATGATCATCGACTCGGATCTGCCCAGGGGGGCGGGCCTGTCGTCGTCGGCGGCGCTGGAATGCGCGGTCGCGCTCGCGATGACCGAGCTCAGCGGGCTGGCGGTACCCAGGTCCGAGCTGGTCACTATCGCGCAGCGCGCGGAGAACGACTTCGTCGGCGTGCCGTGCGGGATCATGGACCAGTCCGCGTCGCTGCTCTGCCAGGCCGGCCAGGCGCTGCTGCTGGACTGCCGCACGTCCGAGTCGGCCGCGATCCCCTTCGACCCGGCGGCCGCCGGACTTGAGCTGCTGGTCATCGACACCCGCGCCCGGCGCGAGCTCGCCGACGGCGACTATGCCAGCAGGCGCGACGAATGCGAGCAGGCCGCGCGCGCTCTCGGCGTGCGGGCGCTGCGGGACATCACCGATGTCTCCCAGCTGGCCAGGCTCGCTGACCCCGTGCTGCGGCGCCGGGCCCGGCACGTGGTCACGGAGAACGCGCGCGTCCTGCGAACCGTGGACCTGCTGCGCGCGGGCCGGCTCGGCGACGCCGGCCCGCTGCTGACGGCGTCGCACCTGTCGCTGCGCGACGACTTCCAGATCTCCTGGCCGGAGGCCGACGCAACGGTCGACGCCGCGGCCGGCGCCGGCTCGCTCGGCGCGCGGATGATCGGCGGGGGATTCGGCGGGTCGGTGATCGCGCTGGTCCCCGCACGCGACTCGGCGGCGATCCGGGCCGCTGTCCGGGCCGCGTTCAGCCAGCGTGACTGGGCGGCGCCGGGATTCCTTGACGCGACGCCATCAGCGGGCGCGCGCCGCGTTCTCGGCGCGCCGGGATCGGGCAGGCTGGGCACCGGGCAGGTCGCGGGTCGGGCAGGCTAGGGCACGGCGAAAGGGGAACGGCGTAATGGATGAGGCCAGCATGGCTGTGAGTGTTCACGATCCGGACGCCTGCGTTGTCGGGGTGGACTTCGGGACGCTGTCCGGCAGGGCGCTCGTCGTGCGGGTGCGCGATGGCGCTGAACTCGGCAGCGCGGTGCATGACTACGCGCATGGCGTGCTTGACGAGGTACTCGCCGCCACTGGCGAGCAGCTGCCACCGGACTGGGCGCTGCAGGACCCGGAGGACTACCGCGACGTGCTCCGGCACGCGGTTCCCGCCGCGATCAGCCAGGCCGGGATCGACCCCGGCCTGGTCATCGGCATCGGCACCGACTTCACCGCGTCCACTGTCATGCCCGTGCTGCGGGACGGGACGCCGCTGTGCCAGCTACCCGGGCTGGCGGGCGCTCCGCATGCCTATCCCAAGCTCTGGAAGCATCACGCGGCCCAGCCGCAGGCGGACCGGATCAACGCGCTCGCGCATGAGCGCGCCGAGCCGTGGATAGCCAGGTACGGCGGTAAGATCTCGGCGGAATGGCAGTTCGCCAAGGCGCTCCAGCTGCTGGAGGAGGAGCCGGGGATCTATCATCAGGCCGAGCGGTGGATCGAGGCGGCCGACTGGATCATCTGGCAGCTGACCGGCACCGAGACGAGGAACGCCTGCACGGCCGGGTACAAGGGCATCCGGCAGGACGGTCAGTACCCGTCGCGGGAGTTCCTCGCCGCGCTCGACCCCCGGTTCGCGCGCTTCGCCGCTGACAAGCTGGAGCACCCGATCTCCCCGCTGGGCGGCCGGGCCGGCTCGCTGACTTCCGCGGCGGCGGCCTGGACCGGGCTGCCCGAGGGCATCGCCGTCGCGGTGGGCAACGTGGACGCGCACGTCACGCCGCCCGCGGCGAACGCTACCGCGCCCGGCCAGATGGTCGCCATCATGGGGACCTCCACCTGCCACGTCATGAACGGGCCCACCCTCGCCGAGGTGCCCGGCATGTGCGGGGTGGTCGACGGCGGCATCATCGCCGGGCAGTGGGGCTACGAGGCCGGGCAGAGCGGCGTCGGGGACATCTTCGCGTGGTTCACCGAGAACGCCGTGCCCGCCGGCTACCTGGAGGAGGCCGCGCGGCGCGGCGTGTCCCTGTTCGACCTGCTGTCCGAGGAGGCGGCCAGGCAGCCCGCCGGCGCGCATGGCCTGATGGCCCTCGACTGGCTCAACGGCAACCGCTCGGTGCTCGTCGACGCGCACCTGTCCGGAGTGGTGCTCGGGCTCACTCTCGCCACCAGGGCACCCGACATCTACCGTGCGCTGGTCGAGTCGACGGCGTTCGGCACCCGGGTCATCATCGATGCTTTCGAGGAGTCCGGCGTCCCGGTCACCGAGCTGGTGGTGGCCGGCGGCCTGCTGAAGGACACGTTCGTAATGCAGGTGTACGCCGACGTGCTCAACCGTCCGCTGAGCCTGATCTCCTCCGCCCAGGGGCCGGCGCTCGGCTCGGCGATCCACGCCGCCGTCGCGGCCGGCGCCTACCCGGACGTGCCGGCGGCGGCGGCCGCCATGGGCAGCAAGAGCGACGCGGTCTTTCGCCCCGACCAGGCGAGCGCCGCCGTCTATGCCGAGCTGTACGACGAGTACGTGGCGCTGCACGACTACCTCGGGCGCGGCGGCAACGACGTCCTGCACCGGCTGCGGGCCCTGCGCCTGCGGGTGCTGGCCGGCCAGGAGGCTGGCCGGGCGGCCGGCCACGAGGCCGGCGGCGCGGGCGCCTCCGGCGGCGCGCCGTGACCGGCGCCGTGACCGGCGCCGTGACCGGCCATGTGAGCGGCGATGTCATCGCCGGCGTCCGCCGCGAGGTGTGCCGGCTGCATGCAGCGCTCGTCGAGGCTGGGCTGGTCGCCTGGACGTCGGGGAACGTGTCGGCCCGGGTGCCCGGCGCGGAGCTGCTGGTGATCAAGCCGAGCGGAGTGGCCTACGCGGACCTGACCCCGGAATCGATGGTGGTCTGCGATCTGGCAGGCACCCGGGTCGACGGGGAGCTCAGCCCGTCCAGCGACACCGCCTCGCATGCCTACGTGTACCGGCACATGGCCGGCATTGGCGGCGTCGTGCACACCCACTCCACCTATGCCACCGCCTGGGCCGCGCGGGGCGAGCCGGTTCCCTGCGTCCTCACCGCGATGGCCGACGAGTTCGGCGGCGAGATACCGGTCGGGCCGTTCGCCCTGATCGGCGGCGACCAGATCGGCCATGGCATCGTCGCGACGCTGGATGGGCACCGCTCGCCCGCCGTGCTGATGCGCGGCCATGGCGTGTTCGCCATCGGCGGGACTGCCCTGGACGCGGTCAAGGCGGCGGTGATGTGCGAGGACGCGGCCCGCACCGTGCACATCGCCAGGACGTTCGGCGCCCCCGAGCCGCTCTCCAAGGACCAGATAGACGCACTCCACCAGCGGTATAAAGATCACTACGGCCAGCGCTGATCGCCCGTCCGCGCGGCGCCGTTCCGCGCGGTGCCCGTCCGCGCGGCACCTGTCCGCGCGGCACCCGTTCAGGGAGGCTCTACTCATGACCGACCGCAAGCCGCGCATCGGGATCCTGGGCATCATGCAGGACCTCTACGACGACATGATCCCGGGGATAGCGCAGCGGCAGGCGGGCTACGCCGCCGAGATCGCCGCGTACCTGGCCGACGTAGCCGAGTTCATCCCCAGCAAGCCGGTTAAGTACCGTGAGGACGCGGAGCGCGAGATGCGGGCGTTCGAGGCCGCGGATCTTGACGGTGTCCTCGTCGTGATGCTCACCTACGGCCCCGCCATGCGGGTCGCCCGGCTGCTGTCGGAGTCGCGGCTGCCGATCTGCCTCGCGAACATCCAGCCAGAGCCCAGTGTCACGCCCGCCTGGGACATGGCCGACATGACCTACAACCAGGGCGTGCACGGCGCCCAGGACACGGCGAACGCGATGGTCCGGGCCGGCCGCCAGTTCTGCGTGCTGACCGACGACTGGAAGTCCGGTTCGTTCCACACCGACGTGCGCCGGTGGGCGCGGGCCGCCGTCGCCGTGACGGCCTGGAAATCGCTCAAGGTCGCGATCTTCGGCTACGCCATGAACGACATGGGCGACATCAGGGTCGACGAGAGCGCGCTGATCAGGAGCCTCGGCCCGGAGATCCTTGCGGTCGCGCCCGGCGACATGTACCGGGGGATGCTGGCCGTCACCGACGACGAGGCCGCCGGGGTCATCGCCTTCGAGGACGCGAACTTCGAGATCGACCCGCGGCTGTCCGGCGAGGAACGCCAGGATCACGCGCGCATGCAGGTAGCGATCGAGCGGATCCTGCTCGACCGCGGGTTCGGCGCATACACGGCGCACTTCGACGCGATCGGCGACGACGGAAGGTTCAGCAGGCTGCCACTGGCCGCCGCGTCCAGCCTGATGGCCAAGGGCTACGGCTACGCGGCCGAGGGCGACGTGCTGACCGCCTGCCTGGTCTCGGCGGGCCACGCGCTGATCGGCGACGCGCACTTCACCGAGATGTACGCGATGGACTTCCCGTCCAACTCGATCCTGCAGAGCCACATGGGCGAGGGCAACTGGAAGATCGCGCGCACCGACCGGCCGGTCAGGCTGATCAAGCGCCCGCTCGGCATCGGCAGGCTGGCCGACCCGCCGACCTTCCTGTTCCAGTACCAGCCGGGCCCGGCGACGCTGGCCGCGCTGGTCTCGCTGGAGGGCGAGCGGTTCCGGCTCGTGGTGGCCGAGGGCGAGAACCTGGACAGCCAGCCGCTGCCGGCCCTGGAGATGCCGTACGGGCAGTTCCGCCCGGCCTCCGGGGTGCGCTCGTGCCTGAACGGATGGCTGCGGGCCGGCGGGCCGCACCATGAGGTGATGAACCTCGGGCATCATGCCGCCGACTGGCGTGTCTTCTGCGACCTGGCCGGGATCGAATTTGTCCAGGTCTGATCTCCCATGAGGAATGTTCCCGCGATGGCCGCGCCAGCGGCGGCCATCGCGGCCATCGCGGCTGCCGTGGCTCTGGTCATCTCCGGCTGCTCCGGCGGCGCGCCGCGGGCCGCAGCGACGGGGCCGGCCGCCGGCACCAGCCCGGCCGCCGGAACGCCGCGGCTGCACTGGCACTCCTGCCCCGGCGGGCAGGCGCAGCTCTGCGCAAGCCTGCAGGTGCCGCTGGACTACGCTCGCCCGGGCGGCAGGAAAATCACCATCGCGCTGTCCGAGGTGCCGGCCACGGCGCCGCGCGCACGGCAGCAGGGCGCCCTGATCGTCAATCCGGGCGGCCCTGGCGGCAGCGGCCTGAGCATGGCGTCGTTCGTTGCCGACGGGCTCCGGCCGTCCGTCGCGGCCGAGTACGACATCATCGGGTTCGACCCCAGGGGCGTCGGGTCGTCCGTGCCGTCGCTGCACTGCGACCCGTCGTTCTTCGCCGGGGTGCGGCCCGACTACATCCCGGCCAGCGCGGCGGCGGAGCAGACCCTGATCGGCCGGGCCAGGGACTACGCCGGCGACTGCGAGAAGAAGTACGGCTGGCTGCTGCCCTACATGACGACGCGGGACACCGCCCGGGACGTCGACTCGATCCGGGCGGCGCTGGGGCTGCAGAAGATCAGCTACTTTGCCTACTCCTACGGCACCTACATCGGCCAGGTGTACGCGACCATGTTCCCGCACCGGATTCGGCGGATGGTGCTGGACAGCACAGTCGACCCGCGCGGAGTCTGGTATGGCGACAACATCGCCCAGGACTATGCGTTCCAGGGCCGGATGAATGCCTTCTACGCATGGGCCGCCGCGCACGACAGCGTGTACCACCTCGGCTCGGCCAGATCGCAGGTGAGCCAGGCGTGGCACCAGGCGCAGGCCCGGCTTGACGCTCACCCGATCCGCGGCCCGGACGGCCCGCTGATCGGCCCCGATGAGTATGACGACACGTTCCTTGTCGGCGGCTACGCCAACGCGTTCTGGCCGGTGCTCGCCGCCGCGCTGGCCGGCTACCTGCACGAGGGGAATACCGGCCCGCTGATCAGCGCGTATCAGCAGCAGGGCAGGCAGAACGAGAACGAGTTCGCTGTCTACAACGCGGTGGAGTGCAGCGATGTCAGCTGGCCGCGCGACTGGGCGACGTGGAACTCGGACACCAGAAAGGCGTACGTGACTGCCCCGTTCGAGGCATGGGGCAACGCGTGGTTCAACGCCGCCTGCGCGTTCTGGCCGGTGCGCGGGCCGGCTCATCCGATGCGGATCAGGGGCAAGGGGCTGCCCGGCATCCTGATGCTGCAGGGCACGCTGGACGCGGCAACCCCGTACGCGGGAGCGCAGCAGGCCCATGAGGAGCTGCCGACGGCCCGGATGGTGGTGGTGGAAGGCGGCGGCAATCACGGCCAGTCCCTGGCCAGCCCGCCGAATGCCTGCGTGAATGGCTACCTGAACCGCTATCTCGCCACCGGGGCGCTACCGGAGAAGCCGGGCCTGGTCAACGCGACCTGCGCGGCCCTGCCTCCCCCGCCGCCCGGCTGACCCCCGCGTATCTGAACGACGTGGCTGGGACTTCAGTGCGGATACAGCGACAGTGGAGTCCCAGCCACGCTATTGATGTGGTCCCTCGGCGGCTGATGTGGTCCCTCGGCGCCTCGCGTGAGCTCTCCGGGCGGCCTCGCGGTGAGCCGCGGACCGCCGGGCCGTCGGCGGTACGGGCGATGCGGTTACGCTGAGAGCGTGCTGCGCACAAGGACGTGGAAATCGTCGCCGCTGCGCCTGCTGAACGATAGCGATCGCGACGAGGCGCTGCTCATCTGCGACCGCGACCCGGTGACGAATGTCTTCGTCAGCGCGCGGCTGCGCGCGGCTGGCCTTGATCCCGGCAGGCTCGGCGCCCAGCTATGGGGATATTCCGATGGCGGCAGGCTGACGTCGCTGTGCTATTCGGGAGCCAATCTCGTGCCGGTCGCCGCGACCTCGAGCGCGGTCACGGCATTCGCTGACCGGGCTCGCCTGCAGGGCCGCCGCTGCTCATCGATCGTCGGGCCCGGGCCGGCCGTTCAGGAGCTATGGGCGCTGCTCGCGCCGCACTGGGGCCGCCCCCGTGAGGTCAGGGCTGTGCAGCCGGTGCTGTCCATCTCCGGCGATCCGCTGATAGCCCGGGATCCGATGGTGCGCGCCGTGCGCCCCGAGGAGCTCGACATCCTGCTCCCGGCCAGCGTGCACATGTTCACCGAGGAGGTGGGCGTGTCGCCGATCGGAGCGGACGGCGGCGCCGCGTACCGGGCTCGCGTCATGGAGCTGATCAGGGTCGGCCGGTCGTTCGCCAGGATCGAGGGCGGACGGGTCATCTTCAAGGCCGAGGTGGGATCGGTGACCCCGCAGGTGTGCCAGGTACAGGGCGTGTGGGTGCCCCCGGACATGCGCGGGCGCGGTGTCGGCTCCCATGGCATGGCCGCAGTCGTGGCGATTGCGCTTGAGTCCATCGCGCCGACGGTGACGCTGTACGTCAACGACTTCAATGCCCCCGCGCGTGCCGCGTACCAGCGGGTCGGATTCGCCGAGGCAGGCACGTTCATGTCGGTATTGTTCTGACGTCTCTGCTGTTCTGACGTCTGTGCCGTTGTGACGTCTCTGCCCGGGGCCCGGCGCGCGGGGGGCCCGGCGCGCGGGGGGCCCAGCGCGCGGGGGGCCCGCCGCATGATGCAGCGGGCCCGCCCCCTTATCCCTGGCGCCGGTCAGCCAGCCGTGCGGCCACCGCTGGCCAGGCCAGGCCGCCTGGTCGGCCCCCCGCCGATCGCAGACCGGCCTGGCCGGGTCGCCGCAGGCCCCGGCGCCGCTGAGGAACCCGTCGCACTTGGCTTGACACCATCGTGCGGCTCTGGCCCCTCACGTGATCCTGCGACCGTAGGGTAACTAATAGATATCGCAGTAAGTTCGCACAGACCTGGATAGAGATTCCCGCAGACCTGGATCGAGATACGTGAGCCCTGCTTCCCCGGCGTCCGCCGCGGCCGCCGCTTCCCCGGCGTCCGCCGCGTCCGCCGCATCGCCGGCCTCCGTCGCTTCTCCGGCGTCGGCGGCGTCCGCCGCTTCCCCGGCGTCCGCCGCGGCCGCGGCCGGCCGCCAGGCGGCGGCCAGCTACTTACGGGAGTTACTGCTCCGGCCAGGCCGGTACCGCCGGATCTGGGAGCAGCACGCGATCCGCGTCAGGCTCGGCGAGATCAATCAGCTGGCCGTCGCCGAGGCGCTCGCCCGGCATCTGTGGAGCTACCCCAGTGCCAGCGGCGACGCCGACGTGGTCGCGCATCAGCTGAAGGACACCGTCGCCCGGTCGCTCAGCGGCAGCGTGCTGAGCAGGCGCGCGCTGTCGCTGTTCATCGACGCGTTCGGGTTTGCCGATCAGGAGCAGGACCGGCTCTGGCGGCTATGGGAAGGATCCGCGGCGATCAGCGTCCTGACCGGGGACAGGGCCATGCCATCGGACAGCTTCGCCGAGGTGGCCGCGGTGCTGGGACCGCGAAGGCACCAGACGCTGTCCCTGCATGACCATGTCTATGTCGGGTTTGACGGCCGCCTGGCATCTACCCGGACGCTCCAGGTCGTCGAGGCCATCGTCGACGGGCTGGACCGCATCCCCTACCTGTATGACACGAACGCCACGACGCTGGAGACGGGCCAGGGATGCGGCGAGCCGACCGGGTCCCTCTACCGGATCAGCGAGGGCGTCTACGCCACCGGCATCCCGCTGATCAAGTCACTCGCCCTCGGCGAGACGCTCACGCTGGAGTACTGGACGTCCTATCACTACCCGGGGAACTTCCTTGACCCCAGGGAACGCCAGTTCCGCCGCGCGGCGCTCCGGCGGCTTGAGAACCTTGACCTGCGCGTCGAGTTCCATCCCGGCATGCTGCCGGAGACCGTCTGGTGGGCGGTCTGGGACGGGCTTGACGGCGAGATCGCCGAGCAGGAGCCGGTGACGCTGGACGGCCAGCACTCGGCCCACCGTTACCTGCGGTCCCTGGACAACGCCGTCGTCGGCTTCCACTGGGCCTGGCCGGAAGACGGCTCCTGACCGGTCAGCCGGTACTCGCGTAGGCCGCGCTGACCAGCCGCGCCGCCCTGGTCCCGGTGGCCGCCCCGTTGCCCATCCGGTTGGTGACATATCCGATGGCGAGCCCGCGCGACGTGTCGCCAAGGCCGATCGCGCCGCTCAGGCCGGTATGGCCGAACGCGCCCCGCTGTGCTGCCCTGGGAACCCAGAATGACTCCGAAGGGAGCATAAAGCCCAGGCCGAACGCAGTAGTCACCCCGAGCACTCTGTCAGTGCCGCTCACCCTCGGGGCGAGCGCACCGCGCAGCGTCGCGGGACTCACGATGCGCCCGGCGACCAGGTGCCGGTAGAACCCGGCCAGCCCGGCCGCTGTCGCCAGCAGCCCGCTGGCCGGCCAGCCCCCGCTCAGCACCGCCACGCTGTTGCTGCCGCCCGGCACGGACGTCGGATCGGGGTTGCCGAAGGCGCGGCGGGCGAGATCAGCCGTCTCCGCGCTGACCGCCGCCGTGATCACGCTGGCCCGCGGATCGGTGCTGCCAGGCGGGCCGGTCCTGCCGGGCGGACTGGGGGTGCCGCGCGGATCGGTGCTGTCCGGCGCGGCAGCGCCCGGGGCAGTGCCCCGGCCGATCCTGGCCGCGCGGCCGATCACCTCGGCCGGCCCGCCGAGCCACAGGCCGAGGCCCAGCGGCCCGGCGATACGCTCCGCCAGGTACGCACCGACGGTCTGGCCGGATAGCCGCCGGACTAGTTCCCCGGCCAGCCAGCCATAGGTAAGGGCGTGATAACCATGTGCCGAGCCAGGCTCCCATTCGGGCGGCTGGGCCGCCAGCCTGGCTGCCATCGCGGCCGGATCGGCGGCCTCGGCGACCGACACCGGATCGCGGAACGCGGGCAGGCCGGCCTGATGACTCAGCAGCTGCGCGCCGGTCGCGCGCTCCTTGCCCGCCGCCGCGAACTCGGGCCACCACGCGGTGACAGGACCATCCAGGTCGCAGCCGCCCTCCTCGGCGAGGCGCAGCGCGGACGCCGCCGTGACGGCCTTGGCACAGGAAAACGTCAGGCACGGCGTGTCTCGTTCCCACTGGCGGCCAGCTCGCTGGTCGGCGTAACCGGCCCATAGCTCGGCGACGATGTCGTCGCCCTGGTAGACGCAGACCGCGGCGCCCGACTCCTCGCCGCGCTCGAAGTGCCGGGCGAATACCGCGCCGACCCGGCTGAATCGCTGGTCGCAGTGGCCGTGAATCTCGGTTTCCATGCCAGCACCTTCCGGAGGGAGCGGCATACGCGCAAATCCGGGCGGGATTCCGCTGGAAAAACTACGCGCGCGAGCGCCCCGCGCCCCGCCCGCCCCCGCGCCCCGCCCGCCCCCGCGCCAGCCCGCCTGCCCGCTGGCAGGCCTGGCGGAAAATATTCAGATGACCAGCGCCGTCGGCATTGCTAGGATCTTGGCCCTTGTGCCTGCCATCCCCCATGCCATCGAGGTGATGACTCATGCCCTCGGCCAGTGATACCCATCGCGGGGCGCCGGCCACTCCCCAGCCCGGCATCGGCCCGGACTCGTTCGGCAGTGCCGGTCCTGACACTGCCGATCCTGACAAGACCAATCCTGACAGTGCCGATCCTGACAGTGCCGATCTTGTTCTCGCGGCGGAGCGCGCGCATTTGCGCGCGGCGCGCCAGTACCTGCGGCTGATGCGCGAGAACGTGCTCTCCCTCCGGGCGCTCGGCGGAGACCCGGTATCCGAGGAGTACCTGAAGGCCGACCTGTACCGGCGGGCCGAGGCGCTGCACGACCTCCCGGACACGCCACTGTTCTTCGGCAGGCTCGACTACTCCGCCGAGATCTCCTGGCCAGACGCCGGTACTGGCGAGCCGGACATCGGCCGGGCCCTGCCCGGCGAGCAATTCCACATCGGCAGGCGCCATGTCCACGACCCGGATGGCCATCCTGTCGTGATCGACTGGCGCGCGCCGGTATCCCGGCCGTTCTACCGGGCCAGCCCGGCCGAGCCGATGGGACTAGCGCGCCGCCGCAGGTTCGGATTCTCCGGCGGCGACCTGACCGCCTACGAGGATGAGGACTTCGCCCGGGCGCCGCGGCCGGCATCGGGGGAGCGGCTGGCGCCGGGGGATGAGGAGGCGAGTTCCGGCGGCCCGGTCAGCCGGATCCTGATCGACGAGATTGAGCGGCCCAGATCCGGCCCGATGCGCGACATCGTGTCGACAATCCAGCCTGAGCAGGACGACATCGTCCGCGCCGAGCTGGACATGACGGTCTGCGTGCAGGGCGCGCCGGGAACCGGCAAGACCGCCGTCGGCCTGCACCGGGTCGCCTACCTGCTGTACGCACACCGGGAGCGGATGAGCCGCGGCGGCGTACTCGTCGTCGGGCCGAACCGGGCGTTTCTTTCCTATATCAGGAACGTGCTGCCAGCGCTCGGCGAGCTCAACGTCACGCAGGTGTCGGTGACCGACCTGCTGGCCACGGTCCCGGTCCGGGCCGCCGATCCGGACCCGGCCGCCAGGATCAAGGGCGACGCCAGGATGGCGGAAGTGCTGCGCTCGGCCCTCTGGGAGCAGCTCGGCCAGCCGACGGAGGCGCTGATGCTGCCGCGCGGCTCGCGGCGCTGGCGGGTTCCCGCCGACGAGATCGCCGCGCTGGCTGACGAACTGCGGCGCCGGGGGGTGCGCTACGGGACCGGCCGCGAGATGCTGTCGCACCGCATCGCGCACGTCATCCTGACCAGGATGGAGGAGGCCGGGGAGACCTGCGATGACCGGACCCACGAGGCGGTGCGCCGGACCAGGCAGGTACGGGCGGCGGTGGACGGGATCTGGCCGAAGACCGATCCGCTGCGACTGGTGCTGCGGCTGCTTTCCGACCCTGACCTGCTCGCCAGCGCCGCCAGCGGCCTGCTCGACGCCGACGAGCAGGCGAGGATCTCCTGGTCAAACCCGCCAAGAGGGCCGGGCTCCGCCCGCTGGTCAGCGGCCGACGCGGTGCTCATCGACGAGGCCCGCGATCTGGTCGAACGTACTCCCAGCCTGGCGCACGTCGTCGTGGACGAGGCGCAGGACCTCTCGCAGATGGAGTGCCGCGCGATCGGCCGCCGCTGCGCGACCGGCTCAGCCACCGTGTTCGGCGACATCGCCCAGGGCACCACGCCGTGGGCGACCGACAGCTGGCAGCAGCTCCTCACCCACCTGGGCAAGGAGGACGCCAGGCTGCGCGTCCTTGACATCGGCTACCGGGTGCCGCGGCAGATACTCGACTTCGCCAGCCAGCTGCTCGCTCCCATCGCACCCGGCCTGGCGCCGGCCCGCTCCCTCCGGCAGGACGCGGGATCCCTGGCGCTGATCGCCGTGCTAGCAGGCTCGATGCCTGACTCGGTCACCGCGGCATGCGCCGACGCGCTGGGCCGCGCTGGCTCGGCTGCCGTGATCGCCGCCGACGATCAGGTGGCCGGTATCTCGGCGATGCTGGCCAGGTCCGGCCTGCCGCATGAGGTGCTCGACGCCGACGCGGCCGCGGGCCAGCTCACCGTGGTGCCGGTTACTCTCGCCAAGGGCCTGGAGTTCGACCAGGTCATCGTCGTCGAGCCGGCTCGCATCGCCGCCGCGGAATCCCGCGGCCTGCAGCGGCTCTACGTCGCGCTCACCCGGGCGGTGTCCCGGCTGACGGTGCTGCACGCCGAGCCGCTGCCAGCGCCGCTTACAGGTCCTTGAGCACGGACGTGATCAGCGCGGCTGAATCCTCGAATGACAGGGCCGTGGCCCGCAGGTGGTTGAAGAAGACGTTGTAGCGGTCCACCTCGTCGACGTCCTCGATGTAGAACGCGCTCGTCAGGTCCTCCAGGTACACCACGTCGGGGTCAATCCGCTCGGGGAATACCAGGATGACGAACGGCCTGCCCATCGCCGGATGGGCGCCCGCCGCGAACGGGATCACCTGCATGGCGACGTTCTTCAGGTTCGCCAGCTCCAGCACGTGCTCAAGCTGAGCCCGCATCAGCTCCGCGCCGCCAACAGTGCGGCGCAGCGCCGCCTCGTCCACGACGGTCCACAGCGTGGGCGGATCAGCCCTGGTCAGGGCAGGCTGGCGGGCCATCCGGAGGGCCACCTTGCGCTCAACCTCGTCATGGTGGCCGTTCATCGTCCCGGACTTGATGATCGTCCGGGCATAGTCCTCGGTCTGCAGCAGGCCGGGAATGAGGTTTACCTCATAGACCCGGATCTCCGACGCCGCGCTCTCCAGGCCCACGTACGTCGCGAACTGCGGCTGGATCGTGTCGCTGTAAGCGTGCCACCAGCCCTTCTGGCGCGAGTCGCGGGCCAGTTGGACCAGGCTGTCCCGCTGCTCCGCCGGCACGGCGTAAAGCGCGAGCATGTCGCGCACATCGCGGGGCGAGACGGACACCCGCCCCGTCTCCACCCGGCTGATCTTCGAAGCCGAGCATTCGAGATGCTCGGCGACCTCCTCACAGGTGAGCTTCGCAGCCTCCCGTAGCCTCCTGAGCTCGAGCGCGAGCCGGCGCCGCCGCACGGTCGGGCTTTGCTCGCTTGCCATGTTTCACCCCCCGGCATTTGGTCGGATAGCTGCTGTGCCGAGCGTGTGTGGGTTTCAGATACTGCCATCAATCGGTGACCCTACGAGCCGAAATGTGGGCCCGCACGAGCCAAAATGTGGCCCGCGTGATCAAGATTAGGCCTGAGACCAGTGTGACGAGGCCATCAGGACGGCGTCCGGTGATCGCCAGAACATGAGGAGGCAATTTCTCAATGCATGTTGCATCTCGCACTCTGCCGATGCATTCTAAGACGAGACATCACTCTACGCTGCAAGGCAGCTACCAAAGGTGACTCTGAATGATCATGGACACCGAGCAGCCCCCCGCGCCGGCCGAGTCCTGGCATGCGTACCTGGACCGGCTCGAAGGTCTCGCCGAGGCGCTTGCCGGGCACGGGCTTCGCGCGAGGCTGATAACGCCGCCCGGCCGCGTGCCAAGCCTGCATGTGGTCAACCCGGCGGCCGCGGCCCTGGCCGAGGATATCTACGCGGGACCATGCCAGGACGGCAGCTGGTGGTTCTGGTGGTCCTGGGCCGAGCGGATCGCCGTCTGCGAGGACATGCAAGGCGCGGCGCAACTGGTCAGCCGTGTCCTCGCTGCCCGCCGCTAGCCTCGCGCCGTGTGCAGCGCGCCAGCCGGAAACCCGGGAAAGGCCACGGTCCGCCCGCGCCAGGATGCCGCTCGCATGGCGGTGGCCAGCAGCTCGCGCGCGCCGAACTCCCGGATCCTCGTGCTGGTCACCGCCACGACGCCGAGGTAAGCGGTGGCGACCCGGTCCTCCAGGGTGACCGCGAGCGACATGGCGCCAGCGGAGCTGTGCACGCGATGCGGGAGGCGATAGGCCACCGCCGCGGCAACTGGCTGCTGGCCGGCCGAGCGGAGCATCGCCTCGAGCGAATCCCGGGCAACCTCATGCGCGACCCAGTCGCTGGTGGCGGCGGTGAGGGCGGCGCCGCTGAGGTAGGCGCCGACCACGCCGTAGCCGTAGACGGCGGCGTGCTCGGCGGCCAGTGCCGCCTGCAGGGCGCTGGCCTCGTTCGCGGCAGCCGGCCGCGGCCTCGTCCTGGCCATGCCTAGGCAGTCCCTCCGGCGGCCGCGAGGGCGGCCACGTGCGTTGCCTCCGAGGCCGCGACGCTGGCCATGAGCTGGGCGAGCGACGGGGACACCGCGGGCAGCTTACGCAGCAGGGTCGCTGCCGCCGCCCGCTCGGCGCCCTGCAGGAACGAGATCGCTGCCGCGCGGCCGGCCGGCACGTCGGCCGGCTCGCCGTGGCTCGCGCTGCCGGATCCCGCGTCGCTGGATCCCCGCCCGGAGGCGCCGTCCAGGGCGGGCGCGGCCGCGGCGGCCGGAGAAGGGGACGCGGCGGCGGACCGTTCCTCGGCCGCAGCGGCGGACCGTTCCTCGGACGCGGCGGCCGACCGGGCCGCGGCGGCCGGCGGCACGATCAGGCGTGACCGGAGCTGCGCGAGATGCGCCCGGTGCTCGGCGCGCAGCGGGCGCAGCACCGCTGCCAGTTGGCCGGAGCCCCTGACGACGGCGTCGTAGCGGGCGATCATGAGTTCCTCCGCGGCAATGGCCGCGCGGAGTATGGCCACGTCAGGGGCTGGCCTGGGCGGTGCCGCGAGGGCGCCGACGCCCTTGCAGCCCGAGACGGCCAGCATCGGCAGGCAGACGGCACCGGCGGCGAGGACGGCTCGCCGCGTCCGATCCGCCGCCACCCAGCCTCCTGTCATCCCGCGCCCCGTCTCCGGGCGGAATCCAAGCATGTCACGGTCCGTCCCGATGCCCTGGATCGCGGCTGGCCGTGACCCGGAGGCGCCGGTGCCCGCTGCGGGAACGACCAGGTAGCCGATCACCGTTAGTCTGGATGCCGGACAACAGCACAGGTCGCCGGCGAGGAGGTCGTGATGCACGGTAGCTCCCGTCACGGTTCGCCGCGCCCGGTGGCCAAGGGTGGTCCCTCCCCGGCCGCCGGACCGGCGGACGCGCAGCATCTCTCCGCACTGCTCGAGCCCGTGGTCAGCGCGCGCGGCATGGACCTGGAGACTGTGCGGATAACCGCGGTCGGCAGGCGCCGCCTGCTGCGCGTCGTGGTAGACGCCGACGGCGGCGTAAGCCTGGACGACATCACGCTGATCAGCCGCGCGCTGTCGGACGAGCTTGACGCCAGCGGCGGCATGGGCGAGGCCCCGTACACCCTGGAGGTCACCTCGCCAGGCGTGGACCGCCCGCTGACCGAGCCGCGGCACTGGCGCCGGGCCGCCGGCCGGCTGGTCCGCGCGACACTGGCGCCGCGATCGGCATCCAGAACGGAGAATCCGGGGCGCTCGGCCACCATCGAGGGCAGGGTCCTGGCCGCTGGCCCGACCGGAGTCCTGCTCGAGGTGGCGGGCGAGCAGCGCGAGTTCGGCTACGCGGAGCTCGGCCCGGGAAAGATACTGCTCGAGTTCACCCGCGCCGTGTCGGGTGCGGACGGGGGGCGCAGTGATGGACATTGACCTGAGCGTGCTGCGGAGCCTTGAGGCCGAGAAGGACATCTCGATGGATCTGGCCATCAAGGCGATCGAGGACGCGCTGCTTGTCGCCTATCACCGCGCCGACGGCGCGCCCCCGATGGCACGGGTAGAGGTGAACAGGGCCAACGGGCACGTCACGGTATGGGCGGCGGAGACCGGCGCCGAGGGCGAGGTGGTCAGGGAGTACGACGACACCCCGGACGGGTTCGGCCGGATCGCGGCCACCACCGCGCGCCAGGTGATCCTGCAGCGGCTCCGTGACGCCGAGGACGAGCTGACCTTCGGCGAGTACGCCGGCCGCGAGGGTGACATTGTCGCCGGGGTCATCCAGCAGGGCCGGGATCCGCGGGCCGTGCTGGTGGATCTCGGCAAGCTGGAGGCCATCCTGCCGCCGACCGAGCAGGTGCCCGGCGAGAAGTACGTGCACGGCGAGCGGCTGCGCTGTTACGTGCTGCACGTCAGGAAGGGTTTCCGCGGCCCGTCCGTGACCCTGTCGCGTACCCACCCGAACCTGGTCAAGAAGCTGTTCTCGCTCGAGGTCCCGGAGATCGCCAGCGGGGCGGTGGAGATCGCGGCGATCGCGCGCGAGGCGGGGCACCGCAGCAAGATCGCGGTGATCTCGCACCAGCCGGGGGTGAACGCGAAGGGCGCCTGCATCGGCCCGCTGGGCATCCGGGTCCGCAACGTGATGACCGAACTGCACGGCGAGAAGATCGACATCGTCGACTTCTCCGCGGATCCGGCCCAGTTCGTAGCGCACGCGCTCTCGCCGGCCCGCGTCTCGCGAGTGGACATCATCGACGCTCAGGCCCGGGTCGCGCAGGTGATCGTGCCCGACTACCAGCTCTCCCTGGCGATCGGCAAGGAGGGGCAGAACGCACGCCTCGCGGCCAGGCTGACCGGCTGGCGGATCGACATCCGGCCCGATCAGGGTCCCACCGCCCCTCCGGCGGATGCCGTTTCCCCGGCAGCCGGGCCCGGCGCCCCGGCCGGGCCGGCCGCTCCGGGCCGCCGCGGTGCTGCGGCCGGGCAGGCCGCGCCGGACGCGCCGGTCCGGCCCGGGGCCGGGGCGGACGTGTCAGGTACCGCAGACGCGCCGGTCCGGCCCGGGGCCGGGGCGGACGTGCCAGGTGCCGCAGACGCGCCGGCACTGTAAGCTTGATGGCAGAATGGCCAGGCGGTCTCTCCGGCCCGCGCAAGCGATCCGGATGTGCGTGGGATGCCGGGTCCGCGCGGCCAAGTCCGACTTGCTTCGCCTAGTGGCGGCCGGGGATGAGGTTGTCCCCGACCCGCGGGCGCGACATGCTGGCCGGGGTGCGTACCTGCACCCCAGCCTGGGATGCCTGGAGCGGGCACGGCGGCGCCGGGCATTCCCGCGGGCGCTGCGCTTGCCGGGACCGCTCGGAACCGGCAAGATCGCGGAGTACCTGGCACGACCCGGCGGGAGTCCGCAGGGGCAGGGCAGGCGGACGGAAGGCATGGACGGCAGCAGTGCCGGAGAAAGCAGGCTGAGACGGTAATGAGCGTCCGATGAGCATGCGGCGATGAACAGCACAGGCTGACGCCGGACGGAGCACGCGCTGCCCCGGACCGGCTGACTGGTCCGGATTTCCCGGACCGACTAGAGGGAGCGCAGTGGCGAAGGTCCGGGTATACGAGCTCGCGAAGGAGTTCGGCGTAGAGAGCAAGGCCGTGATGGCCAGGCTCCAGGAAATGGGCGAGTTCGTTCGCTCGGCGTCCTCGACAATCGAGGCGCCCGTCGTCCGCAGGCTGAAGGAAGAGCTCGCGGCCCAGCAGCCGAAGCAGGCCCAGGCTGGAAAGTCAGGCAGTCAGCGGCCAGCGCAGCCATTGGCTGCCCCGGCCGCCGTCACCCCTCCGGACGGCTCCAACGGTCACGGCGGGGCGGTCGGCGAGGCCGCCAGGGTGCAGGCTCGGGAGCCTGCCCCCGGCCCGTCGGCCGGCGAGACCGTGTCCCCGGTCGCGGGGCCGGCCGCCGATCCCGTCCAGCGGCTGCCGGAATCTGCGGCGCCGCAGGCGGTGGCTCCGGCCGCGCCTGCTGCCGGGATCCCGTCAGCCGGCACCGCTCCGGCTGGCTCGCGGCCCGGTCCTGGCGGCACGCCAGACGCTCCCAGGCCCGTCACCCCGGCGGCCGGCCAGCGGCCAGCGTCCCGCGGCGGGCCCCGCCCGGGGCCGCGTCCCGGCAACAACCCGTTCAGCGCGAACGCCAGCGGCATGGGCTCGGCGCCGCGCGGTGCCCGCCCCGGTCAGCCCGGCGGCACGGGCCCGGCCGGCCTGGCCGGCACGACCCCCGGCGCTCCGCCCGCGCCCGGCCAGCCGGCCAGCCGCCCGGGTGCGCCCGCCGGTCCCGCCGGGCGATTCGCCGCCCGGCCGGCCTCCGGGGATCTGGCGCATCCCGGTGGCTCGCGGCCAGGCGGCCCCCGCCCGAGCCCCAACAGCATGCCGCCGCGTCCGGCCCCGAGCCGTGGTCCCGGCGGTCCGGGCGCGGGCGGTCCCGGTGGCGGCCGCGGCGGTCCCGGTGGCGGGACAGGCACCCGCCCCGGCGGCGGCCGCGGCGGTCCCGGCGGTGCTGGCGGTCCTGGCGGCGGCGCTGGCGCGCGCGGCGGTCCCGGTGGCGGCGGCGGCCAGCGTCCCGGCATGGGCCCGGCCAGGCCCGGCGGTGGCGGCCGCGGCAGGAGCGGCACGCAGGGCGCCTTCGGGCGGCCAGGCGGCCGGCCGTCGCGCGGCAGGAAGTCGAAGAAGCAGCGGCGCCAGGAGTTCGACAACATGCAGGCGCCCGCCATCGGCGGCGTGTCGATCCCGCGCGGCAACGGCCAGGTCATCAGGCTGTCCCGGGGAGCCTCGCTGAGTGATTTCGCCGACAAGATCGGGGTGAACCCGGCCTCGCTTGTCCAGGTGCTCTTCCACCTCGGCGAGATGGTCACGGCGACCGCGTCGGTGAACGACGAGACCCTGCAGCTGCTCGGCGCTGAGCTCAACTACTCCGTCCAGGTGGTATCCCCCGAGGAGGAGGACAGGGAGCTGCTGGAGACGTTCGACATCGAGTTCGGCGAGGACGAGGGCGACGACTCCGACCTCGTCGCCAGGCCGCCGGTAGTGACAGTGATGGGCCATGTCGACCATGGCAAGACCAAGCTGCTCGACGCCATCCGGCACACCAACATGGTGGCGCACGAGGCAGGCGGCATCACCCAGCACATCGGCGCCTACCAGGTCGACACGGTCGTGGACGGCCAGGAGCGCAAGATCACCTTCATCGACACGCCCGGCCATGAGGCGTTCACCGCGATGCGCGCCCGTGGCGCCGAGACGACCGACCTGGTGGTCCTCGTCGTCGCCGCCGACGACGGCGTGAAGCCGCAGACCACCGAGGCGCTCAACCACGCGCAGGCGGCCGGCGTGCCGATCGTCGTCGCGGTCAACAAGATCGACAAGGAGGGCGCCGACCCGCAGCGGGTCCGCGCGCAGCTCACCGAGTACGGGCTGGTGGCCGAGGAGTTCGGCGGCCAGTCGCTGTTCGTCGACGTCTCCGCCCGGACGGGCGCCGGCATCGAGGCGCTGCTCGAGGCGATCGTGCTGACCGCGGACGCGGAGCTTGACCTGCGCGCCAACCCGCACCAGCAAGCCCAGGGCGTGGCCATCGAGGCACATCTGGACAAGGGCCGCGGCCCGGTCGCGACCGTCCTCGTGCAGCGCGGGACGCTCAACGTCGGCGACTCGATCGTCTGCGGCGAGGCCTACGGCCGGGTCCGGGCGATGCTGGACGAGAACGGCGACCCGGTGGCCGACGCGCCGCCGTCCCGGCCTGTCCAGGTGCTCGGCCTCACGGCCGTGCCCGGTGCCGGTGACAGCTTCCTCGTGGTCGACGACGACCGGGTGGCCCGGCAGATCGCCGAGCGGCGCGAGGCGCGGGAGCGTACCGCGATGTTCGCCCAGCGCCGCCCCAGGGTCACCCTGGAGGACCTGGAGTCCGCGCTCAAGTCGGGCGAGCGGGAAGAGCTGCTGCTGATCATCAAGGGCGACGTGTCCGGCTCGGTCGAGGCCCTGGAGGACGCGCTCGTCAAGATCGATGTCGGCGAGGACGTTGTCCTGCGGGTCATCGGCCGCGGCGTCGGCGCGATCACCCAGGACGACGTCAACCTCGCGATCGCCTCCGAGGCCGTCATCATCGGCTTCAACGTCCGGCCGGCCGGACGGGCCGGCGAGCTGGCGCAGCGCGAGGGCGTGGACATCCGCTACTACTCGATCATCTACCAGGCGATCGAGGAGATCGAGGCCGCGCTCAAGGGCATGCTCAAGCCGGAGTTCGAGGAGATCCAGCTCGGCACCGCTGAGGTCAGGGAGGTCTTCCGGGTGCCGCGGATCGGCGCGGTGGCCGGCTGCATCGTCCGCACCGGAATCATCACCAGGAACAGCAAGGCGCGGCTGGTGCGGGACGGCGTGGTCGTCTCGGACAATCTCACCGTCGAATCGCTCCGCAGGTTCAAGGACGACGCGACCGAGGTGCGTGAGGGCTTTGAGTGCGGCATCGGCATCGGCTACAACGACATCAAGGTCGAGGACGTGATCGAGACGTTCGAGATGCGCGAGAAGCCGCGCGCCTGACCCGCCCCGGGGGGCTGACGTGTACGTGGGTGCGCTGACGCTGGACGTGCTGCTCGGCGACGTGCGCTCGCTGAAGCAGAAGCGCTCGGCGGTGCGGCCGCTGGTCGCCGAGATCCACCGCCGCTACCCGGCGGCCGCGGTGGCCGAGACGGGCCACCTCGACGCCCGCCGGCGAGCCGAGATCGGCGTGGCCGTCGTCGCGTCGACCGCGTCGCACTGCACCGAGGTCCTCACCGCGTGCGAGCGGTTCGTGGCCGGGCGCCCCGAGATCGAGCTGCTCTCGGCACGGCAGCGGCTGTTCAACGAGGAGGAGTGAGCGCGGCATGGACCCAGCCAGGGCACGCAAGCTCGGCGGCCGGATCGCCCAGATCACGGCCGAGATGCTGGACCGGCGGATCAAGGACCCGCGGCTCGGCTTCGTCACGGTTACCGAGGCCCGGCTGACCAACGACCTGAGCGCGGCGACGGTGTTCTACACCGTCTACGGCTCCGACGAGGAGCGTGCGGGCACCGCCGCGGCACTGGCCAGCGCGGTCGGGGTGATCCGGTCCGAGATCGGCCGCCAGACCGGGCTGCGGCGCACCCCGTCGCTGGAGTTCAGGCCGGATACCGTGCCGGACAACGCCAGGAACATCGAAGAGCTCGTGGCCCGCGCGCGGGAGGCGGACGCGGCGCTGGCGGCTGTCAGGGAGGGGGCGCAGCCGGCCGGCGACCCGGACCCGTACCGGGTCCCCTCTGCCGCGCGCGACGAATCCGCGGACGGGAGTGACGACCTCGCGGACGGGGACTCGGGGGACGACGACCCGGCCGCCGGGGACTTCGCTGACGTGCCGCCGGCCGCACGATCCGGAGAAAACGATCATCTCGCCGAAACCCCCGCACCCCGGCCGCCCGGCGCGGGATACTCAAGGTCGTGACAGCCGAGCACGCGCAGGTCCGCCGCGACACCATCCCGGGGCGAATCCCGCCAGGCCACCCGCTGGCGGCAGGCGGCGTCCTGCCGGAGCCGGCGCCCGGCGGGGTGGTTGGCGGCGCCCCCGCCCCTGGCATGGCGGCCGAGTGGGCCAGGGCGGTCAGGATCCTGGACAGCGCGCCGGAGATCTGCCTGGCCTGCCACGTCCGGCCGGACGGAGACGCGCTCGGCTCGATGCTGGCGGTGGCGCATGCGCTCCGGTCTCGGGCCGGGTCCTCCGGCCAGCGGGTGATCGCCTCGTTCGGCGACAGTCCCTTCGAGATCCCCAGGATCCTGCGCTTCCTGCCCGGCGCCGACCTGCTCAGCCCGCCGGAGTCCTACCCGGAGCGGCCGCAGGTGATGGTCACCTTCGACGCAGCGAGCGCCGACCGGCTGGGCCTGCTCGAGGGCAGCGCCGCCCGCGCGGACGAGCTGATCGTGCTGGATCATCACGCGTCCAACACCCGGTTCGGGACGCTGCACCTGATCGACGCCGGCGCGGCGGCTACCGCGGTACTCGCCCGCGACCTGATCGCCGCGCTGGGCGTCGCCATGACCAGGGACATCGCGTTCGGCCTGTATGCCGGGATCGTCACGGACACCGGCTCGTTCAAGTACTCGAGCACCTCGCCGCTGGTGCACGAGATGGCCGCTGAACTGCTGCGGACCGGCATCGAGCCGGGGGCGGTGGCGCTGGAGCTATGGGACAGGGCTCCGTTCGGATATCTGGGCATGCTGTCCTCGGTTCTCGGCCGGGCGGTGCTGGAACCGGAGGCCGCCGCCGGGCACGGCCTGGTCTGGACGACCGTCAGCCGCGCCGACCGCGCCGCCAGCGGCCTGGATTTCGACGTTGCCGAATCGGTAATCGACGTGCTGCGCCGCACCAACGAGGCTGAGGTCGCCGTCGTGCTCAAGGAGTCCGACGAGGGCACCTGGCTGGTGTCGTCCAGGTCCAAGGGCACGGTGGACGTCGGCCGCGCGTGCATCAAGGCCGGCGGCGGCGGGCATCGCATGGCGGCCGGCTTCACCGCCACCGGCTCGGCCGACGAGGCCATGACCAGGCTGCGCGAGCACCTCGCGGACGGGGCGGACAGCGGCCGGTGACCGCCGAGAGCGGACTGGTGATCGTCGACAAGCCGGCCGGCCTGACGTCGCATGACGTGGTCGCGCGGATCCGGCGGCTGGCCGGCACCCGCCGGGTGGGACACGCCGGGACCCTCGACCCGATGGCCACCGGGGTGCTGGTCGTCGGCGTGGAGAAGGCCACCCGGCTGCTCGGCTACCTCACGCTGACGGAGAAGGACTACACCGCCACCATCCGGCTCGGCCAGGCCACCGACACCGATGACGCGGACGGCGAGGTCATCTCGGCCAGCCCGGCCGACGGCGTTTCGGCCGCGGCGCTGACCGCCGCCGCCGCGGCGCTGACCGGCGAGATCCAGCAGGTGCCGCCAGGTATCAGCGCGATCAAGGTGGCCGGGAAGCGGGCCTACCGGCTGACCCGCGAGGGGACGCCGCCGCGGCTGGCCGCCAGGACGGTGACCGTCCGCGCGCTCGACATCCTCGCGGTCCGGCCAGCTGCCGGGCTGCTCGACGTCGACGTCGCCGTCACCTGCTCCAGCGGCACCTACATCCGGGCGATAGCCCGCGATCTCGGCACGGCGCTCGGCGTCGGCGGGCACCTCACCGCCCTGCGGCGCACTCGCGTCGGCCCCTATGCCGCTGCCGCGGCCCGAAGCCTCGACGAGCTCGCCGTGTCCCTGCAGATGATTCCGCTGGCCGCCGCCGCCGCGGCGGCGTTCCAGCGGCGGGAGCTGACCGCCGACGAGGCGACGAAGGTCGCGCATGGCGCCAGGCTGATCGCGCTGGGCACCGGGAGCACGCCGGTGGCAGCGTACGGCCCTGATGGGATGCTCGTCGCGCTGCTGACCGAGGACGGCGGCCACGCGCGCTCGCTGGCGGTCTTCGTGCCCTAGCGCCGGCGGGCGGCTGCCGCGGTACTTGCCTGCGCCGCGTGGGAGGCTTGGAGCACGGCCGTCTACGGCCGGCCGGCAGGGAGGGAATGGCACATGCAGCGGTGGCAGGGCCTGGCCGACGTGCCGGCCGGCTGGGGCAGGTCAGTCGTCACCATCGGCGTCTTCGACGGCGTCCACCGGGGGCATCAGCGCATCGTCAGCCGCGCTGCCGAGCTCGCCGCCGGGTTGCAGCTGCCGGTGGCCGTGCTGACCTTCGACCCGCACCCGGACGAGGTGATCAGGCCGGGAACCCATCCGCCCTTCCTCTGCACCGCCAGGCGGCGCGGTGAGCTGCTGGCCGGCCTGGGCGTCGACGCGGTCTGCGTGCTGCCGTTCACGCTCGAGTTCTCCCGGCTCGGGCCGGACGAGTTCGTCCAGACGGTCCTGGTGGAACGGCTGCACGCGGCCCGGGTCGTGGTGGGGGACAACTTCCGCTTCGGCCACCGCGCGGCCGGCGACGTCGCGCTGCTCGGCGAGCTTGGCGAGAAGTACGACTTCGCCGCCGAGGGAGTGCCGCTGCTCGCCGACGACGGCAGCACGATTTCCTCGACCGGGATCAGGGAGCGGCTCGCCGCCGGTGACGTGACGGGCGCCGCCCGTGATCTCGGCCGCCCGCACCGGGTGGAGGGCGTGGTGGTGCGCGGCCACCGGCGCGGCCGGTCGCTGGGGTTCCCGACCGCCAACCTGGAGACGCTGCCGCATACCGCCGTCCCCGCCGACGGCGTGTACGCGGGCTGGCTGGCCAGCCTCGACACCGGCGGTCGTGAGGAGGAACGCTGGCCCGCGGCGATCTCCATCGGCACCAACCCGACGTTCGACGGGCGGGAGCGGACCGTCGAGGCCTACGCGCTGGACCGCGACGATCTCGACCTGTACGGCGCGCATGTCGCCGTCGACTTCGCCGAGCGGCTCCGCGGCACAGTCCGGTTCGACTCAGTGCCGGAGCTGATCGAGCAGATGCACGCGGACGTCGACGCGGCCCGCGCGATCACCGCCGGCCCGCCGCGCTGAGCGAGCCGCGATCGGGGCGCGGTGGGCGAGCCGCGATCGGGGCGTGATACGCGAGCTGCGATCGGGGCGTGATACGCGAGCTGCGATCGGGGCGTGATACGCGAGCTGCGATCGCGGCGTGATACGCGAGCTGCGATCGCGGCGTGATACCGTAATTGCTGGCCGGAGTTACCGGCCCGTTTTAGCCGTGCCCTTATTGTGGCTGACCACCCGGTGACGCCTGGCCTGTCGCGGCGAGGCAGTCCCAGCCGAGGCGGGTCCCTCCAGACTTCAGGGCACTTGATATGAGTAAACGACATGAGGGAGCAACGTGCCGCTTGAGACCACGGTGAAGAAAGAGATCATCGCCGGGCACGCGACCAGCGCGGCTGACACCGGATCGCCGGAAGTCCAGGTCGCGCTGCTGACACGACGGATCACAGACCTGACGGAGCACCTTAAGGTGCACAAGCACGATCACCACAGCCGTCACGGGCTGCTGCTGCTCGTCGGCCGCCGCAGGCGGCTGCTGAAGTACCTCGCCAGGGAGGACATCACCCGCTACCGCGCGCTGATCGAGAAACTCGGCCTGCGCAGGTAGCCCGGCCCGCCCGGGTAGATTGGAATAACCGCTGGCCGGTGACGGCGCGCGGCTCCGCCCGCCCGTCGTGACGGCCAGGCGGGCAAACTGAATACACCACGAAGGAACGACGTCCCGCGGCCCCGGCCCGGAGCGCTCAGGGCGCCAACGGGCCGGTCCTCGGTAGTGGTTCTCGGGTCAGGGACGCGCCAGCGCTGACGAAAGCGCGGCGCACCCGGGCCGAGGGCTTCGATCGAAGACCGGCCAGCCAGCACGGCTCGAAGACCGTGCCTGGCGCTCCGCTGGCGGCGGGCAGACGCGCGGGACCTCAACCAAGGAGGTCACCCGTGGAGGGTGCTACTACCGCCGAGGTCGTCATCGACAACGGCACGTTCGGCGTACATAAGATCAGGTTCGAGACCGGCAGGCTCGCTCGCCTCGCCGCCGGTTCAGCCGTCGTCTACCTGGACGACGAGACCATGGTGCTGTCGGCGACGACCGCGTCAAAGAAGCCGAAGGACAACCTCGACTTCTTCCCGCTCACCGTGGACGTGGAGGAGCGGATGTACGCGGCGGGCCGCATCCCCGGCTCGTTCTTCCGCCGCGAGGGGCGCCCGTCCGAGGACGCAATCCTCACCTGCAGGCTGATCGACCGGCCGCTGCGGCCGTCGTTCACCCACGGGCTGCGCAATGAGGTCCAGGTCGTCGAGACGATCATGGCGCTGAATCCCGAGCACCTGTATGACGTGATCGCGATCAACGCGGCCTCGCTGTCCACCCAGCTGGCCGGCCTGCCGTTCTCCGGGCCGATCGGCGGCGTGCGGGTCGCTCTGATCAGGGGCCAGTGGGTCGCGTTCCCCACCCACCCGCAGCTGGCCGAGGCCACCTTCGACATGGTCGTGGCCGGCCGGGTGCTGGAGGACGGCGACGTGGCCATCATGATGGTCGAGGCGGAGTCCACGCCGAGCACGCTGCGGCTGCTGGCCGATCCGGGCAGCGGCGCGACACGGCCCGACGAGGAGACGGTGGCCAGCGGCCTGGAGGCGGCGAAGCCGTTCATCAAGGCGCTCTGCGAGGCACAGCAGGCCATCGCGGCTCATGCTGCCAAGCCGACCGGCGAGTTCCCGGTCTTCGACGACTACGGCCAGGATGTCTTCGACGCCGTCGCCGCGCAGGTCTCCGATGAGCTGGCCGCGGCGCTCACCGTCGTCGGCAAGCAGGACAGGGACATCGAGACCGACCGGGTCAAGGCGCTGGCCAAGGACAAGCTCGCCAGCCAGTTCGAGGACCGCGAGAAGGAGATCAGCGGCGCGTTCCGCGCGCTGACCAAGAAGCTGGTCAGGGAGCGGGTCACCCGGGACGGGATCCGCATCGACGGCCGCGGCCTGGCCGACATCCGGCAGCTCTCCGCCGAGGCGCACGTGCTGCCCCGGGTGCACGGCTCGGCGCTCTTCGAGCGCGGCGAGACCCAGGTGCTGGGCGTCACGACGCTGAACATGCTCCGGATGGAGCAGATGATCGACACGCTCAACCCGGAGCGCACCAAGCGCTACATGCACAACTACAACATGCCGCCGTACTCCACCGGCGAGACCGGGCGGGTCGGCTCGCCGAAGCGGCGCGAGATCGGGCACGGCGCGCTTGCCGAGCGCGCGCTCGTCCCCGTGCTGCCCACCCGCGAGGAGTTCCCCTACGCGATCCGGCAGGTCTCCGAGGCGATCGGCTCCAACGGCTCGACGTCGATGGGGTCGGTCTGCGCGTCCACGATGGCGCTGCTGGACGCCGGCGTCCCGCTCAAGGACATGGTGGCCGGCATCGCGATGGGCCTCATCTTCGAGGACGGGAAGTACGTCACGCTGACCGACATCCTCGGCGCCGAGGACGCGTTCGGCGACATGGACTTCAAGGTGGCGGGCACCAAGGACGTGATCACGGCCCTGCAGCTGGACACCAAGCTGGACGGCATCCCGGCCTCGGTGCTCGCCTCGGCGCTGACCCAGGCCCGCGGCGCCCGGCTGACGATCCTCGAGGTGATGCGGGAGGCCATCGACGCGCCCGGCGAGATGAGCCAGTACGCGCCGCGGATCATCACGGTCAAGGTCCCGGTTGACAAGATCGGCGAGGTGATCGGGCCCAAGGGCAAGATGATCAACTCGATCCAGGACGACACCGGCGCCGAGATCTCGATCGAGGACGACGGCACCATCTACATCGGCGCCACGGATGGCACGTCCGCCGAGGCGGCGAGGGCCGCGATCAACGCGATCGCTAACCCGCATATCCCCGAGGTGGGCGAGCGGTTCCTCGGCACGGTGGTAAAGACGACCACGTTCGGCGCGTTCGTGTCGCTGCTGCCGGGCCGGGACGGGCTGCTGCACATCACCCAGATCCGGAAGCTGCATGGCGGCATGCGGATCGACAACGTGGACGATGTGGTCAAGGTCGGCGAGAAGATCCAGGTCGAGATCCGCGAGGTGGACGATCGCGGCAAGCTGTCGCTGGTTCCCGTCGAGGTCGTCGAGCGCGAGGCCGCGGGCGAGGACCTGGGCGGGCACGAGGACCGCCGGCCCCGTGACGGCGGTCGCGGCGGCGACCGTGACCGCGGCGGCGACCGCGGCGGCGACCGCGGCGGCGACCGCGGCGCCGACCGCGGCGGTGACCACCATCGCACTAGGGAGCGCTCGCGCGGGCCGCGCAACTCATGAGCGGCGATACCGGGCGGGCTGCGGGCGGCGATACAACCGTCGCCCGCACCGTCCTGCCGGGCGGGCTGCGGGTGATCACCGAGTCGCTGCCGGCGGTCAGGTCAGCCGCGTTCGGCATCTGGGCGGGCGTGGGGTCGCGTGACGAGGGCCCGGCGCATTACGGCGCGACCCACTACCTGGAGCATCTGCTCTTCAAGGGGACGCGGCGGCGCACCGCGCTGGACATCTCGGCCACCATGGACGCGGTCGGCGGGGAGCTGAACGCGTTCACCGGCAAGGAGTACACCTGCTACTACGCGCGGGTGCTTGACGCCGACCTGCCGCTCGCGATCGACGTGCTCTCCGACATGGTCACCAGCTCGCTGATCGAGCCGAAGGACGTCGACGCCGAGCGTGGCGTGATCCTCGAAGAGATCGCGATGAACGATGATGACCCGGCGGACACGGTGCACGAGGCATTCGCCGCCCAGCTGTACGGCGACACGCCGCTGGGCCGTCCCATCCTCGGCAGCGTCGACTCGATCAACTCGATCACCCGCGAGCAGATCGCCGAGCACTACGCCGCGAGGTACACCCCGGACAACCTGGTGGTCGCGGCCGCCGGCAGCCTTGACCACGCCGAGGTGGTGGAGCTCGCCCAGCGTGCGTTCGGCGCGCTGCTGGCCGGCCAGGCCGGGCCGGTGCCGCCGCGGCTTCCCGAGCCAGGACCTTCCTGGGGAGATCCCGGCACAGGGATACGGCTCGTGTCGCGCGGCATCGAGCAGGCGAACCTGGTGCTCGGCTGCGAGGGGCTTTCCCGGACAGACGACCGCAGGTTCGCCCTCGGCGTGCTGAATGCCGCGCTGGGCGGCGGCATGTCCTCCCGGCTATTCCAGGAGGTGCGGGAGAAGCGCGGCCTGGCGTACTCGGTCTACAGTTTCAGCTCGCAGCACGCCGACACCGGGATGTGGGGCGTCTACGTCGGCTGCCTGCCGGCCAAGGCCGACGAGGTGCTCGCCATCTGCCGGGAAGAGATCGCCAAGGTCGTGTCCGGCGGGCTCACCGACGGCGAGCTGGAGCGCGGCAAGGGCCAGCTGCGCGGCTCGATCGTGCTGGGGCTTGAGGACCCATCGTCCCGGATGAGCAGGCTCGGAAAGTCCGAGCTCGTCTATCCCCGGCTGGAGCCGGTCGAGGATATCCTCGCCTCGATCGAGGCAGTCACGCATGACGAGATACGCGCCGTCGCCACCGAGGTACTGGCGCGGCCGAAGGCGCTCGCCGTGGTCGGGCCGTTCGATGACGCGGACGCCTTCTCCGCCGCCGTCGCCTAGCGCATGGCGCGGTCGGTTCCAGAGGACGCAGAGGCCTGCGCGGGCGCAGGGGCCTGAGTCCGCGCCTGGTGACCCGCGCGAACTCGGTGGCATGAAGCCGCACGGCGGCCAGCGCGTAGTGCGGTGACCCGAGTCCGCGTGATGACCCGAGCCCGCGCGCGTTGAAAGCTTCCGCTACGAGCTCGCCGCAGGCTGATTACGGGCCTGGCGGCAGGCCGCCGACACGGCGCGAGTCCGCCAGCGCCGTGCTCGGCCTGATCTGCATCGGCAGGAATACGCGCGGAAGCACCCCATGTCGCCATGCGGTGCTCCGCTGCGTTTGTGAGATCATTCCCGTAGCTGTGAGCCCGAAGCTCTGGCCACGGTGTACAGCTGTGAGCCCGAAGCTCTGGCCGTACCAGATACAGTATCTCCAGAATAAGCGGGAACTCAACTCGCCCTAGCGGAAGTTTCCCTGACACTTCGCAGCCGCGGTTTCGGTGCACGCAAACCATGTGTGGCCACGTTTACGCGGTCCGTACGGACATGCTGAAAGCTCTGCACCCCGTAGGCCGCCGCTAGACGTGCTGCGATCTTGCCCTTGTGGGACGTAGGACTGGCAGTGTTGTTCGCCTGTCCGCGCTGATGCGCAACCGCGCCGGCGACCAGATCTGCGAGCTGGACGCCGTCATTGCTTGTGGAGTCCACGCATGCGACCGTTACCAGTGATGTCGCCTTCATCCTGCCGTTTACCATGTCACGGACTGTGTCGTCGAACGCGCATCCCTTGGGGGTGCTGATCTGGTCGATCAACGCCGAAGCCAGCTCGCGCCGGTTGATGATTCCGACGAGTAGCTTGGCGGTGATCCTGGCATGCGTGAGCCACGGAGCCTCGTCAGCGCAGAACGGATCGGTAGTGACGGCACGATCCACTACGCACGCGGCGATGTGCGGGTCGGAAAATTACATTGATGGATTTTAGCAGTCTGGCCTGGGGAGTGCCAGCGTTTACTGACGATGACGGCGGCGCGATGCGCATCGTGCGCCAGGGCATCTGTTTCGGTGGTGACCTGGCGGAGGGCGCGGATGGTGCTGCTATCTGTCCAGGACATGGACGTGCGGGCGATCGCGAGGGTCGTTTTCACCAGCAATGACCACGAGGGACTAAGTTCCTGGTCCGCGAGGAGAGCGTCACCAAATGCGGATAAAGACCCGGAAGGCCTCCAAGGACCGGGCAATGCCGTGGAGAAGGCCCGGGTAGAGCACCCGTACCCGATCACTGACGGCAAGGTGATCCCGCGGCCGGCGGTCTTTCGCCGAGGCGCCGGCGCGGCTCCTGAGTCGGCCGGACTAGGATCGGGCCGGTTGCGGACTGCCTGAGGCAAACCTTCACCGCCAGCGAGGTAGCGCGATGATCAAGGTAGGAGTGCTCGGCGCAAGGGGCCGCATGGGTTCCGAAGTGTGCCGCAACGTCGCATTGGCCGGCGACATGGAGGTGGCGGCGGCCGTCGATGTCGGCGACGATCGCGGGCCGCTGGCGGACTGCGACGTGATCGTGGACTTCACCCATCCCGGCGCGGTCATGGACAACCTCCGATGGTGCATTGCCGCCGGGCGCGACGTGGTCGTCGGCACGTCCGGGTTCGACGACGCGCGGCTGGCGGCGGCTCGTGAGCTGCTTGCTGAGTCGCCAGGCGTCCGGGCGCTGATCGCGGCCAACTTCTCCCTCGGCGCGGTGCTGATGATGCGCTTCGCGGCGCAGGCGGCGCGGTTCTTCGAGTCGGCCGAGATCATCGAGCTGCATCATGCGGGCAAGGCCGACGCGCCGTCGGGGACGGCGTCCAGCACCGCGTCGCTGATCGCGGCGTCGCGCCGTGCCGCGGATCTCGGACCGGCCCCGGATGCCACGGTCACGGCCCTCGAGGGCGCCCGGGGCGCGCAGGTCGACGGAGTGCGGGTGCACTCGGTCCGGCTGGCAGGACTAGTGGCGCACCAGGAGGTTCTGTTCGGCGGGCATGGCGAGGTCCTGACCCTGCGGCATGACTCGCTTGACCGGGCTTCGTTCATGCCCGGGGTACTGCTCGCGGTCCGGGGCATCGGGTCGCTCCCGAGCGGCCTCACCTTCGGCCTGGAGCCGCTGCTCGTGCTCGACTGACAACGGTAACCGGGCACTGACGCCGGCAGCATCGGCGTCAACGGCACCGGGCCCGTCTCCCATGGCGCAGGGGCCGTCAGGGTGCCAATGACGTCGCTGGGACTCCGCTGCGGCAACAGCGACAGCGGAGTCCAGCCATGCTGTTGGCCGAGCAGCGGGAAGCCGGGCATGGTTACGCCTGTGCGGCGACGATGGCTACGCCTGAGGCGACGTAAGAAAGGGCGAGGCTCCCGGCGGGACATCATGAACCCGCTGGAACCTCGCCCGTCTTCCCGGCGCCGCCTGCCGGCCGGTTGCGGCTGGCAGGCGGCGCCGGTCAGGCTAGCTCTTGGGCGGCGGAGGTGACGTGGCTCCGTCGGCGACCGTGAAGCCGTCGTGGTCGGAGTCCGGTGCCGACGGCGACGCGATGACGGCCGTGCCGGCGTTGTTGAGCATGAAGATCTCGTTGAGCGTGGCGCCCGTTACCACCTTGAGCAGCGGCTTCCAGACTGGCGTGCCAGGGGCCGCGGTGCTCAGTGAGCCCGGGTCGAACGTCACGTTGGTGGTGGTGGCCAGGTTGGACAGGCCGGTGTTGAGCTCAGGCCGCTCGTGGATAGCCTCGACGCTCAGGCCTGAAGAGCTGTAGGGGACGGTCCTGCCGCCGCTCTTGCCGGTCGTCAGGTCAAACACCGTCATCTTCCAGGTGCCGGCCTTGGTCTCCTGGACCAGGCCCTCCATGCTGTCGCCAGGCTTGATCACGAGGCCGGGGATGACGACCTCGCTGGCGGGCAGGATCTCCGTCCACGCGTCGTACTTCGCAGTGCCGCCGATGTTGTCGGCCTCGGTGCCGTCCTGAACAAGGCTGTTGTCGCTGAAGCCGCCGATTCCGACCCAGTCGGAGGAGTACTGGTCACCGGCCTTGGTGGTCACCGTGGGCACCGTCCAGTAGTCCTTGACGGCCGTGAACACGCCATCGGTCTTGGTGGACTGGGCGTAGCCCGACCAGTTGAAAGAACCCAGCTTGGTGAGTCCCTTGATCGCGCGCGCGCTCGCGCCGGGTAGCACGTGCGACCGCAGCATCCGGCCCACGCTCGGCGTGCGCGCCGCCGGCCTAGACGCCGAGGCGGACGCCGCGCCGCCGGCTAGCACCAGCGAGACGCTGCCCAGGATGGCGACGGCGGTGGTACCGAGCAATTTCGCCCTGATCTGCATCTATCCCTCTCTCTTCCTAGGACCTATGTCTAATCAGGCAGATTACCGTGATCATTGCGTGATCGTCTGGTTTCGTGCTGTTTACTACTCGATTGCTCCCCCTTGAGCAGAGGCAAGCCCCTGGCATACCGTCGTCTCATGTGCCGCAGCATTAAGACCTTGCGTGAGCCCTACGCCGAGAACGTGACCGACGAGGATGTGCGGGCCGCCGCCCTGCAGTACGTCAGGAAGGTGAGTGGCTTCCGGAACCCGGCCAGGCATAACGCCGAGGCGTTCAGTCACGCGGTCGACGTGATCGCCGGCGCCACGAGCGCCCTGCTCGGCCAGATCGAGGTCCGGCCGTCGGGCTCACCGGGGCGAGTTTCATGATCCCGGGGATTTCTCAGTCGCCATGACGGAGAAATCCCCGGGATCATGCAGGCGGACGCGGTTCCAGTCGGACGCGGTTCCAGGCGGACGCGGTTCCGGGCAGGAGGGGAAGCGGGCGCGGTTCCAGTCGGGCGCGGGAAGCGGGCGCGGTTCCAGGCGGGCGCGGGAGAGCACCGTCAGGCGGTCGCCGTCTCGCTCGCGGCCTGCAGGCCCAGCTCCGTGATCGATACCTCACGCATCTTGAACTTCTGCACCTTGCCCGTGACGGTCATCGGGAACTCGCTGGTGAACCGGACGTAGCGCGGCACCTTGTAGTGCGCGATCTTGCCGGTGCAGTAGGCCCTGACATCGTCGGCGGTCAGCTCGCCGCCCTGGCGCAGTTTCACCCACGCGCAGAGCTCCTCGCCGTACTTCTCGTCCGGCACTCCGATGACCTGGACATCCTCGATCGCCGGATGCCCGTACAGGAACTCCTCGACCTCGCGCGGATACACGTTCTCGCCGCCGCGGATGACCATGTCCTTGATCCGCCCGACGATGTTGAGGTAGCCGGCGGCGTCCATCACGGCCAGGTCGCCGGTATGCATCCAGCGCGCCGCGTCGATCGCCTCCGCCGTCTTCTCCGGCTCGTTCCAGTAGCCGAGCATCACCGAGTAGCCGCGGGTGCACATCTCGCCCGGCACCCCGCGGGGCAGCGCCAGGCCGGTCTCCGGGTCAATGATCTTCACCTCGACGTAGGGATGCACCCGGCCGACCGTCGATACGCGGCGCTCCATGTCGTCGTCCGCCGTGGTCTGCGCGGAGACCGGCGAGGTTTCCGTCATCCCGTAGCAGATCGTGACCTCCGACATGTGCATCTCGCTGACCACGCGCTTCATCACCTCGACCGGGCAGGGAGAGCCGGCCATGATGCCGGTGCGCAGCGTGGAGAGGTCATAGCCGGCGAAGTCCGGCAGGCCGAGCTCGGCGATGAACATCGTCGGGACCCCGTACAGCGACGTGCACCGCTCCTGCTGCACGGCGCGCAGCGTGGCGGCGGGCTCGAACCCCGGCGCGGGGATGACGATGCAGGCGCCGTGCGTGGTGCAGGCCAGGTTGCCGAGCACCATCCCGAAGCAGTGGTAGAACGGCACCGGGATGCAGACCCGGTCAGCCGGGGTATACCGGCACCCCTCGCCGATGAAGAAGCCGTTGTTCAGGATGTTGTGGTGGGACAGGGTCGCGCCCTTGGGGAACCCCGTCGTCCCGCTGGTGTACTGGATGTTAATCGGGTCATCGAAGGACAGGCCCGCTGCCCGCGCCGTGAGCTCGCCGGCCCCGCCGGCCCCGCCAGCTCTCGCCGTCCCCGGGGCCGCTCCCGCCGCCCCGGCCCGTGCCGCCAGCGCGCCGGCAGCGACCAGGTCGTCCCAGTCGGCCGTGCCCAGGTAGATCACCCGCTCCAGCTCGTCAAGGCCGCCGCTCACCTCGCCGACCATCGCGCGGTAGTCGCTGGTCTTGAAGCTCTCCGCGCTGACCAGCAGCCGCACGCCAGACTGGCGCAGCACGAAGCCGAGCTCATGGCTGCGGTACGCGGGGTTGATGTTGACCAGGATCGCGCCGATCCGCGCGGTCGCGTACTGCAGCAGCACCCACTCCGGGCAGTTCGGCGCCCAGATGCCCACCCGGTCACCGGCCTCGATGCCCGCGGCGATGAGGCCGATCGCGACGGCGTCGACGTCCGCGTCCAGCTGCCGGTAAGTCCACCGGCGCCCGGACGGGACATCGACAAGTGCCTCCTGGTCGCCGGCGGCGCCGGCCACCCGGCGCAGGTTTTCCCCGATGGTCTCGCCCAGCAGCGTGATCGCCGAGGTTCCGTGGCTATAGGACAGCTCAGTTGCAGCGGACATGACGCATCCTTCACGGTCGGGTCACACCATCGTCCCCGTTCTGGCTCCCGGGGGAAAGCGCTGCGGAACGCCAGCCAGGCCGCAATGGTGCGCTGAGGGCGGCGGCGGGGTTACTGTCGGGGAAAGGTACACATCGGATCTTCCCCCCGCCGGAGCAGTGATGGGGATCTGGATTGCCTGGCTGATCTTAGCCGCGGTGCTCGGGGTGGCCGAGCTGGTCACGATGACGCTGGCGCTCGGCCTGATCGCCGTCGGCGCGCTGGTCGCCGCCGGGGCGGCCGCCGCGGGCGCGGGCGGGATCGTGCAGTTCGTCGCGTTCATCGCGGCGTCGCTGGCCGGGCTCGGGGTGGTGCGGCCGATCGGGCTGCGCCACATCAGGCAGCCCCCGCTGCTCAGGAGCGGGACGTCCGCGCTGGTCGGACGGTCGGCGATCGTCGTCGAGGAAGTCAGCGCGCATTCGGGGCAGGTACGGATCGGCGGCGAGCTGTGGTCGTCGCGCCCGTACGACGAGACCCTGACCATACCCGTGGGCGCCGCCGTCGACGTCTTTCTGATCGAGGGCGCAACTGCCCTTGTCCATCCCCGGGAGTAGCAGTGGAACTGGCTGTCCTGATAGTCGCTGCCGTCATCGTCGCCCTGATGGTCGTGCTGGCGATAAAGACGGTGCGGATCGTGCCCCAGGCGCGGGCACGCAACATCGAGCGGTTCGGCCGGTACCGCAAGACGCTGGAACCGGGGATGAACTTCATCATCCCGTTCGTCGACCGGGTCAAGCCGTCGATTGACCTGCGGGAGCAGGTGGTGTCCTTCAAGGGACAGCCGGTCATCACCGAGGACAACCTGGTCGTCCTCATCGACACCGTGCTGTTCTTCCAGGTCACCGACCCGCGGGCGGCGGACTACGAGATCGTCAACTACATCCAGGCGATCGAGCAGATCACCGCCACCATGCTGCGCAGCGTCATCGGCAGCATGGACCTGGAGCAGACCCTGACCTCCCGGGACAAGATCAACACCAGCCTGCGCGGCGTGCTTGACGACGCATCGGGCAAGTGGGGCATCCGGGTGACCCGGGTGGAGATCAAGGCCATCGACCCGCCGAAGAGCGTCATCGAGGCGATGGAGAAGCAGATGCGGGCCGAGCGGGAGAAGCGCGCCGCGATCCTCAACGCCGAAGGCGTGCGCCAGTCCAAGATCCTCACCGCGGAAGGCGAGAAGCAGAGTCAGATCCTGCGCGCGGAGGGCGAGCGGCAGGGCTCGATCCTGCGGGCCGAGGGCCAGGCCCAGGCCATCGAGACGGTGTTCCAGGCGATCCACGAGAACGACCCGGACCCGAAGCTGCTCGCCTATCAGTACCTGCAGACCCTCCCGCAGCTCGCGCAGGGCGAGGGCAACACGGTCTGGGTTATCCCGAGCGAGGTGACCAGCGCGCTCAGGATGGTGACCAGCGCGTTCGACGGCTCGAGGCAAGCATCCGGATCCGCGCCCGGCGACGGGCCGCCTGCCGCGGCGAACGGCCCGGTGCCCCGGCGCCGCCCGGCAGAGCCCCGCGCGCCCGCGGCCGCCGGATTGCCCCCGGTACCGGCCCAGGCGATCTCTCCAGAGGCCGCCGGCCAGTCGGCCGTCCCGGGGCTGGCCGCCGGCCAGCCGGCCGTCCCCGGGCTGGACGGGCTGCTCCGGCCGCCAGGGCCGCCCGGGGCGCCTGCATCAGAGCCGGATCGCCAGGCCGACGGTCAGTAGCGCGCCGAACGCCAGCTGCAGCCGCCCGGTCTGCCCGAGAGCGGTGATCAGCCCGGGGCCCGACGCGCCGGCCCGCACGAGCCGGATCGGCGCCAGCGCGAGCGGCACGGCGGCCAGGGCGAGCAGCGCCAGCGGCCGCACCGGCGCCATCGCTGCTGCGGCCGCGAACGGCAGCAGGGCGCAGGCCGCGTAGAGGAGCCGGGTCCGCTGGTCACCGGCGACCACGGCGAGCGTCCGCTTGCCGGTGGCCGCGTCGGTCGGGATATCGCGCAGGTTGTTGATGACCAGCAGCGCGCAGGCGAGCAGCCCGATCGGCACGGCGGCGGCCAGGGCGAGCCAGGCCACCCGGTCCATCTGCACGTACGCGGTCCCGGCGACGGCCGCCAGCCCGAAGAACAGGAAGACGGAGACCTCGCCGAGGGCGCGGTAGCCATACGGCCGGTCTCCGCCGGTGTAGAACCACGCCGCCGCCACGGCCGCGGCGCCAAGCGGGATCAGCCACCACGACGTCACGATGGCCAGCACGAGCCCGGCCACGCAGGCGGCGGCGAAGCAGCCGAGTGCCGCCGCCAGCACGCGCCGCGGCGGGACGAGCCCGGATCCGACCAGCCGGACCGGGCCGACCCTGCGCTCGTCGGTGCCGCGCACGCCGTCGCTGTAGTCGTTCGCGTAGTTGACGCCGACCTGCAGGGCGAGGGCCACGAACAGCGCCAGTATCGCGTGCCACGGCTCCAGCCGTCCGTAGCCGATCGCGACGCCCGAGCCGACGACGACGGGGACGATCGCCGCGGGCAGCGTCCGCGGGCGGGCGCCTGCCACCCAGTCCCGTACTGCGGCCACGGCCCGCCCTTCGTCGCTTACCGGCCGGTCACAGCCTAGTAGGAGCGGTGATCTCCGCGGCCCGCGCGCCCGGTCAGCCGGCCCGCCCGGTCAGCCGGCCCGCCCGGCCCGCCGGCCCGCCCCGGCCCGACCGCCAGGGTCAGCTTCCGCCGCCGGTCAGGTCGGCGCCCGGCGGAAGCACCTGCTCGGCGGCCTCCTGGATCACCCTGATCTGCTGCTCGTCCAGCCGCTTCGGCCGGCGCGCCCTGAGCTGGCGGCGCAGGTACTTCCGCAGCCGGCTGCCGCTGAGCACGTCGACGCCGAGCAGGCCGATTACCTTCCACGGGATCTTCGGCCCGTAGATCACCATCACCGGGCGGACGTCGATCTCCAGCTTGGTCGCGTCGCTCAGCAGGCGGGCGGCCTGCGCCGCCTCCCAGCGCGCGTGCTCCAGCCGGTGCCGCTGGCTGAACGGGCCGTGGTAGAGCTGGCCGCCGACGGCCAGCCGGACCGGCAGCCGGCGGTCCCATCGCTCGGAGTCCACCGCGAGCACGCCGGCCGGGCCGATCACGAGATGGTCGATGACCTGGTCGCTGCCCGGGATGGGCCGCGCGTTCAGCGTCACGTAGCCGTTCATCCGGAGCATGGCCAGCCGCCGCCGGGTCCGCCGCTGCGCCGAGCTGACCCGGGCGGCCGCGGGAACGAACGCCGTCGTCTTCGAGCGGTAGATCGTGTCGGCGATGGCCACCAGCGCTGCCGCGGTCACGCCGAGCCGCCAGTTCAGCCAGATCGCGATCGCGATTCCGGCGACCCCGGCGGCCACTGCCCTGGTGATCCAGCCTGGCACCCGCGGGTCGGCGGCAAGCCCGGTAGCCGGCGGGCGGTGGCCAGGAGCGGGCCCGCCGCGGGCCTGGTCCCGCTGACCGGGCTGGGCTGGTGATCCGGCAGCGCCCGCATCCGGCCCGGTATCCCCGTTCACATCTCTGAGAGTAACTGACCGCACACTAAGCGAGGCAGCAACTCCGGGCCGGAGGCCACGCTGGACCCGCTACCCGCAGCCGTCTACTGTTCGGTAACATGACTGCGATCCACGACCTGACCGTGACCGAGCTCGCCGCCGCGATCCGGGCGGGCCAGCTATCCCCTGTCGAGATCACCGAGCATTACCTGCAGCGCATCGATCGGCTGAACGAGCAGGTGGGCGCCTTCTACACGGTGACGCCCGAGCTCGCCCGCGAGCAGGCCGCCGCTGCGGAGAAGGCCGTCGTGAGTGAGCGCAGGGCCGGCCACGGCGGGCCGCCGGCGCTGCCGCCGCTGACCGGCATCCCTGTCCCGATCAAGGACCTGAACATGGTCGCCGGGGTCCGTGTCACCTACGGCTCAACGCTGTTCGCTGACAACGTCGCCGCCGGGGACGACTACGTCGTCGCCGCGCTCAGGTCTGCCGGGACGGTGATGACCGGCAAGACAGCCGCCCCGGAGTTCGGCCTGCCGTGCTACACCGAGACGCAGATCGGGCCGCCGGCCCGGACGCCGTGGGATCTGAGCAGGTCAGCCGGGGGGTCAAGCGGCGGCGCTGCCGCGGCGGTCGCGGCGGGGCTGACGCCGGCCGCGCAGGGCAGCGATGGCGGCGGGTCGATCCGGATCCCGTCCAGCGTCTGCGGGCTGTTCGGGATCAAGCCGTCCCGCGGCCGGATCTCCGGCGGCCCGCTGCTGCCGGACCTGGCCGGGCTGTCCACCGACGGCCCGATCGCCCGCACCGTCGCCGACGCCGCGCTGCTGCTCGACGCCATGGCGGGCAACTACCCGGGCGACATGTATACCCAGCCGCCGCTGCCGGCCGGCCAGACGTTCGCCTCCCACGCGGGCCGCGACCCCGGCAGGCTGCGCATCGGCCGGTCCCTGCAGCACGCGATCGAGGGCGCGGAGATACATCCCGACTGCGTCGCCGCCTACGAGGACGCCAGCGCGCTGCTGGCCAGCCTCGGGCACGACGTGCAGGACATGGAACTCCCGTTCGGCCCCGACGTCGTCCCGATGTTCGAGATCCTCTGGTACTCCATGGCGACGCTCGCGCCGATTGATCCCGCGCGGGAGCATGAGCTACTGCCGCTCACCCGCTACCTGCGCGGCCGCGGCCTCGCGGTCAGCGCGCCCGAGCTCATCTTCGCGCAGGCGTACCTGCAGGCCACCATGCGCCGGGCCATGAAGATTCTTAACGGATATGACGCGGTGCTCAGTCCGACACTGGCATCACCCCCGGTGCCGGTGGGGTACTTCGACGAGGTGGAGCCCGCCGAGAACTTCGAGCGGCAGAAGCGGTTCACCCCCTATACCGCCCTGTACAACCTGTCCGGGCAGCCGGCGGTCAGCGTGCCGCTGCACTGGAACACGGCCGGCCTGCCAATCGGCGTGATGCTGGCGGGGCGGATGGGCGAGGAGTCCACCCTGATCTCGCTGTCGGCGCAGCTCGAGGCCGCCCGGCCCTGGAAGGACCGGCACCCGCCGATCTGGCAGGACCCAGGCCGGCCCGCGGCGGCGGGAGCGGCGGCGGAGTGACCCCCGGGACGTGCCCGTTCACCGTGGACAGGCCGGTCATGCGGCAGCGCTGGGAGCGGCTGACGTTCCTGCACTGGCCTTTCGACCCGCCTGCCGTGCAGCGGCTGCTGCCAGCAGGCCTGCGGGTGGAGACCTTCGGCGGGGCGGCGTGGGTCGGGCTGGTGCCGTTCTTCATGCGCGTCGCCAGCGGCGGCGGCCGCCGGGCACCCTGGGTGTCCGATTTCTGCGAGACCAACGTGCGGACGTACGTCACCGACGGCGAGGGACGCTCCGGGATCTGGTTCTTCTCGCTGGACGCCGCCCGCCTGGGCGCCGTGGCCGTGGCCCGCACCAGCTACCGGCTGCCGTACTTCTGGTCCTCGATGCGGATCTCCGGCAATGCGCCGGAGGTCTCCTACTCCTGCCTCCGCCGGTGGCCGGGGCCCCGGGACGCGACCAGCCAGGTGCGGATCAGGATCGGCGAGCCGTTCGGGGCCGGCGAGCTGGACGAGCGCGATCATTTCCTCACCGCGCGGTGGATCCTGTTCAGCGTGGCCGGCTCCCGGTACCGGTTCGCCCGGGCGTGTCACCAGCCGTGGCCGCTGCGCCGCGCCGAGGCCCTGACCGTCGACGACCGGCTGGTCACGGCCGCGGGGCTGCCGCAGCCGCCGGGCCCGCCCCTGGTGCACTACTCGCCCGGCGTCGATGTCCGCATCGGCCGGCCGGAACGGCCCGGCCCGGCCAGCCGGTTGTCCCCCCGCGGCGCGGCCACGTCATGACGAGCGCACGGCACTGGCGCACGGCGCTGATCGGCGCACGGCGCTGATCAGGCCGCGCAGGCGTGGCCAACGCAATCAGGCCGCGGCGAGGCAGAATGGATCGCATGAGCGATGACGCGTTCGACCTTTCCAGCACCTATGTGCACCTCGGGCTCGGCGCCCGGGCGGTGCCGCTGCCCGGCTTCGAGTGGAGCTCCGGCTACCTGGCCCGCTATGAGGATGAGCACGCGGCGGACGGCGACGAGGGCCGGCTGGTCATGATGAGCCCGCAGCAGCACACCTGGACGAGCTGGGAACGGCATCCGGCGGGCGAGGAAGTGGTGGTGCTGCTGTCCGGGCGGGTGGATCTGGTCCAGGACAGAGACCGCGAGGACTACGTGATCGAGCTGCGGCCGGGCTTCGCGGTGATCAACCCGGCTGGGGTGTGGCACCGCAGCGTCGTGCACGAGCCCGGCCAGGCGCTCTTCATCACCCCCGGGCGCGGGACGGAGCACCGGCCGCTGAGCTGAGACCTGGTCGGCCGCGGGCCGGCGGCCCACGGGCCGACAGGCAGCGACCTCGCGGGCAGCGACCTCGCGGGCAGCGACCTCGCGGGCAGCGACCTCGCGGGCAGCGGCCCGGCGGGCCGCGAGGCCGTCGGCGGCGAGCAGCGGAAGGCTGCTCAGCGTGATGCCCGCGAGGACGGCCGCGCCGCCGATGAGCTGCCGCGGGCCGGCCGGGTCGCCGAAGACGAGCACGCCCGCCACGGCGCCGACGAGCGGCTCGAGGTTGAGGAAGGCCCCGGCGACCTCGGCAGATACCCGGCTCTGCCCGTAGGCGAAGAGGGTGAAGGGCAGCAGCGTGCCCCCGGCCGCCAGCGCGACGGTGGCCAGCAGGGCGCCGTGACCGCCCGGCGCGGCGGGGCTGCCCTCGGTGATCACGGCGACGGGCAGCACGGCGAGCGCGGCCGCCAGGAACTGCACGGCGGTGACCGCTACCGGGTCGCGGCCGCGCAGCAGCCGGACCTGCGCCACGGTGAAGACGGCCGACAGCAGCACGGACGCCAGTACCAGGCCGTCACCGCCGGCCGTCGCGCCGCCTCCCGAGCCGCCCGCGACAAGGCCGACGCCGGCCAGCGACACGGCGAAGCCTGCCCACGCCACCGGGCGTGCCACCGTGTGGTGCCACCCGGCCGCGATGATCGCGACCAGCACGGGCGCCGCGCCGATCAGCAGCGCCGCGTGGCTGACGCTTGTCCGCGCTATGCCGGCGTTCTGCACGACGACCGACCCGCCGTATCCGACCGCGCCCAGGATCAGCACGGCCGGGGTGCAGGCGGCGCGCAGCCGGGACCGGGCGATCACCAGGAGGACGGCGGCCGCCAGGCCGAAGCGGGCGAAGGCGAGCCAGGCAGGCGGCAGCCACTCCAGGGCCAGCCGCGACAGCGGGACCGTCGTTCCCCACAGCAGCCCGGCCGCGGTGAGCGCGGCGATGGCGGGACGGCGGTTGATGTTCATGAATCCATCGTCACCGATGGCTGCACGGAGTTCGCCGCTCAGGCACTTCAGCGATATTATGTCTCGTAATATGGCTGTTGAACTTGATGAAGTTGACGTGCAGCTGCTCACCGCACTGCAGGCTGACGCGGACCGCACGAACGTCGAACTCGCCCGCCTGGTCGGATTGTCCCCGGCGGCGACCCTGCAC
>Ga0302325_10002574_pt1 | contig 43848 bp, 38 predicted proteins | sample Palsa_T0_2_FD_201948 | JGI IMG/M metagenome (GOLD analysis project Ga0302325, IMG submission 201948) | Peat permafrost microbial communities from Stordalen Mire near Abisko, Sweden - Palsa_T0_2 | ecosystem: Environmental > Terrestrial > Soil > Palsa > Peat permafrost | place: Sweden: Abisko... | reverse complement strand
TCCAGCACCAGGCGGTAGCGCCGGTTCGCCTTCACGCGGATCGGATCGGTTTTGGGATAGGATTTACCGTTGATGGTCCATTTGTCCACCCAGTTGTGGCCGGCGAACTTCTTGTCAAACACCAGCGGAATTCGCTCCGCCGGCTCGGCACTGGCGTCCCGATTTCCGAACGCAACGTAGTCCCAGCGCTTATCGCCGGGAGCCGTCCAACGCGCCGCGCCGCTTTGTCCCGCATACTCGATCACGATGCCCATGCCGTTCTCGCGGTCATGGTCGTCGGTGGTTCCGAAAACCCACACGCCCGGCCGATTCATTTCGACGATGGCGTCGATTCTCTCGGCTGGTCCGAGTTCGAGCGCCTCGGTTTCTTTCGGCGCGGGCAGCGCGTTTCCATCCATGGCGGTGACGCGAAACGCGTGTCCGGCCAGCGCCACTCTCCTGTGTACCGTGGCGCTCGCATTCAAAATTCGGAGCATCACACGCTGCCCTTCTTTCACCCGGATGGGCTCGCCGTGCCCCAGCGAGCGATCGTTAACAGAGAAGCGCTTGTAGGTGGCATCCATCGAGTCTTCGCTGGTCGACAGGTAAGGATCCCATTCCTTCAACGCTAGAAAAACTTCCTGGTCGTAGGCGCCCGGATCGCTTTTCGGCTCGATGTAGAAAAAGCCGAACTGTCCCGTGTAAGTGGCGCGCTTCAAATTGCGTCCGGCCATCACGTGGCTGTGATACCAGCGCGTCCCGCTGGGCGCGGTAGTGAAGCTGTAGCGGCGCCGCCCGCGGGGAGGAACCGGCGGCGTTCCTTCTTCGAGCGAGCCATCGACGTCCGAAGGGATGTGCAGCCCGTGCCAATGCACCACCTCTTCCTCGCCGGTGTTGTTGTGAACATCGATGCTGATCGTTTTGCCTTCCGGAACTCGCAACAGCGGCCCGGGCGCCGATCCGTTGTATCCGATCGTCTTCACGGTGGTCCCGGGCGCAAGCTCGACGGCGACGGGTCCGATTTCGAGCGTGAAGTCGGCTCGCTGTTCCGTCGGAGTTTGCGCGGCATTGAGGACGGAGCGCGGAATCGCGGCAGCGGCCAAAGCGCCCAGAAGATCCCTGCGTCGCATCTCATTCAATCTTACATTGTGGTAGCATTCTCTCAACGCAAAACTGGAGGATGTTCATGCGCATACTGGGAATCACCATCGCTCTCGTAACCGCTGCCGCGGCTCTGGCTCAGGCGCCGGCGCCGGTAACGAAGACCTTTAGCTCCGCGGCGGACGTGGCCGCGCTGATCGCGAAAGCCAAGAGCGAACGCAAGGAAGGCCAGCCGCTGGTCTTGGAACGCATCCTTCAAGTGCCGCCCTATAACGCGAACCTGGAGTATCGCGCCTCGGTCGGCCCGGCCGCCATTCACGAGAACGAGGCCGAGATGTTCTACGTGATCGAAGGGTCCGGGACCATGGTCACCGGCGGCAAGCTGGCCAACGAAAAGCGCACCAATGCGTCAAACCTCACCGGCACCGGGATCGAAGGCGGCACTTCCCGAGAGGTCTCGAAAGGGGACTTCATCATGGTTCCCGACAACACGGCGCATTGGTTCAGCGCAATCAATGGATATATCGTCCTAATGACACTGCACGTGCCGCGGGTGGTGGTCGAGCCCTAGGTTATCGCGGCGCGGCCGTCGTCTTCCACTTCGCGAGCAACTCGGCCCGATCCACAGCCACTCCGCGCAAATAGACGGTCTCGATCCGGCGCGTGTTTCGAATGTCCTGCAGCGGATTGGCGTCGAGCACCACGAAATCGGCGCTCTTGCCCGCGGCGAGCGTGCCCATATCATGAATGCCGATCAATTCGGCGGGCCTTGCCGTGGCGGCCACGATGGCTTGGGACGGCGTGAGTCCCAACTGCACGTAGCGCGCGATCTCGTGGTGATCCGCCCAGCCAAACGAGTAACGATTGACGATCCCGGCGTCGGTGCCGAGCACGATGCGAGCGCCCGCGGCGATCATCCGCGGAAAATTGTACGCGAGCATTTCTTCGCGCATGGCAGCATTCGGATTGGGCGGTCCGCAGCCCGTCGTTCGGATCGCCGCGACGGTCGTATCGGGCAGAACCTGGTCGACAAACGGGTCGTGGTCGCAGACTTCGCTGCGGTCTCCCAACCCCATCACGGGCGTCCAATACGGCTTTTTCTCCCGCACGAGCGCGAGCAACTCGTCGTCGATCTTTTCACTGGCCACGATGTGAACCAACACATCCGCGCCGGCCCGCACCACCGCCTTTTGATCGGCCAGCGCGATGGCGTGCGCGTGCACCAGCATGCGATGTTTATGCGCCTCGTCGATCACCGCGTTGTAGACCTCGGGCGTCATCTTCGGATACGTTCCGCGCCGATCGTCCACCCAGATCTTGACGTTCTTCAGATTCCGGGCGGCCATCGATTGCACGGCGGAACGCGCTTCCGCGCCCGTGGACACTTCGTAGACGGCATGGAGCGCGCTGGTTCCCTTCATCAGGATCGCGTCCGGGCCGCCGTTGGGCGGCGCCATTCCCGGCATGAAGAAGAATCGGGACGCCGGAGGAAATTTCCCGGCTTGTTGATCCCGTTGAAACTGGATGGATGCGTCCGTGGGACTGCTTCCGACCGTCTGCGTGACGCCCACTCCGTAAAACGCCTCTCGCTCCAGATGATCCAGCACGTTTTGGGGCGTGTAGTTTTCCGGCCCCCAGCTTGTGTAGCCCTCGTATCCGATATGGACATGCACGTTGATCATCGCGGGCATCACGGTCTTGCCGGCGAGATCGACGCGAGCGGCGCCGGCCGGTATTCGGACCTCGCCCTTCCGGCCCACGGCGGTAAAACGGCCAGCTTCGACAACGAACGCTCCGTTTTCGATGGGCGCGATTCGTCGCCGATGATCAACCGTGCATTCTCGTAGAGAACGGCAGAGCGCGAGCTCACCGGCTGCGAGTACGCCGCGATCCAAATCGATATGCAACAAACCAGCAGCTTCATCCGACCCAAGTATATATGGATGGCGGTACGCTGGAATACGTGCTGACGTCAATTTCGGGACGCTCGGTGATCGTCACCGGCGGGAGCAAAGGAATCGGCAAGGGCATCGCCCGCGTGTTCGCGAGCAAGGGTGCGCGGATACTGCTGGTGGGGCGCGATCTGGATCAAGCCGAGGCCTCCGCGCGCGAGATCCGAGCCACGGGCGGGATCGCGAACGCGCTGGCTGCCGATGTTTCCTCTGCCGAAGACACCGCGCGAATGGCGCAAGCAGCCATCGATGTTTTCGGTGGCATCGACATCCTTTGCTCGAACGCTGGCGTTTTCCCGGCCGCGCGACTCGGGGAAATGACCGTGGCGGATTGGAATCAGGTTCTCGATATCAACCTGAAGGGGACGTTTCTTTCGGTGAATGCGTGCCTCCCCGGTTTGCGCGCGCGAGGCCGGGGACGTATCGTGGTTACTTCGTCGATTACGGGTCCCATCACAGGGTATCCGGGATGGAGCCACTACGGAGCTAGTAAAGCCGGACAACTAGGTTTCGTTCGGACTGCAGCCATCGAACTGGCTCGAGACAACATCACCATCAATGCCATTCTCCCGGGAAACATTCGCACCGAAGGGGTCGAGGCGCTGGGCGACGATTACATGGCTAGAATGACCGCCGCGATTCCTCAGCGCAGACTCGGCACGGTGGAAGACGTTGCGTATGCCGCGCTGTTTCTGGCCAGCGATGAAGCGGCATTCATTACCGGACAGACCATCGTGGTAGATGGCGGCCAAGTGCTCCCCGAGTCCCACATGGCGCTCGATGACTTGTAACCGGCCGGGCGCGAACTTAGCGCGTCAAACTCCGCCGCGCCTCGAGCACCGTTTGGCAAGCCGCTTCGGCATCCGGCTGGAGCGCCGTCAGATGCCCCATCTTTCGACCCGGCCGCGGGGCCAATTTGCCGTACAGATGCAGCTTCACTTCGGGAAACGCGCAGGCCGCGGGCCAGTCTGGTACGCCCGCCGACCACAGGTCGCCTAGCAGGTTCGCCATCGCGGCCGGCCGATGCATCGCCGTCGATCCCAGAGGCAATCCGCACACGGCTCGCAACTGCTGCTCGAATTGGCTGCTCACGCACGCGTCGATTGTTAAGTGGCCGGAATTGTGCGGCCGCGGGGCTAGTTCGTTGATCAACAGTTTGCCGTCGCGAGTAACGAAGAACTCGACGCATAACACACCAACCACGCGCAGTTGTTCCAGTACGCAGCGAGCCATCTCGACCGCTTCCCGAGCGATGCGCGGATCGACCCGCGCGGGCGCCAGCGAGACATCCAGGATGTGCCGGCTGTGCTGGTTTTCGATGGCACCGTAATGAACGAACTCGCCCGAGTCGCCGCGAGCCGCCACCACCGAGATCTCGCGCTCGAAATCGATAAAAGCTTCGAGCACCGCTTCCTGGCGGCCGATCGCGTCCCAGGCCTCGTCCGCACGGTCGGGCGATTCGATCCGAACTTGCCCCTTGCCGTCGTAGCCGAACGCCGCAGTCTTCAAAACAGCCGGAAAACCGAGCTCCGCGAGCGCCTGCCGCAAATCGGCCAGAGACCGGACCTCGCGATAGGGCGTGGTGGGCAGCCCAGCGCGCGTCAGAAACGATTTTTCGCGGATGCGTTGCTGGGTGGTGTGCAGAATGGAACCGTTCGGACGCACCGGCGCGCAGCGGGCGCACGCCTCGGCGGTTTCCGCCGGAACGTTCTCGAACTCAAATGTTACGACATCGACGTTGCTCGCGAACCGGCACACGGCATCCAAGTCCTCATACGCGGCCGTCACTTCGACGTCCGCAATTTGGCCGGTGGGCGTGTCTTCATCCGGCGACAACGTGTGGACCCTGTAGCCCATGCGTCGCGCGGCGATGGCGAACATACGGCCAAGCTGGCCGCTGCCGAGCACGCCGATGGCCGCTCCCGGAAGTATGGGGTCGATCACGCCAGTTCTTCCGAGCGCACCTTAGCGGCCAGTTCCTCGCGATACGCACGCAGCTTCTCGCGCAAGGCCGGGTCATGATTGGCGAGGATGGCCACGGCCAGCAGCGCGGCGTTTTGGGCGCCACTTTTCCCGATCGCGAGCGTACCCACGGGAATCCCGCCCGGCATCTGCACGATCGAAAGCAGCGAATCCAGGCCGTTGAGCGCCTGGCTTTCCACCGGCACGCCCAGCACCGGTACCAGCGTGTTGGCGGCCACCATGCCGGGAAGATGAGCGGCGCCGCCGGCTCCGGCGATGATCACCTGAATCCCCCGCGCTTCCGCGCTGGACGCATACTCCACCATCCAAGCCGGCGTCCGATGCGCGGAAACGACCTTCGATTCGTGCGCCACCTCGAAACGCGCCAGCACGTCGGCGGCATGGCGCATCGTGTCCCAATCGGACTTGCTGCCCATGATGATGCCGACGCGGGGCTGCATGCCTGCCTAGTGTCCCTGGGCGAGCGTGTAAACGAGTTTCCCGTCGTAGGTTCGCAGGTTTTCGGCGTGGCGCGAGGCCGCCATGATTTCTGGGACGATTCCGTCGCCGTACGCGACCGTGACAGGGGTTACGTTGGACATAGTTAGGGAATCACTAAAATACCACGTGGGACGTGTTTGGCGGATGATGTTCCGCCCACACGCCCTACCGAGCCAGCGCGATGGCCAACAGTACCGCCCGTTGCGTCCCTTGCCAAGAGCCCGCGGTGTCAAAGGTTTCCCCGAGCGCATGCGCGCCCGTCCCTTTGCCGCCGCCGCTGATCGTGATCGCGGGAATATTCATATTCATCGGGACGTTGGAATCCGTCGAGCCTTCGTGGAGCGCTTCTTCGATTCCGAGCGCTTGCGAAACGGCCAGCGCCGTCTTCACAATGGGCGAATCGGACGGTGTATTGCCGGCCGGACGCACGCCCACCAGCTCCGGGGAGACGCTGATCTTGCCGCGATCGTTCCAGCGGCGATTCTCCTCGTCCACGGCAGCCCGAACGGCGGCATTGAACTTCTTGTCCAGAGTATTTAGCGACGCCACGTCCGCCGAGCGCATGTCCACCTCCATCCAGGCTTCGAACGGGATCGCGTTGACGGACGTCCCGCCGCCCACGCGCCCGACGTTGAATGTCGTCTTGGGAATCGCCGGCACTTGGAAATCGGAGATCTTGGCGATCGCACGGCCCATGGCGTGGATCGGATTGGCCATCCCGAACGCGCCATAGCTATGCCCACCGGGTCCCTTGAACGTCACGCGATAGCGCATGCTTCCTACGCCGACATTCGTGATGTCGAGCCCGGTGCCATCCACCGATATGAACTTGTCGATGCCGCCTTTCAAGCTTTCATAAAACAGATTCTTGACGCCGCGCAGATCGCCCAGGCCCTCTTCGCCCACATCCGCGACAAACGTAATGGTTCCCGGAGTCTCCACTCGGCCTTCATTCAACGCCTGAATGGTGGCCAGCATCACGGCCAAGCCGCGGCAATCGTCTCCGATGCCGGGCCCTTTCAGCACACTCCCGTCGTGCGTTACATGCACGTCGGTTCCTTCGGGAAAAACCGTGTCGAGATGCGCGCTGAATACCAGATTCGGATGCGGCGCGGCGCCGGGGCGCACACCGATAACGTTCCCGGCTTTATCGATTCGGACATCCTTAAGGCCCAGCCCCTGGAACAGCCGCTCGATCTCGCGTCCGCGCTCGGTCTCGTGAAAAGGCGGAGCGGGGATCTCGCAGATCCGGATTTCCTGCTCGATCGTTTTGGGCTCGTTCCTCTTAGCCGCTTCGAGCGCGGCCTTCACCGTAGGGTCGCCGAGCAATGCCGCGGCATCCTGCGCGTGGGCAGTCAGAGGGAGCAGCAGCAAGACGAGCTGGGCGCGGAAACGCATGAACGACAGTTAGCATTGTACTGAACATGCAGGAGCGGAGACGCGGTGCGGGGACGAAATGGTGAGCTACTTCGACTTTCTTTGCTGCCACCACCGCCACGCTGCTACGATTGCCCAGATTGCTTCCACCAGTCCGAAGGGCCATGCCCCTTGAAGGAACCCGTAAGCGGACCCGAGCAAGCACGATCCGGCAAATGCCAGTACGAACCACGAACTCCGCTTCTCCAGAGCGTATGTTACGAGCATGGCCGTTACTGCAAATAGGCCGAAGAGCGTTAAGCTATCCATTTTCCGTAGCCTTGCCTTAGCTTACGCCGCTCGTTTTAACCCCCGCTCCGATGTGCTGAAAGAGTGCGACCGCCCCGATCCTCCGAGCCTGTAAAATAGAAACATTGTGCAATACGATCAACTAGGTAACACCGGAGTTTTTGTTTCGCGCCTCTGCCTCGGCGCAATGACGTTCGGAGGACAGGGCGGCATCTTCGAAGTGATCGGCGGACTGCCGCAGCACGACGTCGAGACGCTGGTCGGCAACTCGCTCGACGCCGGCATCAACTTCATCGATACCGCCAACGTGTATTCCTACGGCGAATCGGAGACCATGCTCGGTAAGGCATTGGGATCGAAGCGCAAGGATGTGGTGGTCGCGACCAAGGTCTTCGGCCGGATGGGAAAAGGCCCGAATCAAGTCGGTCTGTCGAGACTGCACATCATGCAATCGGTGGAAGCCAGCCTGGAGCGCATGAACACCGACTATATCGACCTCTATCAAATTCACGGTTTCGATTCGGTGACGCCGCTCGAAGAAACCCTCGGTGCGCTCACCGATCTGGTGCGGCAGGGCAAGGTCCGCTACATCGGATGCTCGAATCTGGCGGCCTGGCAGATCATGAAGTCGCTGGGGATCTCTGGGATGCATCACCTGGAGAAATTCATCACGCTGCAAGCCTACTATTCGATCGCCGGCCGCGAACTGGAGCGCGAGATCGTGCCGATGCTGCTCGACCAGAAGATCGGGCTGCTGGTGTGGAGTCCTCTGGCCGGCGGAATCCTTTCCGGCAAGTTCACGCGAGCAGGCGCGGCCGACAACGAATCGCGCCGCAGCAAGTTCAGCTTCCCGCCCGTGAATCTGGAGAAAACTTACGACATCGTCGATGCCATGCAAGGCGTCGCAACACGCACCAACTCGACGGTGGCGCAGGTGGCGCTGGCCTGGCTGCTTCATCAGCCCTCCGTCACCAGCGTAATCATCGGAGCGAAGAAAGCCAGCCAACTGAAGGACAACCTCGGTTCGGTGGATTTGAAACTGGAAGCGGAGGATCTGAAGAAACTGGACGAAGTCAGCAAACTGACGCCCGAATATCCCAACTGGATGTTCGGAACCCAGGGGTCGGACCGGCGGCCCGGGCAAGTGCGGGACTGGTCGCGATTCGTCGTCGCCACCGCGAAATAGCAGCACGCGGCGGGTGGGCCGCGATGATAAGCTTACTCTCAGCATGAGTGGCTCGCTTCGTACAGTACTCTGCGTCGTCCTCCAAGCCGCAGCCCTCGGTGTGGCGCCTGCGATCGCACAGGACCCCGCCGACTGGCCGGCGTACGGGCGCGACCCCGGCGGCAGCAAATATTCTCCGCTCGATCAGATCAATACCAAAAACGTCGCCAAGCTTGCGCCCGCTTGGACCTATCACACCGGCGATCCGGGCGGCACTTGGGAAGACACGCCCATCGTGATCGCGAACGTGATGTACTTCGCCACGCAGAAGAATCGCGTCATTGCGCTGAACGCCGAAACGGGCGCCGAGCTTTGGAGCTACGATCCCAAGACGCCGCGCGTGCAGGAGCATCGGGGCGTTTCTTACTGGACCGGAGACGCGCAAACGCCGCCGCGCGTCATCCTTGGCACCGCCGCTCGGTTGATCGAATTGGACGCCAAGACGGGCAAGCCGATTCCCGGTTTTGGCGACAACGGCGAAGTGAATTTGAGGGTCGGCGTGGCCGACGATTACCCTAAAGCGCGTTATGGGATCACATCTCCCCCCGTCGTTTACAAGGACCTGCTCATTCTCGGACCCGCCACGCAGGAAGGTCCCAGCAAGGGGCCGAGCGGAGATCCGCGCGCCTTCGACGCCAGAACCGGGAAGATGGTCTGGCGATTCCATACCGTTCCTCAGCCCGGCGAGCCTGGAAACGAGACCTGGGGCCCGGATGGTTGGAAGGGCCGCTCCGGTCCCAGCGCCTGGGGGATCATGACCGTCGATCCGGAGAGCGGCACGCTCTTCGTGCCCATCGGAAACCCGGCCGATAACTTCTATGGCGCAGACCGCAAAGGGCAGGATCTATACTCCACGAGCGTGGTCGCCCTGGATGCGCTAACCGGGAAATTGCGCTGGTATTATCAGCTCGTCCATCACGATATCTTCGATCTCGACGTGGCCGCCCCGCCGTCCTTGATCGAAGCCACGCTCAACGGCAAAAGCGTTCCGGCCGTCGCCGAATTCTCCAAACTGGGCATGTTATTCGTTCTCGATCGCAAGACCGGCCGGCCTATTTTCCCAGTCGAAGAACGGCCGGTTCCCAAGAGCGACTTGCCGGGCGAGGAATCCTGGCCCACGCAGCCGTTCACGTTGAAACCTCCGCCGTTCGCGCGCTTGAATGTCACCAAGGACGAAATTTCCAACATCTCTCCCGAATCGCACGAGTACTGTCTGGCCCTGCTCGAGAAACACAAAACCTTCGGCGCGTTTACTCCATTCGCCCTCGAGCCCAGACTTTCGTTTCCGAGCTCGATCGGCGGCGGGAATTGGGCGGGCGTGTCGTTCGATCCCAAGCTCAGCTACGTGTTCGTAAACTTTTCGAACCTCGGACAGACCGGCCACATGGTCGCGGCTCCGGAGGGTGCGCCCATGCCCTATCGCAATGAAGGCGGGTATGGCCGGTTCATGGACAAGCAAGGTTTTCCCTGCAATCAGCCGCCGTGGGGCGAACTGGCCGCAGTGGACACCCGCACCGGCGACGTCGCCTGGCGCGTTACGCTCGGCTCTTACGACGATTTGGAGGCCCAGGGTTTCAAGAACACCGGCGCCGTTAACCTCGGCGGCAGCATCGCGACCGCGGGCGGCTTGCTGTTCATCGCAGCCACGAACGACCGGAAGTTTCGCGCCTTCGATTCCCGCACCGGCAAGGAACTTTGGATGGCAAAGCTGGACGCCTCCGGCAACGCGACTCCCATCACATACCGCGGCAGCGGGGGAAAACAGTACGTCGTGATCGTCGCCGGCGGTCCAGGCCATTTGCCCGGCAACGGTCCCACCAGCGACAGCGTCATCGCTTATGCATTGCCCTAAAACAATAACTCGGATTTTTCCTTTGCTTCTGCTCGCGATCGAAGCCGGCGCGCAGGTCACGCTGCCCGAGGGCGAAGGTAAGACTCTGGTCCAGACCATCTGCGTCGGCTGCCATGGTTTGGAGACTGCTGTCGATTCTAATCGCACGGAAGCGCAATGGAAGAAAGTTGTGGACACCATGGCTTCTCGCGGCGCCGAAGGCACGGACGAGGAGTTCGCCATCATCGTCAAATATCTCGCCAAGAATTTCGGCAAAAGCGAAACCTCTTCGGACGGCGCCAAGACATCGGCTTCCGCTCCCGCCGCAAAGTCCGCCGTTGCAGCAATCTCTTTGAAGTTCGATCCGCAGAAGGACTGGTCGGCATACGGACGCGACGAGGGCGGCCGCCGCTATTCCCCGCTGACGCAGATCGACGCGAAGAACGTGGCGCGGCTGAAGCTAGCCTGGCAGTACGGCATCGACAACAGCGCCGGGAATGGCGCAGACGCTACCGGCGCGCCCCGCGCGATCCCGCGCACCGAAGCTGTTCCGATTGTCGTCGGCAACGTGCTGTTTACTCCCACCACGCAGCACACCGTGGTCGCGCTCGAAGCCGATACCGGCAAGGAGATCTGGAAATACGACCTTGGAAAAGCATCCGCAACCCTGCGCGGCGTCAGTTTTTGGCCCGGCGACTCGCAGAGTCCGCCGGAGATTCTAACCGGGACCAGCGACGGACTACTCATCGCGCTCAATGCCGTCACCGGCAAGCTAGTGCCTGCGTTCGGCAATGAAGGTGTGGTGAATCTGCGCGCCGGCGTCGCGGACAAATATCCCAAGATGCCCTATCACATGAGCTCGCCGGGCGCCATCTACCGCAACCTGATCATTACCGGATCGCAGGGGCAGGAAGACAATCCGGATGGACCCGCTCAGGACCTGCGCGCATGGGATGTCCACACCGGCAAATTAATCTGGACGTTCCACCCTCTACCGCACCCGGGCGAAGCCGGCTACGAGACTTGGCCCAAGGACGCCTGGGAGCATGTCGGTTCTCCGGCGAATTGGGGATTGATCACGGTGGACGCCGAGCGCGGTATGATCTTCGTCCCGTTTGGACAGCCGGCGCCTCAATACTATGGCGGCGGCCGGCTAGGACAGAACCTTTTCTCGTCTTCGATCGTGGCGCTCGACGCCGCCACCGGCAAGCTGAAATGGTATTTCCAGATTACGCATCACGACATGTGGGACCTGGATGCGGAAGCCGCGCCCGCGCTCATCGACGTGGTTCAGAACGGCAAGAAGATCCCGGCGCTGGTGGCGGTCTCTAAGGCGTCGCTGATGTTTTTTCTTGACCGCGATACCGGAAAATCCATTTATCCCGTCGAAGAGCGGCCGGTACCGAAGAGCGATATCCCCGGCGAACAGTCTTGGCCGACCCAGCCGTTCCCCGTGAAGCCGCTGCCCTTGGCGCGCCTCGGCATCAGGCCGGACGAAGTATTCACGGGCGAGCCGGAGCACGAGAAATTCTGCCGCGACTTGGTGGAAAAAATGGGGGGGATTCACAATTACGGCCCTTACACGCCGTACAGCAGCCAGGAATATCGCGTCATCTTTAGCGGCCAGCAAGGTGGCCCGAATTACGGCGGCGTCTCGGTGGATCCCGCGCTCGGCTTCGTTTTCGTGAACACTCGCGACGTCGCCGGAATAGGCCGCCTGGACAAATCGCCCGATGGAGATTTGGTCGCTTACCGCCGATCGACGCCGCTCCCCGGACGGGGAACTTTTTATTCCCGCTTTTGGGATCCTTCCAATCAATGGCCCTGCCAGACGCCGCCATGGGCTCACCTCATGGCAGTGAACGCCAACACGGGCGACATCGTTTGGAACGTGCCGCTCGGCACGAACGACGAACTCGAAGCCAAGGGAATGCACAACACCGGAGCGTTCGGGCAAGGCGGCAGCATCGCCACCGCCGGCGGTCTGCTATTCATCGCGGGAACGAACGACGCGCGTTTCCGTTCGTTCGATTCCAAAACCGGCAAGCTCCTATGGGAAACGAAGCTCGATTCCGAGGGTCACACCAACCCGATGACGTACCTGGGCGCCGACGGCAAACAGTACGTGGTGATCGTAAGCACCGGCGTAAACGCGTTCGCGCTGGAATGAGATCGCGCTAAATGTCGTAATACAGCGCGAACTCGTAGGGATGCGGACGGAGCCGGATCGCGTCCGCTTCGTTGCGGCGCTTGTAGTCGATGAAAGTCTCGATCAGGTCTTCGCTGAACACGTCGCCCTTCAGCAGGAAATCGTGATCCTCTTCCAGGCAGGTCAGCGCTTCTTCGAGCGACGCGGGCATCGACGGCACGCTCTTCATCTCCTCCGGCGACAGATCGTAAATGTCCTTGTCGAGCGGTTCGCCCGGTTCCAGTTTGTTGATCACTCCATCCAGGCCGGCCATCAGCATGGCTCCAAACGCCAGGTAGGGATTCGAAGCCGGGTCCGGCGGACGGAACTCCACGCGCTTGGCCTTGGGACTCGCCGAGTACATCGGAATGCGGCAGGCCGCGGATCGGTTGCGCCGCGAGTACGCCAGATTCACTGGCGCTTCATAACCCGGCACCAGCCGCTTATAGCTGTTCGTCGTCGGCGCGATGATGGCCGACAACGCTCGAGCGTGCTTCAACAATCCGCCGATATAATTCAGCGCCATCGGGCTCAGCCCCGCATAGCCATCCCCGGCAAACAGCGGCTTGCCCGCGTTCCAGATGCTCTGGTGCGTGTGCATCCCGCTGCCGTTGTCGCCGTACAGGGGTTTCGGCATGAACGTCACTGTCTTACCGGCGTTCTGCGCCACGTTGCGGATCACGTATTTGTACAACATCATGTTGTCCGCCGATTTCACCAGCGTGTCGAACCGCTGATCGATCTCGCACTGCCCGCCGGTGGCAACCTCGTGGTGGTGGCACTCGATGTGGATGCCGCACTGGAGCATGGTCTCCACCATCTTGCCTCGCAGGTCCTGATAATGGTCCGTCGGCGGAACCGGAAAATATCCTTCTTTATAGCGCGGCCGGTAACCCAGATTGTCGCCGTCCTTGCCGCTGTTCCAGCGTCCCTCTTCGGCATCGATGAAGTAGAATCCGGAGTGCTGATTCTGATCGAAGCGCACGCTGTCGAAGATGAAAAACTCCGCCTCCGCCCCGAAATACGCGGTGTCGCCGATCCCGGTGTTCTTCAGGTACAACTCGGCCTTCTTCGCGATCCAACGCGGATCGCGGTTGTAGTTCTGGCGCGTGATCGGATCGATGACGTCGCACACCATCACCAGGGTGGTGATCTCATAGAACGGATCGATGATCGCCGTGGTGGGGTCCGGTATGAGCAGCATGTCGCTCTCGTTGATGGCGGCCCATCCCCGGATGCTGGATCCGTCCATCCCGAATCCGTCGTGAAACGAATCTTCGGACAGTTCACCGATCGGATACGAGACGTGATGCTGCAGGCCGGGGATGTCGGAGAACCGCAAATCCATCTGCCGAACGTTATTCTTCTTGGCAAATTCCAAGACTTCGTGGGGCTTCATCTAACCTCCTGGGGTTTGAAACAGAGCTTTAACAATGCAAAGAACCCTATAGCGTACCGCACTGCGGGGGCTTGTGGTTGATCCAAATTTTGAATGGCTGCCATAAAACCTTTAACGGTGCGGCGATCACGGCAGCGGCGAAGCGCGCAACTGCTCGATGTCCTTCAAAATCCCCTCCACCATGCTATGCACCAGGATCTCGCCCTTCTTGCGTGTAGCCAGCGTCGCGTCGCCGAAGACGCCGCTCGCGGAATAGTCGCCTGGTCCGTTGGGATCGCGCGACAGGCCGCCTTTGTCGGACGGATGATAATCCTTCACCGCTTTCTTCATGTCGACGCTCGAAGGCGCGATGAAAAGCATCATGGACGTCTCAATCTCGTCGGCGTGCGTTCCACCTTCTTCCTGCCGCACCCGTTTCTCGGCGGCTTCGTTCACTGTGAGAATGTTCGTGTAGCGGAAAGTGATGCCGTCGGCGGCCAGAATTTCAGCCGTCAGGCGCAGCGGGCGCATCGTCGAAACCCCGGTGTTGAGCGCGTAGAAACGCCGCGGACCATAGTGCGCCAGGCTCCGGACGATGTCCACCATCAGATCGCGCGCCGTCTCCAGCCGCAAGTTGGTGGAGCCGGGATACTCGACGAAAGCCGGGTAATAATGATAGTTCACCGTCGGCGCCACCACCACGTCGGCCCGCTTCAGCACTTCGTTTTTGAAATATTCGGCCATCAGCCAGTCATTTTTCAACTTGAGGTGCGGACCGTGCTCCTTGGACTCGGCGCCGATCGGGATCACGACGATCGCATCCTTCGTGAGTACCTTTTCGGCCTCCTGCCAGGTAAGATCTTCGAGCAGGATTCCCTTGCGGGCGTTCGCTCCCATGGCGGCGGCGCACGCGGAAGCAAGCAAAAAGGTCACAACACGCGGGTTCATCCCATAAAGATAACAGGGCGGTAGTAAGCTATCAAATAAGCCTGGATGCTATCTTTGCCGCGTCTGGCGCGTACTACTTCTTATGGGGCGAGTACTGATATTCTTGCTGGCGGCCGGGTGCGGTCTAGCGCAGGATGAACTCGCCATCCGCGTTACCGTTCCGCTGGTCAACGTCGCGTTCTCGGTTCGCGATTCGAGCGGGAAGCTGGTGACGGACCTGGCCAAGGACGATCTGGAGGTTCTGGACGACGGCCTGCCGCAGACCATTTCGTTTTTCGCGCACAGCGCCGATCTTCCGTTGCGGCTGGGCCTGATTGCCGACATGAGCGGCAGCCAGGAGCCGTTCGTCCAGCGCCACGACCACGATCTCAAGACGTTCCTGGATCACGTTCTGACGCCTCGAGACCGGGCTTTTCTGATTTGTTTCGGCAATCATTTGCGCCTGGCGAGCGACTTCTCAGCATCCCCCGAAGAACTGAGCGCGGGCCTAAAGCGGTTCGACAAGAACGCGGATGAAATGACGGAGATTGGTCCGGTGGAGCATCGCGAGCTGGGCACTGCGTTTTACGACGCGCTGTACTACTCGATTTCCGAAAAGCTCGCGAGCGTTGACACCGGTCGGAAGGCCTTGATCGTTTTCAGCGACGGCGAGGACAATTCGAGCGCGCATAACATGCTGGATGCGATCGAATCCGCGCAAAGTCAGGACGTTGTGTTTTTCGGGATCCGATATACGGAGCGCGACCGGAAGGGGCGGTTGACGGCGCGCAACAAATACGGCACCAGCGTGATGGCGCGCATCGGGCGCGAAACCGGAGGTCTGGACTTTGACGCGGAAAAGGTCGACCTGTCCAGGGCGTTCGGTGAAATCGGCGAAGAGCTAAGGTCTTCGTATGAGCTCGCCTATCGCGCGCCGAATGCCGGCGATGGAACCTTCCACAAAATCGTGATTCGATCGAAGCGCGCGGGGTTGACGGTGCGAAGCAAGACCGGCTACTTTGCCCGCGAAAGCCGCTGACTTGGCTGCATTCCGGCGGTCGGTGGTGGATCTCGGCCAGACCGCGTCTTCCCGATCCTACTAAGTCAAGCAATTGACGCATCTTCCGAGTTGGCACCCCGGTTGCTATTTAAGCTTGCCGTGAGGAGATAAAAAAATGAAAACCAAATTGCTTGCGCTTTTACTTTTGGCCGGTAGTTCCGTTTTTGCCGGACCACGCGTGGCCGTCGGATTCGGCGTTGGTGTTGGCCCCGCTTATGGCTACTATGCCGCTCCGCCGCCTCCGCCCGCAGTGTACGCGGCTCCCGCGCCTGTCTATCCTTATGCCGTCGGCGTTCGCTACGGTTGGGGTCCGCGCTACTGGGCCCATCCCGCGCCGCGATTCTACGGCGGACGCGCCTATGCCGGTCATTGGCGCCGGTAGCTTCGAGCGCTGACGGAAGGCTGTGGTGAGCGCTCGATGGCGCGTCAGCTTCGGTGGACCTGGTCAATCCAGCGGGTCTGAGATGGGGTCTCGGGACTCGGGATGTCCAGGTTCACGACGATTGGCTCCTGACCGCTTCGCACCACCACAGCCTCGACGGGCTGAGCTGGATCGGCGTTGATCTCCTGATGCGGCACGTACGGCGGCACGAAGATGAAATCGCCCGGTCCGGCTTCGTCGACGAATTCCAAATGTTCTCCCCAGCGAAATCGAGCGCGGCCCTTCACGATATACAGGACCGTTTCGAGGTCCCCGTGATGGTGCGCGCCTGTCTTGGCGTCCGGCTCCACAACCACCGTTCCCGCCCAAATCTTCTGGGCTCCCGTGCGCGCGTGATCAATCGCGGCGGCCCGCGTCATTCCTTGCGTTTGAGGCGTGTTGCAATCTAATTCCGTGGACCTGATCACCTTAATGCCGTGTTTTTCCCAATCCATCGTTACCTCAAACCACCGCCGGTTCGAGCGGCCGCGCCGCCGCCGCTCTGCGGGTCCGCAAGAGGTTCGAAATCGCGCGGCATTCCTCGGCCAGTTCGCGGAACTGATCCGGATACAGCGACTGGAATCCGTCGGAGAGCGCCCGATCTGGATTCGGATGCACTTCGACGATCAATCCCGACGCGCCCGCCGCTATCGCCGCCAGCGCCATCGGATGGACCTTGTCGCGCTTGCCGGTCCCGTGGCTCGGATCCACGATGATCGGCAGATGGCTCAAATTCTGCACGAAGGGCACCACGCTCAAGTCCAGAGTGTTGCGCGTGTGATCGGCGAAAGTGCGGACGCCGCGCTCGCACATAATCACCTGGTAGTTGCCTTCCGAAAGAATGTACTCGGCCGCCATCAGGAATTCTTCGAGCGTTGACGACATGCCCCGCTTAAGCAGGATCGGCTTGCGGGATCGCCCGGCGCGGCGCAGCAGCGAAAAATTCTGCATGTTGCGCGCGCCAATCTGGATACAGTCCGCGTATTCCTCCACCAGGTCGAAAGTCTCGGTGTCGATCGCTTCCGTGACGACTCCCAGGCCCGTGGCGGCTCGGGCTTCGGCCAAATACCGTAAACCTTCTTCCGCCAGTCCCTGAAAAGCGTATGGCGAAGTGCGGGGCTTGTAGGCGCCGCCGCGCAGCAATTGGGCGCCAGCCGCTTTCACGGCGCGCGCCGAGGCGAGGATTTGCTCGCGGCTTTCCACCGAACAAGGTCCCGCGCAAAGCGCCAGTTCAGCGCCACCCACCGCGACGCCCGCGATGTTCACGATGGTATTGTCGGGCTTCACCTCGCGGCTTACCAGCTTGTAGGGCTTCGAAACCGGGATCGCTTCGGCGACGCCGGGCAGATCCACAAACTCGGCGGCAGGCACAGCTCCGTGATTGCCGGTGATCCCGATGGCGGTTCGTTCCGCGCCCGGCATCACGTGGGGGCGGAAGCCCAGGCTTTGAATTTTCGCGCAGACCGCGGCGATATCCTGCTCGGTGGCGTGCGCGCGCATGACTACTAACACGGGGGGGTCCTTTCCGAACCAGTGTATCGCGTTGCGCCTCCCCTCTTCCGAAGGCGATGATGGAAACCTGATGCGGGCGCGTCTCGAAGCGTATTTCCAATTTCGCGAACTGGGGACGAACTGGCGCACGGAGATTTTGGCAGGGGCAACCACGTTCGTCACCATGGCGTACATCATCTTCGTCAACCCGGCGATTTTGCACGAGACCGGTATGCCGCTGACCGCGGTGGTGGCCGCCACTTGCGTGTGCGCGGCTTTCGGAAGTCTGCTGATGGGAATCCTGGCGCGTTATCCCATCGCGCTGGCGCCCGGCATGGGGCTCAACGCCTATTTCACGTACACGGTGGTGAAAGGCATGGGCGTGCCCTGGGAGACGGCGCTCGGCGCGGTGTTTCTGTCGGGCGTCGCGTTCGTTATTTTGACCGCAGCCGGGGTGCGGCAGCTGATTCTGTCCGCCATTCCTTTCGAACTCTACGCGGCGGTGGCCGTCGGCATCGGATTCTTCATCGCGTTCATCGGGTTGCACAATGCGGGAATCGTCGTGGCCAGCAGTTCGACGTTGGTCACGCTGGGAAACTTGCGGAATCCGAACACCGCGCTCGCTATCGCCGGATTGCTGCTGATCGCGTCGCTATTGGCCTGGAAAGTTCGGGGCGCGATACTCATTGGGATACTGGGCACTACGGCTCTGGGCGCCGTGTTCGGACTGGTGCGCTGGCAGCCGGGGACATATTCTTTCCAGGACATCACCGCCACGGCGTTTCATTTGAATATTCGGGGTGCCCTGAGTTTCGGACTAGTCGAGATTGTGTTCGTCTTCCTGTTCGTGGATTTGTTCGACAACATTGGGACGCTGGTGGCGGTGGGAAAGGAAGCCAAGTTGTTCGACCAGACCAACCAGATTCCAAGGATCAATCGGATTCTATACTCGGACGCCGCGGCGACGATTGTCGGATCGCTGGCGGGGACGTCGACGGTGACGAGTTACATCGAGAGCGCGGCCGGCGTGGTGGCTGGAGGGCGCTCAGGCGTTACCGCGATCACTACTGGCCTGTTTTTTCTTCTGGCGCTGTTCGTTGCGCCCGTGGTGGGAGCGATTCCGAGCGCAGCTACCGCGCCCGCGCTGATCGTGGTGGGGTCCCTGATGATCGCTCATGCGGCCGAGATACCGTGGTCGAATCCCGTGCTTTCGATTCCGGCGTTTCTCACCATTATCACGATCCCGTTGACGTTCAGCATCGCGAATGGGCTGGCGTTCGGGTTCACGGCGTACGTCGTCTTGAAGATCGCGCGCGGCGAATTCCGCGACGTGAATTGGCTGGTCTACGCGCTGGCGATCCTGTTCATCGCGCGGTTTATTTATCTGGGTTAGTTATGAAGAGTGATTGGATCGACATCACCGTTCCGCTACACAACGGAATGGTGCAGTGGCCGGGCGATGCTCCCTTTGAACGAATGGAAGCGATGCGGATTGAGAACGGCGACGAGTGCACGTTGTCCAACATCCGCGGGAGCGCTCATTCCGGGACCCACATGGACGCTCCGAAGCACTACCTGGCCGGCGGAGCGGGGGTCGACAGCATGCCGATCGCTGCCGGAATCGGGCGGGCCCGTGTGATAGACATTCGCGATCCGGAGCAGATTCGGGTCGAGGAGCTCGCGCCGCACCAGTTGGCCAAAGGCGAACGCGTGCTGTTTAGGACCAGGAATTCGCGGCACTGCTGGAAGACCAACCAATTTCAAGAGAGCTACGTTTACATCCCTCCGGACGCAGCCGCGTATCTGGCCGAGCGCGCGGTTCAGACCGTGGGAGTGGACTACCTTTCGGTGGGAGCATTTCACGAGCGCGCCGGGGAAACACATCGCGCGCTGCTCCAGGCCGGCATCTGGATTATCGAAGGACTGAATCTCGAGGACGTGGAACCCGGCGAATATGAGCTATTCTGCCTTCCGCTCAAGATCCTGGGGAGCGATGGATCTCCCGCTCGAGCGGTGCTAAGGCGGCTGGTTCTTTGACGCGCGGCTCGATGCGCATCCGCATGCCATACTTGGTGCGTAAGGTAATCAACGGGAGCGGTTCGACGCGCTGGCCGGGCTCCAGCCGAAGTTTCCACTTCTGAGCCAGGGTTGCGATCAAGAGCACGCCTTCCATCCACGCGAAACGTTCGCCGATGCAAACTCTCGCGCCGCCGCCGAACGGGAAGTACGAAAATTTGGGACGGTCATCGCGGGCTTCCGGCGTCCAACGTTCCGGATCGAAGCGCTCCGGGTCCGGGAACCAGCGCGGATCGCGATGCATCACGTAGGGGCTGGCGATGCAGATCGATCCGGCGCCGATTTCCACTCCGTTCAGTTCGAACGCGGCTTTGGCCATCCTTCCAACAGCCCACGCCGGCGGATAGAGGCGCATAGCTTCGGCCAACACCATTTCCGCGTACCGCAAGTTCGGAAGATCCGCGAAGGCCGGCGTGCATTCCGCGAGCACCGTATCGATTTCCTGATGCAGCCGCCGCTCGCAATCCGGATTCTGCGACAACAAGTACCAGGTCCAGGTGAGGGCGTTGGCCGTGGTTTCGTGACCGGCCAGGAACAACGTCAGCGCTTCGTCGCGAACCTGCCGGTCCGTCATGCCGGCGCCGTCGCCTTCCTCATCCTGAGCGAGCAACAGCATGGAAAGCAGGTCGCCCGTGTCTTCGCCGCTCGCGCGCCGCTGGTGAATGAGTCCGTAGATGGTTTCATCCAGCCGGTTGCGCGCCTGGTCGAACCGCCGCATGGCAGGCAGGGGCAACTTCTCGAGGTACTCCGAGAACGGCATCAGCAGCAGACGAAACATGTTCAAAACGGTGGTCAGCGCCTCGCCGATTTCCGAAGCCTCGGATTCCACGTCGGCGCTGAACAAAGTCTTGCCGACCACGGCGAGGGTCAGCCGCGTCATTTCGGTCGATATATCCAGAGTTGCGCCGGCCTGCCAGCCATCGCGCAAACGAACGCCGCATTCAGTCATTTGGGCGGCATAGGCCGCTAACCGGTCGCGATGAAACGCGGGCTGGACCAGGCGGCGCTGCCGAAGATGCTGCTGGCCCTCGCTGGTGAGCAGGCCTTCGCCGAGCAGGATTCGAGAGCGTTGCAGGGCGCGGCTCTTGATGAAATTGGACTGTTGTGTAACCAGAACCTCTCGCACCAGGTCGGGATGGTTCAGCAAGTAAACGTGGAAACCTCCGAGGCGAAAGTAGGGAAGGTCGCCGTACTCGCGGGCGATTCGCATCAGGAACCGGGTGGGCTTGGAACGAAACGCGGGCAGATGGCCGAGCACGGGAAGGTTTCTCGGACCGCGCGGTTTCGGCGACGAAACAAGCATGCTGGTTACCTACAAGCCTAGCAACTAAGAGCGCCCGCAGCCGACTAGAATAGTGCTTGGCTTCTCTTTCTTCTCGCAACGCGCTACGCGGCGTGATGCTCGCCGGCATGGCGGCAGTGGCGTTCGGCGCCGTACACTTTCTTCGATGGCCGAAGATGCAGCCGGTGGTTGCCAGTCTCACGGCCGCGGGCGAGAAGATGCCGGAGTTTGGGAACGCGTCCGATTGGGATATCTGGCTATCGACGCGCGACCTCGAAATTCGGAGTCAAGCCGAAAGAGGCGTCGAGGATTCGGTCAGCGCGCTGATCCTGTTTGGAACCACTTTCACGAATCTGCCGCCGATTGCGAGCGCCAACGCGGCGGCGAACGCGGCGGGAAGTTTGACGCCCGCGGTGAACGCGCGGATCGACGCCTTTATCAAGGCGCTGGACGAGCGCGACGATGAACGGTTTGTCACCGTTCTCGATTTTTTGCGGCGCCGGCGTGTCACGGAAGAGGAACTGCGCGCTTTTCTGGCCGGAATCGTGCGGCGCTTGGCGCTGGAGCGCACGGGCGAGGAGCGCCTGCATGAATACACGACCAGCGCGCTGCTGATGGTGGATTTCGCGATCGAGGAAGCGCTGCGCGCGCTGAAGAGCAAGGGCGAGACTCCCGCGCAGACACACCGCATCGCGATCATCAGCGGAGGGTTGGATTTCGCCGGCACTCCAGGCAATTACGATTTTCACCAGCCGCAGGCCATCACGCCTTTCGCCGTACTGGAAGCTGCGCTGCGGCTAAATTTGGCGCAGCCCGGCGACGCGCAAGTAGCGGTTTTTGAACTGAGCCCGTTCGCGCTGGCGCATTTGCGCTCGGCGGCCGCGAAGGCTCGCGCTGGAGGGCGATACGTGTTGCAGCTTCCGCGCAGATCGTCGGACGGTTGGAATGCGGCGGCAAGGGCTTATTGGAGCCATTTCGGCGACTTGATCGGCGCGGCGACGCCCGCGATTTCGGTGCCGGTGGAGTTGCACGGCGTCGAGACTCGGGCGGTGGCAGTCAAGCCGCAACTCGCCGCGCGCATCGGCGCCGAGGACATGGACGTCGTGACGGAAACGGCGGACAACACCGCGGGGACGGGGTTCGACCTGGTGGTGGCTTTGCATGCGCTCGCGACTTTTGATCGCATCGAGCAAACGCTGGCGTTCGCGAGTATCGCGCAGATGATGAACGCGGGCGGGCTTTTTCTAGCCGACGCTCCGGTGTCGGCGGTGATTCCGGCGGAGCTCCAACCGATCGGCGTGGAGCACGTCGCGTTCACGGATCGCGGAGAAGGCCACGACATCGCGGCGTACCGTCGCAAATAGCTACTTCGGCGCTTGCATGCGGCGCACTACCTTGGTGACCACGCTGCGCGGACTGATCCGGAGCGATTCCACCATCAGCTTGTTCTGTAGTCCGGGGATCACGATGGTTTTGCCGGCCATCAGGCCCTGATAACCGGCCTCCGCCACGGTGCGCGCCGTCATCATCTTCTTGCCCTTCACCAACCCCGAATCCTGCATCTTGCCGCGCTCCTGGAATTCGGTGGCGGTGGGGCCTGGACAGAGAGCGGTGACCGTCACGCCGGTCCCTTCCAGCTCATTGGCGATCGCCTCGGAAAAAGAAAGCACAAATGCCTTGGTCGCAAAATAAATTGCCATCAACGGACCGGGCTGAAACGCCGCCGTGGACGCCACGTTCATGATTCGGCCGGAGCGGGCGGCGATCATGCCGGGGAGATAAAGCTTGGTCAACGCCACCAGCGCCGCTACATTGAGCTGGATCATATTCAGCTCTTGGGACAGGCTGTTGTCGGCGAATTTTCCATACACACCGAAGCCGGCGTTGTTTACCAAAACGTCGACTTTCGGCGCCAGCCGATGAATCTCTTCCGCCGCGCCGGCCAGCGAGAGATCCTGGGCGATTACCCGGACCGCGGCGGGTTTCAAATCGGCGGCGAGTTTTTCGAGGCGGACCTGATCGCGCGCCGTCAGGATCAAGTCATATCCAGCGGCCGCGAAAACGCGCGCCAATTCGAGGCCGATGCCGGCCGATGCGCCGGTGATCAGGACCGACGGCATATGGTTACCAAGGCCTGGGCTTCGGCGGAACGGCCCTCGCCGACCGGCCCCATTTTCTCGGCCGTCTTGAATTTCACGGAGACCCTATCGAGATCGAGGTCCAGCGTGGAGGCCAGTTTCTCTCGGATGGCCACGCGAAAATCCTTGAGCTTGGGGCGCTCCAGAATCACCGTGGAATCGACGTTTACAATTTCATAGCCTCTCTCAGAAATCAAGTCGCGCGCTTGGCGTAAGAAGCGCAGGCTGTCGGCGTCCTTCCAGGCCGGATCGGAATCCGGGAAATGCATTCCGATGTCGCCCAAGGCAGCCGCTCCGAGCAACGCATCCGTAATGGCGTGGGACAGGACGTCGGCATCGGAGTGGCCTTCGAATCCAAACTCGCAAGGCACCTGAACGCCGCCGAGAATCAACTTGCGGCCCGGCGATATACGGTGCACGTCCCAGCCCTGTCCCATTCTGAGATCGCTCAAGACGGTACCCGCGCGGACATCTCTTCGGCCAGGAACAATCGCGCGAGATCCATATCCGACGGTTTGGTGATCTTGATGTTGCGATCGCTGCCGGGAACCACGCTGACTTCCACCTGATCGAGACGCTCCACCAGGCTCGATTCGTCGGTGCCGGCGAAATTGTCCTCGCGGGCCTTCGCGAACGCTTGTTTCAGTAAATCGAACCGGAACACTTGGGGAGTTTGGGCCAACACCAGGCGCTCGCGCGGAATGGTCTGACGAATCTTATTGCGACGCACCTGCTTGACCGTATCCACCGGGACGATGCCGACGATGGCGGCGCCGGTCTCGGCGGCTTCGGCGAATACCTTTTCGAGCAGTGAATATTCGATGAACGGGCGCACGGCGTCGTGAACCGCAACCAGATCGGCGTCGTCGCCGGATAGGGTGGCGAGAGCGTTCTCGACGGACTCCTGGCGGCTGTCACCGCCTTCCACCAAGCGAACCGGAGTGTCGAATCTTTCTACGGCGAGGAGATCGCGCACCCATTGCAGGTCGTCGGCGCGCAGCGCTACCACGATCTCCGCGACGGCCGGCGAGGAAACAAACTTACGGATGGTATGCAGCAGGATGGGAGACCCATCGAGCAACATAAATTGTTTGCGGCTGGTGCCGGCTTTTTCGGGGACGGCGCGACCCATTCGGGTCCCCAACCCGGCGGCGGGGAGAATAACCGAAACTTTCATCGGGAAGACCTAACCGGCAGCTCCAACTCCGGAACCTCGGGCCTCCGTCGGCTGCGCGGGCGCGGGGGAATGCTCACGGGGAGTGCTATGCGGCCGTTCCGGCGCCCCGGCCTTATCGTGGACGGCGTGAACCCGATCGTCGAACCTGCCAAAAATCATTTTACCGGCTGTGGTCTGCAAAACGCTGGTCACGGAAATATCGATGGTGCGGGAGATCATCTTCTTGGCGTTATCCACGACAACCATGGTCCCGTCATCCAGGTAGGCCACGCCCTGATTGTATTCCTTGCCTTCCTTCAGAATGAAAACGCGCATCGTCTCGCCGGGAAGGACGATGGGCTTGAGCGCGTTGGCCAGCTCATTGATGTTGAGAACCTCGACGCCGTGCAGTTGCGCGACTTTATTCAAGTTGAAATCGTTGGTCACGATCTTGCAGTTATAGACCTTGGCCAGCTCGATCAGTTTCATATCCACTTCGGGGACGTTGGGGAAATCCTCTTCGACAATCTGGACGTTGAGCTGCGTCATTTTCTGGATACGTTGCAGGACGTCCAGTCCGCGGCGGCCCCGATTGCGTTTCAATGAATCGGACGAATCGGCCACCAGCTGCAACTCCCGGAGCACGAACTGGGGGATCACCAAGGCTCCGTCCAGAAAGCCGGTCTCCACGATGTCGGCGATGCGGCCGTCGATGATGACGCTGGTATCCAGGATTTTGAACGAATGGCTGGCAGTTTGTTCCCCGCCGAAAAGCCCGCCCAGCGCGCCGAGATTCAACATTTCTCCCTTGCTGGCGCCGACCACCAGGCCGACGTAGCCCATCCACAACAGCAACAAAATCTCTATAAACGAGAGCGTGGTGGAACCAGTGGGGAAGGCGCGGCCCAGGATCAACGAAATCAAAAACGCTCCGGTAATACCGAGCAACGAACCGAAGGCGGCGCCGAAGAGCCGTTTGAGCGTTGTTTTCCGAACCTGGATTTCGAAGAAAACGATTGCCAGGCCAAGGGCGACCCCGGCCGCCGAAGCATATCGATCCGGCAGATCGAACGGGCGTAGAAACCATCCAGCCGCGGCTAGCAGCGCGACGAACAAGAAGCGAAAAATAAGCAGACTAATCACGAAACCACCCCTCAGCGAGCGGATTCTGAATTAAGAACGCGACCCCAAGTTACAGGGTGCCCTTGAGTATAACACTCATGTTCAAATGCTGCTGGAATCTTTAGATTGGCGCTTACAAGGAGGGAGGAAAGGCCGGGATCCTTCAGACGATTACAGTGCCTTGGCGAGTTCTTCTGCAAAAGCGCTGTGGGGACCTTGGGGGCCGTTCTGATTCGGGCGCCGGTGCTTTTTCCCGCCTCGTTCACGACGCGGACCAGTGGGACCGCCGGTCGGGCTGGCCGGACCAACTGGAGCTCGACTGGTTTGGCCGCTTGGCGCCAGGCCAGGCGTCCTCGATTTGGGCGGCTGGGCCTGGTTGGCTCTCAGCAACCGATCCTCCAGAGGAGCGCGGTCGAAACGACGAATGATGAGGTTCATCTCCTCCGAATTGGGGGTGTCAATGAACGCGAATCCCTTGGACTCCTGCGTTTCGGGATTACGAATAACTTTGACGTCGTCGTGGACTAGGTTTTCTGCGTTCAACCAAGACTTGATATCGTCTTTGGTCACCCACACAGGTAAATTTCCGAGGAATACAGTGAAGCTCATTCTAGGGTTTCGTGGCTCCGTTGTCAGGGATTGGGCGTTTCGCGGATGGGATCCATGAAAGCTATTCCATGGTATCACAGGCCGAAACGCCCGGCAAACGGAAAATTAGCACAAAGTACCGTGTGGCGGCTAGCGCGTCGACGTGGAAGGCGTATCGAGCGGCAAGCTCAAATAAGTGCCGGCCAGCGGGACCTGCATCACGCCGGGCTTGGAATAATCACAAACGCCACCGGGAAAAATTTGGCGCAATTGATCGAGTTCGCTCGGGCTGAGCGCGACGGCGTAGTCCTTGGGATCGATGAGCTTAAGCTGGCACTTCATCACGTCGTCCGCCAGCGGAGCGTCGGCGACCATGCGCGGCGTGGAGTGCGCCGGATAGAGCGTGTTGCATTTGCCGGGGCCGGAGAGCGTGGCGGGCTCGTCGATCCTGGTTCCGTCGCCCGCCCAGCACCCGTCCAGGGCCGCCGCGGGCTTAGCGCGGAGCACCTTTTCGGCGGCGGGAGCGACCGAGGCGTCGAGCGCCATCGTGTCCAGCCATTTGCTCATGGTATCAATGGCGTCTCCGGTTACGCGCGCAGCCAGCGCCCGGTTGCCGTTCGGGTAGACCCAGATCACCTGGTTATCGAATCTGCCGGTGGCCTTGCGCAGACGTTCGCGCACGACGAAGTCGCGGACATGATCGTGAATATCCCCGATGGCGTCGTTATAGCTGCGGAAGTGGAGGATGGGAACCGAGCCGAGGCCGCCCGCGGCCGAGTCGATGCGGCCGGCGGCGTAGGCCAGTCGGACGGCCTCCAGGTCGGCTGCCGAGCGTTCGGCGCGCGGATTCCCGTCGCGATCAAAGCCGCCGATGTTTCGATTCAGGTCCAGGAATTCGGGCTTGGTGATCACTCCGGCGTTGAGCGCCCGCAAGCCGTATTGAACGCCGGTGTTGTCCATGGGAACGCGGGCGAATCCGGTGGCGGGATCGCGGCCATACGTCGCGATATTCGTGTCCCAGATGGTGCAGCGCGCCCCCTTCGGATTTTTCACCGGATCGTAGGTGAGTTCCGGCGCGATGCCGCATCCCTTGGAATTGGTGGCCACGATGGTGTTGGCGAAACTGCGATCCCAGGCGCCGCAGGTTCCCGCCGAATAGCCTTCCACGGCCGTTTCTTTTTCCTTGGTCCAAGTCTTCGGGTCGCCCTTGAAATATTTCACGAGAAGCCGGCATTCGTTGACGTCGGGGCTGATGCTGACGCTATCGGGGAACGTGAGGCTCGGCAGCAAACCATCCAGAAGGCCGGGGAAATTCTGGCCGATCAACAATTGCTGAATGGAACCTCCGGATCCTCCGAAGCCGATGGTATAGGCAGGCACTCCGTAACGCTTGATGAAATGCTCCTTGATCATCATGAGCGCTTCGCCGGACAGGTTGTCGTTACAGAATTGCTGCAGTACGTTTTCGGTGGAGGTGATGGAGGCGAAGCCGCGCGAGAGTGCGGGATCGAAAAGGGCGCTGGTGGCCGGGCTTCGGCCCTGGTTGTAATTGGTGCCGCAGCCGCCGCCGAAGGTATAGATGATGCGCCGATTCCAGGCTGGGCCCGGCTTCCACGACGCTGAGGCGCCTCCGGCCTGATCGTCCAGAATCGCGATGTGATAGATGGCTCGGTTAATGGTCCCGGATTCAACGCGCACGATATACGGCACGGTCTTACCCTCGCTGGTGGTGGTCTGAAGGAGGTCGGCGGGGTGCGGAGCGGACGGATCGGCGAGCGGCTTGAAGCTTCCCTCCGAAGTGCTGCCGGAACGATAGAAATATTCGATTTTGGTTGCCGCGGAACAGTCCGCATCGACGGGTTTTCCTAGGCCGGATTCCTCGGTCATGCACACGTAGGGCTTGAGATGATCGCCCGAAAGAATGGGGCCGGTGCTGGGATGATCCACCAATTGGAGCCGCGCGGTCTTCATTCCCGCATGGGCCTCGAGCTGATTGGCGCCAGGCTGAAGGCCTTCGACGAGGCCGATCATGGAACCCCGGGCCGTGTCCCGACGAAATTCGCGGCTGACGTCGTGGCCGTTGAGCTTGACTTGAATTTTTTGGGCCGGGTCCAAGCTTTTGACTTCGATCAGGGCGCTACCGCCGCTCACCATGTCGGGACGGCTGGAGAGGCTGGAGATAGTGAGGCCGGCTGGCGCGGCGCTCGCGAGGAGCGGGCACAGAACGGCCAGGAAGCTGACGGAACGCGGAGTACGCAGCGGCATGGGAAGCTCCTTGGCTCCTCAGATTATGTCAGAAGCGCATGGTGTTGGTGAGTGCGCGAGAGATGCAAAGCTGCGTCATTCGTCCCGGTGGACGGCGCTGAGCTCGAAGGCCGGGGCACAAACCGCCACGTATTCCGCGCCCTGGGGGTCGGGGGTGCTGTAGCGAACCCATTCGCCGCGACGGGCGATGACAGCCTGACCGGCGCCCACGTCGATCACGCCATCCTTCGATTCCACGCGGAGCGAACCGCGCAGGACGATCGTGAACTCGTCGAACTCGGGTTGCTGGCCAGGTTCGCTCCAGCCGGACGGACTGTGCATGTGGGCAACGCTGACGGCCTGGTCGCCTGAGTTGACGCGTCCGATGTACTCTTCCACCAGCTTATTTCCAGGCACCGCGATGCGGGTCGGGCTTTTCAACAGAAGGGGCATGCTGCTAGTGATCGCGGTCGGTGATCAGGTCGGTCAAGCCTGTCAGAGCGCGCTGATAGCGGGAATCGGGAAACTCGCCGATGATGGAGCGCGCCTTATCGGTGAAGGCCTGGGCTCGCTCGCGCACGCGCTCGGTTCCACGCCGCCGTGCGATCAGGCCTAGAATCTTGGCGAACGGGACGCGATCATAGTGGCCGTCTTTGAGAACGTCCGCCACCAGTTGCCGCTCTTCGCTGGTGGCGTGCTCGAGAGCGTAAATCAGCGGTAGGGTGACCTTGCCTTCGCGCAAATCGCTTCCTACCGGCTTACCGAGCACTTTTTCGTTGGCGGTGAAATCGAGAACGTCATCGACCAGCTGGAAGGCGATACCCAGGTTCCAGGAAAACTCGCCCAGCCGCGCTTCGGTGGTTTCGTCCGCGCCGCCCATCATCGCGCCCAGGCGCGCGCAGGCGGAAAACAAACTGGCGGTTTTGCGGTCGACCAGTTCCATGTAGTCGGCTTCGGAAATGTCGATCTTTCCGATTCGCTCCAGCTGCGACAGCTCGCCTTCCACCATCATCTGCGTGAGACCGATGAGCAGATCGAGCACGCGGAAATTCCGTTCGCGCACGGCCATCTGGAAGGCCTGCATGTACAGCCAGTCGCCGGCCAGCACGCAGGTATGATTTCCCCAGATGGTATTCGGCGACGGACGGCCGCGGCGGGTCTCGGCAACATCGATGACGTCGTCGTGAACCAGCGTCGCGGTGTGGATCATTTCAACCACGGCCGCCATGCGGATGGCGCCGTCGGTAACGGCGCCGACGAGTTTAGAGGCCAGCAGAACCAGGATGGGACGCAGTCGCTTGCCGCCGCCGGATTGCAAATAGCGGCCGATTGCGGTTACCGCCTCCACGCCGGCCACCGATTCGAGGCTGATCTCGCGCTCCACCCGTTCGAGATCGTTCTTCACCAGATCCAAAATCTCTAGCGCGGATAGAGCTTGCCCGAGCTTGCCGAGTGCCATGGAGGATTTTTCAGTTTAGCAGGTCGCCTGAAAACCCATTAACTGTTGGAAATTCTCGGTGGTGGCGCAGCTGATCTCTTCGAAGCTTTCGCCCCGTAACTCGGCGAGCTTTCGCGCCGTGTGGACGATCAGCGCCGGCTCGTTTCGCTTGCCGCGTAGCGGCACGGGCGCGAGATACGGGGCGTCGGTTTCAACCAGGATGCGGTCTCGCGGGGCTTCTCTTGCCGCGGCCTGGACATCCAGCGCCTTCGGAAAAGTGACGATGCCGCCGAAGCTCAAGTAAAAACCGAGATCGACGGCTTGCCGCGCCTCCGTCGGTCCACCCGAAAAGCAGTGCATGATCCCCGCGATACCGTGCGGCGACCAATGCTCGCCCAGGAGCGCGAGTGTGTCGGCCCAGGCCTCGCGTGTGTGGATGACGATAGGTTTTAAAGCGCGCGCGGCGATAGCCATTTGTTCGATGAAAACGGATTTCTGCGTGTCGCGCGGCGAGAAGTCGTAATGATAATCGAGGCCGATCTCGCCGACGGCGATCACTTTGGGATGCTTCATCAGTTGTTCCAGGCGCGCAAGATCGGCCTCGCCGGCCTTGGCCGCGTCATGCGGATGGATTCCCGCGGTCGCATAGAACGGAGGATACTTCTCGGCGATGCGAATTCCGGCCTCGAGATCCGGAGGCCCATTGCCGGTGCCGATCGCGACCATGTGTTCGACGCCCGCGTCGAGCGCCCGCGCAATCACTTCGTCGCGGTCGGCGTCGAAATCCGCGCTGTCGAGATGACAGTGCGAGTCGATTAGACTCACTTCAGGCGCGCTCCCACCGGCACGTCTTCGAGAAATCCTGCCAGGACAGGCTTGCCTCCTTCGAGGGAAGCCGCCACGATCATGCCGTTGGATTCGATGCCGCGCAACTTGCGAGGCTGAAGATTGGCGACGATCGCCACTTTGCGTCCCACCATTTGCTCGGGAGCGTAAGCCTCGGCGATCCCGGCGACGATGCTTCGCGGCGAGGCTTCTCCGATGTCGATGTGCATATGGAGAAGCTTGTCCGCGCCTTTCACGCGCTCGGCGGAGAGCACCAGGCCGACTCGCATTTCCACCTTGGCGAAATCGTCGATCGTGATCTTGTCGGGAGCGGAGGACTTTTCCGAAGACGCAGGTTTGAACAATACCGCGAGACGCTCCCGCTCTTTCGTTTCCAACTCCAGCATCTGGTCGATGGCCTTGGCATCCAGGCGCGGAAAAACGCCGCTCACGGTACCCACTTTTTGTCCCGCCTTGAGATGGCCCCAATGCAAATCCGCCGTGGTGATGGCTTCGATGGGTCCCGTCATCCCGATCTGGCTCCAGATTTTGCGTGCGGATTCGGGCATCACGGGATAGATCCAGGCGCAGACGATGCGGAGCGCTTCGGCGGCGGTGTAGAGCGTCTCATCGAGAAGTTTCTGGCTGGATGTATCCGTATCCTTCACCAGCTTCCAAGGCGCCCGCTCCACGATGAACTTGTCGATCACCGAAATCAAGCCCCAAATCGCTTCCAGCCCTTTCGAAAAGTTGAAGTCGTCGAAGGCTTCGAGCGCTACTTCGGTGGTCTGGCGCGCGATCTCCGCGATGTCGCTCAGCCCGTCCGATTCGGGAATCAACCCGCCGCGGTACTGATGGATCATGGTGAGCGTGCGGCTGGCGAGATTGCCCAGACCGTTGGCGAGATCGGCGTTGTAACGCTGGATCAGCGCGTCGTAGGCGAAGCTGCCGTCCTGGCCGAAGGTAACTTCGCGCAACAGGAAATATCGCAAGGCGTCGATCCCCGCCACGTCGGCGATCGGACCGGGATGGAGCACGTTGCCGCGCGACTTGCTCATCTTGTTCTCTTCGAAAAGAATCCAGCCGTGCGCGTAGACTTTTTTCGGCAGCGGCAGATCGGCGGCCATGAGAAAAGCCGGCCAATAGACCGCGTGAAAGCGCAGGATATCCTTGCCGATGAGGTGCAGATCGGCCGGCCAGAGATGAGTGTTTTTCACGGCGCTCATGTAAGCGATGAGCGCATCGAACCAGACGTAGAAAACGTGATTCCCCTCCACCGGTACGGGAATGCCCCATTTGATATTGGTGCGGGTGATGGAAAGATCGTTGAGGCCTTGCTGGACGAACGCGGTGATCTCGTTGCGGCGATGATCGGGCTTCACGAAGCCCGGATCCTTCTGGTACAGCTCCAGCAGACGATGCTGGAAAGCGGAAAGTTTGAAGAAGTAATTCTCTTCGGTGACGGTTTCGGTGGGCCGGCCGCACTCCGGGCATGGATCGCCGGGCTTGGCTTCGTTCACGTACAGTTCGTCGTTGACGCAGTATTGGCCGGTGTACGAGCCTTTGTAGACATACCCGTTGCGCTGGCAGCGTTCGAACAAATCCTGGACGGTTTCCTGATGCTGGGGGTCGGAAGTCCGGATGAAATGATCGTAGTCGATCCCGAGCCGCTTCCACTGGCTTTTGAATTCGTCCGCCATTTTGGCGGTGTAGGCTTCCGGGCTGAGATTCGCGGCCTTGGCGGCGCGCTCCACGTTGCGGCTGTGCTCGTCCGAGCCCGTGGTCAAGACCACCGGATCGAAGCCCTGCATTTTCTTATAGCGCTTCACCAGGTCGGCGACGAACGTGGAGTAGGCGGTGCCGATGTGCGGCGCCGCGTTGACGTAATAAATGGGCGTGGTCAGGTAGTATTTCATCGAGTGTTCTTCAAATAGGCGTGATTCGCCGCGGCCAGGATCTCTTGCAGAGGAACGCCGGCCTCCAGCGCGAGCTTCCGGCAATCTTCGTATTCGGGCGCGAACGATCCATCTTCGGAGATTTTGATTCTCACGTTTCCGTGGGGCGTTTGGACTTCGGCGAAGTGGCGCGCCTTGACACGACGCTCGGCCGGATAGATACGCAGACCGAGCGTCGAAGTTTCGGCGAAGATCATCTGGGCCAGCCGCTCGCGATCTTCCGGTTTCGCGATTACGCGGAGCAGCGTGCCCGCCCGGTTCTTCTTCATCAAAACGGATTCGAGAGTGACGTCGAGCGCTCCGGCTTCGAGCAACCGCTCCATGGCGTAGCCGAGCACTTGCGGACTGGAATCGTCGATGTTGGCTTCGAGCACCGCAACGGTGGTTGCCTCTTCGGCCGCGCTCGACTCGCCGATCAAAACGCGGAGCACGTTGGCGTGTTCGGGAAAGTCCCGATCACCCGCTCCGTACCCCGTGGCGACGATCCGCATGGGCGGGAGCGGACCGAAGTCGGCGGCCAGCGTGGCGGCGATCGCGGCGCCGGTCGGAGTAGTCAATTCCACCGACGGCCCGCGCGCGTAAATCGGTTTGCCCGCGAGCAGCTCCGCGGTGGCGGGCGCCGGAACGGGAAGAATGCCGTGCTCGGTCTTCACCGTGCCGCTTCCGACATTCACCGCCGAACAGTAGATCGCTCGAGCGCCCACCAGTTGGATGGCCGCGCAAGCGCCCACGATGTCGCAAATGGAATCCACCGCGCCGACCTCGTGAAAATGAACCTTTTCGATCGATATCCCGTGCACTTTCCCTTCCGCCGCTCCCAATCGTTGAAACACAGCGGTAGCGTTCTGTTTGACGCCGTCCGGCAGCGCCGACTTGTCGATCAAGTGCAAAATATCGTGAAGATGACGATGCTGTTTGCCTTCGCCGGCCGTCACGTGAAACTTCGAAGCCGCGATGCCGCGGCGGACGGTCTTCTCGAACCGAAATTTCGCACCCGTACCGAGCGAATCCAAAGATGCGATGAGAGCGGCGCTGTCGGCGCCCGCGTCCACCAGCGCGCCTACCGTCATGTCTCCGCTGATGCCGGAGAATGCATCCAGGTAACAAATTTTCATGCGAGTAGGAGCGGAAGCAGCTCTCCGGACGGACCGCGCAGCGACTCGTCGATTTCTTCCGAAAGGGCCGTCGCCGCGACATTGATCTCAACCACGCGAGCGCCGGAGGCTTTCGCGATTTGAGCAAGTCCGGCGGCGGGATACACGATGGCCGAGGTACCAACCACGAGAAAAAGATCCGCGCCGCGCGCGGCCGCTTCCGCCTTGCCCCAGACGTCGGCCGGGAGCGCTTCGCCGAACCAGACGACACCGGGCCGTAGCATGCCGCCGCACTGGCAGCGGGGCGGAATTTCTGGGAGCGCCGCGCGCCGGTCCTCGCGCTCGATTCCACAGGCGAGACAGCGAACGCTCCAGATGCTTCCGTGCACGCGCAGCACGTTCCGGGCGCCGGCCCGTTCGTGAAGCCCGTCCACGTTTTGCGTGATTAATGTGAAAGCCGGCGCGCGTTTTTCGAGCTCGACCAGGGCGTAATGACCGGGATTCGGCTGGACTTCGGCCAGCGTGCCGCGGCGCCAATCGTACCACTCCCAAACCAGCTTCGGATCGCGCGCGAAAGCTTCGGGCGTGGCCAGGCTTTCGGCGCGATGCCGTTTCCAAAGTCCCCCTGCCCCGCGAAAAGTAGGCACACCGCTCTCCGCCGACACACCCGCGCCGGTGAGCACGGCCACGGATCGGGCTTCCTTCAGCCATTGGCGAACTGCCTGCATCCGTTTTCAGAGTAACGCAGGCGGCTAAGGTTCACTCGTTTCGAGGGATCCGGACGGCTGTTAGACTCAAGAAATGCGCGTCGGCGCTGGACCGCTCCTTGGATTGCGAATCGCGGCGACATTGCCGCCCGGGGGATGGTTTGGCGGCGTGGACCACGAATTTGCCCGCGATATGCAGCGGGACCTGATTGAGCTGGGCGCGGAAGTGTTCTCCCTGCCGGTGGACCCGTTCCTGGCCCGGGATCGAAACCAGATCTACGATGCGATTGAAGCGCTGGAGTCCTTCCGGGCCGATGTCGCCATCTCGCTTGCCAATGCGGGTTACGCGCTGCTGTGCGTCACGCCGGAGGGGGAGAATGTCTTCCGCGACGTGCTCGGGATTCCGACATTGATGATCTGGGACCACGGCCCCTTGCAGTTCTCGAATATCCTGCTGAGAACTCCCCCGTCGGCGCCCGAGCAGGCCATCGGCGATTGCATTCGCCGCTTTCGCGAAGCGCTGGATCATCCGCTGTATGTTCACTATTCCCCGGATAGAGGTCACATCGCAACACTGGATCGGATGGGCGTCATCCCGGCCGGGAGTGTCGGCTTTTTTCTACAGCCGGCGTATCCCTGCTATGAGCGTTATGGCCGGAGCGCGCCACCAAGCGGGCCGGCGAACGGGGGCATCGCATTCTTCGGCAACGTCTATCTTCAAGCCTCGGACAAGCTCTCGTTTCGAAATCACACGGTATTGAAGAGGATTGAGACGTCAGTTCTTGCGGCCAAGAGGGACAGCATCACCGCGAGCCTCTGGGATCTGACGATGGCAGAGATCGACGGCCTTGATCGCAAGACCCGGGAGCGGCTTCGCCTCGATCCGGATTCTTCCTTCTTCTGGCGATTTGTTGAGGATCTGATTCAGACGTCCGGCAATACGGCAGTTCGGTTGGCTGTGCTCAAGGGTCTAAACCGCGATCTTGATTTTTTCGGCAATTTCATAGAGCCGACCGGTCTGTCAACGCTGCGGCGACCACACGGAATTCAATATCGGCAATCGGTCAATTGCGTTACCGAATTGCCCGAGCTCTATGCCAAATACGAAATTACCGCGGACGTGATCAATCAAGGCTATAACACGGGGAGTTCTCCCAAGATAACAGCGTGCCTGGCGGCGGGCGGTCTGCCGCTGTTCGACTACAAGCCCGACTTCCATGACGGTATGGGCGAGCCCGGCGACCAATTGATGTACCGGTCCGTCGAGGAGCTCAACACGAAGGTGGAAGAATACTTAACTCATCCCACGAAGCGCCGCGAAGTGATCCGTGAATTGCAGGCACGTGTGCTGAGCGAGTTCACTTTCGGCGGTCTATGCAAGCGAATTCTGGTGGACAAACCGTTATGGCGATCCCGGGCGAATCCCAAAAAGATTTCCGGGCCGGGGCGATCGATGCGAATCACGTTCTAGCTTCCACCCTGTCGAAGGCGCACAATGGAAGGATGAAACCTGTCCTGACATGCGCCGCGGCTCTGTTCGCCGCCAGCTTCGCTTCCGCCCAATTCCAAAGTCCTCCGGCTGAAACCTCGGCGACCATTGCGGGCAAGAGCCTCTCGATCCACTACTCCGCGCCTTCGGTCCACAATCGCAAGATCTTTGGACCCGGCGGCAGAATTTCCCAAGACGAAACCTATCCGGTGTGGCGAGCCGGCGCGAATTCGGCTACTTCCTTCCACACCGATGCCGATCTCGACATCGGCGGGCTGAAAGCGCCCAAAGGCGACTACACGATCTTCGTGCTGGTGGACGATCCGGACCACTGGCAGCTCATTATTAACAAGCAAACCCATCAATGGGGCCTCACCTACAACCAGAACATGGACCTCGGCCGTGTAAAGATGACCATGAGCAAGCCGCCCGCGAAGATTGAAACCTTCAAGATGACGCTGTCGAGCGCGGGAGCAAACACGGGCAAGCTTCAACTTGAATGGGACAACTACATTGCGTCGGTGCCGATTAAAGTCCTCTGATACGTCGGGAACTGGGCTACGGTTTCTGACTCTTGAAGTAGTACGTCCACACCACGATCAATCCCACGATGCACAGCACGAGCATGAAAACCTTGCGGCCGACGGAAGGCTGATAGCCGGCGGGTTTTTCCGAAGGGGTAGGCTGCGCGGGTTGATCTTCTGAATCGGGGGCGCCCAAAGCTCAAGTATATCGTCGTTGAATATAGCATCGTTGAATGTATCATTGAACTCATGAAGGAACCCAAGCGGATGGCATTGCTCCTGCTGGCAGCCTCGTTGGTCGGATGCTCTTCTTCCTCGTCCTCCGGCAAACAGGGCAAGACGGTGGCGCCTCCACCAGCGCACTTTATCGCAGCCAAGAGTACCAACCCGGCTGGAAAATATATCGAACTCGTGGGTTTTCGCGTCAACGAGGAGAGCCCCGGACGCCTGGAAATCCAATTCGGGGCGGTGAATCACTCGGAAGCCGACGTGGGCGAATTGAAACTGCTGGTGAATCTCAGCACCAGCGCCGCCAAGCCCGGCGATCCGCCCTTGCTCAGTTTTCCCGCCAAGGTCTCGCTGGGGCCGTCGGATATGAAGAACGTAAAGGTCCTGGTTCAGAGCAAACTGCGCGTTTACGAACTACCGGACTGGCAATTCTTGACGGCGGATTTCCAGATCTCGGATTAAGCGCCGCTGCTGTGCTAAGGTGTTTCCAGTTGCCTCACTGCTTGTGGCCAAATCGACCCGGCTCGATGCTTGGTAGTGCGAATAAAATAGCAGTTAGGGGAATGGCATGGGACCTGCATGAATGATCGCGCGCCGCTCGCGTCCAGCTTTACCCCGATCTCTTATTGGCCCGCTGTTCCGCTCAACCTCATGAAGGAGTATTCGTGGTACACAAGTGTTGTTCCATTACGGGATGTTATGGATTGCTGGCGCTGCTCGCGCTGGGTTCGGGGTTAAACGCCGCCCCAAGACTCGGCCTCGATCAGACAGCGTTCACGGTCTCGGTGGCTCAGGGCTCGAACGGCGCCACTCAAACCGCCAACGCAAGCAATCTCGGCGACGGTTCGTTGAGCCTACAGGTATCGTCCTCCGTAACGTGGCTTGCCCCGACCATCGGAAAGCCGGTGTCCTGCGGGGTCGCGGGCATTTGCACGCCGATACAGATTGCGCTCAATACCTCGGCGCTTTCGAGCGGCGCCTATACCGGCACCGTCACGGTTTCTGATCCGGCCGCCGTGGATGCGCCGCAATTTATCACGATCACCGTCCAGGTGGGCGGAGACGTGCCGGCAAGCCTGACGTTCTACGTACCTCCGGGAGGTTCGGCGACTAGCGATTTCGTCACCGCCGGTCCGGCGGGCGCCACGCTCAGCAGCAATACACCGTGGCTCGCCATCGCGGTGAATGGGTCGGGCAGCTTCCTGTTCAATGTTCCTTACCAAGTGACCGTAACGGCTGCGAACAGCATGCCGGCCACCGCCTACAACGGCAGCATCACCTTTAGCGGCTCTGCGTTCGCGCCGGATAACAAAACCATTGCTGTGCAGTTGAACGTGACCACGCAACCCATTCTCCTGGCCAGTTCCAGCAGCCTTCAATTTAATATCGCGCAAGGCGCCAGTCCGCAGACTGTTCCGATCGCGGTTTCGAATGCCGGGCAAGGATCGTTGACCGTTAACGGAGTGACCTTCACCACTACCAGCGGCGGGAATTGGCTTAACGTCACGACCGTTACCGGAGGCGCGAACGTCACAGCGGACCCAACCGGGCTGGACCCGGGCGTCTATCAGGGCAGCTTCTTCTTCGGCAGCAACGCCGCGAATTCGCCGACCATACCGGTGCAACTTACCGTCGAGACCGCGGGCGCCCCGGTGGCGTTTGCCGGAGGCGTGGTAAACAACGGAACCTTCATGTCCGGACTAAATCTCGCGCAAGGCGATATTGTGGCGCTGTTCGGCGATCAACTCAGCTATACCGCCCCGCAACAAGCCGGCAGTTTGCCCCTGGCCACGACACTCGATGAGACACAAGTGTTGGTGAATGGCGTCGCCGCGCCGGTCTACTATGTCTCGCCGAGCCAAATCAATTTCGAGATTCCCATTGACGCGGCGATCGGCGACGGCACGGTGCAGGTGGTTCGAAACAGCCAGCCCGGCAACCTCGCGTTCGTGAACATTCAAAGCCGGCAGTCCAGCTTCATCTTGCTCAACGGCGGGCCGTACGTGATTATGACCACGCCGGCAGGCGCGCTGACCGGAATACCCAGCCATCCAGCGAAGGCGGGAGACGTCATCGTGTTGTATGTCATCGGCCTGGGCCCCACCACGCCGCCGGTTCCCTCCGGTACGGCTTCGCCCTTGCCGCCAAACTTGGCCATTATCACGGATAAAACGCAAGCCTGCTTCGGCATCGAGTCGCCTTTCTCCCAGCCGATCTGTACGACGGCCAGCTTCACCGGCCTGACGCCGAACTTCGTCGGACTCTACCAGATCAACTTCACGGTTCCGGCTGGACTGCAATCGGGCAGCATGCCGTTTTACTTCACCGTGGGAGGACCCTCGAGCGACGTGGAACAAATAGCGGTGCAATGACCGATCGGCTTTACTACCACGACAGCTACCTGACCGAGTTCAAGGCGCTCGTGGTGGAGGCCAGCGCGGATCGGCGCCGGATCTATTTGGATCGAACCGCGTTTTATCCGGCCTCCGGCGGCCAGCCGTTCGACACCGGCAAACTGGCCGGGATCGAGGTGCAAGAAGTGATCGATGAGGATTCCCGCATTGCGCACCTCCTCGGTGGACCGCTGGATGAAACTGACGTCACTGGCCTGATCGATTGGCCTCGGCGCTTCGATCACATGCAGCAGCACACCGGACAGCATCTGTTATCGGCCGTGTTGATGGATTTGTTCCAGGCGCCCACAGTGAGTTTCCATCTGGGCGCCGAGGCCAGCACCATCGACATCGCGCGAACGCTGGATAGCGGCGAAATCCGGCGCGTGGCCGAACGCGCCAACGAAATTGTGTTCGAGAATCGCCCGGTGACGGTCAGCTATCAGGACTCGGCCGAAGATCTTGCCTTGCGCAAGCCGACTGAGCGCGAAGGGGTGATTCGGATCGTCTCCATTCAGAATCTGGACCGCAGCGCATGCGGAGGCACGCACGTCCGCGCCACCGGCGAAATCGGACCGATTCTGATCCGCAAGCTCGACCGCATTCGCGGCAATATGCGCCTGGAATTCCTGTGCGGGATGCGGGCAGTGGAGCGCGCGCGGGCCGATTATGAAGGGCTTTCCGAGATAGCTCGCGCGTTCTCCGCGCCGCTCGACGAAGCGCCGGGGCTGGTGTTGGGGCAAAAGGAGAAGCTGCAGGAATCGGAGAAGGCGCGCCGCCGGATCGCAATGGAGCTCGCGCAAGCGTGCGGTCGGGAGCTGTATGAAAAGACTCCGCCGAGTGAGGACGGAATTCGCCGAGTGCAGCGGACCGTCGAATCCCTTTCCGAGGAAGTGCGCACCGAAGCCCAAGCCTTCACCGGCGGAAGCAAGTCTGTCTTCTTAGCACTCGGAACGGAGCCTCCGTCGCTATTGATCGCGGCATCTCCAGACAGCGGCGTCAACGCCGGAGCCCTTTTGAAGCAATCGTTGGCGGCGATCGGGGGTCGGGGAGGCGGCAGCGCTACGATGGCGCAAGGCAGCGCGCCGACTCAAGCAGCCCTCGACGAGGCAGCGCGGGCGTTGCTTCCTGGCATGGGTTTCTCTCGCTAGCCGGCGTATAGCGGGGCAATCGAGACCAGAATCAACCCGGCCAGGAATAACAGCAGCATCAGCGCCAGCAGCACCTTTACGCCCGAGCGCGCTCCGCTAAACTCACGCCACACCAAGAGGCCCCACAGGGCGCTTACCATGGTGGCGCCTTGCCCGATCGCATAACTGATCGCGGGGCCGATTTGGACGGATTTCGGAGCGCTCGCGGCGGCAAAGTTGGAGATCGTGCCCACGCACCAGATGAGTCCGCCCGCAATTCCCAAGGCATGCTGCTTCAGATTCCCGCGGAAATACGCGACCATCGATAGCGGCGCGCCTTCGACGGGGAAATTCAAGAAGTATAAATTGAAAACGAAGGTTGAAACAAAGACGCCGATAGCAAACAGGAATGCCACGGCGTAGGCGCCCAATCCGCCGGCCTCCGGGCCCCGTCCTTTACCCATTTCAACCAGCGGATAGAACGAACCCATCAGGAGACCGCTGGCGAGACTGAGCGACACCCCCTTGGCGCCGGAAGATTTCCGGCCCGATGCGGCACGCTGGCTGCGAGCCTGCACCCCGTAGGCCAGCGCGTCCACGATGATCGCGCCCACCACCAGCGCTACGCCCGCCGCCAGCAGCGTCGGATTGCCTTGCGGATTCAGGAAGTAGTTCCAAATGACGCCCACCACCAGCGCCAGCCCGATTCCCACTGGAAAAGCGACCGCGAGGCCGGCCACCGATATCGCCGCCACCAGCAGCATGTTGGCAAGGTTGAATACCACTCCGCCAGCCAGCGCATAGGCCATGTTTCTTTTGCCGGCGAATTGAAGATTGTCGGCGAATACCAGACCGTCCCCCATCGATCCGAAGGTGACAGCCGCGATGATGGCGGCCAACAGCACGCCCGCCGAATAGTCGTAGTAAAACAGCTCGAAGCGCCACTTCCCGGCGAGCTTGAAGGTGTTGGCCCAGGACCCCCAGCAGAGCATCGTAAGAATGATCAATAACAGCGCGCTGGTATAGGTTTCGGGAATAATCATGAGCGTTTTGCGAAAGCTCCGCGATTTTACCACGCTGGTTCGACCGCCGAGTGGAGGGTGGTACCATGGCTCGTATCCGGACGTAATCGCGGGCTGCGCGGCGCAATAGCGGCGTCGGGAGGATCGCAAGATGAAATACCGCCGTGTCGTTGCCCTTTGTGCGGTCCTGACAATCGCGCCATTAGCCCTCGCGTCGTCGGGATTCTGGATGGGGATTGCCATTGAGTCCGTGAACCCTTTTTTTCTAGCGATCTTTGGGCGACTCGCCCTTCAGAAGCAACAACGATCCGTTCAGCGTGAAATTGATTTCGACGTGGAACTGCCAGTGGCACACCGGGACGCGCGGGAAGGCGGAAATCGGAAAGCCGGCAGGAACGAGTCTTCTCAACAGGCGGCGCAAACGCAGCCGGCCCAGGCGGAGATCCCTTTCATGGATGCGCTCTCGATTCAACCCACGCCAACGAGCGCCGCCGTCTTCTTCCGGAAGACCGACGGCAGGTACATCAGTGTCCAGTTCGGGCTGACCCCGCCTTACTCTGCACTGAGTCCAACGAGCGAGGCGGCTCAGTGGTTTTCCGGGGGCCTTAAGGGCCTGGTTGACGCACCAGCCGGACCCTCCGGGACTGGACTCCAGTCACAGGTGTGCGCCATTTCGGAGTTGGGTAGCGACGGTTCGGAAGTGATCGCATGCGCTGGTAACAATTCGGTCGGCGTGTCCTCAGCCAGCGTGGCTGGCGTTGCCATGATGAACTACGCCGTCGGACAGTCTGTGAACAGCGTCTTCTTCGCGGATTTTAACGGTGACGGCAACCCTGACCTCGCGGTCGCCTATGACGGCAGCGGCGGTCCCGGCGGCATCGCGATCCTCCTGAACAATGGCGACGGCACCTTCGCGACTCCTGTCACCTATGCCAGCGGCACCATGGCCAGTAACTTCGCAGTGCTCGATCTGAATCATGATGGCTTTCTCGACATCGCGACGGTATCGCTCGACGACCAGGTGACGGTAGTGCTGGGAAACGGGGACGGCACTTTTGGTGCGCCTAAGGCGTACGCGGTGGGAGGCGGTTCCGGGCAGGCGATCGCAATTGCCGATTTCAACGGTGACGGCAATCCAGACATCGCGGTCGGCGGCACTACCGGTATCCTGCTGGGTAATGGCGATGGAACCTTCCGCGCCGGTCCGCCGCTACCTGCCGGCGCGAGCGGCGGTCTCATTTCGGCGTTCGCCGCCGGAGATCTGAACGGCGACGGAAAAGTCGACCTGGTATACGCGGACTCTGAGAATCAGGTTGTCGCGCCGCTGTTTGGTAACGGCGACGGTACCTTCCAGCCGGGGCAAACTTACGCTGTCAGCCAGCTTCCGGCTTCATTAGTGCTAGCGGATTACAACAACGACGGCCGCCTGGACATCATCAACGGAAGTGGAGACGCCCGCATTTTCGGTCCTGCGTTGAACAGCAACAACATCGATATCCTGCTGAATAACGGCGACGGGACGTTCCAGGGCGTGCCTACCTACTTTACCCTTCCGAACAGCGAGGCCAGTGGCAGTTTCACGTTACTAACCGGTATGGCTGTCGCCAATTTCGGCGGCACTTACCCCGGCGTTCTGGCATCCGCGGGCGTGGGCCCAGGACTGACGCTCTTCATTGGCAACGGCAAGGGCGGGTTTCAAGCTCCGCAAAGCTTCACCATTCAGGGGGATGCCGTCGGAATTGCGGCGGCAGACTTCAACGGGGACGGAAAGCCCGACGCAGCGGTGGTTCAGAATTCGGGCAACATTGCGATACTTCTGGCTACCGCCACCGGCTTAGGAACGCCGGCCAATATTGCTTCCGGCGTGGCCTATCCGACCGCTATCGTAGCAGGGGATTTCAGTGGCGATGGCAATGCCGATCTGGCCGTCGTGGGTCAAACCAATGGAACCGCGCCGGGCACGCTGGCGATTCTGAAGGGCGACGGACATGGCAACTTTCAAGCGCCGGTCACCATCCCCGCCGGAGTGACGCCGACCGCCATCGCGGCGGTGGACCTCAACGGCGACGGAGCGCTGGACCTGGTCTTCTCGGACTCCGGGCCCAACGGCAGCGGCTCCGGCGGCATCTACGTCGCGCTGAACACTGGAGCTGGCGCCTTTTTGGCTCCTGTCCAAGTGTTTTCCGGAAACGGCCCTGCGTTCGGAATTGGCGATGTGAATGGAGATGGCAAGCTGGATTTAGTCGTGTCGAGCGGCGTGGCCGGAACTGACAATGCGGTGCTCAGTTGGCTGGCGGGGAACGGCAATGGAAAGTTTCAAGCGCCCGTCGTCATCACCACCTCGAACTTAACCGACAACGCCGTGCTGGTTCAGGACTTCAATGGCGACGGCATCCCGGATATCGTGCTGGCGCACCAAGGCGGCACTGCTACTTTTCTGGCAGGCTACGGCGGTGGCACATTCTCCGCCGAAACGCCGTTCCTCAGCACCGGGGAGCCTACGCTTCTCGCAACCGCGGACTTCAATGGCGACGGAAAGCCCGATCTGCTGGTCGGGGGCAATACGATGTCGGTCTTATTGAACAATTCGGTTAAGACCGCGAAGGCGTCCGTCGCTTCGGCCGCGCCGGCTATCTCAACATCAGTCGCGCCCGGATCGCTCGCCTCAGCTTACGGGGCCGATCTCGCTTCCAGCGTCGCTGGTAGCGCGTCGCTGCCACTGCCGACGAGCTTCGGAGGTACATCGATCTCGATTC
>Ga0302325_10002573_pt1 | contig 43853 bp, 37 predicted proteins | sample Palsa_T0_2_FD_201948 | JGI IMG/M metagenome (GOLD analysis project Ga0302325, IMG submission 201948) | Peat permafrost microbial communities from Stordalen Mire near Abisko, Sweden - Palsa_T0_2 | ecosystem: Environmental > Terrestrial > Soil > Palsa > Peat permafrost | place: Sweden: Abisko... | reverse complement strand
GAAAAGGCGAAGACCCGAGGAACTTGATCGCCAAGGCGCCAAGACGCCAGGTGAAGTTGGAGGAGATTATTGAGCATCACCTTGGCGTCTTGGCGCCTTGGCGATCAATCTCTCTTTTTTTCAGCACCCTGCTAGTGTCCTGAGTCCGTGAAACCTTGATATTTTGAGATCACAGGAAGACGGGAAGACGGGAAGGTTTTCCGGCAAAACGATCCTTCCCGTCTTCCCGCCTTCCTGTTGAAATTCTTCGATACGTCACGGACTCCTAGCCTAGCTTTTCGGGAATGGTTCCCGCGACGCCCCTGCGGGGTTGGAGCGGTCCGGTGCGTACGCGAACTCTGTCGCGGCCGACGTTTCGACGAACGGGCCTCCGTTCTCCTCGGGCACGACCGCGCCGAGCATGGCTGAGCCGGCGTCCTGACCGCTCGTCACCGTCATGACGAACTCCTGGGCGGACTCTTGGGCAGTAGAATTGGCTCCCCATGTTTCTCGGACGAGCTCGCGAGCCTCGTCCCCGCGGGCGCGACGGGAAGTGCGCTCCCGGAGACGCGCAGCGTAGGCAGGATCGAGGTGACCCGCGCCATCGCGATGGTCGACTCGCGACGACCTGACGGTGAGGGGCCTGGGGTCGGTCGCATGAGTGCTGCTTGTCGGGTTGATGGTCATCGGATTCTCAATCATCGCCACGGGCCACGAGCAAGTACCGCGCCGACCGTTCTGCGGATTGAGCGGTCCGGCGCGTAGACGTCATGCTCGGCGGCTGACGCGCGAGCACGCGTGCGTTCAGGGCGTGACTGCGGGCGTTCGTGGTGGTGGAAACTGGCTGATGACGAAGAGGGTGGCCGAGATCCTCTCGTCCGTGGTGATCGGCGGGAGATCGCCGTCGACGCCCGCCAGGATGGCCGTGATGTTGTCGTCGCCGCCGCGCCGCTTCGCCTCGTCGATCAGGCGAACGCAGGCGTCGTCGAGACGGGTCGACTTGAGGATCACGCTGCGAATGTCATCGGCGCTCAGCTTGTTGGACAGGCCATCGGAGCACAAGATGAGGCAATCGCGCTGGCGAAGGTCGAGCCGTCCCATCGCCACGGTCACCTCTGGTTTCAGCCCCATGGCTTGAAGCACGATGTTGCTGAAGTCGCAGTCCTTGGCGTCGGCGGCGCTCAAGCTTCCGGACTCGAGCAGCAATTGGACGTAACTCTGGTCGCGCGTCACCTGCACGATCTCGCCGCCGCGTAGCAGGTACGCGCGCGAATCGCCGACCTCGGCGATGTGGGCCGTCTTGCCGTGCACGAAGAGCGCGGTGAGTGTGGCGCCCATGTTCTCGCGACCGGGGTAGTGCGCCGCCTGCCAGACTTCGCGATTCGCGGCGAGGGTGGCCTTCTCGAGCAGTGCATCCGAGGCGGGGCCATCGGCCTGGCTGGCCATCGAGCGCCGAAGCGACTCGACCACGAGCGCACTGGCGACCTCACCGGCCTGGTGGCCCCCCATGCCGTCCGACACGGCAAGCAGCACTCCGCTGCGGCCGACCTCGAACTGGGCGACGCGCTGCTCCTGGAGCAGGCTGCCTCCCGTCAGGTCTGCTATCGCGAAAGAGTCCTCGTTGGATTTGCGGACCAGACCGACATCCGTCTGACCGTAGACCGTCAGTTTTACCGTCATGGGGTCCTTCATGGGCGGGTCGAGACAGCGCCGCCTGTGCGGACCGGTCGCAAGATTCGCGCCCTCGTGTCGGGTCTAAAACGCCCCGATCGCCAGCATTCCGTAACCGGATCCGACCGACGACGGCAGGACATGGACAACGGGGTTGAGCGGCGCCGTCGCGATCGTCGAATGCGTCACGGTGCGCTCCTCGGGGTGGAGAAAGGCGTCGATGATCGTGAGCGACCCGAGCGCCTGACCGATGCCATCCGCCACGATGAGGACCATATACGCCGTCTCCATGCCGCAAGAAGGCCCCGTCGCCCCGCCACATCCGGGCCGATTGAAGAGCGCCATCCACGGCCCGACGACGGGGATGAACATCCGGTGGTCGGCCGACTGAGGACTCTCGGCGGCGACGATCGCCGCCGCGCCGTACGTGACGCCGAGCGTGATGATGCCGGACGACAGTTCACTGATGCTTGGGCCGCCCCGCTCGCTCACCGTCTCCGTCCGCGTCTGCGTGGGCGCCGTTTCCACCGGCGCGACCGGAGGGCGCTCTTGGGCGCGGCCTGCGCTCGTCCAGGTGGCGGACACTGCGAGCACGGTGACAACCGACTTCATCCAGGTTTGGCGATGCATGGCGGCGCGTGAAGCATTGCGCGTTCCATCGCGCAAGGCTCCGGAGGCGAATTGCCAATTGCCAAAATGGCTCCGCGTCCAGAAAATGCTGACGCATTTCGCGATGGCGTCGCGGCATCCTGCAAGTGACTTACGATGCGGCCGGTCGCCGCCTCGTGCACGCTGAAGGCACACGAGGGAACCTCCAGGACGCCAAAGGTCCCGCGCGCGGGCACCCCGGGAAACCGGGGCGCATCGCGCAGCAGTGGCCCTGGGTTGCACACGAGGCGCCCTCCGGAGATGCGGCGCGAGAAGGCCAGGTGCGTATGGCCGACGATGAGCACATCGCACGACGCGGCGTCGAGAAGGGAAGCGACCTCGGCGTCGGTGACGTTCGGGTAGATGCCGTCCGTGTCGCACTCCGGGCTCCCGTGGTGAACCGCGACCCGAACGCCGTTGATTTGTGTGCCCAAAGCGATGGGGAGGCGCCGCAGAAATCCGAGAGCGTTGCTCGAGAGGTATTGTATCGAATTGAAGCCGCTCTCTTGAACGACGTGGCGATCGTGGTTCCCGCGGACCGTCGGGATATTTCGGGTCATCAGCTCGCCGATCGTCTCCTCCGGAAAGAGACCATAGTCGACGACGTCGCCAGCGCAGACGATCCCATCGCACCCGAGGCGCTCGATCTGGACGAGAGCGTCGCGCAAGGCGCGAATGTCTGCGTGCACATCGGAAATGATCCCCAGACGGCTCGTCATCAAGGGCGATGGCCCCTAGCAAGATAGGGGCCAAGGCAGAACGCCAGTACGCCAGGTGTTTCAGGGCGAGATCTGCACGATGCACACCGCCGAAGACGTGCGGAACGCGAATCTGCTCGAGGACCACCGAACGAGCGATGTCGCCTCCTCGTCGTCGGCAACGATCGCGTCGGGCAGGGCGTAGGTGTTCTTCAGCAGAAAGGTGCTGCGGTCGAAGTCGAGCAACGCCAGGCTGGCGGTCGAATACCCGCTGGCGCCCGATAGAAACCAGACGTCCGTCCCGTCGGCGTCGGGCCAGACCGGCCCCGACGCCGCGTACTGGCCCACGAGCTGCTCGTTCGCGCCGTTGACCGCCTGTCCGTCGGTGGCGAAGATCCAGCCGCCCTGGCTCGTGATCTCCGTGCTGAAGCCCGAGAGGACACCCGTCGTGTCCGAGTCGACCTGAAAGCCCGTCGAGGAGACCGTGAACTCGTACAGGTCGAACCCCGTGTCGTCGTTGTTGTACCCGTAAAGCACCGAGGCGCTTGCAAAGGCGATGCTCTCGCCTCCGACGAAGCCGTCCCACTGGCCGAGCAACGTCGGACCGTCGTAAAGCGCGAGGCCTGCGAAGCTCGGCGAGTAGCCGGACACGCGCCGCGAGACGACGTATTGCGTCGCAGAGCCGGGGACGGCCGCTATCTCGCCGGCGGTCCTGGCCCCCTCGTACTCAGCGACCCCGAGATAGGTCGGGACATCGGTGTCCCCGGTGGCGAGATCCACGCGGCCTACCGACGCCGCGCCATCGATCCCGACATACAGCGTGGCCCCGTCGTCAGAGACCGCGAGAGCGTCGGGCTCGCTGCCGACAAAGACGCTCGCGGTGACGGTGACGGTCGACGGATCCACGATCACCACCGAATTCCCGAACTGCGGCGACGTCGATGGGACACTCGCGTAGAGCACCGAGCGCGTGGGGTCGAGCACCAGGTCGTTCGTCGTGAGCGAAAGGCACTCGACGGACGGAGCTCCCCCATCGGTCTGCAGTCCCGCGGTGGGCCCTCCGTCGTTCGACAGCCAACCTGTCCCCCCTTCGTTCGGCTCCCATCCGGTCGGGGCAGCGGCGTCGCTCTCGGTTCCGATGCTCGCATCAGGCAGGGTCGCGTCTTGCCCGGCGTCCGCCCCGGTTTCTCCTGCCGTAGCGTCCTCGCCACCGTCCACGGAGGAGGAGCCGCTGCTCGACGACCCGCCGCCCGAGGAGCTGCCACCGGACGACCCGCCGCCCGAGGAGCTGCTTGAAGAAGTGCTCCCGCTCGACGACATCGTGCCGTCCGTGCTTCCGCTAGTGTCGATCCATGGTGCCGAGCCGTCGGCGCCATCGCTCTCGGTGGCGTCGGTGCCTGCGTCCGATGGGGGCAAGCTCGAGGTCGTCGAGCTACCGCCGCATCCCCATGCAGGAAGGGCGGACGAGGCAGCCGCCAGGGCCGCAAGCGCAATCGAACGACGCGAGTGACGCATGGAACCTGCCCCTCCCAAGCTGCATATCCGATCGACGTGCGCCCGCCTACCCGCTCACTCCCACCCGAGCGAATCGTTTGGTAATGACAATCACGCCGCTCTGATTCAGCGGCGCCGCACGCGAACCCGAAGGCCGGCCGCGGACATCGTGAACGCGAGGTGCTCGCGGACGTCCGCGCTGGCGCCCACGCGCTCCACGTGGAAGCTCTTGTAGATGGCAGCGAGGGCGACGCGGATCTCCAGCAACGCGAGCGAACGGCCCGGGCAGATCCGTGGGCCGGATCCGAACGGGACGTGAACGGAGGCGTCGTGCGCCTTGCCGTCGGCCCCGGCGTTGATCCAGCGCTCCGGCGCGAAGTCGCCCGGCGCGTGGAAGCGAGCGGCGTCCCGCGTCGCCGGCCGGAGCAGCGTTACGACCGTCGTGCCCTTGGGGACCGCGACGTCTCCGACGACGACGTCCACGACGGGTTCGAAGAGGGGTGCCGGCGCGACGGGCCGTAGCCGCATGGCCTCGTTGCCGACGGCCGCGGCGTATGCGAGGCGATTGGCCTGCTCGACGTCGGCGGGGACGGGATCGGCCGGCATCACGGCGTCGGCCTCGCGGCGAAGGGCGGCCACGGACTCCGGGGCGTCGCAGAGGTGGTGCATCGCCCAAGCGAGCGTGTACGCGGTCGTGTCCTCGCCGGCGAGGAGCATCGTGAGCGCGTTGCCGAAGATCACGTCGTCGGAGAAGGGCCGACCCTCGGCGTCGTGCGCGGCCAACATGGCCTCGACGAAGTTCGACGGGTTGGCGGCGCGCTCCGGGCTCGCTTCGAGGTTGGCACGAGCCTGCGTGATGACCGTGGTGAGCCACGCGTAGATGGAGTCGACGGCGCGGTCGACGCGGCGATCGATCGGCAGGCGGAAGTAGCGCCAGTACGGGAGGAGCGCGTGGAGGCGCCGTTCGAATGCGGGGAAGAGGAGCTCGAGGTGGCGCTGGATGATGTCCTCGTCCCCCTTCTCGAGCGTGTTCAGGTCGTGGCCGAAGACGAGCTGGGTGGTCACGTCGACCGTGAAGCGTTTGAGCTCGTCGTTGACATCGAGCTCGCGCCCCGTATCGGCCGCTTCGCTCCACCGGCGCACCAGGCGCCGCGCGACATGGGCCAGCGTCGGATAGAAGCCGCGCAAGTGACGGAGCGACAGCGCCTCCATCGCCAAGCGGCGCTGCGCGCGCCACGCATCTCCCTCGGCCGAGAAGACCCCGGACACGCGGAGCTCGTCGAAGATGGGCTCGATCGGCGAGGGCCGGCGATACGTCTCGGGGCGCGCCCGGTACATCGCCTCGGCGAGCGTGGGGTCCGAGATGACCAGCATCTTGCGAGGGCCGAGCCGCACCACGTACATCGGCCCGTACTTCGTCGCCCACCGCTCGAAGGTCTGGTGGATGCGACCGGGCTCCAGTTGCAGGGCGTTGCCGAGGATCCACGCCGGACGCGGGCCGGGGAGATCCGCGAGGGTTCGCGTAGGCGCGGCGCCTGGCGCGGCGGGACGGATCAATCCGGACGGTTCGACGAGGATGTCGCCGCCGTCTTCGCGCGCAGGGCACGCGCGCAAACATTCGGTGCCCGGCCCGATGCGGCGCCCCGTCTCGACCTCGAACCGCCACCCGTGATTGCGGCACACGAGGGCGTTGCCTTCGACCTCGCCTTCACCGAGCAGCGCTCCCTGGTGAGGACAGCGGCCTTCGTAAACACGGATTCCGGCGCGCGTACGCAGGAGAACGAGGTCCACGCCCCCTGCCGAAATCGGGTGCGGTCCGTCGCCGTGGAGGTCACGCGCGTTCGAGACGCGCACCCAGGACGGAGGCGGAGCGGCGTCCGTCGGGGCGGGAGCGGGAGCGCGCGCGGCCATGGCGACGGACGTTAGCGCGCTTGCCTGCGCCGGTCATGGCCCTGCACCGGCGTTTACTGCAAGCGCTGCCCGTGCCCGCTAGGATCGGCGCTCGATGAGGAAGGGTCGACGGCAAGGGAGCGTCCGCGCCGCGCGGCGTTGTGCGCTCCTACTCGCGACGCTCTTCGTCGCGGTCCTCGCCGCGCCGGACGCGGACGCGGCGGCGCCGGGCTTCTCGGTGGCGGCGGAGCCCGCGTGGGTCACCCCGGTGCCGACCCCCGAAGGCCACGCCGACGGCCAGTCGGAGGGCGTCCGGACGCTGCTTTTCGACCACCAGGTCCTCGTCGGTCGGCGCGGTGCGACCCGGTTCAAGCGCTTCGTGCGGCGCATCACCAACGAGAGCGGGCTGCAGTCCGTCTCGCAGATCGATCTCGAGTTCGACCCGAGCTACCAGGCGCTCACCTTCCACCACGTCGTCGTGCGCCGCGGCGACCAGGTCTTCGACAGGCTCGACCGGGGCGCCGTGCGCCTCGTGCAGCGCGAGAAGAACCTCGACGCGCAGCTGTACGACGGGCGCCTGACCGCGGTGCTCTTCCTGCCCGACCTGCGCATCGGCGATGTCGTCGAGTGCTCCTTCTCCATCGCGGAGTCGGATCCGACGGCGGGCGGACGGCACAGCGACGCGCTCGGGCTCGGGTGGACGAGCCCCGTCGACCGCGTCTTCGTGCGGGTCGTCGCGCCGCGCGAGCGCGCGCTGTCGTTCGTGCTCGAGGGCAACGGACGCGACGAAGTGGCCGCGGCGAGGGTGCGCGCGATCGGCGACAACGAGGAGACCGTCTGGGACCGTGCCGACGTCCCCGCGTATCCTGCCGAGCCGGACGCGCCGCCGTGGTTCGACCCGATCCCGTGGGTCGCCGTGACCGAGTTCGCGAGCTGGCGCGAAGTGTCCGACCTGGGGCAGCGCCTCTTCGACGGGCGGGCGCCGAAGGCCGGCCCGCTGAAGGCGTGGATCGACAAGACGCGGGAGGAAGCTGCGTCGGACGAGGACTTCATCTTGAAGGCCGCGCGCTTCGTCCAGGACGAGGTCCGCTACGTCGCCGTCGAGGTGGGCATGGCGCGGCGACGCCCCAACGACCCCGCCGCCGTCTTCCAGCAGCGCTACGGCGACTGCAAGGACAAGACGGCGCTCCTCGTCGCGATCCTCCGCGCGGGCCACGTCAACGCGCACCCGGCGCTCGTCAACTCGTCGCACGGGCAGGCGCTCGACCAGTTCGCTCCCACCGTGGACGCCTTCGACCACGCGATCGTGCGCGCAGTGTCGCCCTCGGGCGACGCGCTGTGGATCGACCCCACCGTGACGCTCCAGGGCGGGGGCGTCGACCGGCTGCGGTATTCGCCGTTCGCGCGGGCCCTCGAGCTCGGACCGGGCGGCGATCACCTCGAGCATCTGAAGAACGAGCCCGTGGACGACGCATCGCCGCAGGTGCACGACGTCTTCCGGGTCGCGTCGCCGGTCGACGGCGGCGACAAGGCGGAGACCGCGCTCGACTCGGAGCGCGTCTACCACGGCTACCTCGCCGACTTCATGCGGGCGACGATCCGCGGCTTGACCAAAGAGCAGCTCCGCACGATGGCGCGGCAGTACTACACCGACGACTACCCGACGCTGCGCGACACGGGCGACGTCGAGGTGAAGGACGACCGCGCCCGCAACGAGCTGCACCTCGTCTCGCACTTCGGGATCCCCGGCTTCTGGGCCGCGGGCACCACCGCGCCGTACGAGGCGCTGATCTCCGCGCACATGGTCCGCATGTTCCTCGCGCGTCCCTCGGCGCCGGACCGCAAGTCGCCGCTGGGGCTCACGTGGCCGCTCCATGTCCGATACGAGGCCGAGGCGATCCTGCCGTTCGTCATGGGGGGCGAGCCGTCGTCGCAGCACGAAGACAACGACGCCTTCCGCCTCTGGGTGGCCGACAACCCCAGCCAGAGGCGCTGGACGCTCGCTTATGATCTCGTCGTCCGGCAGCGCGAGGTCGCAGTCGACGCGCTCAAGGAGTACACCGAGGCCGTCGATCGGATGCGCGGCCTGCTGCCGCACACCCTCACGTATCGCCCGGTGCCGCCCGACGGCCCGAACTGGCCCGTCATCGCGTTGCTCGCCACGGTCGTGCCGCTCGCCGCGTGGGCCGCGCGCCGCCTTTACCTTTACAACCCCGAGCCGCCCCGCCGCGAGGAGCCCGACCTGCGGCTCTCCGGCATTCGTGGGTGGCTCTTGCTCCTCGCGGTGAACGTCGTGACGCTGCCGCTCCGCACGAGCCACGACGTTTACAATCTGGTGACGCCCGTCGTGTCGCGCGCAAGATGGGCCGCGCTCGGGGCCGGGACCCGGTACTCGCCGTACCTCGGGTCGCTCATCGTCGGCGAGGCGATCGTCGGCATCGCGATCACCGCCTATACAATCGCCCTCGCGGCCACGTTGCTGAAGCGGCGTCGCTCGTTCGCGATGCACTTCACCAACGCGGTGATCGCGCTGGTCGGGTTCCGGATCGCCGACCTCGCCCTGGCCAGCATGATGTCTCCCCCCGGCGACAAGGCGGCCGGGGACGCCGCTGCGCCCGTCGCCGCGGGCATGCTCAGCGCGATGATCTGGACGTTCTACGTCCACGGCTCGCGCCGCGTGAAGGCGACGTTTCTCGCATGAGCCGCAAGGAGACGACGGTGGATCGCGTCCAGGGAACCGAGCTCCATCCTTCCCTGCGCGCGAGCACGAACATCGCGCTTGCTGCGTTGTGGCTCGCGGGCCTGGTCGGGATCTCGATCGCCCTTGGACGAGTGCCATGGCTGATGATCGCCCTCGGTGCCGCGGGCGGCGCCGTGCAAGGGACCCTGCAGCGCAAGGCACTCGTCGAAGGGGGCGCGCGATTTCATGCGGCGCGCACCTCGCACGACGTTCGCGCGATCCTCGTCTCGACGAGATCGGGACATGCGCAGGTCTTCTTGTTGTGGGTCTCGGGCGCCGCCTTCGTCATCGCGGGGTTCCTCCAGGGCGCCACGCCGGCGTTCTTCGCCGTGCTCGCGGCGATCCTCGCGCAGTGGCTCGTTCGCGAAGCGTTGAGCGTCGGGGCCTGCGTGAAGCTGGCGAGGCAGGGCCCCCCCGCGAATGCGCCGACGACGCGCTAGACTCGACGACGAAGGGGGGTCCTGCATGGCTCCGGCGAACGCCGTGATCTTCACATCCGTCGTCGCGGTCTCCCTCGCCATCGCCATGCTCGCGTCGAGCTGTGGAGGCTCATCGGGCGAGTCGTCGGCGCGTGACGGCGGGGGCGCCGATTCGACCCAGCCTCCCGATGGGGACGCCCTCGGCGAGCAAGACGCCACCGGGGGCACGGAGGACGGCGGCGGCGAGGACGGGAGCACGCTGGCGAACGATGGCGGCGGAGCCGCTGCGACGGAGGGCGGCGCGAATGCCGAGAACGACGGCGGCACCGACGCAGGCCACGCCGTCGACACCGGCACGGACGCAGGCCACACCGTCGACGCCGGCACGGACGCAGGCCACACCGTCGACGGCGGTACGGACGCAGGCCACGTCGCCGACGCCGGCACGGACGCAGGCCACGTCGCCGACGCCGGCCCCGATGCAGCGGGCGAGAGCGGGCTGCTGACCTGCTCGAACGCCTCGGCGGTCACGACCGCAGATGCGGGCGCTCCGCCCGGGGTCGTCGGGGGGATGGTGCCCGGTCCTGGAACGTTCATCGGTGGATGCCAGATCTTCCCCGCGGGCAACGCGTGGAACGTGAACGTGAGCTCTCCGAGCATCGCCACGACGTCGACGTACGCGGGCATTCCCCAGGGGACCCACCTTCACCCGGACTTCGGCGGCTGGTCGCCGGATGGCGGCGGGACGTACGGGATCCCGTTCAACGTGGTCTCTCACGGCCAGCCGGACGTCTCGATCACCTTCAACCAGTATGCCTCCGAGAGCGATCCGGGCCCCGGCGGATGGACCACCAGCCCGAACGGAGGCGACACAGGAGTCACGGCGTACCCCATCCCGAACGGCGCGAAGATCGAGGGGGACCCCGGCCCTGGCCAGACGGTAGGCGACGACCACCTGCTCGTGCTCGAGCAGGGCGTGAGCTGCGGCGCGCCGTGCACGCTATGGGAGACGTGGGACACCGTCGGCGGGAGCGCGCCTCCCTGGACCGCCGCCAACGGCGCCATGTGGGATCTCGCCTCCAACGGCCTGCGGCCGCTCGGGTGGACCTCGGCCGACGCCGCCGGGCTCTCGGTCTTCGCGGGGCTCGTGAAGTTCGACGAGGTGGCCGCAGGCGTCGTCACGCACGCGATCCGGGTGACCTTCCAGACCACGCAGGCGGGGTACGTGCTGCCTGCGACCCACTTCGCCGGGTTGTCCGCGCTCGGCGGCGCGGATCCTCCCATGGGGTTGCGCCTGCGCCTGAAGGCGACCTTCGTCACCTCGGGCTTCAGCGGCCCCGGGCAGATCGTGGCGCAGGCGATGAAGACCTATGGCCTCATCGTCGCGGACATCGGCTCCGACTGGTATTTCCAGGGAGACAGCGACGATCGCTGGAACGACTACGACGCCACGGACTCGTACATCGGCGAGCTTCTCACGGATTTCGCGGGCGTCACGGGAGCGGATTTCGACGTCCTCGATACGGGCGCGCCGTCGAACCAGGGCCAGTAGAGACTTCGATTGGGCCGCCGCCAGCGTCCCGCTCGCCGGGCGTTATTCGCAGTTCAGGCAGGTGGCGCTCCACCCGCCGCTTCCGCCGTACTCGCCGCTACCGTAGCCGCCGTCGAGAGCGAGATAGTCCCGGAACGGGCCCCCCTCGGGACCGGGCATGCCGCCATCGTTTCCGGCGAGAGCCTCGGCGCCGTTCCAGGTCCCGTCGACGAAGGCCAGCGTCGACGTGTCGTAGTTGGCCGCCCACGGGCCGGCGAAGCGACCGGCGATCGCCGCGCAGGATCCCGCGTCGTCCAGGGCTGGGCCGTCGCAGTAGCTGCACTGGATCCAGCCATCATCCAGCGTGCTCCTGGCGCAGTCGAGCATGCCGCTCACCGTGCAGGAATAAGGCACGCTCCCGGCTGCGCCGTCATTGGGATCCGTCATCACACCCACGATCGTGCCCCCCCGTATCGAGAAGACTTCGTTGCAAGATTCGGTCGTGATGCCTTCGCCGATGACGTCGATCGTGCACATCTGGTTCGCCGAGCCCAGTGGGTCGAGCGTGAGCTCCACGTTGCCGGCGACGGAGAGCGGGGCGCCAGAATCGACGTCGGAGAAGTAACTCCCCGTGGTGGGGCCCTGATAGAACCCCGCTTTGCAGGCGCTGGTGGCTGCGATGGAAATCCGGATGCCGGAACTGCTGCCACCGCCCGATCCGCTGCCGGAAGAGGAACCGCTGGCGTCGCTAGCCTCCATCGTCGGCGCGAGCGGAGTCGCATCGGCAGAACCGACGGTTTCGTCGCGTGGCAAAGAACAGGCGGCGAAGAGAGAGGCGAGCCCCGTTGCAGCGATGGCAAGGATTCGAGAGCAGCCTTTCATCGTGGACCCGCCTCGCACACGCTCACGGCGAGGGCCGTCGAATCATTGTTGAACCCGTTGCCGCCATCGCCCACATCGAACTCGATCGTATCCCCGGTTGCGACCGTCAAGCTCGCGGCGAACGAAAACGAGTTTCCTCCGCGGTTCACGTTGATATAGCCGGCGGGGGCGGCGTCTTGACCATTGTGCTGAAGGTCCACGCGCCCTCGCACGACCCGGAGAGCGACCTCGTGCCCGACACCGCAGAAGAGGGCGCCCCGTCCTGGGCCTCGAGCACACCGCCGCAGCTCGCGGTCAACGCCAGAGCGGGCCCCCACATCGAAGCGCGCTTCACTCCAGCAGAGTCTGTCCGAGAAGGTGCGTGGCAGCAACCCTCGGCTGGACCACGCCATCCTAGTCGCTACGCAGGCGGGGTGCGTGTGTCTCACGTTTGAGCCAACTGTACTCGGAAGCCAACCAACCATCAGACAGGAGTCCCCCATGGCCCTCGACCACTACGTGACGCTCGGCCGCTCCGGCCTTCGCGTCAGCCCCTTGTGCCTCGGCACGATGACGTTCGGCGAAGACCTCGGCTGGGGCTCCAGCGTCGACGAGTCTCAGCGCATCCTCGATCGCTACGTCGAGCTCGGAGGCAACTTCATCGACACGGCGAACTTCTACACGAAGAGTCACTCCGAGAAGATCATCGGCGATCACGTCGGCCGGCACGCGGCGCGCCGTGACCGGCTCGTCATCGCCACGAAGTTCAGCGGCAACCTCTATCCGGGCGACCCGAACGGCGGCGGCTCGGGCCGAAAGTCGATCGTCGCGGCGTGCGAGAACTCGCTCCGCCGCTTGCAGACGGACTACATCGATCTCTACTGGCTGCACAACTGGGACGTCCACACGCCCATCGACGAGACGATGGCCGCGCTCGACGACCTCGTGCGCGCCGGCAAGGTGCGCTACCTCGGCGTCTCGGACACCCCGGCGTGGAAGATCGCCGAGGCCAACGTGACCGCCCGGTTCCGTGGGTGGTCGGCGTTCATCGGGCTGCAGATCGAGTACTCGCTCCTGGAGCGCACCGTCGAGCAGGAGCTCGTGCCGATGGCGCGAGAGCTCGGCCTCGGAATCACGCCGTGGTCACCGCTCAAGAGCGGTGCGCTCAGCGGCAAGTACACGCGCAAGAACGCCGGCCAGGTGAAGGCCGATCGCGGCGCCTTTCTCGAATATGCCCTCCACGAGAAGACGTACGGGATCGTCGACGCGCTCGAGCTCATCGCCAAGGCGCACGACAGCACCGTCGCGCGCGTGGCGCTCGCGTGGGTCCAGGCGCAGCCGGGGGTCACCTCGACGATCATCGGCGCGCGGCGGCTCGCCCAGCTCGAGGACAACGTGAAGGCCCTCGACGTGAAGCTCACGGCCGACGACGTCGCGGGCCTCGACGCCCTCACGAAGCCCGCCTTCGGCTTCCCCCAGAACATGCAGCCGATGTTCCCCGCGATTCACAACGGCGGGACGAGCGTGAACGGCGTCCACCCGCCGCTGTCGCCGTTCGTCATCGACAAGGGCGACAAGCCGTATTGAGTGGTCGGTTTTGGCTAGGGTATTGCTTGGCTACCGCCCGATGCCCATCAAGAACCTTCGTTCGCTCTTCGTTGTTCCGCCCCTCCTGGCCGCCTGCGGGTCGTCGCCGAGATCCACGTCGCCCGGGGCGCAAGACGACGGAGCGACTCCCGGATCGAACGACGCGTCGGCCACCGGGGCGCCGAGCGGTGGGGGCTCCAGCAGCTCGGGTGGGGGCTCGAGCAGCGGCGGCTCCGCGGAGGACGACGCTGAAGCGACGGCTGACGCGGCGGCGCACGACGCCGGGGGTTACGACGCGGCGTCCGATGCGGCTCCCGCTGCGGGGGCCCTGCCGTACATGGTCGGCATCAAGACCAACAGCGAGCCGCGCGGGCCGGCCACAGTGCAAGGCTGGCTCGGGCGCCCCCTCGACGCCGCGGGCACGACGATCACGACGACGAGTTACGTCGGGTCGAACGCCACCTATGAGAATGCGACGGGGTCGCCGGCGCCGCTCCTCGAAGTCTCGTTTCCGCTCCTCAGCATCTTCGGCGAGAGCAACGACCTGAACGACCTCGCAAAGGCCGCCGCGGGCGACTACGACTCGACGTACGAGGCGATGTCGCAGGCGCTCGCCGCGTGGCCCAACGCGCTCTTGTCGGCGCGCGTCGGCTGGGAATTCAACGGCAACTGGTACGCTTGGTCGAACGGCGTCGGCACCAACGCCACGTACGCCAACTACGTGTCGGCCTTTCGGCACGCCGCCACGGCCATTCGCAAGTACAACCCCGACGCCTTCATCGAGTGGTGCGTCGCCTGGGGCCAGCCAGACCCCACCCCCTACTGGCCCGGCGTGTACGACGCGACGACCAACGCGGGCGGCGTCGACGTCATCTCGATGGACTTCTACCAGGCCAATATTTCTCAGTACAACAACGGCGGCCAGCAATCGACGTGGGCCATGGCGCAGAGCAGCGGCACCATCAACCTCGACTGGATGACGACCTACGCCGCGCAGAAAGGCGTCAAGATCGCCCTTTCGGAGTACGGCGCGGGTTCGCCGAGCAGCGGCGGCGAGGGCTCGGGCGCCGGGTTGGACGACGGCACGTGGACCGCCGCGTCCATCGCGTGGATCAACGCCCAGCCGGCCGGGTTCTTCTTGTGGACGATGTGGAGCGACGACGCCCCCGCCGACGATATCGTGACGCCGGGGGCCAACCCCGCCGAGCAAACGGCTTGGAAGAGCGCCTGGACCGGGACGCACTTCGGCGGGACGTGGTGGCCGTAGGCGCCGCGGCGACGCGCAGAGGGGCGCCATACGTCCCTGCTGAAATATCGTGTCGCGAGAGGGGGATCGTGTAGTTTAAAAAGTCATCCCAAGGGGCGGCGAGATGAGTCTTGAGCACGCGGCGGGCGACGCGCCCATGGTCGAGCTGGTCCGGCGGACGGACTGGTCGGCCACCCCCTTGGGACCCCGCGATCGATGGCCCCAGAGCCTGCGAACGCTGGTCGAGCTGTGCCTCGCCTCGAGCTTCCCGACCGTCATCTTCTGGGGGCCCGATCGGGTGCAGGTCTACAACGACGGCTATCGCGTCATTCTCGGCGAGAAGCACCCGCGAGCCCTTGGCCAGCGAGCGGCCGACTGCTGGGCCGAGATCTGGGACGTCATCGCGCCGATGATGACGCGCGTGTTCGAGACCGGCGAGGCCGTCTGGATCGAAGCGACCCAGTTTTCCGTGGAACGAAGCGGCTACCTCGAGGAGGCCTATTTCACCTTCTCTTACACGCCGGCGCGCGACGATACCGGCGCCGTCGGCGGCATCTTCGAGACCGTCGCCGAGGTGACGTCGCAGGTCGTGGCCCATCGCAGGCTCGCCGCCCTGCGCGAGCTCGGCGGGTTGCCGCCGGCACGGACGGTGGAGGACGTCTGGTCCGCCGCGGTGGCGACACTGGCAAAACAGGCCCACGACGTCCCGTACGCGTTGATCTACGCGCTGGACGACGCGGCGAGTACGGCGGTGCTCCGAGGCCAGACGGGGATCGATGCCGGGCACCTTGCGAGCCCGCCTGTCGTGGCCCTCGATTCGAAGGGCTCCTGGCCCCTGGGAGAAGCCCTCGGCTCCTCCGAGCCCATCGTGCTGCGCGATGTCGCTGCGACCATGGGCGAGCTGCCTGGAGGGCCGTGGCCGGAGCGCTCCACCGAAGCGGTCGTGCTGCCGATCGAACGACTCGGCTCGGAGCGCCCGTTCGGTTTCCTCGTGGCCGGCGTCAGCCCGCGGCGACGGCTCGACGAGCCGTACCTCGACTTCTTGCGATTCGTCGCGCAGCACCTGTCGCGGGCCTGCTCCAGCGCCGATGCCTACGACGAGGCCCGCAAGCGGGCGGAGGCCCTCACCGAGCTCGATCGCGCGAAGACCGCGTTCTTCAGCAACGTGAGCCACGAGTTTCGCACCCCGCTGACGCTGATTCTGGGCCCCATCGAGAACGCACTTGCGAGTCCCGAGAAGGCCCTCTGCGGCGAGGACCTCGAGGCCGTTCATCGCAGCTCGATCCGCCTCTTGCGCCTCGTCAACAGCCTGCTCGACCTCGCGCGAATCGAGGCGGGTCGTCTCGAGGCCTCGTTCGAGCCCACGGATCTCGCGGTCCTCACGGGGGGCCTGGTGGGGTCATTCCACTCGCTGGTCCACACGGCGGGGCTGGCGCTCGTCGTGGACTGTCCGCCGCTCACGGAGCCCGTCTACGTGGATCGCTCCCACTGGGAGAAGATCGTCCTCAATCTCGTCTCGAACGCGTTCAAGTTCACGTTCGAAGGAGAGATCGCCGTTCGTCTCCGCGCTCTCGACGGCAGCGTCGAGCTCACCGTGAGCGACACGGGGACCGGCATTCCACCGACCGAGCTCCCCAAGATCTTCGAGCGCTTTCACCGGGTGGAAGGGTCGCGTGGGAGGAGCTTCGAGGGGACCGGCATCGGTCTCGCGCTGGTGAGCGAGCTGGTGAAGGTGCACGGAGGGAGCGTCTCGGTCACCAGCGACGTCGGCAAGGGGAGCACCTTCGTCGTGTCGGTACCCCTCGGCGCGGGTCACTTGCCGAAGGATCGCGTCGCCGACGACGCGGGCGACGCCGTGAGCCCGTCGAGGGCGCCTCCCATGGTGCTCGAGGCCGGTCACTGGCGCGGTTCGCAGGAGGGGAAGGCGACCGAGGAGACCCCTCGCGTCGCCCCGGTCGCCGACGTAGCGGGTGCGGCCGACCGCATCCTCGTCGCCGACGACAACGCCGACATGCGGGAGTACCTCGTTCGCCTGCTCCGGGGGCACTGGGAGATCGAGGTCGTCGAGGATGGCCGCGCGGCCCTGGCCTCCGCCCTGGCTTCGCCTCCGGGTCTCGTGCTGAGCGACGTGATGATGCCGCACATGGACGGCGTCGCATTGCTCCTCGCGTTGAGAGCCGACGAGCGGACGCGCATGGTCCCGGTCGTGCTCCTGTCGGCGCGCGTCGGCGAGGAGGCCGTCTTGCAAGGCCTCGAGACGGGAGCGGACGACTACCTGGTGAAGCCCTTCTCTGCCCGTGAGCTGCTGTCGCGCGTCCGCACCCACCTGGGGATGGCGCGCATGCGGCGAGAGGCGGCCGAGAGCTCCAAGCTTCTGGCCGAGACGCGGGCCACCTTGCTCAAGGACATCGAGAAGAGGAACGCCGAGCTCGACGCGTTCAGCTACTCCGTCTCGCACGATCTGCGGGCCCCGCTCCGGAGCATCAGCGGCTTCAGTCAGATTTTGCTGGAGGATTACGCCGACCGCCTCGACGCGACGGGGCAAGACCAGCTGCGGCGCGTCCGCGCGGCCGCCCAGCGCATGAGCGAGCTGATCGACGACCTGCTCCGGCTCTCGCGCCTCGAACGCACCGAGCTGCGGCGGCAGGCGGTGGATCTGTCGCAAATCGCAAGCGACGTGGCCGAGCTTCTCGGGAGATCGCAGCCCGGACGATCGGTCCGATTCGTGATCGAGCCCGGCATCGTCGTTCAGGGAGACTCGCGGCTCCTTCAAGTCGTCCTCGAAAATCTACTGGGCAATGCCTGGAAGTTCACGAGCAAGGTCTCGAGTCCAACGATCGATCTCGGGGTATCGGGTCAGGGCGCCGGGATCACCGTCTTCGTCCGCGACAACGGCGCGGGGTTCGACCCCGCCCAGAAGGCGAAGCTGTTCGGCCCGTTCCAGCGCTTACACGCGGAGGCGGACTTCCCCGGCACCGGCATCGGGCTCGCCACCGTCCGGCGGATCGTGCACCGGCACGGAGGCGAGGTCTCGGCCGAAGGAGCCGTGGGAGCCGGCGCCACGTTCTATTTCAGTCTGCCTCGGTGAGATTGCGGTACGGGTGCGGGGAGTAGGGTATCGAGCTCCGGACAGGCTGCTTAGCGACGACATGTGACGGACGAAGCTTCGTAGGTCAGGGTCCGAAGCTTCGTAGGTCAGGGTCCGAAGCTTCGTAGGTCAGGGTCCCAAGCTTCGTAGGTCAGGGTCCCAAGCTTCGTAGGTCAGGGTCCGAAGCTTCGTAGGTCAGGATCCGAAGCTTCGTAGGTCAGGGTCCCAAGCTTCGTAGGTCAGGGTCCGAAGCTTCGTAGGTCAGCGTCCCAAGCTTCGTAGGTCAGGGTCCGAAGCTTCGTAGGTCAGGGTCCCAAGCTTCGTAGTGCGTGACGACCATCGTTCGCGGCACCCGTCGAGTCGTTCCCGACCCCCCCACATCTCTCTGACCCTGGTGTCTCTGGTGTCCTGGTGGTCTCTCTCTCCCCCAACTCGTTCAACGAGCGCGGGCACGCGTGTCGCGTCAAGGCGTGTACGACTGCGCCGGGTAGCTCGCCGCCGTGGCGTACATCATGTACGCGGCGACGACGCCGTCGTCGTACGCGTCGTTGTACTCCGTGCAGCTCTTGGTGCTGCCATATTCGTTGTAATCCCCGACGGCCATCATCGTGTACTGCTGCTCGGTGCAACCGTGGAACTTGGCCATGTCCTGGGCGCGGTTGCTCGCGACGCCGGCGATGCCGATCTGGATGTTGATCTCGGGGTTGTAGATCGAAGTGGCCCAGCCGGGCGCACCGGCGTCAGTCGTCAGGTTCGGCTGGCCGTTCGGGAGCAGGCCGGCGTCGCCCGGGTCGTCGCCGCACGCGGGCACGACCTGCATCAAGCCGAAGCAGCCCGACTCGGCGGTCGTCCAGCCGCTCGGCGTACCGCAGGGATCGTTCGGGCACGCGACCGCCGTGTCGACGAAGCGTGACTCGACGTAGATCTGCGCCTTGAAGATCATCGGGTCGGGCTCCTTGTAGTACGCGGCCCATTGCAAGATCGGGCAGTCGAACAGGTCCACGCTCAGACCGTTTTGCGTCGTGACGAGGCCCGTGTGCAGGATGTCGGGCGAGCAGCCGCCGTCGAAGGCGAGGCCGGCGTCAGAGGAGCCGCCGGAAGACCCTCCGCCGCTCGACGAGGCGGCACCGCTCGAGGAGCCACCGCCGCTCGACGACGCTCCGCTCGACCCGCTCGCGCCCGAGCTGCTCGACGAGCCTGCCCCGCTGCTCGAGGCCGGAGACGCGGCGTCGTTTTCGGGCGAGGACGCACCGTGCGAGCTGCCGCAGCCGGCCGACGCGGCGAAGGCCAGGAGAAGCGCCGACATGACGATACAACCCACTCGTTCGCCCACGCGGCCTGGTCCGATCACAGTCTCGAATAGGAACCGAGATCCGAGGGGGAGGCAACGGTCACGCGGGCTCCTGTATCCTCCCTCGGGGGGAGCACTGCGATGCGCGCGACGTCGATAGTCTGGGGGCCGGCGCTGCGATGGCGATGGCTCGTGTGTCTAACGGCGCTCGGCGCGTGCGGGGGCTCGTCGCACGAATCGAGCGCGCCCGACGCGAACGGCGCGCCGGACACTGACTCGTCCGGCTCCACGTTCGCCGATGCGGGCACGCCGGACGCGACGACGCCTGGCCAGGACTCGTCCCTTGCCGATTCTCCCTCGGGAGCCCCGCCTGCGGACGCCACCGCCGACGCCACCGACGCGGGCGCCGTCGCGACCTCGGACGGCGGAGGCCTCTTCGCGCACTGCAGCCTGGATGACGGCTGCATCGCCGACTGCTCCCCTCCGGCCGACGACCCGATCGCCACCGGCAACGCAAGCTACGACCTCTACGACGGCTGCCTGCTCGCCGGGATGCAGATCGCAGGCATGACGGAGGCCTGGCAAGGCGAGCTGCTCAAGGCCCAGGCGATGAACGAGAGCGGCATCACGCCCGACATCACGACCGACGACACCATGTGCGGCGGCCAGAACTGCGGCATCTGGGCGATCAGCGCGGGCTCGGCCTCCGGAGACTCCCCGCCAGGGCCGTGCGGCTCCTCGGCGGTCGACCCGTTCACCGGAACGGTGGACTACTCGCACAGCTACGGCCTGTTCCAGGAAACGCCGGCATGCGAGGGCACGTTTCTGCGCTCGACGCTCCCGTCGGGCCACACGTGCACGGGCACCACCGAGGCCGACAACATCCCGTTCGGCGCGAGCGTCACGTTCTACTGCGAGAGCGCGACGTCTCTCGGAGTCACGACGTCGACGGGAACCGTGAAGGGCTACATCGATGCGGTAGAGAGCACTTCGGACGCGCTCTACCCCATGTCGATCTTCAACCCCGCGTACCAGATCTACGTGTACCTGGACCATACGTGGGCCATCAACTTCGCGCAGGCGAACGCCGGGGCGACGGGCTGCACGCTCATGCAGCAGTGGTACCTGTCGCTCGCCTACTGGTTGACCGGCAACGCGACGACGAGCTGCACGCTGACGGGCCCGGGTCTAGCGTACGTGCAAACGGCGATCAGCAACTACGAGATGCTCTACGGCAAGGCCTGGCCGTATCCCGGTCCGTGACGGCATCTTCTACGAGCGCCGGCGCGTGCGCGTCGAGCGGCGAAGGAGCAAACCGAACGCCCCGGCGAGCGCGGCCAACCCGAAACCTGTCCCCGCGCGGCCGGGCAACGAGGCGCTGCAGCCGCCGTTGACGCTCGCCTGGGCTTGCGCCGGCGTGCCGTAGCCCTTCACGGAGCACCCGTTGTAGAGCGGACAGGTCTCGTTCGCGCTTTGCGTGACGTTGCGGACGTTCGAGACCTCGGACTGGTCGGAGGCCGCCTGGAGCAGGAGATCGACCGTCATCGCGGCCTGCGCGATGTCGCTGCGGATGCGCGTCACGCGGATGGTGGGGCTGCTCATGCCCGCGAAGAGGGCGGCGATGTCGTCGTTACGGACCTGCTCCGCCGTCTCGCACGCGCCGCTCGCCCCGCCAGCGCCCGCGTCGTCAAAGCTCGCGTCCTGCGAGCCGGCGTCGCCCCAGCTCGCGTCCGGCGAGCCGCTGTCGCCCCAGCTCGCGTCCGGCCAGCCGCTGTCGCCCGCCGCGTCGTCCGGGTCGTCGGCCTCGCACGCCCCCGCGTCGGTGACGTTGCCGATGGGGAGATAGTCTTGCGTCGCGTCGCTCGCCGGCGCGGTCGCGCCGTACTGGCTATACTGTCCGCCCGCGAGGATCGTGTTCGTGATGATCTGCTGGCTCAGGTCGATCGAGCTCTCGAGCTCCCACGCGGCGTTCTGGAAGCTCGCCTCCTGCGCGGCCCGCAGCGACGTGTAGTTGCTGCTCTGGGTGCTCCAGTCCCAGACGAGCTGGCTCGTGGGGATATAGAAGGACTGGAAGTTCTGCGGCTCGTACCGTCCGTCGGCCACGATCCAGATCGTGATCCCGGTGATGGCCCCCGTGCCGACCGACGCCATCCGGAGCGGGAGACTGAGCCCCGCGCCCTGCGTCGTCACGCGCACCGGCCGCATCGCCTGCACGCCCTGCCCCGGCGAGAGCTTCATCGCCAGGAAGTCGAACCCATCGCTCACGTACGCATCGAGGATCGGCTGCACGGCTGTCGGGATGTCGAACCCGTTCTGCGTCAGCCACGCATCGAGCGCCCCGGCGTTCGTCGAATGCAATTGCACAGTGTCGTACGGGCCTACCGTCGACTGCTTGAGAACCTGCACCTGATTGCTGCCGCCCCCGCTCTCGTCGAAGGCTGAGTTGCCGGCCGCGCTCGACCCGCACCCTCCACCGGACGAACAGTGAGGTTGCGGGCAGCTCGACGGCGGGGGGTTGATCTGCGTCGCCGTGAGCGTGTCGATCGACGAGAAGAGCACGTCGGCGCTGAGCCCCACCGTGACGGTGCCGTGAATGGGCAGCACCCACGCGAACGACGACGGCGATCCCGCGTACTCGATCTCGTCGTAGAGCGTCGACTGCGTTGGCGACACCGAGAGGAGCATCTTCTCGTCGGTGATGTCCGAGACCGTCTGCGACGGCGGCGGCGGCGGCTGAAAGCAACCGCCGCACGCGGAGGCCGAGCGATCGACGGTGACCATGGCCGTGAAGGCGGCGGCGGAGACGAAGGCGAGCGGCGCGACACGGGACGAAAGCTTCGGTAGGTCCATCGGTGCCGTCCCGCGGGCGCATGGGGCGCCGCAGGCAAACTCCTCCCGATGAGCAAGGAAAGCACGCTTCGGGCCAGCTCGGGCGGAAGGCTAGGTGATTGAAATTGCTTGGAGCCGGAACGTCGGGTGGCGCGGTGGGTATGACGCACAGTGCGGGGGGCAAGGGGCGGGTTGGGCTGCGGCCCTGGCTCAAGTGCTACCCTGCCCGCGCCATGCGGCGAACCTGCGCCCCCATCGCCATCCTCGTCGCGAGTGGCCTCATCGCGTCGCCCGCTCGGGCCCAGCCGGCGCCGGATCAAGACCAGGTCGTGGAGGTGCCCGGCGGCGACGAATACGCCGACACCGATCCCAGCGCGCTGAGCGACTTCACGCCGGTGCTCGATCCGTACGGCACGTGGGTCGTGGACCCGACGTACGGCATGGTCTGGATGCCCAGCGCCGATCAGGTCGGCGCCGCGTTTCAACCTTACGACACCGCGGGCAGCTGGAACTATGTCGATGGCGACTACGCCTGGGTGAGCGACTACGCCTGGGGATGGGTCTGTTTTCACTACGGGCGCTGGGCCATGAGCGCGGGTCGCTGGATGTGGATCCCTGGACGGCGCTACGCCGCCGCCTGGGTCTCCTGGCGTGTGAGCGACAACGGCGACGGCTACATCGGCTGGGCGCCGATGGCGCCGACATGGTTCTGGCTGGGCGGCAGCGCCATCACGCTCACGTTCGCGTCACCGGAGCCCTGGGCGTTCTCGACAACCAGCGATTTCTCGCAGCCTAACGTGGGGGCTCATGTCGTCACGGGGAGCGCCGCCGCCGCGGTGGCCGCCCACACGCGCGTCTACGTTCCCGCGCAGCCGAGCGTCACGACGGGGCCCGTGGCGCCCGCTGCGCCGCATGCGCCGTCGCCGGCGACGCTCGGCATCGACGCCTCGCGCCTCGCGCCTCTCCCCCTGAGCGCGCAGGAGTCGCGAGCGCGTCAGCTCGCGCGGCCGTCAACGGCCGTACCCCTTGGCGCTCGTCCCCCTGCCCGGCACGTCGTCCGGCCCACGTCTCGTCCCGACGTCGCGCCACGTGGGCTCGTCGGCGACGCGCGGGCACCTGCCCGCGGGCACCGGTAGTAGAGAATGGCGAACAAGGCGACAAGGCCAACAAGGCGGATTTGACACGCATGAAACGTTTCTCGTTGGCTTTCGCGATCGTCGCGCTGTCCGTGCTCGGGGTGTGCTGCTCGTCGTCGTCGAGTCAGCCGTCCGGCACCTCGTGCACGGCGCTCGGGGGAGACTCCACGTGTACAGGCTGTCTGAGCGCGCACTGCTCGTCGTCGGCCTCCGCGGCCAGCTCCGACTGCTCATCCATCATGAGCTGCTACTGCGGGTGCGGTCTTGCCGCCGTCTGCTGCGTCGAGACGTGCAGTCCTCCCGCGGCCTGCCTGAACGACACGAAAGCATTGGGGGCGTGCGCCGCGGAGAACTGTGCCACCGAGTGCGCGGTGAGCCCCGTCGGGCTGTGCGCGGGCGAAGCGCCCGACGGCGGCACGTAAAGGCGCAGTTCGCGTGCGCCGAGCACGCTGCGCCGCAAGATTCGCGCCCGCCGCGTCGAACACTTTCCGTGGCGCGACGATATTTTTCGTCTATAGGACAAAGAACGTAGAGTCACTCGGGGGAGGCGATATGAAGAGCCATCGTGGCCTCGGATCGGCGCGACAAACAAACGCGACCGGTGCACGGCGCGCGTCGCGCACGATTCCCGACTCGGTCTCTGCGCCCAGAGCCGATCCGTTCAGCCGTCCAAGATTGTCGGCTCGCGAGCGAGGTGCTCCGCCTCCGCTGATTCGTAGCATCGAGGCCCACCGTGGGTGGGTGTCGGCCGTGGCGGTGAGCCCGTGTGGCGCGTTCGCGCTTTCGGGCTCGAACGACAACACGCTCAAGCTTTGGGAGCTTGCTACCGGCAGATTGGTGCGCCAGTTCGGTGACAAGCTGTGCTGGGTGCGCTCGATCGCCTTCAGCCAGGACGGTCGCCTTGCACTGTCTGGCTCGAACGATCACGTGGTCAGACTCTGGGAAGTGGCCACCGGACGATTGCTGCGCAAGTTCGCGGGACACGAAGACTGGGTCCGTTCCGTGGCTTTCAGCCCCGGCGGGGAATCGGCTCTGTCAGGCTCGCTCGATCGCACGGCCAAGCTTTGGGACGTGAAGACCGGGCGCCTGATACGGACATTGCACGGGCACAAGGACTGGGTCCTCGCGGTTGCGCTGAGTCCCGATGGTCGGCACGCCATGTCCGGGTCGAACGACGGCCTGCTCGGGGTCTGGGATTTGAACGCGGGAACGCCGGCGACGATGATCGCGGGGCATCGAGGTTCGGTCGTCTCCGTCGCGTTCACCCAAGACGGGAATTTCGCACTTTCGGGCTCGTACGACCGCACCATCAAGCTCTGGGAGATACCCACGGGCAAACTGGTGCGGTCTTTCCAAGGGCACACCGACTCGATCCGCTCGATCGCTCTTGGCGCCGACGACACGGTGGCGCTCTCCGGCTCCAACGACAACACCGTCAGGACTTGGGACGTAGCCAGCGGAAGGCTGATACGCTCCTACGAGGGCCACGACGACTGGGTCCTTTCCGTCGCCCTTGGCGCCGACGGTCGGCGTGCGCTGTCGGGTTCGCACGACCGGTCGCTCAAACTGTGGGATCTCGAGGACGAGCCTTGAGCGGTTCCGTCGCCTGAACGAAGGTCGGCCACTCCGCTCCGCGTGTTCACGACCCGAGCGGCTTGCTGGTCAGCGTGCGCTGCACGGTCACCCCATATTCGTGCAAGCGGTACTGGATCTTGCGGATGCTGATGTCGAGCATTTGCGCGGCTTGCGCGGTTCGACCTCCACAGGCTTCGAGGGTGGAAAGAATGGCGTGGCGCTCGATTTCATCCAGCGTGGAGCCGGGAACGCGGACGCCCGTTCGCGCCGTCGCTCCGACGCCCACCGGAAGATGCCTGGCCGTGAGCTTCGGGCCGTCGCAGAGCACCACGGCGCGCTCCATGACGTTCTCGAGCTCACGAACGTTACCCGGCCATCGATACGATCCGATGCGCTCGAGCGCGTCCTCGTCGAACCCATCGATCCTCTTGCCGTTCTCGCCAGCGAAGCGCAGGAGAAAGTGCGTCGCGAGCGGCAGTACGTCGCTCGGCCTGGCACGAAGAGGCGGCATCTCCAGGTTGACGACGTTCAGCCGGTAGTAGAGGTCTTCTCGGAACCGGCCGGCCGCCACCTCGGCCTGAAGCTCACGATTGGTCGCCGCGATGATGCGCACGTCGACCTTCAGCGTCTCGTTTCCACCGACGCGCTCGAACGTCCGCTCTTGAAGAAACCGCAGCAGCTTGACCTGAATCGACGGCGAGATCTCGCCGATCTCGTCTAGAAATAGGGTGCCGCCGTCGGCCTGCTTGAAGCGACCCTCGCGTCTTGTCGCCGCGCCGGTGAAGGCGCCCCTTTCGTGTCCGAAGAGCTCACTCTCGAGGATCGTCTCGGCAAGCGCCGCGCAGTGCAGCTTCACGAAGGGAGCACGTGCTCGCGGACTGTTCTGGTGGATCGCTTGCGCCGCGAGCTCCTTGCCGGTTCCGCTCTCGCCGGTGATGAGCACGCTCGCCTTCGCTGGACCCACCTGCTCGATGATGTCGAACACGGCGTGCATCGCCGGGCTCGAGCCGATGATGTTTTCGAAGCGCAGGCGTTCCGTCAGGCGCGACCGCAGCTCCACCGTTTCCTGTCGCAGGCGGCGGCGCTCGAGCGCGCGGTCGATGACGAGGACGAGCTCCTCGGTGCGAACGGGTTTCGTGAGGTACTGCTCCGCCCCGAGCTGCATCGCGCGAACGGCGGTGTCCACGTGGGCCATGCCCGTCAGCAAGACGACGACGAGATCCGGTGTCTCCTCGCGCGCGCGCTGCAACAGCTGCAAGCCGTCGAGGCCGGGCATGTGAAGGTCGGTGATGAGGACGTCCGGCGTCGTTTCATGCAGGAGCGCGAGCGCGCTCTCGCCGCCGTCGGCCACGGCAACATCGAACCCTTTGCCTTGCAGAAGCCTGGCGAGGCTCGCTCGGGCGGCAGGGTCGTCGTCCGCGACGAGCACATGCCCTCGGCACGACGTTGCGTTCGCCTGCTCAGCCCCCATTTCGCCCCAGTGCAGAATCTGCGCCGCAACGCGTGGTCTGCGCAATGACTTTTTGGGGCTGGTGAAATCGGGCGTCTCAGCTCCCCGCGCTGAGCCGCCCTTTCTTGTCGGGTTGTGTAGGGCACTCGCTCGTCAGTCTGGGCCCAGTGCAAGGTTTGCGCTGCTACGCAGAGTCCGCGCCACTCGCGGAAACCCCTTCCCACGAAGATGGCGGCGATCGAGCAGAAGTGCGCGTTCGGACGATCCGTCGTCGACCCGCAACGCGGCGACTCAGGCTTGGCTCACCCGTTGCAAACCCGCATCTGCAGGAAGGCGGGGTCCAAAACATGAACAGCCATCGACAGCACTCGTCCACTTGGTCCGTCCAGAATGCTTCGCGGCGCGTCGGCGCCGTGGTGCTGTTGTCGGCGCTTGGCGCATGTGCACCCGCCGCGACGCGGGCAGCCCAGACCGCGGCGGACCGCGAGGCCATGGTGGAGCGCACGCGGTGCGGCGGGCAGGACGACGAAAGGAGCCTCGCGCCGGTGTTTCACGGAGAAGCGGTCCAGAACGTCGACGCTCTCTACCGCAGCGACGCCTCGCCCGGTGCTCGGTCGGAGGTGCGCGGGGTGTCCATCACGGTTCGAGCGCTCCCGGGGATGACGGCGGAATCACTCGATCGCGCGCTTCAATGCCACAGCGCAAAGGCCACGCTGGGAGACAGTCGGGCAGCGTGGGACGATCCGTTCTTTCTGCCGGGGTCCTTCGTAGGCATCGACGTCCGCGCAGCAGGGTACGGATTCGAAGTGGAAGTCGCCGGTTCGTCCTCGGACGAGGGCTACGCGATTCTGACGCGCGCGCAGGCATTCGCAAAAGAGATCGCCACCGCGCCGAGGCAGCTCACCGCTTCGCGCTGAGGTCGGCGTCGGGACGCATCGGGACCGACCCACCGAATGCAGCGGAGATCACCCACTCCCAACGTACGCCGCGCTACAAGCGCGCACCCCAGGTGCGTCCTCCCAGAGAAACGGGAGGAGAAACGGGAGGAGAAACGGGAGGAGAAACGGGAGGAGAAACGGGAGGAGAAACGGGAGGAGAAACGGGAGGAGAAACGGGAGGAGAAACGGGAGGAGAAACGGGAGGAGAAACGGGAGTGAGAAACGTCGTGGCCGAAAAAATGAGGCAAAGGTGGAGAGAGCTATTGCGTGACGGATGACGGTAGGGCACCGTTGGCGGTTGGAGAGTGTGAGGAGCAGGGTCGGGGGATCATTGCCCAAATCGTCAAAGTCAGTGGGGGGTGGGTTCGCGGACCTGCACTCCGGCACCCACGTGGTCTCGCGGACGTCGGACTCCAAGCGTCCGCTCCACCTCGTCCTGGTCGAGGACTCGGACGACGACGCGCTTCTGATCGTCCACCAGCTGATGCGTGGAGGCTACGAGCCTCACCTGCTCCGGGTGACGACGCAGGGCGAGTTTCGGGACGCGCTCGAACGCGGACCGTGGGACATCATCATCTCGGACCACTCGCTGCCGACGTACGACGGCATGAGCGCCCTGGCCGACCTTCAAGCCACCGGGAAAGACATCCCGTTCATCCTCGTTTCCGGGACCATCGGCGAGGCCGTCGCCGTGTCGGCGATGAAGGCCGGCGCGCAAGACTACGTTCTGAAAGGAGACCTCACGCGCCTGCCGGTGGCCGTCGAGCGCGAGCTTCGTGAGAAAGATCTCCGCGAAGAGCAGACGCGCATGCGCGAGCAGCTCGTCATTTCCGAGCGAATGGCCTCTGCCGGGACGCTGGCCGCGGGCGTCGCGCACGAGATCAACAACCCCCTGGCCGTCGCGCTTGCGAACCTCGAGTACATATCCGATCTGTTGAGCCAGTACGCGGAGAGCACGCGCGAGGCGGATGGTACGCGGATGGCCGCCTTCGTCGAACCGATTCGCGACACGCGCGAAGCGCTCGACCGCATCCGCGACATCGTGCGCGATGTAAAGCTGTTCTCGCGGCCCGAAGAAGAGACGACGGGACGCGTCGACGTCGTCCGCGTCGTCGATTCGGCCACGCGGATGGCGTGGAACGAGATCCGGCACCGAGCGAAGCTCGTGAAGGACTATCAGCCAACGCCCATCGCGCTCGGCAACGAGTCGCGACTCGGCCAGGTCGTCCTGAACCTGATCGTCAACGCGGCGCAGGCCATGCCAGAGGGGCATGCCGACGATCACGAGCTACGCGTCACGACCAGGACGGGACGCAACGGCCAGGTCGTCATCGAGGTGGTCGACAACGGCGCCGGCATCGCCAAGGAGCACATCGATCGCATCTTCGATCCCTTCTTCACGACGAAGCCGATCGGCGTAGGGACCGGTCTCGGCCTGTCCATTTGCCAACGGATCGTGACCCAGCTCGGGGGGACCATCGAAGTGCACAGCGAAGTGGGCAAGGGGAGCTTGTTTCGCGTCCGGCTTCTGGCAGCGCGCCAAGACCAAAACGACACGGAGGCGCCCTCGACGCCTCCCACCCCCAGCGGGCGAGCGCGCGTCGTCATCGTGGACGACGAGCCCGCGCTCGGCAGGACTCTGACGCGCGCCCTCGAAGACACGCACGACGTCGAAGCCACCACCTCCGCGAAGGAGCTCTTGTCGAGGATCGACGCGGGCGAACGCTTCGACGTCATCATTTCCGATCTGATGATGCCCGAGATGACGGGCATGGAGCTCTACGAGCACCTCCAGAAGTCGGCGCCCGAGCAGGCCCGCCGCGTGATCTTTTTGACGGGCGGCGCATTCACCGCGACCGCACGCGAGTTTCTCGCCGGGGTGCCCAACCCCACCGTGGAGAAGCCACTGCAGCGGAAGGATCTCCTCTCCAGGATCGCAGCGATCCTCCAGCAGCAAGGGGTTCGATGAGCTCGGGGCGCGCCCGAGCCACGGAGCGGCCTGCGGCGGGGCCAAAGTCCGTTCTCATCGTCGATGACGAGCCGGCGATCGCGCACGCGTACCGCCGCATTCTGGAGGCGGCCGCCTATTGCGTAGTCGTCGCGGATCGCGGAGAAACCGCGATCGACTCCATCACACGGCAGGCGTTCGACGTCGTGATCAGCGACATCCAGATGCCGGGGATGACGGGCGTGGAGCTGCTGCGCGCGGTACGCACCCTCGATCTCGACGTGCCGGTCATCCTCATGACGGGCGCACCCTCGGTCGAAACGGCGATCGAGGCCGTGAACCTCGGCGCGCTGCAATATCTGGCGAAGCCAGCGCCGAACCAGGTGCTTCTGCAAGCCGTCGAGCGCGCGACCCGATTGCACCAGATCGCGCGGGTGAAGCGCGACGCACTGAAGCTGCGCGGCGAAGCAGACGCGCAGGCGGGAGACCGGGCCGGCCTTCAAGCCAACTTCGCACGCGCCTTGCAGACGATGTCGATGGCGTTTCAGCCGATCGTGCGCGCCTCCGACCAGCGCATCTTCGGGTACGAGGCCCTCATGCGAAGCTCCGAGGAGTCGCTCCCCCACCCGGGCGCGATCCTCGGTGCCGCCGAGCGTCTGGACCGGCTCGACGATCTCGGACGCCGCGTCCGCGACCTTTCGGCCGAAGCGTTCGAACGCGCCCCCGACGAGGCCTTCCTCTTCGTCAACCTGCACCCGCGTGATCTCCTGGATCCAACCCTGTACGAGCCCTCGTCGCCGCTGACCAAGATCGCGAGACAGGTGGTGCTCGAGATCACCGAGCGGTCCGCGATCGACGACGTCAAGGACATCCAGATCCGTGTCGCCGCCCTGAGGCGCCTGGGGTTCCGTATCGCAATCGACGATCTCGGCGCGGGCTACGCGGGCTTGTCGAGCTTCGCCGCTCTCGAGCCCGAGATCGTCAAGCTCGACATGTCGCTCATCCGAAACGTCCACCGGTCCGAGATCCGGCAACGGCTCGTCGGATCCATGGCGTCGGTGTGCAAGGAGATGAACATGCGCGTGGTGGCCGAGGGCGTCGAGCTCCGCGAGGAGTACGCGATCGTGCGGGAAGCCGGGTGCGACCTTCTCCAAGGCTACCTATTCGCCCGGCCGGGTGTCCCGTTCCCCGAGCCTTCTCGGGTGAGCTGAATGCGTGCGCGAGCAGGTACGGGCGCCGTCGCGATGAGGCGTTGGCAGGTCTTGACGTGGATCGTCGGCCTTTTGCTGGTGGCGCCGAGCGCGCGCGCGGTCGACGTAGGGCCGGACGGCGCTCCACTGTCGGTCGAGGTTCACGGCTTCGTGAGCCAGGGATTCATCCTTTCCACGAACGGAAACAACTACCTTTCTGCCGACTCGACCCGCGGTAGCTTTCAGTTCTCGGAGGTGGGGCTCAACTTCACGAAGACGCTCACAGACCGCCTTCGCGTGGGGATCCAGCTCTTCGCGCAAGATCTCGGACCGACCGGGACCTACGACGCGAAGATGGATTGGTTTTACCTGGACTATCGGTTCGCCGATTGGTTCGGCGTTCGCGCTGGGCGCGTGAAGATTCCGTTCGGCCTCTACAACGAGGTCAACGACATCGACCAGGCCCGCCTTCCCATCTTGCTCCCTCAATCGGTCTATCCCCTCGAGGATCGCAACTTCTTGCTCGCCCAGACGGGGGGCGAGGCGTATGGGTACGTGAATCTGCGGGATGCGGGCGCCTTGGAGTACCGACTCTATGGCGGCACGATCTTCTTCGATACGCTGATCCCCCCGGGCAGTCCTTATCAGGTCGTCAGCCTGAATGTTCCGTATCTCTTCGGCGGGCGCCTGCTCTGGGAAACGCCGCTCCACGGATTGCGTCTCGCCGGCAGCCTTCAAGACCTGCGGCTCGACGCATCGCTGCTGGCCGGCACCACGACGGTCAACATCCAGATCCCGGCGCTGCTCTGGGTGGGATCGCTCGAGTACGCCGCGGGCGATTGGCTTCTTTCCGCCGAATACAGCCGCTGGTCGAGCAAGTCGGACACCACCGACGCGATGCTGTTTCCGGCGAGTCCGGCCGTCGTCAGCGAGCGCGCGTACGCGTTGGCCGCGTACCGGGTGTCTCCGTGGTTCCAGACGGGGGCTTATTACTCGCTGCTTTTTCCGGACGTCACGATGCAGAGCGGGCGGCAAAACGTCCAGAACGACGTCGCCCTGATGATGCGCTTCGACATCAACAACTTCTGGCTGGTCAAGCTCGAGGCGCACGGCATGCTCGGCACGGCGGGGCTGCAGCCCTACGAGAGCCTGAACAACAGCGCATCCCTCAGCGCGCTCGCCGGGACCTGGGGGGTCTTCCTGGCGAAGACGACCGCGTACTTCTGAGCGGACCATGCGCGTACTCGCCGCCATCGTCGTGAGCTCGACGCTCCTCTTGTTCGCCCTTGGTGCGATCGGGTTCGCACAGCCGCGACCGGCGCCCGTCTACGTCGTCATCGTCCAGGCGACGAACCCCGCCAGTTCGGTGGAGCGCAAGTTTCTCGAGAACGCGTTCCTGAAGAAGATCACGCGGTGGCCCGACGACACGACGATCCGGCCCGTCGACCTTCCCGCGAGCTCTCCCGTCCGCCGGCGATTCACGGAAGAGATCCTCGAGCGTACGCTGGAATCGGTGAAGAGCTACTGGCAGCAGCGGATCTTCTCCGGCCGCGACGTGCCGCCGCCGGAGCTCGACACGGACGAAGACGTCGTGGCGTACGTCCGCAAGCACGACGGCGCGGTCGGGTACGTCTCCGGCCATGCCGACGTCAGCGGCGCCAAGATCATGGAGATCCGGTGAGACCGCCGCCATGCTCGTGACATTTCGCACGAAGCTCGTGGCCATCGTGGTGACCGCGGCATTCGCCCAGCTGCTCATGATCTTCGCGGGCGCGGCGATCGCCAATCGGGTCGAGCGACAGCTCGACGACGTGCAGCGGCGCTATCTCCCCAAGCTCGACCTGCAGCCGCGACTCGACGGAACCCTCGAGCGCCTGTGGCGAGGCTTCGAAGACGCCGTCGCGGCCCACGACCCCGAGGCGCTCGCCGCAACCCGTCAGGTGCACGCGAGCTTCCTCGATCAGCTCGAGGGCGCCCGAGGCGCGCTCGAGCCTGCCGCCGCGTCGAGGCTGAAAGACGCCTTCGAGGACTACGACCACGCCGCCTACGACGTGTCGCGTCGACTCCTTGCGGACGAGACCGGGGAGGCGATGGTGGGCGCGATCGCCGGCATGCAGGCGAAGCAGACCCGAGTCCAGCAGGTGCTGAGCGAAGCGACCGCGTTCGATCGACGGCAGCTCTCGCAGGCGTTCGCGGAGGCGACGCGGGCCGAGAGTGCGGCCAAGACGTACCGCTTGTCGATCAGCGTTGCCTGCCTGATCGCCGTCTTTTGCCTCTCGACGTGGCTCGGCCGAGACGTGCTCCGCTCGCTCGACGAGCTGGCCACCGGCTTGCGACGATTCGGGACGGGGGACTTCTCGCAGCCCGTCCGCTTTGCCGGGCACGACGAGCTCGCCGACGTGGCCCGCCAGGCGAACCAGATGGCAGTCAGCCTGGAGCGTCTCGGCCGCGAGCACACGAGAGCCGAGGCGAAGTTCCGTGCGCTCCTCGAGTCCGCCCCGGACGCCATGGTCATCGTAGGACCGGACGGGCGGATCGCGCTCGTCAACGCCCAGACCGAGAAGCTCTTCGGATATCGTCGAAGCGATCTCGTGGGAGTCGATGCAGCGGTCCTGGTCCCCGAGAGGCATCGAGGAAAGACCAACTCGCACGGGGGGGGGTACTTCCGGGACGCCGACGGACACGCGAGCGGGGCCGCGGTGGAGCGTTACGGGCGACGACACGACGGATTCGAGTTTCCGATCGAGGTCAGTTTGAGCCCGATCGAGACGGACGACGGCACGCTCGTGTCGAGCGCCATCAGGGACATCACGCAGCGCAAGCAGACCGAGGCCGCGCTGAAGCTCTCGAACCGCGAGCTGGAGGCATTCAGCTACTCGGTGGCCCACGATCTGCGCGCCCCGTTGCGCGCCATCAATGGCTACGCCATGTCACTCGTCGAGGACGTCGCCGACAAGCTCGACGGCGAGGCCAAGACGTACCTGGAACGCATCGGTGCGAGCGCCGAGCGAATGGGAGAGCTCATCGACGCCCTGCTGAGCCTCGCGCGAGTGAGCCGGACGAACTTGAAGCGCGAGGCGGTCGACCTCTCCAGCCTGGCGCGGTCCACCATCGCGCAACTCCGGGCGGGCAGCGGGCGGCGCGACGTCGACGTCGTCGTGGGCGACGATCTGCGCACGAGCGGGGACTCGCAGCTGCTTCGCGCTCTCCTGGAGAATCTCCTCGGCAACGCCTGGAAGTTCACGTCGAAGCAGACGGCCGCGCGAATCGAGTTCGGGTGCGAAAGGCGTGACAGCGCGGCTCCCGTGTTCTTCGTCCGCGACAACGGCGCGGGGTTCGACATGGCCTATGCCGAGAAGCTGTTCGCGCCCTTTCAGCGCCTGCATTCGGCCGACGAGTTCCCCGGCACCGGGATCGGGCTGGCAACCGTCCACAGGATCGTCGAGCGGCACGGCGGCCGGATCTGGGCCGAGGGTTCGAGCGGCGCCGGGGCCGTGTTCCGTTTTACACTGACAGAAGCGAAAGAGGCTGGAGGCTGAGCGATGACGATGAACGCACCGATCCTACTCGTCGAGGACAACAAGGACGACGAGGTTCTGACGCTGCGCGCGCTCAAGAAGAGCAACATCCTGAACGAGGTCATCGTCGTCCGGGACGGCGCAGAGGCCCTCGACTTCCTCTTCGTACGCGGGGCGCACGCGGGTCGCGATCCGGCGATCGTTCCGCAGGTGGTCCTGATGGACCTGAACCTTCCCAAAGTCAGCGGTCTCAACGTCCTCAAGCAGCTCCGCGCCGACGAGCGCACGCAAATGCTGCCAGTAGTCGTGCTGACGTCCTCGAAGGAGGACGAGGACATCATCGAGAGCTACAAGCTCGGAGCGAACAGCTACATTCGCAAGCCCGTGGAGCTTGCTCGGTTCACCGACGCGGTCAAGACACTGGGCCTCTACTGGCTCCTGCTCAACGAATCGATGCCTTTGCGCAGGCCGAGCTGAGAGGGGGAGCTCGCGCCGCGCGGGCTCGAGCGCCCGTCCTCCGCATCCTACATTCGTCGGATACCGCTCGGGGGTGGCAAGCGCCTAGGCTCGCGCCCGTGGCTCACGCGCGCGGGTCACTCGCACTTCCGGGGACGGTCGTCGGTGTCTTGGCTCTCCTGGCCGCCGCACTCCTCCAATGCACCTCGTCGGGAGCTGGCGTCAGCTGCGCCAGCATCCCCGACGATGCTGCCGTGACCCAGAGCGCAAGCGTGTGTTATCCGGACAACGACGGCACCAACGGCGGGTCCTATACAATCGAGCTGACCGTCGACGATACCGGGTTTACCGCCAGCAGTCCCGACGGCGGCACAAAGGACATCATCTCGACGCAGAACGATGCCCAAGTCACGCTCACGCTGACGAACATGGGCACGAAGCCCCACGGCTTCGAGGTCTTGCGAACCAGCGTGTGCCCCGCCTACGCCGACTTGCCCGCCGGGTGCTCCCCGTTTGCATCCTTTCCTTCCGGCTCGACCATCCCCCCGATCGAGCCGGGGAAGAGCGCCACCGTGACCTTCGACACGCCGACCCCCGATGGCGTCATCTACCCCTTCATATCGAACGCGCCGGGCGACAGCTCGGTTCCCGGGTTGAACGACGGCCAGTGGAGCTTGATCTGAACGCGTGGCTCGGATCGACCTCGCCTTGACCCGGCGCGGGCCGAGCGGCTGGCGCGCCGCTTGGCCGCTGGCCTTGACCGCCGTCCTGCTCTTGGCCAGGACGGCGGCAGCCCAGCTCGTGCAGGCCGAGCCACTGGCGCCCGTCGTCGCGCCGTTTCCGGCGGACGTGCCGCCCACCGAGACGCAGGTGGCCGTGCAAGCCGTGGTCGACGCGACGGGCAACGTCGAGTCGGCCGTGGAGATCTCGCGCGAGCCTCGTGACGCCCCGGACGCGTTTGCGACGGCCGCCATCGACGCCGTCAAGGCCGCGAAGTTTGCCCCGTCCGCCCGCGACGGTCGACCGATCCGCGCTCGCATCGAGTACGTCGTCGTATTCCACCCGCCGCCGCCTGCAGCCCCGACCCCGACCCCGACCCCGACCCCGACCCCGTTTGCATCCGCAGCGACGCCGATCCCGACCGAGACCATCCACGTCCGAGGCACCACCTGGTCATCGCCCCGCGGCCTCGGTGACGTCGTCGTCGACCGCGAGACCCTCACCGCCTCGCCGCGCCAGCAAACGAGCGAGATGCTGTCGGCCGCCCCCGGCTTCTTCGTCGACCACGAGGACGGCGAGGGCCTGGGCAACGACGTGTACCTGCGCGGCTTCGATCTCGACAACGGCTCGGGCATCGAGATGAAGGTGGGCGAGGTCCCCGTCAACATTCCGCTCCACATTCACGGGCAGGGCTACGCCGACGTGAACTTCATCATCCCCGAGGTCGTCCGGAGCATCCGGGTGCTCGAAGGCCCGTACGATCCGCGTCAGGGAGACTCGGCGATCGTTGGCAGCGCCCTCTTCGACTTGGCAGTACCCGACCGAGGCTACCAACTCAAGGCCACCTACGGCTCGTTCAATCAGGCGCGGATCGTCGGCATCGCGGCGCCCAAGGAGGCCAACGAGGAAACGTTCGCCGCGTTCTCGCTACGAGAAACGCAAGGCTTCGGCGAGGATCGCGCGTCGCAGTCGGCCTCGGTCAATGCGCAGTACGGCGTCGACCTGAGCGAGAGCGATCACCTCCGCATGCTGGCGACGGCGTACGCCGCAAGCGGGCAGCTTCCGGGCGTCGTGCGACAGGACGACGTGAGCGCCGGGCGCATCGGCTACTACGACGCTTATCCGTACTTCAATTCGTACTTCCCCACCGACTGCAGCTCGGCCTCGTGCGCCAAGCCGGCGCAAGGCGTCCAGGCGGTGCGTATCATCCTGGGCGCGGAGCTCGACCACGCGACCGGCGAAGGCGCGCGCTTCGAGATCGCGCCGTGGGTCATGTGGACCAACTTTCTTTCACGCCAGAACTACACGGGCGATCTCGATAGCTCGAACCTCCAGCCTCAGCTCGCAAGCTTGGGGGATCTGTGGCAGCTCACCAACGTCGAGAGCGCCGCCGGCATCACCGCGCGCTTTCATGCGGCGCCCGTTAGCGTCGGAGAATTCCTCGAGGTTGTGATCGAGCCCGGCCTGTCGTTCCGGGCCGGTCACACCGATCAGAGCAGGGACCTCGTCAACCCCGCGGACCTTGCCCCCTGGGATTACCGCGAGAGCTACGGGCTCGATACCTTCGACCTCGCGGGATACCTCGATTTCGACTTCCGATTCTGGAAAAAGCTTCGCGTCTCGGGCGGCGCCCGCGCGGACTTTCTCGATGTCGTGATCAACGACAACCTGGCGGGCGTCGCGCCTCCGATCCCCGCCGGGGCGCTGCCCGGCTCGACCACGAGCGTCTCCGGCGTGGCGCCCGGGCCCCGTGGCACCATCGCGTACGAGCTAATCCCCGAGCTTACGCCCGTCGTCTCGGCCGGCGAGGGCTTTCGGTCGCTCGACGCGGGGAGCCTGACCTTGTGCAACACGCCCACCATCATGCTGACCGGTATGCCGAGCTCCAAGGTGCTGCCGTGCAAGCCGGGCTCGCCGTACTCGCAGGTGACGAGCATGGAGGCGGGCGTTCGTTCCGAAATAGCCGACGGGCGCTATACGAGCACTCTGACGGCGTTCCAGGCGGGTGTCGCCAACGAGCTCGTGTTCGAGGTGGCCTCGGGCGGGCTCACGACGGAAAACGCGAGCAAGCGGCGAGGGCTCCTGGGCTCGCTGTTGGCCAAGCCGACGGATTGGCTCCTGGCGTCGACTGCCCTCTCCTACCAGACCGCGACGTTCAACACCCTCGTCGTCGGCAGCTCGCATTACGTGCCGAACATCCCTCGAGTGCTCTGGCGCACCGACGTGAACGCGCATGGCGAGCTGTTTCGCGTCAAGGGCACGCCGCTCACGGGGCGCGTTGGCGTCGGCTACACGTTCCTTTCGGGCCGCCACGTGAACGACGCGATCATCGCGCCGACGAACAACGTGCTGAACGCGCTCGCGTCGGTACGCTATCGGTTCGTCGAGCTCGGGTTCGACATGTACAACGTGCTCGGGCTGAAGTACCCAGACGACGAGCAGTACTATGTGTCCAACTGGAGCTTCAAACCAGGGCAGAACCCGGCCTCTGCGGCGATCCACATCATCCCGGCGCCGCCGCGCACGGAGCTCGCCACGCTGACGCTCTACTTCTGAGCCGCCGCGGTTCACGATAGTGTCGCGTGGCGATGTCCGCACCCGTGTCCGAGGAGGGGCCTGCTCAAGCGTTCGATCTGCGGCTTGTCGTCTACGTGGGCTTGGGCCTCTTGGCCGGACTGGCCGACGTGGTGTTCGATATTTTTTCCGAGACCCGCATCGGCCACGGGACGTTGACGGGAGCCGTGGCCAGCACCCATACCATCGTCGATCGTACGTTCCCCATCGTGCTTGGAGGGCTCCTCGGCGTGAGCGCGCACTACTTGCGTCTTCGCAAGCAGCTCGCCAGTGCACGCGAAATGGCCGACCGCGCGGGTGCCTTGCGCACACGTTTGCTGAAGGTGGAGCGCGACCAGGCCGTGTGGGTCCTTGCGGCGAAGATCCTGCACGAGCTCAACAATCCATTGCACGCGGTCGGGTTGCTGCTCGACGAAGTCGACGCGTGTGGGGAGGATCACGCGAACGAATCACGCCGCCGCGAGCTGCTTTCGCGCGTGCGCATCCAGACCGACCGAGCCCTTTCGCATCTTCACGCGCTGCGGTCGATGCGCAGCCTGGGTGAGCCGGAGCTCCAACGTGTCGCGCTCGACCGCATCGCCGGGGCCGTGGTCGACGACGTCGGCTCGCTGGCGGCCGAGGATGGCCTGGAGGTCCGTCTGGATTGCACGCAACCGGTTCAGGCGACCGCCGACCCGGGCTACGTTCGTACGATCCTCGAGACCCTCGTCGACAACGGGATGCACTCTCTCCGCGCGGGGGGAGGCCCAGGACGGATCACGATCCATGTAGCCACGGAGGAGGGACGAGCCGTCGTGCGCGTCTCCGACGACGGGCCCGCGCTGGAGCCCGGAGTGCGGGCCGCGCTTTTCGAGCCGCTCCGGACGACGAAGACGCACGGACTGGGCTTGGGCTTACCGCTCGCGCGAGCGCTCGCGCGGTCGATGCGCGGCGACCTGGCCCTGGACGAGCGCGCTCGAAAGGCGTTCCGCCTCGAGCTCCCTCTGCTTACGGCATCATGAGCACGGCAAGCCCTGCGAAGGGAACCGTCCTCCTGGTCGAGGACGAGCGCGACACGCGCGAGCTGCTCGCGGGTGCGATCGCGCGTGCGGGCTACCGGTGCGTGACGGCGGCGGATGGGGCCGAGGCGGTCGAGAGGGCCACCACTGCGGCGTTCATCGACGTCGTCGTGACCGACGTCGTCCTCGGGGTCGACGACGCGGGGGGTCTTCGCTTGATGACCGAGCTGAAAACCGTGGGGGTGCTCGCCCCCGTCATCGTCATCACGGCGTACGCCGACGTCGAGAAGGTCAAGATCGCGCTCAACCAGGGCGCGGCCCACCTGATCGAAAAACCGTTTCGCGCGCCGGCGCTGATTCAAGTCATCGATCGCGTCAAGGCGCAGGGCGGCGACGTCCGGCACACCGTCGAGCAGGTGCTCGGTCGGGCAAGCTTGACCGACAAGGAGATCGTGGTCGCGCGCCATCTGCTAAGGGGGCTTTCGTACGGGGAAATCGCCGAGATCGAAAGCAACAGCCCCAATACGATTCGCCAGCACGTGAGCGCGATTTACTTGAAATGCGGGGTCGGCAGCCGCGCCGAGTTCTTCCGCATGGTGTACGCGCGATAGACGGAGCGTCGTGGAGGGCCGCGCGGGGGGGCCGGAGGTGAGGCAAGATCATGCGACCTTGCGCGCTGCGCCGTTGCAAGCTACTCCCCGGCGCGCCTTTCCTGCTTCTCCGCCGAGCCAGTCATCTTGAGTACCCGTCATTTCCGTGGCCGCAGGCCGTCGCCGGCCAGGGCCTCCGGGCCTCGGGGACCGAACCAGGCAGTCGCGAACCAGGCCCGGCGTGAAGCCGCGGCCCCGCTGCCGCCGCCGCCTCCGGCGCCGATGACACCGGAGGTCGAGAGGGCCGTGGCGGCTTCGCCTTTCGCCGCGCTCGGCCTCGACGCGTCGATCGTCCGCGCGGTCCTCGACGAGAACTACACGCAGCCTTCGCCCATCCAAACCGAGGTCATTCCGCACGCGCTCGCGGGACGCGACGTCCTGGCCGGCGCGCAGACGGGCACCGGAAAGACGGCGGCGTTCGTGCTGCCGATCCTTCAGCACCTCGGCGGCCCGGGGCACGCGCTCCCGGCGTCGAAGGCCATCCGCGCCCTCATCCTCACGCCCACGCGCGAGCTCGCGGTCCAGATCGCGGAGCGCGTCGCCGTCTACGGACGTCACCTGCGCGTGCGCCATGCGGTCATCTACGGCGGCGTGAGCCAGCACCGGCAAGAGGTGGCGCTCAAGACCGCCCCCGATCTCGTCGTGGCGACGCCGGGGCGGCTCCTCGATCTCCTGCAGCAAAAGCTCGTGCGCCTCGACGGCGTCACCCACTTCGTGCTCGACGAGGCGGACCGCATGCTCGACATGGGATTCGTCCGCGACGTGCGCCGCATCGCCGCGATGCTGCCGGCCAAGCGCCAGACTTTGTTCTTCTCGGCGACGATCTCGAGCACCATCGAGACGCTCGCGCGAACGATGCTGGTGAATCCGGCCCGCGTGTCGATCGCGCCCACTGTCACGACCGCGGAGACCGTGGACCAGTCGGTCGTCTTCGTGCCGTGGGCGGAGAAGCGCGCGCTGCTCGAGCGCGTCCTGCGCGAGGGCATGGCCGGTCGGACGCTCGTCTTCACGCGCACGAAGCACGGCGCCAGCCGCCTATCGGAGCAGCTCGAGCGCGCCGGGATCGGTTCACTCGCGATCCACGGCAACAAGACCCAGGCGGCGCGCGAGCGCGCGCTCGACGCGTTCCGCCGGGGCACGACGCGCGTGCTCGTGGCGACCGACGTCGCGGCGCGTGGCCTCGACATCGACGGAATCTCGCTCGTCATCAATTTCGACCTGCCGAACGTCGCCGAGAGCTACGTCCACCGGATCGGCAGGACGGGCCGAGCCGGCGCAACCGGGCGCGCGCTCTCGTTCGTCGACCGGGACGAGCGGCCCTTGCTCGCCGACATCGAGAGGCTGATTCGTCGGCGCCTACCGGTGATCGCTGGGCCCGCGGCGGGCTCTACGCCCGTAGCCGCCGAAGCGGTTGCGCTCCGGCGATAACACCCATCGGTGATAGCCTCGTCGGCCATGCGTTGGCTCGCCCGCTCTCTTGTCCTCGCCGCCGTCGTGATCGTGCTCGCCGCCTCTTCGTGCTCGACGTCGAAGACCGGGAAAGCGTGCACCTCCGCCCACGGAACGTGCCTCTACCCCCCGGGGGGCGCGACCTGCGCTACGCAGGCCCCATCGAGCGCGCAAGATTGCATCTCGGGGACGGATCAAGAAGGCTGGGTGTGCTGTCTCGTCCTTGTCGAAGACCTCGATGGGGCCGTCGACGGCGGCACCGGGACGTCGACGCCCGATGCCTCGGGAGACGCGACCGCCGCTGGCTCGAGCGAGGCCGCGAGCAGCGACGGCGCGAGCCTCGGGGACGCGGGCGACGCCACAACCGGCGATGCCATGAGCGGCGAGGACGCAGGGACCCCGAACGATGACGCGAGCGACTAGCGATCGGGGAGAGCCTCGGCTGAGCCAGGCCGGGGCGTGAGTCCCCCGCACCCTCGCGCTGGAATCGCCGCCGAATTTGTGCAAGAACTCGCACTGTACGAGGGGGGCTGCATGTCGAATTCGCGTTCGGATTCACCCGGAGCTCCCCCGACGCATTCGGCCCTCCAAAAGGGCTCAAAGAGCTCGTCGGTTCCCCCGACATCGCGACCGCCGGCCGCTCCATCCTCTCGGCCTCAATCCTCTCGGCCGCCCGTAGCTCCGCTGCCGGCCCGGTGGTCATCCCGTCCGCCCGCGCGACCGGCGAGCCAGGGCCCGGTTGCGCCGCTGCCGTTCGTTCCACAGGGCGCGGCGCCGGCTCCAGCCGCCAAACCACCGGCGGCGGTGCTCCCACCTCCGCCCGCCGATGCCTCGTCGCTCGCTCCACCGGACCCGGTGGTAGGCGACTCCGATCGATCCGCCCCGGACCTGGACGACTCCGAATTGCTTGCGATCGGCACGACCGACCCTCGGCCACCCGACTCGGCAACAATCTCTCGGCCGCCACCGCTTCCGCCATCCGTCCGGCCGTCCGCGCCGCCGGGAGCCACATCCACGGCTGCGCGATCGAGCTCGCTGCCCCCTCTCCCGCCCCCACGCATGGTGCCGCCGCCGTCGACACCTGCGCCACCCCCGGTGGTCGCAACGTCCGCGCCGGAGCCTCTGCCGGCGGCCGCAGAGCCTGATCCACTCCCCCCGCGGTCCGAGCCTTCAGCCCCGCCTGTCCAGTCGGCGCCCGAGCCAACGGTCGCGCCGGCGGCCGAGACCCTGGCCAAAGATGGAAACGACGGAGACAAGGCAGGTGAAGGGGCCTCGGCAGTGGAAGGACCCTCGGCAGTGGAACGGCCGTCGGCAAGAGAAGAGCCGCCCGCTCCGGAGGCTCCCGCCGCCGCGCCCGTCGAGGCCTTGCCGGCCGCTTTGGCAGAGGGCGTGCCTGACGCCGCAGCGCCCGACGCGCCTGAGCCACCTGCCATGCCTGAACCGCCCGCCGTGCACACCGCGCCGGCGGTCGTGCGCGCATCGGAGGGCGGCGCACCGTCCGTAGAGCCGGCACCGCACGATCCCCCGGCCGAGCGCGCCGTCGCATCCTCGGTTTCGCGTCGCGAGACGACGTCGATCGCGCGCCGCCTTGGCCTCCCGCTTCTGCTGGTCGCCTCGGGGTTCTATGTGGGCCGGATCACTGCGCCAGGGCCAAGCATCGCCTTCGAGCCACCTGCTCCAAACACGCAGTCGTCCGCCGAGCGGACGCTTGCAGCCGCACCAATGGCGCCCCCAGCCGCACCCGTGACACTTGCAGTCGCACCCGTGGCGCTCGCTCCCGCACCCGTGGCGCTCGTTCCCCTCGCGCCACCTCCGCTCATCGACTCCGCCGAGCGACCGTCGGTAGCGGCCGCGCTGCCGACCGCGCCACCCGCCACCGCCGCCACGACGGTCGAACGCGATTCACCGCCCCCACGGCGCACCGGAAGCGCGGGCGCCCGCCCCGCGGCGACCGCGCACAGCGCGGAAGTGGTGTCGAAGACGGGGGTGGCCCCGTCCGCGACGGCGCGTCCGGTCAATTCGTTCGTTCAAGCCGTCCGCGACGACATTGCCGAGGACGAAGCCGATCACAAGAAGCCGTGACAGCGACGGCTCGTGCGGCCGCAGGCTAAAAGGACGACGAGGATCCCTCACCTCACCACGTCGCCTGCGAGTCCGGTACGCACGGCGTGTACTCGTATCCGGTGTCCATCGCGCCCACGAGATCGAGGTCCGTCTCCTGGGCGTTCATGTGCACCTGGTCCGCCTGCGTGCAAGTGGGGGCCACGTTGTACTCGACGTCGAAGACGGCCTTGCCTGCGGGCAAGAAGCTGCCGGACGCGGTGTAAACGCTACATTCGCCGTACTCGTAGCATTGCTCGTTGAGCGCCCAATCGAAGAGTGCGAGGAAGCTCGCGTATTGAGAGGGGTCGAGATCGGTCATGACGTTCTTCAGGCCGATGGACAGCGGAAGGGCATGAGCGAGCTGCCCGATGGCGAGGTCGTAGGCGACGTTGTCGGTCTCGGTGACGTTCGAGATGTTCGTCCAGGCGTCCAGGTTGTCCGGCTCGATGGCATCGAAGCCCTTGCCCTGGCACCAGTCGACGAAGCGCGCCTTCATCAAGGGCAAGATGACGCTCTGGTTGGCTGCGGTGACGAGGAGCCAGTTCTCGCCGGGCCACCCCTGGACCGCCGGACCGATGACGGACGACGGGAAGTCGGCATAGTCGGGACGGCCCTGCTCGAGCGTGCCCACGTCGACATAACAAACGGCGATCGCGCCGGCGGCGTGGATGGCCGCGACATTGGCCGCTGTGGAGTTGGCCCCGTCGATGTCGTAAACAGCCTGGCCGTTCTGCCCGGAGAGGATGTCGCCGGAGGTGAACGTGCTCGCGCCGATCATCCAGTGAAAGTGAATCGGGGCGGCGCTCGTCGGCTGCCACACCGCGCCGCCGTCGGCGCCGCTGTGGGCCGTCGCTCCGCCGTCCGAGAGCGACCCACCGGAGCTCGATCCCGATCCAGCGGAGCCTCCGGAGCTCGACGCCGTGGCGGCGCCAGAGCTCGACGCCATTGCGGCGCCGGAGCTCGATACGCTGGCGCCCGAGCTCGATGAGCCCGAGCTCGATGCGCCTGCATCGTCGTCTTGGTCGGAGCTCGGCGGCGGCGACGATCGCGAAGACCCGCACGCCGTCCACCCGATGAGCGTCACGAGCATCAACACGCGCGCGAAGGGAGAGTGCTGGGCCACGGAAATCACCTGCCCCACACTATCACTCGGTCCACGTCCGCCGCGCAGTAGAC
>Ga0302325_10002572_pt1 | contig 43855 bp, 32 predicted proteins | sample Palsa_T0_2_FD_201948 | JGI IMG/M metagenome (GOLD analysis project Ga0302325, IMG submission 201948) | Peat permafrost microbial communities from Stordalen Mire near Abisko, Sweden - Palsa_T0_2 | ecosystem: Environmental > Terrestrial > Soil > Palsa > Peat permafrost | place: Sweden: Abisko... | reverse complement strand
TCCGCCCCTTGGCCGGAAACCGTGGCGATCGCAGCGGCTGAAAGGCACAAGGCCGATAAAGCCAGGCGGAGGAGGGAGTTCATTGGATCGTGATTAAAAGGAGGGCGCACGGCGCGGGTCTGTGACAGCATTTAGGGCGCCACAGTCTCGACATAGGCGAAATGCCCGTTGTGCACACTAAGGATGATCGCCGGTTTCGAGGCATTGCGGTCCGGATCGATCGTGATTCGGCCGGTCGCCCCGTCAAAATCGCGCGTGGCGGCGATCGCGGCCCGCAATGCAGCCGGATCCGTTGTTCCCGCGCGCGTCACGGCGTCTGCCAGAACACGGACCGCGTCATAGGCCAACGCCGAATTGGTCCCGACGGCGGCACCGGGAAATCTGCGCGTGAAGGCCTCGATGAAACGGCGTCCCGCGGGAGACGGCGCCTCGGGGGAGAAATGGGCGCACAAGTAGGCGCCCTCGGCGGCGGGCCCTCCGAGATCGATCAATGCCTGCGCCTCCCAGCTGTCGCCGCCCAGAATCGGCACGGTGATTCCCAACTCACGCGCCTGCTTGAGGATCAAACCGCCCTCGTTGTAGTACCCCGGCGAGAAAATCGCATCTGGATGCGTGGGACGGATCGCCGTGAGCTGCGCCTTGAAATCCTTGTCTCCCTCGGCGTATTTGGGGTCCGCGACGATCTCGCCGCCGCCCGCGACAAAGGCCTGGCGGAAATACTTGGCCAGCCCGACGCTATACGCAGACGAAGCACTGGAGAGGATCGCGACCCGCCGGGCCTTGAGTGTGTTCAACGCAAATTTCGCCAGCACCGGCCCTTGAAAGGGATCGATGTAACAAACACGGAAGATGTAGTTGCCCACCTGCGTCACCTTTGGGTTCGTCGACGACGGCGAAATCATCGGGATTTTGAGAGCCTGGCAGACGGGAGCGGCCTCAAGGGACCGGCTCGAGGCGATCTCTCCCAGCACCGCGATCACGTGGTCGCGCGAGATGAGCTTCCGGACCGCCGTGCTGCTCTCGCCGTCCTTGGAGGCGGTGTCTTCGCTGATAACCTCGAACGGGCGCCCGAGAAGGCCGCCTTCAGCGTTGATCTGTTCGACCGCAAGCACGGTTCCCATGTGGTTTGCCTGGCCCAGCGTCGATTCCTTTCCGGTGATCGACGTGATTTCACCGGCGCGGATCGGCTCCCCGGCGGGAACCCTGGCGGCGGCCCAAGGGGCGGGGCTCAGGATGGCCATCGCAACGAGAAGAATCCCGTTGATGGGAAACATCTTAAATCGCTGTAAACTTCGGGCGAGGGACATGTAAGGCGGTCCGCGCATCAATCGATGGCGGTGTCAGCCAAGGCGAGGGGCCGTCTGTTGACAATCAAACTGTGCGTCTGTGCGCCGCCCGGGTCCGGCGCGTGGGTGGCGCGGCCCTTCGGTGAGGTCCCGCCGGGCGTTCGATTGCACCCTTGCTCTGCGCCTCCGCGCTGGCTTTGGTGGCTGCGCGTTGAACACTTTTGACCGGCACCTCCTGCGCGAATGGCTGACGGTGCTTGGACTGGTTCTGGTGCTGATGTGCGGGCTTCTGCTCGTCCAGGTCATGTTCGACAAATTCAGGGATCTTCGCGAAGAAGGGGCGCGGGGCCTGGATCTGTGGAAGTACTTCATGGTGGCAATCCCCAGCTACTTGTCGGTGGCGCTGCCTTTGGTTCTTCTGGTTTCCACGCTGTTTGTCTTGGGGAAGCTGCATCGCGCCAACGAACTGACGGCCATGCGCGCGGCCGGCATCGGTTTTGGGCGGCTCATGGCCCCTATCTGGGTGGTGGGTCTGCTCTGCTGCGGCCTTTCCTGGTGGCTCAATGCGACGGTGGTTCCTTGGTCGCTCGCGGAGTCCACGGCGCTGGCCAATCGCTTCGAATTCCGCAATGAGGCACGCTTGCTTTCGGCCGATCGCATCGGCGCGGTGTACAGCGTGGCCTTTGCGAATGCCGATGCGCGGCGCATGTGGTTCATCAATCGATACAGCCAGCTTCCGCCGGCGCGCGCGTATGGAGTCACCGTGAGCGAGATGGACGTTCGCGGCCGGGAGTCCGAACGCATCGTCGCTTCGCAGGCATGGTTTGAGCCTTCGCGGCGGGATTGGGTCTTCAAGAACGGCCGTGAAATGGTGTTCAACGCCGATTCCGGCAGCCAGATGTCGTCGGCCCCCTTCGCCGAGAAACGGTTCGAGCGGCTCCACGAGAATCCGGATCTGATGCTATTGATCGATCGCAAGCCGATCGATCTATCTTTCCAGGATCTCGGGCGGCTCGTGGACTATTACGCGGATCAACGAAGCCCGAAGGGAATTCCCTATGCAGTCCGCTTCTACGGGCTTATCGCCGATACGTTTGGGCCTCTCATCGTGATCGCGATTGCGATCCCTTTCGCGGTGTCCGGGGTTCGCGTGAACCCGGCCGTGGGTGTCTCCAAGTCGATCGGTCTGTTCTTTCTCTATTACCTTTTCTCCAACGTGGCCGCCTCGCTTGCGATCAAGCAATGGATCGACCCCTCGATCGCGGCTTGGCTCCCCAATGTGGGTATGACCGCGATCGCCGCGTGGTTCTTTGCCCGGCTGCGATGACCGGCGGCCTGACGGGTGTCGCAACGGTGAGTGATTGGGGCCGAGAGCAGGAAGCCTAGGTCCTGAGATAGGAAGATCCGTTGATATCGAGGATCGCGCCCGTCATCGCTGCGGGTGCATCCAGAGCGCAGAAAACGGCGGCGCGCGCGACCTCCTCCGGCTGGTTCAAACGGCCCAAGGGATGCTGGGACCGAATATCGTCGCCCCGCGGTCCGGTGAGAAGGGGTGCCGCCATTTCGGTTTCCACCCATCCGGGAGCCAGCGCGTACACCAGGACGCCCTTGGGGGCCAAGGCCTTCGCAAAGGACTGGCTGAGGGAATTGAGGCCGGCCTTGCTTGCGCCGTAGGCCGGCGAATCCGGCTCGCCCCGAAAGGCCCCGCGGGAAGAAATATTGACGATCCTGCCTCCGCCAGACGCGGCCATCGCGCGCGAGGCCAAGTAACAAAGGTCTGCCGGTCCGATCAGATTGGTGGCGAGAATGCGGCGCCACGCGTCACGCCATGACTCGTAGTCGGTCGTCAAGGGAGGGTGCTCCCCATGGGCTGCGGCATTGTTTATGACGACGTCGACCCGACCGAAATGAGCCGTCACGGCGGTCCAAAGCGCGGCCACGGCCGCCGCGTCGGCCATGTCACCGGCGAAAACCGCGTGGCCGGAACCAGGAAGCGACGCAGCAACCTCCTCCGCCGCGCGTCGATTGGCGTGGCAATGCACCGCGATGCGCGCGCCTCGGCCGGCGAGCTGCCGGGCGATCTCGCGTCCGATCCCCCGGGACGCTCCGGTCACGAGAATGGCGGGGCGTTTGGCCTCGGCGGTGGCCTGCGCTTCGGGCAAAGGTTTGGGGGCCGATGCCGGCTTCGATCCAGCGTCAGCCGTGGACCGAGCGGGTTGCGTCGCTCTGGGCGAGGATTGCGTCCTTCGCGTATGGGTCGATCTGCGGGCGGGCGTCGATGGTCCGGAAGGGGGGCGTTTGGGTGAAGGCATGGGTGAAAAAGGTTCGCGGGCGGCGGGTGGCTCGGGTCTTTGAGGCGACTCTCAGCTCCAGGTATAATTGAAGCTGACACTGATGCGTTCTGCGTCCACGCGATTCGGTGGCACTTCGTGTCGCAGCCAACTCTCAAAAAGGATCAGATTTCCCGCCTGGGCGGGATAGGTGACATGGGTGCGCATGGCGGGACGGGCGGAGGCCCGGCGCGGGGGGGCCGCCATGAACCGCTCGAGCCGGGGGTCCTCGAACTTCAAACCTGGGCAGCCCTCCGGCGTCGCCACGTAATAGGTTCCACTGATGAAGGCCAATGGGTGAAGGTGGAGCCCATGAGCCGCTGTTGGCGGCATGATATTCGCCCAGAAATCGGTCATCCGGATTCGGCTCCCTTTGACGTCGAATTGAAGATCGCGGGCGAAAGCGCGCACATGCGCGGCGATGCGGCGTTCCAATGCGGCGAAGGTGCTCGAGAACCGGTGGAGTTCGTTCATCGAAGCGTAACTGGTATAGCCGCCGGGGTAGTGGGCGCTCGACCAGCGCCTGCCGGCCGCGTCGAAGTCGCGCAGGCGGCGGCATTCGTCGGCCAAGTCTTCATTGAGTTTGGCGAGGCCCTTCGCTTTGAGGGGAGCGCAATAAATGAGGGTGGGAAACCAGGCGCGTAGAGGCCGGCGGCTGCGGATGGGCATGAAGTGGGCGGGGGTATCGGGCAACATGCTTAACGAATCGTTACGGTCCAAGATCAAAGGTGGCTTGCGCCGTTCTGGACAAATCCGGAACCTAGGCCGTCTGATTCCTGACCAAGCTACTCCATGAAACTTCCGCTTGTTTCGAATCTTCTGCCGGCGCCAGGATTGGCTTGGTGGCATGAGCACATCTTCGAGCCGGTCCACCACCACGGTGGAGGCTTCGCCGCCGGCGTTCTGGTCTTGATTGCGATTGTGGTGGTGATTGTGCTCCTCGCCCGCCCGACGGCTCCCTGAGGGCGCGCACCGACTGCGGCCTTTGCCGCGACCCATGCCCCTTCCGATCCTTCGTCCGCTGGCTTCCAGCGCGAGCCGCCTGCTCGATCGGATCCTCTGCGTCCTCGGCGCGGTTCTATTCGCCCAGGGTCCGGAATTCATCCAACAATACCGGCAACGGCTGGAAGGGCGCCTCGACGAGGCCCGCCTTCAGCTCAGCCAGTTTCAACGCGCCGCCACCGATTCGGGCCTGACCCTCGATCAGTTGATGGCGCGGGCCGGTGGCAACAGCGATCCGGCGATGGGCCGGTTGGGGGCCGTGGCTCGGGAATCGGCGGCACGCGTCGCCCATCTCACGGCGGCGGTCAACTCCCTGCGCGACGCCTCGCCGTTCACCCGGCCTTTCGCCTTGCTGCGTCACATCGATCCCTCCATCGCGCATGCGACCTGGTCGATCTATCGGCCGGCGCTGCCGACCACGCTGGATGGCCTGGCGTATGCGACGGTGGGCGTCGTCGTCCTGCTCGCTTTCTACCATGGCGCGGTGCGTTACCCGATCCAATGCGCTTGGCGGCGGCGAACGGCGCGGAGGGAGCGGCTCCTAGCAAAAGTGTAGGCTCCGGCCGGATTGGCGCCCAATGAGGCGGACGAGGCAGGCATCAACGGCCCGCCGGATCCTGGTCCCACTCCTATCGTGTTGCGCCTTTTCACGTGACGCTCGATGGTGGAGATATGCGCCTCCGCATTCGATCGTCCGCTTCGTGAAGCCGTGAACGCACCAAAAACGGCTGCAGAAAAACTTCTCGTCCGGCTTGGCGAGCGTTCTTACCCGATCCTCTTTGGGGGCGATGGGATTGAAGAGGTGCAGGGGGCGGTGGCGGATCTGGCCAAGGTGGGGCGCAGGGTTGCGGTGGTGACGGATGGGCATGTCGTGTCGTCTCAGGGCGCGGTCATTAAAAAGATGGTAGGCGAGGCGCCGACTTTTGTGGTGGAACCGGGGGAGAGGAGTAAGTCGCTCGAGCAGGTTGGGCTGGTCCTGGATTTTTTGGCGGGGGAGCGGTTTGATCGGACCTCGGTACTGATTGCGATGGGCGGTGGCGTGATCGGGGATTTAGCGGGGTTCGCGGCGGCGATCTATTTGCGGGGGATCGATTATATTCAGGTCCCGACGACCCTTCTGGCGATGGTGGACAGTTCGGTGGGCGGGAAGACGGGCGTCAATCTAACCGCGGGAAAGAATTTGGTGGGATCCTTCCACCAACCCCGAGGGGTTTTCATCGCCCCCGAATTTCTTCGGACGCTGCCGGCTCGCGAATTTGCTGCTGGGACGGCCGAGATTCTCAAGTGCGGCCTGCTCGCGGATGCCGCGCTCTTCGATCGGCTGGCTCGAGAGCCGCTTTCACTCGCCAGCGCGGATCTTTCTTCGGTGATTCGCAGGTGCTGCGAAATCAAGGCGCAGATCGTCGAGGAGGACGAGCGCGAGCTCAAGGCGGACGGCGGGCGTGCGCTCCTCAATTTGGGGCACACCTTTGGCCACGCGATTGAACAGGCGACCGCCTATCGGGCCTATCTTCACGGCGAGGCGGTCGCAGTCGGTCTTGCGGGCGCGGCCCGCCTTTCGAAGAAGCTTGGCCTGATCCCAGGCGACGCGGTGGCGACGATCGAGAACGCCCTTTCGGCTCACGGGCTTCCGACCCGGCTGTCGGCGCCTCTCGGCATGGGGGAGCTCGGCCAGGCGATGGCACGCGACAAGAAAGCGCGCGTGGGCGCGCTAAGGTTCGTCATCCTGCGCTCGATCGGCGAGGCAGCCGTGCGGGCGGATGTTCCTCCAGCTGTGGTCTTGGAGGTCTGGGCGGAGCTGGGAGCGGTGTGAGGAGCCTGCCCCTGATTGTGCGTGCCTTTCCGGCCTCCGGGATGCTAGGGATGCAGCTTGGAAACAAAGAATCCTCCGCCGGCCGATCACGGACGGCTCGGCATTTGAGCGGCATCCCGGTTACTCTAAATTAATTCATGTCCGCCATCGACGAGGGCATCGTCCGCGAATACTTCGAGCAAAACGGATTCTTCGTCCGTCAGGTCCGCAAGTATCAGGTCCAGGCTCGGCGCAAGACCGGGCAGGAGGAGATCGACCTGCTTGTCTACAACCCTACCTGGCGCAAGGGCAGCCGCAGGCCGGATTTCTTCCTCTTTGCCAGCGAATTGGCCTTCGTCCAGCGGGCGATCGTCGCGGTGAAGCCGTGGCATACCGATGTGTTTACGCCTGCGACGCTGCGAAGTTCGCCCGAGATCTTCGGCTTCCTTGAGCAGAATGTGCTGACGCAGGCGACCAGGCTGTTCCCTTCGGAAGTTGAGGGGGCGGGCGGCGATGTGCTCAAGATCCTTGTCCTGCCCGCGCTACCAACGGCCGAGCCCTTTCGCACCCAGAGCGTCCAATTGCTCAAGGAGCGGGGTGTGGACGCGATCCTCTCATTCCGAGCGATGCTGCTGGATCTGATCGACAAGATTGATGCGCACCGCAACTACGGCAAAAGCGATACCCTTCAGGTCATCCGGGTCCTTAAAAAGTACGACTTGATCAAGGACGCACAAATGGACCTGCTGGCGGATCGCACGCCTGGGATTCGCCGTACCCGCGGCAGCCCCGCTGCGATATCGGCCCAGCCATGAGCGTTTCTCTTCATCCCACTGCTATAGTCGAATCCGGCGCCGTGCTTGGCGAGGGCTGCGAAGTGCAAGCCTATGCTATTGTGAAGCGCTGGGCGGTTCTCGGCGAAGCGGTCCAGGTCCATCCCTTTGCCGTCGTCGGCAATGATTCGCAGGACTTGAAATTCGATCCCAAGATTGAATCGGGAGTGCGGATCGGAGCGCGGACTCGTATCCGGGAACACGTGACCATCCATCGCGCGACTACGGCCGGCGGCGACACGGTGGTCGGCGATAACTGCCTCCTTATGGCCGGAAGCCATGTGGCGCACGACTGCGTGGTCGGCAATCATGTCGTCGTCGCGAATGCCGTGCTGCTGGCCGGGCATGTGACAATCGGCGACCACGCCATCCTCGGAGGCGCGGCCGGGTTCCACCAATTTGTCCGAGTCGGGGAGGGTGCCATGGTGAGTGGGGGTGCGCGGTGCGCGCTCGACATTCCGCCGTTTTGCCTCGGCGCCGAACGAGATGAGATCATCGGTCTTAATCTGATCGGGCTCAGGCGCCGGGGCGTTCCGCGAGAGGCGGTCATTCAGCTCAAGGAGGCCTACCGGCTCGTGTACTTTACGCGCGGCAACATCCGCGAGATCGCGGCGGCGGCGCTGGGTGGCGGAAAGTTCGCAGCTCCCGAAGCGAGGCGATTCCTGGAGTTCTTCGGGGGAGGAAAACGCGGTTTCGGGCGTGCGCGCAAAAATCTCGTCGAGGACGAGTCGCAGTCCTAATGGATGCGCCGATCGCCCTGACGTGCGGCGACCCGGCGGGTGTCGGGCCTGAAGTCATCGCTGCGTGGTTGGCGGGCGAGCGTTCCGCAGACTACGCTGGACCCCGTGCGGCGGTGATTGGTCCGCGGCGATGGCTGGACCGGCTTCCCGCGGGAGGGCCTCGGATTGCGGTGGGGTTGGAGGACTACGAAGCGACCGCGGGTCGTCCGGATGGCGAGAGTGCGCTGGCGGCTTGGGCAGCGCTCGAACGGGCCGCGTCCGGCTGCCTTGAGGGTGAATTTTCGGCCGTCGTCACGGGCCCAGTCAGCAAGGAGGGCCTTGCCCGAATCGGCTGGGACTTTCCCGGTCAGACCGAGTTCTTCGCGGCTCGCTGGGGTGGGGAGCCGACGATGGCTTTTACCGGCGGCCGTCTGAAGGTGGCGCTCCTGACGTGGCATGTGCCCCTTAGGGAGGTCCCGGGCCAGCTGACGGAGCTCGGCTTCGCGCGCACCGTCGCAGCAGCGGACGAACTGGCGCGCGCTGAGGGCATCTCGGCGCCGCGAATTGGCGTCTGCGGACTCAATCCGCACGCGGGCGAGGGAGGGCTGCTCGGGACGGAGGAGCGCGATCAGATCAATCCGATCCTTGAGCGGCTTCGGGCGCGCTACCCTGGCCTGACGGGATGCCTGCCGGGTGATACCCTTTTTGCGCGCCAACTTCGCGGTGAATTCGATGTGGTGGTCGCGCTTTACCACGACCAGGGGCTCGCACCGTTGAAGACGGTCGATTTTGACGAGGCGGTCAACGTGACCTTGGGGCTTCCTTTTGTGCGGACGAGCCCGGATCACGGGACTGGATTTGGCATCGCGGGAACCGGCCGGGCCAGCGCGCGGAGTTTCGGAAACGCGGTCTTGGCTGCCCGGCGCTTGCTTCGAGCCCGGGTCCATGCGAAGGATTAGTCCCGCATGTCGACCGCACACGATGGCTTGGTACAAACCGCCCCGGCTCAGTCCGAGGTGGGGGATCGGCGTTCTGGCGTGCAGGATTCGTTGGTAACAACTAGAGAATCAATATCTTCCAGTGATCGGCAAACGGCGCCGCCGGTGGTCCCGCGAGAAGGTAATGAGAGTCTGGTCGGCTTGACCGAGGCGGCGGGCGCCAAGGTTCGGGTGTTGGCGGCGCGGGAGAAGCAGGGGGAGTATCTTCGGATCGCTATCAGCGGGGGAGGGTGCAACGGGCTTTCCTACAAGCTGCGTTTCGCGGCCGAACCCAGGCGCGGGGATATTCTTGTTCGCACCGCGGGCGCCCGGGTTCTGGTGGACTCCAAGACCGCGCTCTACCTCAAGGGTACGGTGCTCGATTATTCGAGCCAGCTGATTGCCGGAGGGTTCAAGTTTACCAACCCGAACGCCAAGGCGAGCTGCTCGTGCGGGGAGAGCTTCAGCGTTTGAGGGCGGTTTTAATTGGTTCGCCCCTTTTGATTTGTCTTTGGCTAAATTTAGCCGGAGATTGAGGCACCCTAGCACACCAGAAATTATTGATGGCAACTCCGTCTTCTCCTGCCGGTCCCGTCGGCAACCGACCGTCCGGCGCGTTCCAGCGTCGCAACAACGATCCATTCGCGAACATCCGGCGCAATCACCGGATCAAGGTGCCGCAAGTTCGGGTGATTTCACCGGAGGGCAAGCAGCTCGGGATCATCGATACGCCGAAGGCCGTCAATCTCGCCTTGGAAGTGGGTTTGGATCTGGTCGAGGTCGCGCCCAATGCCCAGCCGCCCGTCTGCCGGATCATGGATTTCGGCAAGTACGTCTACGAGGAGCAGAAGAAGCATTCGCACGCGAAGGTCACCGGGAGTAAAATCAAGGAGATCGAGTTCAGCGCCCGCATCGCACCGAACGATTTCAACACGAAGCTTCGGCACGCGGAAGAGTTCCTCGACCATGGCAACAAGGTGAAGCTGCGCCTGAAGTTTCGCGGCCGCGAAATGGCGCGCACGGAGATCGGCTTCAACGTCATGAAGAGCGCGGTGGTCGAATTGGCGGGCATGGGCCATCCCGACGCCGAGCCCAAACTGATCGGCCGCAATATTCACGTCATGCTGACGCCGCTGCCCGCCAACAAGCGGAAGCTCAAATTTCACGTTCGCGAAGAGGGTGGAGGACAAGAGGCGCCAGAGGAAACTCCCAACGAGGCAGGAGCGACTGGAGCCGCGGGGGCAGCCGGGGCAAACGGGGCGCACGAGAGCGCCTAGGCTTCAATCGCAATGGCTCGCGCGGCCTGCGATGGGGCGGATCGGGAAAACACCGTCCGCGCGTGGGCAAATTTCGCCGCGATTTTCGGTGGCTCGCATTTGCCGGGCGCCCGAACGGCGATGGCGATGGCGCTGGCGCTCAGGGCGGGCGCGGCCCTAGCGCCGGCCGTGAAGGGTGCTCCCGCGGCCTCCGCGGGAGCCTTTTTTTTGCCGCGCGAATTGGCCGCGATTCCGCACACAGTCGGGGCCGCGACGGTGGAGCGTCCTGACATTGGATCGGTTCTTCCGCTGAAGCGGATCGGTGGCATTCCCTACGTTTCGCTGACCGATGTGGCGCGACGCCTCCGGCTCACCGTCGAGCTTGTTCCTGGCAAGCCGCTGGTGCTTCTCAAGGACGGCCCGCGGCCGGTGGTGCGGCTGGCCAGCGGGAGCCGCGAGATCAATTGCGAAGGATTGCGGATCTTTTTCGGCGACCCGGTCGTAATTCACGGAGGCCTCTACCAGGTGAGCGAGATCGACTACGAGCGCTGCCTGATGCCGCTTCTTCGACCGACTCTCCTTCCGGCGCCTGGCCCGCGTCCGCGGCTGATAGCCCTGGACGCAGGGCACGGCGGCAAGGACTTGGGCAACGTCAATGCGCGGCTCAACCTCAATGAGAAGACCTTCACTCTGGACACCGTCCGCCGCCTGGAAAAACTTCTCGAGGAGCGGGGCTTCCGTGTGATGCTGACCCGGAAGGATGACCGTTTCATCGACGTCGACGAGCGGCCGATGATCGCTCAGAAGGCGGGAGCCGAACTGTTCATCAGCGTCCACTTCAACGCCGTGCCGGGCCAGCAGGACCGCGTCGCGGGAGCGGAGGTGTTTCGCTTCACACCTCAATACCAGCCGCCCATTATGTATCCAAAGCCCAAGGACGGCTCACCGCATCCAGGAAACCGATACGATATCTGGAACGCGATTCTTGGGGCGGACATTTTCAGGACGGTGCTGCGGGCGACCGGCGAACAGGACCGCGGGTTGAAGCATGAAAACCTGGGTGTCCTCAGGCTCGCCCAATGTCCGGCGGTGCTGGTGGAGGGGGGATTCCTCTCCAACGACACCGAGGCGCGCCGAATTGCCACGCCGCAGTTCCGCCAGCAGCTCGCGGTGGGGATTGCCGATGGGATCTCGGCTTATGTGGCGGAGACGGATTCCTTGAGGCCGGCCGCCGGCGCCCCGTCCGGCCAGGCCGCCCAGGCCGGGCCGCGACCGCCCGGGGCCGCGCCCCAACAGGCTGCGCCGCCGCCGTCCGCAACGCCGGCGCCGCCCGCGCGCGCGGTCCCCTCGCGGCCGGGAGCAGCCTCTACATGAACAACAGCAAACCAAGCTTGGGTGGGTTCCAATCAAGGATCTTTGGGGCCGGCCTGATGGTGGCGGCCTTGGGCGCGACCGGCGCCCGGGCGTGGGATTATGAGGGGCACCGGATCGTCAACGAACTCGCTCTCGCGTCCCTGGCGACCGAAAGCGGTGCGACCGGCATGGCCGGCGGGACGCGCTTTCCCGACTTCGTGCGGACGCCGGCGAATGCGGAGCGAATCGCTTTTCTCGCCGGCGAGCCGGACCGCTGGAGGAATGTCCCAGACCTCGCCTTGAAGCAGGCCAACAGCCTCGATCACTACCTCGATTCGGAGGAACTCGGCTATGCGGGGCTCGATCCTGCCCGTGTCAGCCCGCTTCGGTACGAGTTCGCGCTCCAATTTGCCGCCGGGCGGGCGGCGCATTTGGACCGGTTTCCCACGATCGATCCGGCCAAGAACCAAGACCACACCCTCGAATGGTGCGGCTTCCTTCCGTGGGCGATTTCGGAATATTACTCCAAGCTCAGGTCGGACTTCAATTCTCTCCGGACTTTCGAAGCCTACGGTGGCACTCCGGAAGAAATCGCGAACGCCCAGGCCGACATTGTCACCGTGATGGGGATCATGGGCCACTTCGTCGGCGACGGCTCGCAGCCGCTTCATTCGACGGTCCACCACCACGGCTGGGTGGGACCGAATCCGGAAGGATACACCCGGTGGTATGGGATCCACGCCCTGATCGACGGCGGATTCATCGCTGCGGCGGGAATTTCCGTGAAGGAAAATCTTCCGCAGGTGACGCCTGCTGAGCCCTTGCCCACGGCGCCTCGCTCCGACGGCCGCGAGCCCGTCTTCGCCGCGGTGATGGACTATCTGCTCGCGCAGCAGCGCGAGGTGATTCCCCTGTATGAGCTTCACAAGGCGGGGAAGTTCAGTGCTCGGGCTTCCGCCGGCGACGCGGAGTCGTCAGCGGAAGCCGAGAGCGGTGAGGCGCCAGAAGGGGCGCCTGCCAGGCGTGGACGCGGCCGGCCCTCCGAGGTGGCGCGGCCCAGTCCCGAAGGGCGGGCTTTCATAGATGCCCAGCTCCTGAAGGGCGGCCAAATGCTTGGAGCCTTGTGGCTGACTGCTTGGCAGCACTCGGCGCCGGATCCTTTCCTGCGTTCCCAATTGGCGCGCCGGGCCCCGGCGAACCCCTAATCCGGAGATTTCGCAGCTAAAACGAAGCCGCCTCGGGCGACAGGCGTCCGAGGCGGCTCGTGGCAGGGAAAAGAGGGCTTTAGGCTCCGGCCATGGAAACCCTTCCGGTGCCGCGGGCCGGCTCGAACCAGCTGGACGGATCCAGGGCGGAAGCAAACTCGGGGCAGGTTTCGGCGATTCGTGAGCGGAGGCTCTCGCGAGCCCGGGCGATCCGGCTCTTGACCGTCCCGACATTGATGCCGAGCGCCGTCGCAATTTCCTCGTAAGAACGGTTCAGACCGTTGCGGAGGGTCAGAATTTCCCGGTGGCGCGCCTCGAGCATTCCCATGCAACGGCTGACCAGTTCCTCGAACTCGTTGCGGGAGCTCTCCTGGGAGGGGTCAGGGGCGTCGGCCGACACGAGATCGGAGAAGGTCGAATCACCCTCCTCACCGAGGGCCGCGTCGAGCGAAAGGGTGGCATGCCGGCGGCGGCGGAAGAAATACCAGTAGCGATTGCGGGCGAGGTTGACGGCGATCCGATGGAGCCAGGTGGCGAGGGACGAGTCTCCGCGGAAGCGGGCCAGACCACGGTGGGCGCGAATGAAAGTGTCCTGGGTGATCTCCTCGGCATCGGCCCGGTTGTGAAGAAGTCCTAGAGCGATCGAGAAGATCTTGGCCTGGTACCGGCTCATCATCTCGGTAAAGGCTGCCTCATCACCGTCGTTAAAGCGGCGGACGAGGTCGGCATCGTGGAGGGCTTCAGTGGTGGTATTCATGTTTAGAAGAAGGATCTGTTTTTTGGTAGCGTGGAGAGTCGAAGTTCGGGTTCTCCTTTACCTCGTTGCGTGCCAAGACCCTTTGTTATCGCTCAACATAATACATTGTAGATAGTTAGGTAATTATCGTGTGTTTAGGGGAATTTCCCAAGGGCGATTTCCCCCATGCAATATGCACAGGCGGACCCCCTCCGCTTCGCAAAAGGCAATGAAGGATCGAGCGAGCCCATGGGAGATCGCTCAGATGGCCGATGCCTTTGCCGCCGTGAATGATTTTCCCAACGTTTACGAACACGCCATATGCGTAACATTCCGGCTATGGCGCCGGCCGGGGGACTTCGATGCTTGACTCGCTGGCATCGGATGTTCTCCTAGCGCCGATTCGAACGATATCCCGCGGGGGAATTATTACGAGTCGACCACCGATCTGAAACTACAAACTATGCATTCCTATTCCATGAGATGGATGTGGACTGGAGCTCTCGCTTTGGTCCTCGCCGCTACAACTGCTATGTTCGGACAGGGCGTGACTACCGCGTCCTTGACCGGCTTCGTTACCGACGCATCCGGGACTCCCATTGTGGGTGCAACGGTGACTGCGGTCCATGTGCCCAGCGGAACGAAGGCCATGGCCCTCACCCGTAGCACCGGCCAGTACACGATCGATGGCTTGCGGCCAGGCGGTCCGTACTCGATCACCATCACCGGGAAAAATGTCGCGGGCGAGACACGGCCGGACGTCTATGTCGATGTTGGCGAACAGGGAACGCAGAACTTCAAGATCGGAGCCGAGGTCGTCACCCTGGCGGCGGTGAGCGTCAGCGAATCGCGGGACACGACCTTCGACTCCGGCGCGATGGGCACGGCGACGAGGTTCAACGCCGCCAGCATCTCGGCCATTAGCTCGACCCGCGGCGATCTGTCGGACATCATCAACCTCGATCCGCGCGCCGTAGTCGCGCAGGCCGGCACGACCGATCCGGAATACACCTACAGTATCGGCGGCCAAAATCCCCGCGCGAACTTGATCCTGATCGACGGCGTTTCGGGGACGGACAACTTTGGTCTCAACTCCAACGGGTATGCCGGGGCGCGCAATCCCGTTCCGTTTCCTTGGATGGAATCCGCGGCGATTCTCATCAACGAATACGATCTGGTCTACTCCGGTTATACCGGCGGCGTGATCGACCTCACCCTGAAGAGCGGCACGAACGAATTCCATGGGGCTCTATATACCGAATACGAAGGGACGAATTTCCGCGGCTCGGACCCCTCACCGGGAATTCTGGGTGCCCACGAGCCGATGCAGATCCACACGACAGGCGCGGCCTTGGGCGGTCCGATCATCAAAGACAAACTCTTCTTCTTTGTCGGCTATGAGGCGTTCCGCGAACTCTCCGAGCCGACGGGGCAGGCGTTCAATCCATACGACACAACCGCCGACCAGACGGTGATCAATTCGATCTTCACCAAGGCCCAATCCCTGGGCTACCAAGTCGGTTCATTCAGCCCCATCACTCATTATTGGGAGCAGAATTTCGTCGGCAAGATCGACTGGAATATCAACGACTCGCAGAACTTCGACTTCACCTTCCGTCACACGGCCGGTAATTTGCCGGTGCTGTACCAATACACGGGCACGACCGAGACCTCGACGAGCACGTCGTTTTACAATTCATACCGCACCGACCAGTCGTACACGGCCAAGCTGAACAGTGACTGGAGCTCCTTCATTCCGGGGCTCCATAGTGAAATCGAGGCGACCTATAAGCGCTACAACGGCACGGCGACTTATGACGGTCCCGACCTTCCGGCGGTGACAGTCGAGAGCCTGACGGGGGCTCAGACCACGACTGCGGGAACGGCTGAGATCTCGACCGGCAAGATCTTCCTTGGGCGTTACTATGCCTACCAGCTGAACAACGTCTACACCTGGGAGCAGGAGGAACACGCCTATGGTGAGTATTCGATTGGAGACCATACCTTCAAGTTCGGTGTGTCCTTTGATCGCACCGGGTATACCGATACGTTCATCCCGAATTATCTCGGCTCTTATTACTTTGCCAACACCGCTGATTTCCTCGCGGCGACGCCGACCTACGTCAACCTGGAGACGAGTCAGGCGGGGTATACGCTGGGCTCCGACGTCTCGCACTATTACTACATGGATATCGCGCCGTTGATCCAGGACACCTGGAAGCCGATGCCCTCGCTGACGATCCTGGGCGGCGTGAGGCTGGACGATCCGTATCAGCCACAGAACCCGCCGTTCAGCCCGCTCTTCTACAATACACTGGGGTATAGGAACAACACGACGATGAACGGGAATTACACGATCTCCCCGCGTCTCTCGTTTAACTACAGCCTCCCAACGAAGGAAAAGACCCAGATCCGCGGTGGCGCTGGGTTGTTCCTGGGAGCGAGCCCGGTCGTTTGGCTGGAGAATTCGTACAACAACGCCGGCCAACTCAATAACTACACCACCGGATCCACCAGTGCCACTGCGGCTCCCATTGCGTCCACGTACACCCTGAATCCCTCGAATCAAGCCCTGCCGCCTGTGGCGCCCGGCACGGCGGTGCCCAGTTTCGACACGACGGCGTCCAACTTCAAACAGCCGGCGAATTGGAAGGAAAATATCGCGATTGATCGCCAATTGCCCTTTGGCCTGATCGCCACCGCCGAGGCGGACTTCTCCCAAGTCGAAAAGGACATCGCGTACAAGCTTGGCAATATCGCAGTGGCCACCTCAGGCCCGACCTACACTCCCGATGGCGCCATTCGATATGGCGGCAATATCACGGCCAATCAGTCCGGAGATACGCTCACGACATCTCCCTCCATTGTGACCCCTTATGCGACCACCAAGGTGGGGCAGGTCTACGAATTGGTGAATACCGACAAGGGTGGGTCGCAGGAGTACACGCTCGAGCTCTCCCGGCCGATGAAGGACAATTGGGCGTTTATGCTCGCATACACCCACACGCACGCAACGGCGGTTGATTGGCTGACTTCGTCTGTGGCCTCTTCAAACTTTATCGATCAATATTTTGTGAATCCTAACGACGATAAGGCCTATCGCTCCCAGTTTTCGGTTCCGGACAAGTTCCTCGCGACGCTGACCTACCAGTTCCATTTCTTCCCGGCAAAGTACACGGCGACGACCGTCTCGGCTCAGTTCATCGCGCAGACGGGCCAGGCCTTCTCCTACACGTTCTACGGCGATGCCGATGGTTCGGGCGGAAGTGCGCAGAGCCTGTTCTATGTGCCGACGGGTCCCAGCGATCCCAAGGTCGCCTGGTCGAGCACGACGGAGGAGGCGAACTTCTTCAGCTATCTGAATGGCCATCCCGAATTGGAGAAATACGCCGGCCAGATTGCTCCGCGCAACGCCTTCTACGCGCCGTGGCAGCACACCGTCAACCTGCACTTCGAGCAGCAGCTGCCGGCCTACGGATCGGCCCACTTCACCGTATTCGCGGACTGCTTCAACTTCGCCAACCTGCTGAACAAGACCTGGGGCATTGTCTCCAATTACAATTCCGGGTTTGGAGAGGTTACCGTAGCCGGCGCCGACTACCTCCCAGCGGCCAATGGCGGTCAGGGGCAATATGTCTACCGGTTCAACTCGACGACACTCTCCACGTCGGCGCCGACCATCTACTCGGATGAGTCCCGCTGGGCGATGCAGGTCGGCGTTCGGCTCGAGTTTTGAACGGTTCTTAATCGATACGGATTCATAGAGATTTAATCAGCGGCCGTCCTTGCGGACGGCCGCTTTTTTTATGTCCAGCCAATCCCTTTGTGATAGATCGGGGAGCGTGGATTCCCCCGTCTCGCCTGCTTGGCTGCCACTCGAGGCGCCGCGTTGGGTTGCGTATCTTGCGGCGGCGGCGATCGCGGTTGCGGCATGGGCAGCCTACGGGAATAGTTTTTTGGGTCCTTTCCTGGCGGATGATCTTGGCGCGATCGTCGATAACCCAACCCTCCGACACCTGAGTTCGGCGTTGTCACCGCCGCGAACCGGCACGCCGGTTGAGGGACGGCCGCTGCTCAACCTTTCGCTGGCGGTCAACTATGCGATCGGCGGAACGAGGGTCGGAAGCTATCACATGGCTAATCTTCTGATTCACGTTTTGGCCGGCATTACACTCTTCGGGATTGTCCGGCGGACGCTGGCCCAGACGATGAGCAGGAGAAGGTCGGGCCAGGGGGCATTGGGGCAGGGAGCGCAGAAGCAGGGAGGGGTGGGTCAAGAGGCATTGCAGGAGGATTGGAGGCCTGCCGCTGCAATCGCCTTCGCAGCCGCGCTACTCTGGACTGTCCATCCGCTGCAGACGGAAGCCGTGACTTATTTGAGCCAGAGGGCTGAGTCTTTGATGGGGCTGCTTTACCTGGTGACGCTGTATGCCTTCATTCGGTCGGTCGAAGGCGGTCCGGCAGCGAAGGCTTGGGCGTTCGTCAGCATGGCTTGCTGCTACTTGGGCATGGCGTCCAAGGAAGTGATGGTGACGGCCCCACTGATGGTCCTTCTGTACGATCGTACGTTCGTGGCCGGCAGCTTTCGAGAATCCTGGAGATGTCGGCGTGGTTTCCTGCTCGTTCTTGGGGGATCCTGGCTGCTTCTGGGAGTTCTGATGCAAAGCTCCGCAAGCCGCGCGGGCACGATGGGTTTTGGAACCGCTGTGCCTTGGTGGGCCTACGCTTTGACCCAGTTCCGAGCCGTGGCGCACTACCTTAGGCTGTCCTTATGGCCCAGTCCCTTGGTGGCGGATTATGGGCGCGCCCTGGGTGGGCCGCCTTTCGAGGTTGCTTGGGATGCCCTTCTGGTTGGCCTCCTGGTCGCCGCCTCGATCATTCTTCTGGCGAGGCGTTCACCCTGGGGATTTTTGGGCGCTTGGTTTTTCCTGATTCTCGCTCCGACCTCCAGTGTGATTCCCGTAGCCACGGAAATCATTGCTGAGAGGCGGGCCTACCTCTCGTCTGCCGCGGTTTGCGTGGCGGGAGTGCTGGCGATCATGACGGTCTCTGGATGGAGGGTGCGCCGGGCAGGCGGCGGTGGGGGCGTTCCCTCGGGCTTTCTTTCGTCCGGTTTAGCGCCCGGGCTGGGCCTATGCGTCGTTTTGGCCTGTGGATTAGGTGTCCTGACTGCGCGGCGAAACGCTGTTTATCGAACCGCAATGACTTTCTGGACGGATGTCGCCTTGAAAGTGCCCAACCATGCCGGCGCCCAAAACAATTTGGGCAATCTGCTGCTGGAGCAGGGGCGTTTGGGCGAGGCAGAGGACCACTACCGCCAGGCGTTGCGCTGGGTGCCGAGTTACGCCGATGCCCATGCAAATCTTGGAAATCTGCTGCTCAAACAAGGCCGGTTGGAGGATGCTATCGCGCAATACGAAGCGGCGCTTCCTTATCGCCCGAATGATCCGAAAATTCGGCAACCTCTGGGGACCGCTTGTTACCGGCTTGGCAATTCTTTTGCCGATAGCGGGCGGCTTGCGCCCGCGGCTGAGGCTTACGGCACCGCGGTACGAATGCTTCCCAACCTGGCGGACGCACATGTGGATTATGGGATCGTCCTGGCGCGATTGGGCCGTGTCCCGCAGGCCATGCAGGAGCTTCAAACGGCCTTGAAGCTCGACCCCGCAGCGGCCGATGTACACAACAATCTCGGCAGTCTCCTGGCCAGAAGCGGCCAGTTTCCCGAGGCGAAGGCGCAGTTCGAGGAGGCGATTCGGCTCAGGCCGGACTACGAGGAGGCGCGTGATAATCTGCGGCGCGTGAACCTCATGGATCGGACGGAGGCGCGACCGTGACCGGGCCGGCCAAGGCGAGCCGCGGGTTCGGCTGGACGATGCTCCAGGCGGCGATCATCCTGTTCGCAGCAATCTGGATTTATTGGCCCGCGTTGCGCGGCGGCTGGCTTTGGGACGATGGTCTGGAGATTTCGCGAAATCCCGTGCTGCGCGAGGGCCGGGGTTGGCTCGCACCCTGGACGACGCCGGCTGGAATGGACTATTTTCCGCTCAAGGACACGGTGCAATGGGTGGAATGGCGGCTGTGGACGGATCATGTGGCCGGTTACCATCTGATGAGCCTGGCGCTGCATATCTGGAGCTCCCTGCTAGTGTGGCGCCTTCTTTACAAGCTGGGGGTGCGTCACGGGTGGCTGGGCGGCCTGCTTTTCGCGATCCATCCGGTCGCCGTGGAATCGGTGGCTTGGATCTCCGAACTCAAGAACACCCTTTCGCTGCCGCTTCTGCTGCTAGCCCTGGGAGCGTATCTGGATTGGGACGCCGCCGGGCGCGCTCGAGGCATTGGGTACGCCCTGTCCCTTTTTTGGTTTCTCGCAGCCATGCTGTGCAAGAGTTCGGTCGTCATGCTTCCTTTCGTCCTTCTGCTGTTCACTTATTGGCGCAAGCGCCGGATTGGGCGGAGCGACCTTCTTGTTGTCGCGCCGTTTTTCGCGATCGCGATCGCCTTGGGCGGCGTGACCTTCTGGTTTCAGTCCCAACGCGCGATGCACGCGGATTCGGGAACGCCCGCATTCGATTCGCGTTTCGTCCAAGCCGGTTGGAATGTCGTGGCCTATTTCGGATCCTGCGTGTTTCCGATCGGCTTGGCGCCGATCTATAGCGCGATCCGCTCCGAGCTCCTGGGGATTTTGTCGTGGCTCGCCGTCGCCGGGGCGCTGGGGCTGTTCTGGAATCGGAAGGGCACATGGGGTCGCCACGCATTGTTGGGCGCGGGTTGGTTCTTGCTCAATCTGGCGCCGGTGCTCGGGCTTGTTCCCATGGCCTACCTTCGGGTGGCGCCCCGAGCGGATCATCTGGCCTATCTCGCCCTCGTGGGGGTGGCCGGCCTTGCAGGCGCGTCCTTGAGTCTGGGATGGGACGTGGCTGGCGCAGGATGGAGGCGTTGCTCCTCCGCAGGAGGAGCCGCGGTCGTCTTCTTCGCCCTGGCTATTGTCAGCCGGGTCCATGCCGCGGTTTTTCGCGACGAGCGTACCTTCTGGACGGAAGCGGCCTTTCGCCAGCCGGAGTCATGGTTGGCGCACAACAACCTCGGGCGCATTTCTCTCGACGACGGGCATGCCGAGGCCGCGCTCGAACAGCTCCGGATGGCGGAGGTACTTCGCCCGGATTCGGGCGAGGTGCATGCGAATTTGGGCCAAGCGTTGGATGCGCTGAAACGGGCCTCCGAGGGTGAGGTCGAATACCGCAAGGCGATCCAGTTGGATCCGTCTTTTGGGCCCTTCCATTACGACCTTGGCAAATCCCTGTTGATATCCGGCCGGCCGGCCGATGCGGCCGTGGAATTGCGCGCAGCCCTCCGGCTCGAACCTTCGCTGCCAGAGGCGCACAACAACCTCGGTTTGGCGCTGGCCCGGATGGGCTTCTGGACTGAGGCGATGCGGGAATACGAAGCGGCCTTGCAGCTGGATCCCCGGTTGCCGGAGGCGCACTTGAACCGGGGCAATGCGTACTTTCGGCAGGGCAATCTGGCCGCCGCTGTGGTGGAATATGAGGCCACTCTCCGTGCAAACCCGCATTATGCTCCGGCGCATCAAAATCTGGCCTATGCGCTGAGGCGGCTGGGACGGGAAGCGGAGGCTGAGCGTGAATTCGAGGCTGCGTCGTCAGCGGCTGGCCCTCATTAGGAGCTTATTCGCTCCCAGTGCCGATGACGGTCCCAAAGAAAATTTCATCCTCGCCTCAGCGCTCCTCCTTTCCACCCGGTCTTCGGAGCGCCGGGTTGCGGGCGGGAATATTCCTGGCCACTCTGGCGGCCTACTGGCCTGTGCTTGGCGCCGGTTACATTTGGGATGACGACGGTCACGTGACGCGTCCGGCACTGCGGTCCCTGCATGGATTGTGGCGGATCTGGTTTGAGATGGGTGCAACCCAGCAATACTATCCATTGCTGCACAGTTTCTTTTGGGTGGAGCACGCGCTCTGGGGTGACGCGGCTCTGGGCTACCATCTGGTCAACGTGCTTCTTCACGCGACGGCTGCATGCCTCTTTGCCGGGGTGCTGCGGCGCTTGGCCGTGCCAGGGGCCTGGGCGGCGGCCTTGATTTTTGCGCTGCATCCCGTCGGCGTTGAGTCGGTTGCCTGGATTTCCGAAGAAAAGAATACGCTTTCGACCGTATTCTATCTGTTGGCGGCTCTGGCCTATTTGCGTTTCGACGAGAGCCGGGAAGCGGGCAAAGCGAGTGGGCGGAGGGCTCCGCAGTCGGGGTCCATGGGATATTATCTTCTTGCGACCGCCTTGTTCGTGATGGCGCTGTTGAGCAAATCGGTGACGGCAACCCTGCCGGCGGCGCTCTTAGTCGTTGTGTGGTGGCGGAAGGGGTCTCTCTCCTGGCAGCGCGATGGGCTCCCCCTCGTTCCCTGGCTCATTGTCGGCGCCGCGTCCGGGCTGATTACCGTCTGGTTTGAGCGCACCTACATCGGAGCCCATGGGGCCCGTTTCGATTTGTCAGCGATCGAACGGTGTCTGCTGGCCGGACGGGTGGCCTGCTTCTACCTGGGCAAACTGCTATGGCCGGCGAACCTTGTGTTCATCTATCCTCGGTGGCACGTGGATTCCCGGATAGGGTGGCAGTACCTATATCCCGCGCTCGTGCTGTCTCTTTGGGCTGCGGCGTTCTGGGCGCGCAAGCGCCGCCGCGGTCCGCTCGCCGCCCTATTGCTCTTCCTTGGAACGCTTTTTCCCGCCCTTGGATTCGTCAATGTGTATCCCTTCGTCTTCTCCTACGTTGCCGATCATTTCCAGTACCTTGCCGAATTGAGCGCTATTGCCGCCTTCACAGCGGGCGCGGGCGAGCTTCTTGCAAAGCGGACGGGCGGTGGCCGGAGCGCGACGGGGGCCATCCTGCTGGCCGGCCTTTCAGTCGTCCTTGGCACCCTCAGCTGGCGAGAAGCCCGCACCTATCGTGAGGTCGAAGGGTTCTATCGGACAGTGCTGGCGCGCAACCCGGACTGCTGGCTGGCGGAGGACAATCTCGGGGTGATTCTGGCCGGCCAAGGACGGCTGCCTGAGGCGATCTCGCACTACGACTCCGCTCTGCGGCTCAACGCGGAGTTTCCCCAGACCTACAACAATTATGGCAATGCCATGGCTCGCGAGCATCGATGGACCGAGGCGTTTGCCGCTTATGCGCATGCGCTGCGCCTGTGGCCGGATTTTGCCGAAGCCGAGGACAATTGGGGGAACGCCCTATGCGACGACGGTCAATTCAACGAAGCCGCCGCGCGGTATAAGGATGCGCTGCTCCACCGTGCCGACGATGCCGCGGCGGAATATGGGCTGGCGAATGCTTTGGCCAATTCGGGGCATATGGACGAAGCGATTGGGCACTATCGCTCGGCGGCGCGGCTGCGGCCGGACTACGCGGAAGCGTACGCGAACTTAGGTTTGGCCTTGGCCACGGCTGGCCGGTTATCCGAGGCGCAAGCGCCATTAGGGTTGGCGCTTAAGTTGCGGCCGACCTACGCCGAGGCCCACGCCTATCTGGGCTTGGTGCTCTTCCGAGAAGGCAAGTTGGACGACGCGGTGGGCGAATTCCGTTCGGCTCTGCGGCTGAACCCAAACGACCGGGCTGTGCACTATCAACTGGGCCTGGTGTACCGCGCGCTCGGACGAGCGGCCGACGCGGCCGCCGAGTTTGTCGAGGCCGACCGCCGCGGGCCTTCCCAAGGATTTCGCTAGCATGGCTCCCAAGGCCGAAAGGGTCAGCCGCCTCGATGCCGCCGGGAGCGCGCATAGCAGAATCGCGCGGATTGCGGGCTGGGTGATCGTCCTGGCGGCCATGGCGGTGTATTCCACGAGCTGGTCGGGGGTTTTCGTCGGCGACGACCTCGAGGCGATCGTTAAAAACGGCACGCTGCGCAGGTTATGGCCGATCGGGCCGGCGCTGGTTCCCCCGATTGCCCAGGGGCAGACCGTCGGGGGCCGGCCCGCTTTGAATCTCTCTTTGGCGATCAACTATGCGGTCAGCGGGCTGCGGGTCTGGAGTTACCACGCGGTCAATCTGGGGATCCACGTTCTCGCCGCGCTGATTCTGTTTGGGATTTTGCGCCGAACGCTCAGGCGCCGCTCGGCGGGGGAGTCCGCGGCGTCGATTGTATTCGCCGGAACCGTGTCGCTATGGTGGGCGGTTCATCCCCTGCAAACTGAAGCGGTGACCTACATCGTCCAGCGGGCGGAGTCGATGATGGGGCTTTGCTATCTGCTCACGCTGTATTGCTTTATCCGATACGCGGAGGAGGGACAGGGAGCCGGACCAGCCTGCGGCGGCAGCCGGCGGGCGTCCTTCGCGGCGGTCTGGGCGGCCTTGTCGGTCCTGGCCTGCCTCACGGGCATGGCGACCAAGGAGGTGATGGCCTCCGCTCCGGTCATGGTGCTGCTGTACGACCGGGTCTTTGTGAGCGGAAGTTTTCGGGAGGCGTGGCGGCGGCATCGGGGCGTTCTGGTCAGCCTGGCCTGCACGTGGATCCTGCTCGGCTGGCTCGTGACAGGCACCGGCGGCAACCGCGGCGGCTCCATGTGGGCCGGCGCGGGCGCGACCTATTGGAAATATGCCCTGACGCAGTTTCCCGCCATCGTCCATTATCTGCGGTTGGTCGCCTGGCCGCATCCGTTGATTTTCGACTACGGCGCGGAATGGGTGGAGCGGCCGGCCCGGGTGATCCCCGCCGCGGTTCTGGTGGCCGCGCTGGTCGCCGGGACGATCGGCGCGTGGTGGCGCGGTTGCGCGCGCGATGCAGCGGGGGGCGCCGCATTGTCGTTTGCCTTCCTTGGGATTTGGTTCTTCGCGATCCTGTCGCCAACGAGCCTTGTGCCGGGCGACCGCCAGACCATGAGCGAGCATCGGATGTATCTGGCGCTGATTCCCGTGATGATCCTGGCGGCAGCCGGCTTGCAGTGGGCGGTGGAGCGTTTGGGTCGGCGCCGGGCGCCGGTTGTTCGCCTGCGCCTATTTGCCGCCTCGGCCGTTCTCCTGGCTACCGGATGGGGGCTGCGGACTGTTTGGCGCAACAGAGTCTACCACAGCGACCTTGCGCTCTGGAGCGACACGGCTGCTTATCGTCCGAAGAATCCTTACGCGCACAACAACCTGGGCCAGGCATTGGCGATCCGCGGTCGCGTGGGCGAAGCGATGGCTCAATTTAAAAGGGCCTTGCAGCTCGCCCCGGGGCTCTTCGCCGCCCATGCCAATCTGGCGAACACACTGGTGAGCATGGGCAAGCCCGCGGAGGCCGTCCCAGAATACGAGACGGCGATCCGGCTCCATCCAGGAAATCCCGATTGGGAGCTCGACCTGGGGGTCGCCTTGGCGCGCGCCGGGCGGCCGGCGGAAGCGGCCTCTCACGCGGAGGCGGCCTTGCGTTTAAAGCCGGATTTTCCGGAAGCGGAGAACAATCTGGGAAATGCCTGGACCCAGCTGGGCAGGCTCCCGGCGGCCATCGATCGATACGGGCAAGCCCTCCGCCTCAGGCCCAATTATCCCGAAGCCGAGTACGGTCTCGGAAACGCGCTGGCGAACTCGGGTCGATTGAGCGAGGGCATCGCTCATTACCAGGAGGCCTTGCGGCTGAGGCCCGATTATCCCGAGGCGAGCGCCAATCTTGGCTTGGCGCTGGCCAGCAGCGGCCGATTGCCGGAGGCAATCGGCGAACTGACCGAAGCGGTGCGCCTGCATCCTAGGGACACCGAGGCGCACGCCTACCTCGGCTTTGCTCTGGCCCGCTCGGGCCGCTTGGTCGAAGCCGTGGACGCCTACCGCGAGGCCTTGCGGCTGGATCCGGACGCTGCCGCCATTCATTACCAATTGGGATCGGCCCTGAGGGCGCTCGGGCGGACCGCCGAAGCGGCCGATGAGTTCGCCGCTGCGGATAGGCCGTCTTCACAATCTGCCGGCCGGCCGGATCGGCGACCATGAACACCGCGACGGCCCCTCGCTCCCGATTGGCGTGGCCGGAATCGGTCGGCCTGCTGGCCTTGGCCGGCCTGGGATGGTTTTTCATCTCGACGTCTTGGCGCAAATGGCCCGACCCCTTGGTCGACTTCGGCCGGGAGCTCTACATTCCCTGGAGGCTGGCCCATGGCGCGGTCCTTTACCGCGACGTCGATGATTTCTACGGGCCGCTGGCGCAGTATTTTAATGCCGGTCTGTTCGCGCTGTTCGGGCCCGGAATCATGGTGCTGGTGGCCGCCAACCTGCTGATCTTTGGGGCGATTCTGGCGGCGTTTTACCGGCTGGTTCGCAGGGCCTGGGGGGCGGGGGCGGCCCTGGCCTCGTCCGCATGGTTTGTTTCAGTCTTCGGATTCTCCCACTTTGTGAGCGGCAATTTCAATTATGCGGCGCCCTATTCCCATGAAGCGACGCACGGGCTGCTGGTGTGTTTGCTGCTTTTGGGCGCGCTCCTCCGCTGGCTGGAGGACGCCACGCTGTTCCGCAGCGCGGCGGCGGGGGGCTTGTTTGGGCTGACCGCGGTGCTGAAACCCGAAATCATGCTGGCGGCCGGATTGATCATGGCGGCGGCCGTAATGATTCGGTGGAGACAGGGGCCGCCGCTGCGGGCCGGCGTCTTCGTCGCGGCGGCTCTGGCGGCGGTGATTCCGACGGCCGCCTTTGCCCTTTATTTCACCGCTTATCTGCCGCCCTGGGCGGCCGCCGCCGCGGCGAGCCGCGCATGGCTGAGCGTGTTCGCGACCGCGCGGTTTACCGGGGAGGAGCTTCAAAGCGGATTCCTTGGTTTCGACCGGCCATGGCTGCACCTGGTCGGGCATTTGCGAGCAACGGTGCTGGCTTCCCTGCTGATTGGAGGAATTGGCGGAACGGCGTGGCTCTTGGACCGGCGCTCGGAAAAATGGCTGGGGTGGATGGCCGCAGCCGTCGTGGCCGGAACGGTCGGATGGCTGGCTTGGTTTCGCATCCCCTGGATCGCCGCGGGGCAATGCCTGCTCGGGCTCATGCTGATCTGCACCCTGGTCTACGCCGCCTCCTTGATCCGCCGCCGGCCGCCGATCGAAAACGGCCGTCGGGGCGAAGCTCGTCTCCTCATGGTGGTGCTCGCAGCCGGACTGATGGCGCGGATGGTGTTGAACGGCCGCATCTACCAATTCGGATTCTACCAGGCCGCGCTCGCCGGTTCGCTCGTGCCGGCCGTCATTTTCGGAGATCTGCCGGAGCGCTTTGCCGGCCGATGGGCGCGGGGACTGGTCGCCGCCGCCGGCCTGCTCCTCCTGGCGCCGGGAGCGATCCATCTGGCGGCGGCTTCCCAGCGCCTTTTGAAGCTGAAGACCGGCGCGGTCGGGGAGGGGGTGGATCGGTTCTACACGCTTCCCCCGAATTTGGAGCCGATGGGCGAGATCGTTCAGCTTGTCAGCGAACGTCTCCGGCAGACGCCCGCGGGCCAGAGCGCGCTCGTCCTGCCGGAGGGAGAGATGATCAACTACCTGGCCCGTCGGCCGTGTCCGGTGTCCCCCTTTTTCTTTTTTTCGGCCGCCACGACCGGAGGCCGCGAAGAGGCCATCGTCGGGGACCTTCAGAGGCACCCTCCCGACTGGGTCGTGATCGTCAGCCGGGATTTGCGAGAATACGGTGTTCACCGGTACGGCGAATCAATCGGCGAAGGGGCGCTGATCATGCGGTGGGTGGATGCAAACTACCGCTTATCCGGGAGGGTGGGCGGCGATCCTCTCGATGTGCGGCAACGCGGCGCGGTTGTTCTGCGGCGGCGGTGATCCAGGGCAAATGAGCGTCGCTTCAACACCGCAGACCGGCGATCGGAGCCCGCGCGCTTTGCCGCGGTGGGCGGTGCCTGCGGCGGGCGGAGCCATCGTTGTGGCGGCGTTGGCGGCCTATCGCAACAGCCTCTCCGGCCCTTTTGTCTTTCTCGATGTGCCGGCAATCGTGGACAACCGCTCGATTAGGCATCTCTGGCCGATCTGGCCTGTGCTATCCCCCCCTTCCGACGGCGGCATCACCGTCGGAGGCCGGCCGATGGTGAATCTGTCCTTGGCGCTCAACTATGCCGCGGGAGGTCTGGGTGTGCGTGGTTATCACGCGGTGAATCTGGCGATCCACGTGCTGGCCAGCCTCGCATTATTTGGGATTGTCCGCCGCACGTTCGTGCGGCTGCGTCTGGGTTCGCCCTGCCTCCTTGCGTTCGCGGCCGCCCTGTTGTGGGCGGTGCATCCCCTTCAAACCGAGTCGGTCACGTATCTGATCCAGAGGGCGGAATCGCTCATGGGGCTTTTCTACCTGCTGACAGTGTATTGTTTTGTGCGGGGGGTTGAGGCGTCTGAGGGCGCCCATCGTGGCTTGTGGTTTTGGCTTTGCTTTCTGGCCTGTCTTCTGGGCATGGCCACCAAGGAAGTCATGGTGTCTGCGCCTGTGATGATATTCTTGTACGACCGCACCTTTATCTGCGGAAATTTTCGCGATGCTTGGAGGCTTCGCTGGCGGCTGTATGGCGCGTTGGCCGGATCCTGGCTCCTCGTAGCGGGCCTATTGGTGAGCACGGGCGGCAACCGCGGGGGGACGGCTGGCTTCGGGGGCAGCTTCGACTGGTGGCGCTATATCCTGACGCAGTTTCCGGCGATCACCCGTTACCTCCGACTGGCTCTTTGGCCGGATTCCCTGGATTTCTATTCCGGAGCGCAATGGGTGGAGCAACCAGCACGCATTCTCCCTGAATTTGCGGTGGTGATGCTCCTGGTGGTCGCCGCGGCGGCGCTGTTTTTCCGTCCGATTGATTCGGACGGGTCCGATTCGTTCGCGCGCGGTGATGGGAAGCCTGGCTTCCGGGCACTTGGTTTCTGCGGGCTTTGGTTCTTTGCCATCCTCGCGCCGACGTCCTTGGTGCCGGGATTAAGCCAGACGATGGCCGAGCATCGAATGTACCTCGCGTTGGCGCCCGTCGTTGTGATTGGGGTCCTCGGGATTTTCAGAGCGGGACGATGGACGGCCAAGAAGGTGGTCCCCTTGGCGGAGCCGAGCCGTTTAGGGCTCTTGGCGGCTGTTTTGGGACTTCTACCCTGCATTCTCCTTGGAGCGGAACTGATTTCGCTCACCGCGCGTCGCAACGAGGTGTACCGCAGCGAGCTGGTTCTCTGGACGGACACGGCGATGAAGAGTCCCGACGATCCCTACGTGCACAACAATCTGGGTGTTGCCTTGATCGCCGCGGACCGGCCGCGGGAGGCCGCGGCGCATTTCATCCGAGCTCTCGAGCTGAGGCCCGGATACGCGGAAGCGCATGACAATCTGGGGCTCGTCCAAGCCCAGATGGGTCAGCTCACGTCGGCCATCTCGCATTATGAACAAGCGCTTGGCCTGATGCCCCAGTATGCCGAGGCGGAAGCGAATCTTGGCATGGCGCTGGCAAATTCCGGCCGGGTGCCCGAGGCGCTGTTCCATCTCCAACGGGCGGTGCAGCTCAAGCCCGATTATGCGGATGCGCAGAACAATTTGGCGGTGGTCCTGGCCGCCTCTGGCCGGCCCGCCGAGGCGATCGCTGGCTACGAAAAAGTTCTGCGGCTGACTCCGGACCGGACGGAGACGCACTACAATCTTGGCAACGCATTTGTGGCGACCGGCCAGTCCGCCGCGGCGATTGTCCAGTACCGTGAGGCGGTCCGGCTCAAGCCGGACTATGTCGAGGCATTGTCCAATCTGGGTGCCATGCTGGCGCAGGCAGGGCAATGGACCGAGGCAATCGAAGACTACCAGAGAGCGCTCAAGGTCGCACCGGCGGATCCCGATATCCACTACAACCTAGGGCTCGCCCTAAAGGCCGTCGGGCGGACGCAGGAATCCGAAAGCGAATTGGCGGAGGCGGCCCGCCTGCTGGCGGACATTCGATTTGTGAAGCCGCAGATCTCCTCGGGACCTGGAGCGGCGCCGGGCCCATTTAGATGAACGAGCACAAGGGCCGCTTTCTGAAGGCACGACCCTCCGGCAACGCCCTTGCCGCAGGGGGCATCGTCTTGCTTGCTTTTGCGGCTTATTGGCCGGCCCTCAGTGGAAGCCTGCTCTGGAATGATCCGGATTATGTGACCAAACCCGGGCTCCGTTCGCTGCACGGATTGTGGAGGATCTGGTTCGAAGTCGGGGCGACTGAGCAGTACTATCCCATCCTCCATAGCACATTCTGGATGGAGCACCGGCTCTGGGGGGACTGGGCGGCAGGCTATCACGCGGCCAACGTGGCGTTGCACGCATTGGCAGCGTGTCTCTTCGCGACGATCCTGCGCCGATTGGCCGTGCCTGGAGCCTGGCTGGCTGCCTGCCTGCTGACGGTGCATCCGGTCTGCGTTGAATCCGTGGCCTGGATCTCCGAGCAGAAAAATACGCTCTCGCTTGTTTTCTACCTTCTGTCCGCTCTTGCCTACCTTCGATTCGACCAGACCCGCGGTTTGGGCGCTTACGCGGCGGGTTTTGTTTGGTTTGCGCTAGCGACACTCAGCAAGAGCGTCACGGCGACGCTTCCTGCCGCGCTCCTGGTCGTTTTTTGGTGGCGACGGGGTAGCCTGTCGTGGCGACGGGACGCCCTTCCCCTCCTGCCGTGGCTTGGTTTGGGAGCGGGTGTGGGCTTGTTCACCGCCTGGGTCGAGCGGACCTATATCGGGGCCTCGGGCGCGGCCTTTTCCCTGGGCTTCGTGCAGCGTTGTCTCCTCGCGGGCAGGGCGGCGTGGTTCTACTTGGGCAAGCTGGCGTGGCCGGTGAATCTCACATTCATCTATCCGCGCTGGACGGTGGACGCCGGAAATTTGGGGCAATACCTCTATCCGCTCGGAGCCTTGGCACTGGTTGCGGCGCTTTGGCTTATCAGGGGTCGTAGCCGCGGGCCGCTCGCCGTGGCGCTCCTGTTCGGCGGCTCGCTTTTCCCGACGTTGGGATTCTTCAATGTCTATGCCTTTGTTTTCTCCTTCGTCGCGGACCACTGGCAATATTTGGCCAGTCTGGCGGTGTTCGCAGGCGCGGCCGCGGCGTGGGCGCAATGGAGAGAACGGGCCGGACACGCCGCACATTCCCCAGCGGTGGCGGCGAGCGCGCTCGTGGCTGTTCTCGCGGTCCTGACTTGGCGGCAGACTCGAATGTACCGGGACGTGGAGACCCTGTATCGAACCACCCTCGAACGAAATCCGGAGTCCTGGCTCGCACAAAACAATCTCGGGGGCGTGCTCGTGGCCTCGGGCCGGCAGGCCGAGGCATTGGAGCATTACCGGGAAGCGGCGCGGATCGCTCCCCATTATCCTGAAATCTATTCCAACTGGGGCGCAGCGCTCGTCCAACTGGGGCGCATGCCTGAGGCCATCGCCCAAATCGAGCGAGCGTTACGAATCGAGCCGAACTATGTCTCGGCTCAGGTCAATCTGGCGAACGCCCTGCTGGCCTCCGGCCGTCCGGCTGATGCGGCCGCGCATTATGAGGCGGCGCTTCGGATCCGGCCCGGCAATTCGGATTGGGAGCTGGGGCTGGGCGTTTCGCTCGCGCGGATAGGCAGGATGCGGGAAGCCATCGCCCACGATGAGGCGGCGCTGCGCCTGATGCCAGATTCCAAGGAGGCCCACGGAAGCCTCGGAAATGCTCTCGAGGCGGTGGGCGATCTGCCCGACGCGATTGCGCAGTTCCGGGAGGTTTTGAGAATCGCTCCCCGGGATCCCGAGGGTCATTACGCTCTGGCGGGCGCCCTGGGAAACGCGGGACAGATCCCGGCGGCGGTTGCGGAATATCAGGAGGCCGTTCGCCTGCGCCCCGACTACGCCGAGGCCCGCGCCAATTTGGGCTTGGCGCTGGCGACCGGCGGGCGATTCGACGAGGCCTTGGCGCAGTTGACCGAGGCGGTCCGGCTGAAGCCGGCGTATCCGGAGGCCCACGCCTATCTGGGATTCGCGCTGGCCGGGTCCGGGCGTCCGAGGGAGGCTGTGGGTGAATACCGCCAGGCGCTTCGGTTGAGCCCGAACAACCCGGACGTGCACTACCAGCTGGGGATGGTCCTCAGGGCGCTGGGTGAAACCGCCGAGGCCGCCGCCGAACTGGCCGCGGCCGCGAGGCCATGATATTCCCGTTGGTCCCCCCCTCTGAGCAGCGCGCTTCGCATGCGTGAGCCCAATGCCCGCTTTTCCCGCCATCGTTCATCTGGATGCCGACGCCTTCTTTGTCTCGTGCGAGCAGGCGTTGGATCCTTCCTTGCGCGGGAAACGATGCGCGGTGGGTGGGCGGGAGCGGGGGATCATCTCCTCGGCCAGCTACGAAGCCCGCGCGTGCGGTGTGTACACGCCGATGCCAAGCGCGCGTGCGCTCAAAGTCTGTCCGGACCTCATCCTCATACGCCACACCTCCGGCCTTTATGGCCGGATCTCTCGCCGGATGTTCGACCTCTGCGAGACGCTGACGCCGTATGTGCAGCGCAACTCGATCGACGAGGGCTACCTCGATCTCTCGCCGTGCGGACTGAGAAGCGCCGGCGAGATCGAAGCGGAAGTGAAGCGGCTGCAGGCGCTCCTATGGAAGGAGCTTCAAATACCGGTCTCGATGGGGATCGCGGCCAACCGGCTGGTGGCGCAGATCGCCTCCAAGCTGCGCAAGCCCCGCGGCTTCGTGGTGGTGCTTCCGGGGGAAGAGGAGTCCTTCCTGGCGCCTCTTCCCGTGGGCAGGCTTCCTGGCATCGGCGCAAAGACGGAGGCGGCGCTGCGCGGGCTCGGCATCGAAAGGGTGGGGGATCTGGTTCTCAAGAGCGGACGCGAATTGGCCCCGGTCCTGGGCTCCAGGTGGCAATCCGTGGTGGAGTCCGCCCGGGGCCTCGACGACAGTCCGGTCGAATCGGATTCAGGGGACGCCAAGAGCTATTCCCAGCAGGAGACATTCGAGTCAGACATTTCGGACGCGCCGACCATCGAGCGCATCGCCAAGCGCATGCTCGACGAACTGATGTCCAAGGTCCGGCATGACGGCAAGCGGGTGCGAACGCTGACGGTCCGGCTGCGGTATCCAGATTTCACGCACGATTCGCGCGCCTGCAGCCTTGAGGCGGCGACCGACGTCGAGGGGCCGTTCATTCCCCTGATCGCCCCGCTGCTCGCTTCGGCCTGGAAGCGTCGCGCCCCGCTGAGGCTGGTCAGCGTGAAGCTGTCCGGGGTCGGGGACGGGTCCGGGCAGCTGGAATTATTCGCCGAGGGCGAAGAACGGCGCCGGAGACTGGCCCGGACGGTCGACCGCCTCAAAGGCCGGGACGGGCAGCCCATGGTCACCCATGGCCACCAATTGCGGGAAAAACAGGCTCGTTTGCCCGGCAAGAAAAAAAACTGAAAAATTGTGGGCCTGACCCGCCACAAACCTATTGACGCGCGTAGGCAAAAGCTCAATGGGTTGTGTCCGCCGCTGCCAAGGACCACATCCTGTTGTGGTCAGCAACGCGTAAATAAGTTCCAATAACTTTAGATCGCCTCGTCGTCCAGCGCGCCAAGAACAGCCGGTGTCACCGTCATTTCCGTCCACCTTGTCGTCCCATGCAAAAGTCATTCACCGTCGGCTCCAAGACCTTCGTCCTCGATCAAGCCAAGGCTGAGGCCGCGTTTGCCCAGAAGCGGGTCATCAACGGCCGGATGACAATGACGTTCAATCTGCTGCCGCTGAAGTACCAGTGGGCGTACGACCTGTACCGCACGATGAAGGCGAACCATTGGGAGCCGGAGGACATCCCGATGGGCAAGGACATTGAGCAGTGGCGCGACAGCAAGCTGGTGTCCGATGTGGAGCGCTGGATTGTCCGCATGGGCATCGGATATTTCTCGGCCGCCGAGGGCATTGTCGGCGACAACATCCAGCACGTCGTCCGGGAACTCGTCACCGCTCCGGAGCTCAAGCTCGTCCTTGGAAGGCACGCGCATGAGGAGAACATCCACGCCGATTCGCTTCTCTACATGATCGCTTCGCTCGGAATCGATCCCCACGAGTGCGAGGCGATGTTCGAGGACGTTCCGACCATCGTCCGCAAGAACGAGTTCGTCACCCGCATTTCGCGCGCCCTGCGCCGTGATCTCGACATGACCGACCCCGAGAACAAGCGGCTGCTCGCCCGCAATATTTTCGTCTTTGGCCAGTGCATGGAGGGCACCCAATTCTACGGGCTGTTCGGGATGGTGCTTTCGCTCTACAGGCAGAACAAATTTCCGGGAATCGGACAGATGTTTCGCTACACGCTGAGGGACGAGTCGAATCACATCGAGGTGTTCCGCAATCTGTTCATGGATCTCGTTGAGGAGAATCGCGAGATATGGACCCAGGAATTCAAGGAGGAGCTGCGCGCCCTCATGCACGAAGCGGTCACGCTCGAGAAGGAATTCATCGGTGACTGTCTCCCGGTCAACGCGGTGGGGCTGCGGCTCGAGGATTTTCTCACCTATATCGATTTTATCGCGGACCGACGCCTCGAAGGCTGCGGTTTGGCGCCGCTTTCGAGCGGCAGCAAGAATCCATTGCCGTGGCTGGCCGAGATGATGGACATCAAGAAGGAACAGAATTTCTTCGAGGGCCGGGTCACGGAATATCAAAAGGCATCGTCCCTGAACGTGGCTTCGGACGACGAACTCTGAGCGGGTTCGCGTAGGAAAATACCCGGATCGTCACTCCCCTTTTCGCCCCTTGGGCGCAGATCCACTAGGATCAGCGTTTGGGGGATCCTTCCGCTCCCAGCGGATTTTATTAATTCAACTCGTTTACATTAAGCTGCTTACCCCGTTATCCCCCCTAGCCTATGAGCACCGCCTCTCTCGAACACGATCTCGCCCTCAAACGCACCGTCCATGCCCCCCTCGATCAGAAGCCCGTCTACGCGTGGCGGGATGTCCTGGCGGGGCATGAGGTCGCCGTGCCCTCCATCATCCTGGTGTGCCCGCACGGCGACGAACGCTTCGACCTCTCGGAGGTGGCGGACACTCTTGGCAAGGCATTGACCAATGTTTGCCTGGCGCGAGGCGATAAAGAGATCTTCTCGGAGGAGAACCGCGCCTGGGTCGTGCGCATCTGCGGCGAACTCGCCGCCAATCTCTGCGAACTCGCCAAGGCCAGTCATCCGCTTCGGCTCTCACTCAACACCCTCTACGAGCTCATTGAGAAGACCCTCGTCGACAACAACGCTTACATGGTCGCGAAGAGCGTCCTGCTCAACCGAGCCCGCAAGATTTCCGTGGGGCGGGAGGCCGCGGCCCAGAGCACCGTTCGGGTGATTCGCCGCAACAACCATGTCGTGCCGTGGAGCGAACAGAAGGTAGAGATCGCCGTCCGCAAGACGTTTCTGTCCCTGCGGCGCGACTCGGCGCCGGCGGTGGCGATCACGCGCGCCGTTTCCGAGCGTATCCAGGCGTCCAACCAGGCGTTCGTTCACATCGAGGAGATTCAGGATCTGGTGCAGGAGGAATTGATGCGGGCCGGTCATTTCAAAGTCGCTGAAGCCTACATCCTATTCCGCGCCGAGCGCGCAGCCGCACGGGACAGCGCCAAGGGCGAAATGGAGGGGGCCGTGGCGGCGCCGGAATCCGCCGCCCAGGAGACGATGGTTGTGGTGAAGCGTCCGAGCGGCGAGAGCGTGTTTTGGGACGGCGCCGATTTGCGCAAGCGCATCGAATTCGCGAGAATCGGCCTGGATCTTTGCCTGACCGGTGAACAGATCGAGCATGAGCTTCGCCGGGCGATCTATGATCAGATCCTTCAAAAGGACCTCGACGCGACCATTGTCCTGAACTCAAAGACGCTGATCGAGAAGGATGCCGACTTCGCGAAGTTCGCGGGACGGATCCAATTGACCTACATTTACGAGGAGGTGCTCGGGTGGGACATTCTCCGCGATGGAATCGGCAAGCTTAAGGAATTTCACCAGAGAGCTTTCCGTAAATATATTGAGCATGGGATCGCCATCCGGCGTCTGAATCCCCGTCTCCTCGAATATGATGTGGCCCGGTTGGCGGCCGCGCTCGATCCGTCGTCGGATCTCGAGCTGGATTTCCTCGGTGTCCAAACCCTCTACGACCGCTATCTGATCGTGGACAAGGTTTCGAAGCCGTCGCGCCGGATCGAGACCCCTCAGTTCTTCTGGATGCGCGTGGCCATGGGGCTTTTCCTCGACGAGAACGAGCACCGCGAGTCACGAACCAACGGGCTCTATGAGCTCTATAAGACGCGTCGATTCTGCTCGTCGACACCCACGCTCTTCAACGCGGGCACGCTGCACTCTCAGTTATCCAGCTGTTACCTTTATACTGTAAGTGACTCAATAGAAAGTATCTTCGTAAGAGGCATCGCGGAGAATGCCTACCTTTCGAAGTGGGCGGGCGGCCTCGGGGGCTCCTGGACTTCGGTCCGCGGGACCGGCGCCTATATCGGTGGAACCAACGGGGAATCGCAGGGGGTGATTCCTTTCTTAAAGCTTCATAATGACCAACTTGTCGCAGTGAATCAGGGCGGTAAAAGGAAGGGTTCCGGCTGCGCCTACCTGGAGACCTGGCACAACGATATTTTTGAGTTTCTCGAGCTGCGCAAGAACACCGGTGACGACCGCCGGCGCACCCACGACATGAACACGGCGAATTGGATTCCCGATCTGTTCATGAAGCGGATGGAGGCGCGCGCGCAGTGGACCCTATTCCGGTCGAATGAGACCCCGGATCTCCACGAGCTGTATGGCCGGCGCTTCGAGGAGCAGTACCTCAAGTACGAAAAGCTCGCCGAGGCTGGAAAGATCTATGGCAACAAGGTCGAGGCGCTGGATCTTTGGAAGAAGATCTTGTCGATGATCTTCGAGACGGGCCATCCCTGGATCACGTTCAAGGACGCCTGCAACGTCCGCTCGCCCCAGGATCATGTGGGTGTCGTGCACTCATCGAATCTTTGCACTGAGATTGTCTTGAATACCTCCAAGGACGAAACCGCCGTCTGCAATCTCGGCTCGGTGATCCTTGAGACGCACCTATTGCCCGATGGCTCATTGAATCATCCGAAGCTTCGCGAAACGATTCGAACGGCGGTGCGGGCTCTCGACAACGTGATCGACATCAATTTTTACCCGACCGAGGCGGCCAGAAACTCCAACCAGCGCCACCGCCCGATCGGACTGGGCGTGATGGGCCTCGCCAACGCCCTCTACATGAAGGGCGTCGCGTTCGCTTCGACGGAGGCGGTCGAGTTCAGCGACGAAGCCATGGAGGCCATTGCCTACTACGCTTACGAGGCGAGTTCCGATCTCGCCGCCGAGCGTGGAACGTATTCCTCGTACAAAGGGTCGAAGTGGGACCGGGGGCTTCTGCCGCCCGACACCGTCGACCTCCTCGAACAGGAGCGCGGCATGCCGGTGGACGTTCCGCGGGGCGGCCGAATGGACTGGACGCCGCTGCGCGCCAAGATCGCCGCTCAAGGCATGCGCAACAGCAATGTGCTCGCGATCGCACCGACGGCGACGATTTCCAACATCACCAACACCTCGCCCTGCATCGAGCCGACCTACAAAAACCTGTTCGTCAAATCCAACCTTTCAGGCGAATTCATCGTTCTCAATCCGTTCCTGGTGAAGGACCTCAAGGCTCGCGGGCTCTGGAACCAGGATATGATCGACAATCTCAAATACTTCGATGGCGAGGTGAAGGACATCGACCGCATCCCCGATGATCTCAAGGCCCGTTATCTGACCGCCTTCGATATCGACCCAAAATGGATCGTCGAAGCCGCCGCCCGGCGGCAGAAGTGGATCGACCAATCCCAGTCGGTCAATCTCTGGATCAAGACTCCGGACCTCAAGGTATTGTCGCACATGTACCGGCACGCCTGGCATGCCGGTCTGAAGACGACCTATTACCTGCGGTCGCTGGGAGCCTCCAATATCGAGAAGGCTACGGTCTCTTCGAGGAAGGAAGTTCGCGGCGCCGCTGGGGAGACGAGGGCCGAGACGCTTATCCGGGATGCGTCCGATGCAGCGGTGATGCTGCCGCCGTTCACCGTTCTGGCGTCTTCAGAAACCGCTCCCTCCGCAATGCCTGCCGAGGCGGCGGCCCCACGCAAGCAGTACACTGAAGAGGAGAAGCGCGTCTGCAGTATTGAGGCGATGCGCAACGGTGAGATTTGCGAAGCCTGCCAATAGCACTCCTTCTCGCGGCCGCTTGCTGCCTGTCCTCGCGCGTCGCGGCCGCCGCAGAGGCGGCCTCGGCTTCGGGGGCTTCTGCGGACTGGCGTTTCGATTCCGTCCGCACCGTCGGGGGCGCCGCGGCCACCATTCTGGGTAACCCGAGCGTGGCGAGCGGGGTGTCCGGCGCCTGGGTCCAGTTCAACGGAAAAGCCGACGCGCTGACTTTCGATGCCAGCCCGATTGCCGGATGGGCGGCTTTTACCATCCAGGTTCGTTTCCGGGCCGACGCCGACGGGCCGGCCGCCCAGCGTTTCATTCACATCGAGGATGCAGAGGGGCACCGTCTGACTTTCGAGACCCGGGTCACGCCGGATGGCGCGTGGGCGCTCGACACCTTCCTCCTCTTCGGTTCTAGCCGTTGCACGCTTCTGGACATGAAGCGGCTGCATCCCTGCGGCGGTTGGCATTGGGCCGCCCTCACCTACGAGAACGGACACATGAGCAGCTTTGTGGATGGCGAGCCTGAGCTTTCCGGATCGGTGGCCTTTGGCGCAATGGTTCCTTCCGCCCACATGGCCGTCGGCGTCCGGTTGAACCGCGTTTATTGGTTCAAGGGATCGATCTCCGAGATTCGCTTCGCCCCGACGGCTCTGGCCGGACCGCAGCTTGCGCGCGAAGCTCCGCCTTAGCGAAATGCGCGGCGGAGGTGGACAGGGTAGTTCGCCATTGACCGGCGGCACTACTGCCCGGAATCATCGGAGGAATGCCGCCGCCGTCTCGCAAGCTGGGCTGGGGAGTCCTCGGCTTTGCCAAAATTGCGCGGGAGAACGTAATTCCTGCGATTGTCGCCTCGTCGAACGGAGAGTTTCGCGCACTGGCCTCTCGCACCGAGGCGAAATTGGGAGAGGTGCGCGCTCGCTATCCGGGCGTGACGACCTCCGTGGGCTATGACGCCCTCCTCGAGGATCCCGCTGTCGACGCGGTATATATCCCCCTCCCCAATTCCGAGCACTGTGCGTGGACCATTCGAGCGGCGGAGCGCGGAAAGCATGTGCTTTGCGAGAAGCCGATTGCGCTCAATGCGGCGGAAGCGCGCCGAATGGTGGCGGCGTGTGCGGCGAACCGAGTGACCCTCATGGAGGCGTTTATGTACCGTTACTCGGAACGCACCCGTCTGGTCCTGGAAACGGTTCGCAGCGGCGCGTTGGGCCGGATCAAACATGTGAATTCGAGTTTCCGTTTCCTCCTCGCCAATCCTGCGTCCATCAAACTGAAACCGGAATTGGGAGGCGGAGCGCTCTACGATGTCGGATGTTATCCGGTCAACTTTGCCGGCATGATTGCCGATGCGGTGGGGGAGGGTCCCGGCACCGCGCGACCGGACTCAGTTGCGGTCGAGTGTGTCAGGGAGGGGGGCGTCGACATGCTTTTCTCGGCATTGCTGCGCTATCCTTCCGGAATGATTGCCGCACTCCATACCGGGCTCAATGCCTTCCGCCGCGTCCATTCAGAGATCATTGGGACCGAAGGTATCCTCGAGATCCCGGAGACATTCTTCGGCACTCCCGGCTCTCTGACGCTCACGACAGCGGCCGGGAGTCGCACGCTTCCGGTGGTGGAGTGCGACCGCTACCGCCTCGAAGTTTAGGATTTTGCCGATGCAGTCCTGGCCGGGCGCCCTCCGCTGTTTGGACTTTCCGAAACGCTGCGCAACACTGAGGTGATCGACCGGTTATTCGCTGTGGCGGGGAAATGAAAATCATTTCGTTATGAACCTCATCATCGTCAACGCAGCGGCCAGTCCTCGGCGGATATCGGCACTCGCGCGAAGGCTTTTCGCGCTCCCGGTCCTGGCAGGGGCCGCGGCAGCGCTCCTTGCATCTGTGGCGCTTTTGGCCGCTGCCACGGTTCGCGGCGCACAGGCGCCGGAGCCGTCCCCGTCCGGCCCTCCCACCGCCGAGCTGCGCTTGACGATTGTCCTGACCCGCCACGGGGTGCGCACACCCTTAAGCACCAATGCAGTCATGGCTCCCTATGCCTCTCAAGCATGGCCTGAATGGGAGGTAGCGCCCGGCATCCTCACGCCGCGAGGAAATGAACTGGTCGGCCGAATGGGGGCCTACTACCGAGAGCTATTTCAATCCGAGGGGCTTCTTACCGGGGACCCGGCGGTCGATGCCAGCCGAGTCTACCTGAAGGCGGATTCCGACCAGCGGACGATGGCAACCGCCCAGACTCTCGGCAAGAACCTGGTGCCGGACGCTCCGCTGGTGGTGCACGCAAAGGCCCAAGGTGCCGTCGATGCGCTTTTCCAGCCAATTCGGGCGCACATCGGCAACGCGGACCCGGCGCTCGGGCTTGCCTCCGTCCTGGGGCGGCTCGGCGGGGATCCCTCCGTGATCGAGACGGCCTATGCCGCCGATATCTCAGTCATCAAAAAAATTCTCTACGGGGAAAGAGGACCGCCGCACCCATCCCCGTTCGACGCACCCGCGGCCATTGGCCGGGGTGAACACGACAATCTGGTGAGTGTCAGCGGACCCCTCCGGGCTGCAGAACTTGCTACGGAGAGCCTGCTCCTCGAGTACACCGACGGCAAACCGGCCGCGGAGGTGGGGTGGGGCCGCTTCGATCCTCAAATGCTGCCGCAGTTGCTGGAGATCCATGAACTCTATTTCGACCTGGTGGCCCGGTCCGCCTATCCGGCTCAGGTCCAGGGCTCCAACCTCGCCAGCCACATCCTAGAGACGCTGGAACAGGCGGCCGGGGAGAAATCCCTCGAGGGAGCGATTGGGCCGCCGCAATCCCGGATCGTGATCATCTCGGGTCATGACACCAATCTGGCCAACCTGGGCGGCCTCCTGGGCCTTTGCTGGTGGATTCCCGGCTCCGTGCCCAACCCGGTGTTGCCGGGAAGCGCGCTGTTTTTCGAACTGTGGCGGACTCCGGAGCCCGCCGCCCCTTCCGGCTACCGCTACGTGGTGCGCACCCGCTATGTATCGCAAACGCTCGGCCAGATGCGGGAGGATGCGGTTCTCTCGCTTTCGGCGCCCCCGGCGCAGTCGCCGATTTATGTCCCCGGAGCCAGTGGCCCGAGCCCCCACTTTGACGCTCCCTTGCCTGCCTTCGAAGCGGCCGTGCGTCGGGCAATCAATCCTGAATTCGTTGCGCCGGGCGCGCCCGAATAGCCATACTCGGAACATGGTCACGATCAAAGGAGAGTATTCGGGCGATCTGCATTGCACAGCGGTCCACGGGCCGTCAGGCGCGCTCCTCAGCACAGACGCGCCCAAGGACAATCAGGGCAAGGGGGAAGCTTTCTCTCCCACCGACTTGGTGGCCACCGCCTATGCCACCTGCATCGCCACGACGATGGCCATTGTGGCTCGGCGCCACGGAGTCGAACTGAGCGGCCTGCGGTACGAGGTGACCAAAGAGATGACCGCCGAGGGACCCCGCCGCATCCGCCGGCTTGCCGCTACTCTCTGGCTGCCGGCTGCTGCTCGCCAAGCACCTGCCGGGGTTCTCGAACAGGCGGCGCACAGCTGTCCCGTCCACCAGAGCCTGGCTCCCGACGTCGAAAAGGTCATCGATTTCCGCTGGATTGCCTGACGGATCACTCGTTCCGGCGGCTCTCGGTCGTCGGCGCGGGAGCCTGCGCTCCGTCGATGCGGTAGGTCGTATTGAAAATCAGAGCGATCCGCTTCGAAACGTAGATGCGGACCTTGATTCGTCCGGCATCGGGGCCCGTGGGAGTCGCCCGTCCTTCGATCCGACGTTCTTCCCCCTCATCGCTCAGTCCCTTACCCGCAAAATCGACCGCCTCTCCCTTGGCCACGCGGAGGAGAGCCTCGTCCGGGATCTTAATGGTGACCCGGCCGGTTTCGTCGTAAAAGAAGTAGGGGAAGACCGTGGCGGTGTAGACCGCCGAGTACTCCTGATCGAGCCTGATCAGCGGGTGGAGATTCAGGGTCACGCTTCCGATATAGATCGACGTCTTGCTCGGTTGGATCGTGACGACGGCGTAGCGGCGACTTACCTCGGTATCGGTTCGCGCGGGTTGCGCCGAAACGGTGACTGCGGCGAGGGCCAGGGCGAAGAGCCGGGACATCGTGGGATCTTGGCGAGGGCCGGTGGGGGCGCAAAGCGCAAACCATCTTTCGCGTTGCGCCGATGCCCCCCCGGCAGTCATCTCGGGATTCGTCATGGACAAGCCTTCGCAAGCCACCTGGGGCGGACGTTTCACATCGGGGCCCGCCGAACTGATGCTCGCATTCAGCGAGTCGGTCTCCGTTGACCGCCGCTTGGCGCCCTACGATATCGCCGGGAGCAAAGCTCACTCGGCGATGCTGGCCCATGTCGGGCTGATCACCGCGCGCGAACGTGACGCGATTCATGCGGGACTCGACGCGATTTTAGGCGAGATCCAGGCGGGAAAATTCACCTGGGATACCGCTCTAGAAGATGTTCACATGAACATCGAACAGGCCCTGACCCGCCGCGTTCCCGCCGCCTCGAAGCTCCACACGGCCCGCAGCCGGAATGATCAGGTGGCGACCGACATGAGGCTGTTCTTCAAGGACGCGTGCGGTGTGCTCGGCGGCAAGATCGCCGCCGCCCAGCGCGCGGTGCTGCGCGCTGCCGAAGCCGGTCTCGAGATTCTAATCCCCGGATACACGCATCTGCAACGCGCTCAGCCGGTGTCCATGGCCCACCACCTCCTTGCCTGGATGGAGATGCTCGACCGTGACCGCCGCCGCATGGAGGACATCGGCGAGAAGGCCAACGAATGCCCGCTGGGCGCTGGCGCCCTCGCCGGAACGACGCTTCCGATCGACCGTGAGTTCGCGGCCAAAGCCCTGGGATTTGTGGACGCGCGGGGACGCGCGCGGCTCACGCAGAATTCCATGGATGCGGTCGCCGACCGGGATGTTCACGTGGAATTCGCCTCGGCGTGCGCTCTTTTCGGTGTGCACGGATCGCGGATCGCGGAGGACCTGATTCTTTGGACGAGCGCGGAATTTCGATTCGCCGCGCTTCCTGATGCCTTCTGCACGGGAAGCTCGCTGATGCCCCAGAAGAGGAATTCAGACGCCTGCGAACTGCTTCGGGGCAAGTCGGCGCGACTGCAGGGAAATCTCCACACGCTCCTCACGATGGTGAAGGGCCTTCCCATGACGTACAACCGGGACCTCCAGGAAGACAAACCACCCGTGTTCGACAGCTTTGATCAAGCCTGCCTGTGTGCTGACGTTTTGGCGGCGGTTGTCGGAGGCATGACGTTCCATCCGGATAAATGCGCCGCGGCGGTGGCGGACCCCGGGCTGCTGGCGACCGATCTCGCCGACTATCTGGTTGCGCGGGGCGTCCCGTTTCGCGAGGCGCACCATGCGGTGGGCAAGGCGGTCGCCCTCGCCGAGCGGCGTGCGATTCCCCTTCCGTCCCTGACGCTTGAAGAGGTCCAGGCGGTGCATTCCGGCTTCGGCTCCGATTGGCCCGAGGTCTTTGACCTCAAGCGGGCGATGGCTGCCCGCCGCGGGGTCGGCATGCCCGGTCCCGGCCCCTTGCGCCGGCAGCTCTCGCGCTGGCGCAAAGCGCTGGCCGATTGATCGAGCGCCGGCCGAGGAAGGGCCTTCATCCGCGAGAAGCGGGTCGCATCACGAATCATGCCGAAAGTCCGAATCCTGCCCGATCGGGTGGCCAATCAGATCGCGGCCGGAGAGGTGATCGAGCGTCCGGCTGCGGTTGTGAAGGAACTGGTCGAGAACTCGCTGGATGCGGGGGCTCGTCGGATAGCGGTCGAATTCAGAAATGCCGGCCGCGCGCTGATCGTCGTCGAAGACAACGGCCAGGGAATGTCGGCGGAGGATGCCCGGCTCTCCATCGAACGGCACGCCACCAGCAAAATAACGGAGGCGGCGGATCTGGACCGGCTGGGAACCTTCGGCTTTCGCGGGGAAGCGCTCCCATCGATCGCCAGTATTTCCAGATTTACCTTGGGAACCCGTGCGGTGGGAGCCGACGCCGGCGTTGAAATCGTCGTGGATGCTGGGCGCCTCGCCCGCGTCCGTGCCCTTGGGCTCCCGGTCGGAACGAGGATCTCCGTGGAGGGGCTCTTCGAACCGGTCCCGGCGCGCCGAAAGTTTTTGAAGTCGGACCGGACCGAGGCGGCGCATATCATCCATTGCGTCCGACTTTACGCGCTGGGGAGCCA